>Ga0181517_10001012_pt1 | contig 33379 bp, 25 predicted proteins | sample PEATcosm2014_Bin_31_FD_119748 | JGI IMG/M metagenome (GOLD analysis project Ga0181517, IMG submission 119748) | Peatland microbial communities from MTU Mesocosm Facility, Houghton, MI, USA - PEATcosm2014_Bin01_30_metaG | ecosystem: Environmental > Terrestrial > Soil > Wetlands > Peat | place... | reverse complement strand
TCCCAGGTGCTGAGCCTTGCGCTCGCAGGGAGGCCCGCAGTCTGCACCACCCGGTCTTCTGGCTTGCGGAAGAGATCGAGGCCGCGCTCGGCGAGCAGGTTCAGTGTCAGCGGCAGCCCGGCCAGGCGGTAAGCAAGCACGCCGTCGTGGATGTTCCCGCAACTGGTGAAGTAGCCGGCCACCGCGCCGGGGCTTTCCCACATTTCGCGTCCGCAGCGCGCGTACTGGTAGTCGCTGTCGCTGAGTGTCTGGCGGCTGGTGAGCCAAAGCCCCTGGGCCAGAAACAGAAAGAGCAACCCGGCCGCGATCCTCTGCGGCAGATTGAAGCGGAAGCGGCGAATGCGGCTGAACCGGTGGGTCTTCATGAGTTAAGGAACCATTTCAGTCTAAACGTCTGGAGGGCCGGGAGTTGGATCTTTAACCGAACGAAAGAGAATCCAGCCGTCTGCTTTGCCGGTAGGCGCCAAAGCGTGCGGGGCGGATTTTCGGATTCGCAGCCCGCGCTCCACTCTCGCGGATGCGGGCGGGCTGCCTTTCGCAAATTCAACTTCAGGCCAACGGTCAACGTACCCGTGCAAGCCTCCGGCAACGTGCCGGCGGGTTGCAGCCAACAGAAAAGCCGCCTCGAAAGGCGGCTTTTCCCTCAGTGTAGGGGGCTCAGTAAAAGAGAGCGCCAACGGATTGATTGCCAACGAGTCCGGTGGGATTCGAGCCGTTCGGCAATGTGCAAGTTGCGGTCAAATTCGGCGTGTCGGTCGTGTTATCGCAGTTCGCGGTCCAACCGCCAAAAGTGTTATTGAGGGGCAAACCGGCCAACGAAGCAGTCAACGTCACGTTCGTACCCGCGGCATAGGTTCCCGTGCAAACCGAGTTTCCCAAACCGGCGATCGCCGAGCCCGGACCGCAATGGATCAGGTTCGGCACTCCCTGGTCGGAGGGGGCAGTAATCAGCCAGTTGGTGCTGTTGCCGCCTGCGTTAAAGACCGTCAGTGTCGCCAGCAGCGCCGGAGCCACCGCTTGATTGCATACGGGCGGCGTTGTGCCTGGTTCTGTGCAGGTAAACGTAACCGGGTTGGAAAGCACCAGCGTGTGGTCGGGGTTCGAGGTCGTGTCTTCGGCATAAATGACGCCAAGACCCTCATAACCCTGCGCCGTCGCAAGCCCGGCGATTTCTCCCGGCGTTCCGGCAGAATTGATGGATACAAGATTGGGTTCGAGAGAAATCCAGGTAACCGTGTCCGTGATATCCCGAATCGTCGGAACGGTCGTAAAGGTTCCGAAGGCAAGATACTGCTGAGTCATGCCCTTGTTTGAAACCGTGGTTTCGCCCGGCACGACATTGATTGAAATCAGCGGCTCCGGCGACGCCCCGATGGTAACCGTGTAAGTCCCTTGCGCAACCACCTGGCTGCCGTCAAGGTTCGTCCATGTTGCGGTGATATTGGTAGTACCTGCCGTGGCCGCCGTTACCTGACCGTCCGTCGCTGGCGTGCAGGGGGCAGCATCGCCAGCGGTGCAGATGCTGGCAACAGGGGCATTGTTGGATTTCCAGACCACCTGGCCGGTCACGTCGTATTGCAGGCCTGTGCTTCCCTCGGTGCCCAGCGCAATCAGCTGGTTCTGTTCAGCCGGCGATGTAGCTGTTATCGAATTCGGAATGATCTGCAAAGCAGTGATCTGCTCCGCCGATCCACCCACCACGGTAAAAGTCGCAAATCCGCTAGCAACCGTGTTGTCGGGGTTCGTGTATACCGCTGTGATGGTGGCTGTTCCCTGGTTGACGCCCTTCACGAGCACGCTGGGGCTCACGCCGTTTCCCCCAGCGGTCAATACCGGCGCGGAAGCAATCGAGAGGCTGCTTGAATTCCAGCTTGCCAGGCTCGTCACATCCTTGGTGGCCCCGGAAACCATGGTCCCGATAGCGAGGAAATTCGCATTCTGCCCAGGAGAAGCAACCGATTGGGTACCCGGCAGGACGGCGATGGAGGTGATGTCGGTGTTGCTCGTTCCGCCTGTGCCGGCAGTCACGGTCAGCGTGGCGCTGGAGGAGACTGGCCCAGAAAATCCGGCGGCACTCGCAGTGATGGTCGTTGAGCCCGCAGCCACCGCTGTCGCCACACCGGTTGCGCTCACCGTAGCCACCGAGGGGGAGCTGGAGGTCCAGGTTATGCCCGAAGCCAGAGTCTGCGTCGAAGGGTCTTTGGCATTGCCGGTGGTTCCCGTCACCGTGAATTGCACAGTTTGGCCAACGGTCAGCGCCTGGGTTGCCGGCGTGATCGCGATCGAATCCAGCCCGGAGGGCTTGCTGCAACTGGTAAACGGCAGTGCCAGCCCGATAAGCAGAAGCGCTATGAAGCTAAAACGGAGGATAGGTCGCAAACGATCGAGCATGACGGGATCTCCAAATGTACTGGGCCGGCCACTTCACGCAACAATCCCCATGGCCCGGCGGGGTCATCCTTGGTTCTTCCTGCAAGTCGATCTCCAAACCTTCGACAGCCGGTGATCCTGCGGGATCAAGTCCATGTTACGCCGTCGCGGCGCAGGGATGAAACCGGGCAAACGCGATCGTATACGATCCGTCAATACCATACGCGTCTCCAACGGAAACGACAGTAGGGAATCCGCGACTTCCGCGCCGCTATTTCCGGCGTGAACCGCCAGCGTGAGACGCCGTCCGCAAGCCCGGTTGCGGGTACAACCGGCACCGGCTACACTTCCCAAAGCATGGCTATCGCACGCGACAACACTCCGGAACGGCTGGTGAGCGCCTCGCGCGCCGAGGAAGAGCAGAATTTCGAGCTCAAGCTGCGCCCCAGCCGGTTGCGCGAGTTCATCGGCCAGCCCAAGGCCAAGGAGCAGCTGGCCATCGCGCTGGAAGCCGCCAAGTCGCGCGGCGAAGCGCTCGATCATGTGCTGCTTTTCGGCCCTCCGGGGCTGGGCAAAACCACGCTGGCCACCATTATCGCCAACGAACTCGACGTGGGCTTTCAGCAGACCTCCGGCCCGGCGTTGCAAATTCAGGGCGACCTGACCGCCATCCTCACCAATCTGCGCGAGCGCCAGGTGCTCTTTCTGGACGAAATTCATCGCATGCAGCCGGTGCTGGAAGAAAAGCTCTATACTGCGCTCGAGGATTACAAGCTCGACATCATCATCGGCCAGGGCCCGGCGGCGCGCACCCACGTCATGGAGATCCGGCCCTTTACGTTTGTGGGCGCAACCACGCGTCCGGGCTTGCTCAGTTCGCCTCTGCGTTCGCGCTTCGGCATTCTTCTGCGTCTGGAGTTCTACTCCGAAGACGACCTGCGCTTCATCGTCACCCGTTCGGCCGAGGTGATGCAGATCCCCATCAGCGAAGACGGCGCGGCGGAGATCGCCTTGCGATCCCGTGGCACGCCCCGTATCGCCAACCGGCTGCTGCGGCGCGTGCGCGACTATGCGCAGGTGCGCGGCTCGGGAGTGATCGACCGCCCGACCGCCAACGCCGCGCTTACCATGCTGGAGGTCGATGCGCACGGATTCGACGAGATCGATCGCCGCCTGCTGTTGACCATCATGCAGAAGTACGATGGCGGCCCGGTTGGTTTGGGCACTCTGGCGGCAACGCTCGCCGAGGAAGAGGACGCTCTGGAAGAGGTCTATGAGCCGTTCCTGATTCAGATCGGCTTTCTCGACCGCACGCCGCGCGGCCGTGTCGCCACCCGCCTCGCCTATGAGCACTTTGGATTGGCCATGCCGGGAAAACAGAGCGCGCTTTTCTAGGTTTATCTGATAAATTGATTCTGTTTTCCAGGAGACCTTTTCGATGGCGCTCACTGAATCCACCATGCACGACCTGGGCACGATTGCCCCGGATTTCGCCCTTACCGATGTCGTCTCCGGGAAGACCGTCCGCCGCGACGATTTCAGGGGGAACAAGGCTTTTCTGGTGGCCTTCATCTGCGCTCACTGCCCCTATGTGAAGCATCTCGAAAAAGGCCTGGCCAGGCTGGCCGCGGAGTTCCAGAACGAACCGGTCGGCATTATCGCCATCGGCAGCAACGACGTCGCGTTCCAGCCCGAAGACAGCCCCGACAAGCTCAAGGCTCAGGCACTGGACTGCGGCTTCAACTTTCCCTACCTGTATGACGAGTCCCAGGCCGTGGCGCGCGCCTTCAACGCCGCCTGCACGCCCGACTTCTTCCTTTACGATGAGGATTTCCGCCTCGTCTATCGCGGCCAGTTCGATTCCAGCCGCCCCGGCAACGGCATCCCGGTCACCGGCGAGGACATTCAGTTCTCCATCAGCCAGATCCTCTTCGGAAAGCCCGTGCCCAGGGATCAGCAGCCATCCATCGGCTGCAACATCAAATGGAAGAAATAGAGCGGAACGAGCGGAGCTAGCGCGGTTAGCGGCGTTCGCGGAGTTAGCAGGGTTCGCGGAGTCAGCGGTGCAGCCGAATTGCTAACCCCGCGAGCTCCGCTAACTCCGCAAACTCCGCTACGAAGCTCCGTCCCTGACCCCTGTTCCCTGATCCCTATTCCCTGTTCCCTGCCTTTAAATCTCCAGCCCCTTCAGATACGCGCGAAACTTCTCGCCAAACTCCGGGCGCTTGAGCGCGAACTCCACCATTGCCTGCAACATGCCGAACTTGTCGCCGGCGTCGAAGCGCTTGCCCTCGAAGGTGTACCCGTAGACTTTCTCTTCCTTCAGCAGGGCCCGAATGCCGTCCGTCAGCTGAATCTCGCCGCCCGCTCCCGGCGTGGTCTTCTCCAGCAGCGCAAAGATCCGTGGAGTCAGCACATAGCGGCCGATGATCGCCCGATCGCTCGGCGCATCCTCGAACTTCGGCTTTTCGATCATGCCGGTGCAGTTGTAGATGCGCGGGTTTTCCGGGTCCTGCGAGCCGGCCAGCACTCCATAGGCGCTGATCCCCGGCCCCGCGATAGTCTGCGTGGCCAGAACCGAACCGCCTTTTTCATCGAAAACATCGATCATCTGCCGCAGGCAGGGAACTCCGGCATCGATCACGTCGTCGGGCAGGATCACGGCAAACGGCTCGTCTCCCACCAGGTCCTTAGCGCACAGAACCGCGTGGCCCAGTCCGAGCGGCTCCTTCTGGCGCACGTAACTGATCCGCGCCATGGTCGACACACCGCGCGAAACCGCCAGCAGCTCATGCTTGCCGCGCGACTCGAGCGTTGCATCCAGCTCAAAGCTGCGGTCGAAGTGGTCTTCCATGGCGCCCTTGCCACGGCCCGTGATGATGATGATGTGCTCAATGCCCGAGGAAATAGCTTCTTCCACACCGTATTGGATGATGGGCTTGTCGACCAGAGCCAGCATCTCCTTCGGAATCACCTTGGTGGCCGGCAAGAATCTCGTACCCAGCCCGCCCGCGGGGAAGACTGCCTTGCGCACTCGCTTGCTCATCTATTCTCCTTGGATTCGCGTCCCTGCATAATTATTTATCTGGCCCACACACGTCCAGTACTTGAAAGAATAAACCTGCCCATCCACTTAAGGCTGGCCGCGTCTCATGCCGCTGGCCCGTTTGCCCGTTGGCAGTACGCGGTCCCCTCAGTCCCACCGGCGTTGCCGAGCCACAGAGCATGAAACTGTATCGCCGGCCTCCCGGCCGGCTGTAGCGTGGACCTCCCGGTCCACGCCGTCTCTCTCTACAACGTCGGTGAATCGTCGCCCAGCATGGCCCGGCGGATCACTTTGACCGGCGGAAATCCCTGCTTGAGAAATTCATCATGGAACTGCTGCAGCGAAAAGGCCGCGCCCTGCTTCTTCTTCATGTCTTCGCGAAGCTTCAGGATCTCCAGCTTGCCCAGCGTGTAGTACAAATAGGTCGGATCGCCCGCGCCGCGCTTGGTCTCGACCGCCGAGGTCTCCTTCGACTGGTAGCCTTCCTTCTGGAAGAAAGCCTCCGCCTCTTCAATGCTCATGTGCCCGGTGTGCATCTGGATGCCGACGATGAAGCGGGCGTTACGCAGCAGCGCATCCTGCAACTGACCGAGACGCAGGAACTTTGCCTCGCGCTCGTCCTTGGCGCCAAAGCCCGGCTGGCCATAGCCTTCGTCGAGCATCATCTGTTCCGTGTAGTGCGCCCATCCTTCGATGTCGGTATTCGCGCCCAACACCTTGCGCACCCGGCTCGGCGCTTGCGGCAGCCACAGGAACTGCACATAGTGGCCCGGATAGGCTTCGTGCACCGCAGTCGAAATCACCGTGCCCACATTGAACGAATGCATATAGCCCTCGACCTCTTCCGGCTTCATCGAAGGATCGGGCAGCGTCACGTTGAAGTACGCCTCGGTGGCGTGATTCTCGAAGGGCCCCGGCGTATCCATGCTGGCCTGCGTGGTGGCGCGCATGAAGGGCGGCGTCTCTTCCACGATCGGCCGCACGTCCGAAGGAATCGTCACGATGTGATGCGAACGAATGAAGCTCACCAGCCCGTCGAACGTGGCGCGGAACGCGGGAATCAACTGGTCGGGCGCGGGATGATTCTGCCCAAGTTCCAGCAGCACTTCGGCGGGCGTCTTGTTCGGCTCCAGTTCCTTGGCCACCTGACGGAAGTGTTCCTGATTCTGGCGCATGTTGGCCCAGCCGATTTCGAGCAGCTTGTCGAGCGGAACATCGACCATCTCGTCGTAGGCGAGCTTCTTGCTGAAAGTGTCCGCGCCGATCCTAAAATCCCCATTGGATCGCGGCAGCAGATCGGTCTTCAACCAGCCCAGATAGCTGTTCAGCGCGGCGATGACGGCGGCATTGGTCTTTGCGAATTCGGCCTTAAGCACGGAGTCTTTTGCGTCGGTGAAGGCGCTGGGAACATCGGTCTGAAAGAAGCTCACGATGCCCGGCAACTGCTCGATGGCGATCTCGGTAAAAATGCGCGGCGGGTTGTTGAGGTTCTTGCGCGCATTGTCAAAGAGCGCGGGCATCTGCTTCTCGCGCGCGATCAGCGAGCGCAAACGCTCATCGGGCGAAGCGAACTTGCGCTCCATCAGCGTGAATGCGCCATTGGCCGCAAAGCCGGAATAGCTGTCGGCGTTCTTCTCCCACGGGCGAATCGTCTCCAGCGTCAGCAGCTGCGACTGAATGTTCGAGAGCACAATCTCACGGTCGCTGCGCGGAACATAGTCCTCTGCCGCCGCGCCGGGATGAATCGCCTCAATCTCTTTCTTTACGCGCTTCAGGTCGGCGATTTGCGCGTCGATGTTCCTGCGTGAAAGATCTTCCAGTTGCACATCGAACTGGTGATAGCCGGTCACCGTGCCATTGGTCGGCGCATAGTGAAAGTACACCTGGTCGAAGTACTCGTCCGAGACCTTCTGGAATTGCTGCTTCCAGTCATCGTTTGCGGCATGAGCGCCGATTGCGGTAGACATACACGCTCCCATCAGGATTGTTGCGAACGCCTTATTCATTGTTCTTCTCTCTGCAAAAATCAGACTCAACAGGGGCCGAAGCCCCGGTGTTCTTACTGCTTCTTCGGCACGGCTAAACAGGCTACGGAAAGCTCAAATTCGCATGGCTTTGTAACAGGGCACGACTTTAGTCGTGCCGATAAAGCCAATCAAATGAGCGGGGCTTTAGCCCCTGCTAAGGCCCATTCATTTACTCACTCGAATTCGGGTATCTTTCCGCAGCATGTTAAGACCCAATGTTTCTTTGTGCCTCCTCGGCACAGCTAAAGCCATGACTTCTCAAAACCTTCAAACACCGCCCGTTAGCCAACTGTTCCGGTATGGCTAACCCCGCTACCCCCGCTCAACCGGCGCAAGATTCTCCACCAGCTCTTGAATCTCCAACAGCACTTCATCAGACCGCGTTGCCGACAATGGAAACTTCAACAAACCCTGCGGTGTGAACTGTGCGCCGCGCTTGGCGTTCTTCGCCACCAACTTCATCAACTGCTGCGGATCTACCAGCGCCTTTTCGCTGAACCGCATCTGCACTTCGTTGCGCTTGCGATCGATCTGCGCAATACCCAACCGCTCGCACTCCAAACGAATGCGGCCCGCTTCGAGCAGATAAACCGTCGCATCGGGAGGCGCGCCATAACGGTCTTCCATCTCCGCGCGCACTTCGGAAATCTCTGTCTGGCTGGTTGACCCTGCAATCTTCTTGTAGAGCCGCAGACGCTGATTCTCTTCCGGAACATAGCTTTCGTCAATGCGCAAGGCAATGCCCAGGCTAAGCTGCGTCGCTGGCCGTTCTTCGCTGCTCTCGCCCTTCATCTCCTTCACCGCGGTCTCGAGCATCGACGTATATAACTCAAAGCCAATAGCCTCGATGTGTCCGCTCTGTTCGCCGCCCAGCATGTTGCCCGCGCCGCGCAATTCCAGGTCGAGCGCCGCGATCTTGAAGCCCGCGCCCAGGTCGCTGAACTCCTTCAGCGCCGCCAGTCGCCGCCGCGCAATCTCGGTCAGTTCCTTTTCCGGCGGAATCATCAGGTACGCATAGGCGCGGCGATTGGAGCGGCCCACGCGCCCGCGCAATTGATAAAGCTCGCTCAATCCATGGCGATCCGCGCGGTTGATAAGAATGGTGTTGGCCAGTGGAATATCGAGTCCGTTCTCGATAATCGAGGTCGCCACCAGCACATCGTATTCATGGCGCATGAAGGCCAGCATCACGCGCTCCAGTTCGGTCTCCGGCATTTGCCCGTGACCCACCACGACGCGTGCCCCCGGCACCAGTTCCTGAATGCGCGAAGCGATTTCGTAAATGGTCTCGACGCGGTTGTTCACGAAATAGACCTGCCCGCCGCGCTCCAGTTCCACCTCGATGGCTGAGCGCACAATCTTCTCGTCGAATTTCGCGACAACGGTCTGAATCGCCATGCGGTCCTTGGGCGGAGTCTCGATGACGCTCATATCCCGCAGTCCCACCAGCGACATGTGCAGCGTGCGTGGAATCGGCGTGGCGCTCATGGCCAGCACGTCGATCTCCTTGCGCATCTGCTTGAGCCGTTCCTTGTGGCGCACGCCGAAGCGCTGTTCTTCATCGACCACCAGCAGCCCTAGATCCTGGAACTTGATGTCCTTCGACAGGATGCGATGCGTGCCGATCAGGATATCGACTTTGCCGTGTTCCACCTGTTCAACGATGAGCTTTTGTTCTTTCGCGGTGCGGAAGCGCGAGATCATCTCGATGTTGATAGGGAACTGCGCGAAGCGCCGCTTGAAGGTCTCGTAATGTTGAAAGCTGAGAATGGTGGTGGGCGTCAGCACCGCGACTTGCTTGCCGTCCTGCACTGCTTTGAACGCAGCGCGCATGGCCACTTCGGTTTTGCCGTAACCCACATCGCCGCACAGCAGGCGGTCCATCGGCATGGTCGATTCCATGTCGTGCTTGATGGCGCTGATCGCGGAGAGCTGATCGTCGGTCTCGTTGTAGTCGAACGAGTCTTCGAACTCCTTCTGGAATTCGTTGTCGGGCGAGAAGGCCGTGCCCTGCACCGTTTCACGCTCGGCATAAAGCTTGAGCAGTTCCGCGGCCATGTCCTGCATGGCCTTGCGCACGCGCGCCTTGGTCTTCGTCCACTGCTGCGAGCCGAGCTTGTTCAACACCGGTGCGGGTCCGGCGTCGGTGGAGCGGTATTTCTGAATCAGATCCAGGCGCGTCAGCGGCACATAGAGCTTGGCCTGCTCGGCGAACTCCAGGATCATGAACTCAAGAGTCATCCCGTCCTGCGGAATCTCGCGCAGCCCTTGATATTGCGCAATGCCGTGATCGGTGTGGACAACATAATCGCCAATCGTGAGGTCGCGGAAATCGGAGACAAACGCCGCGGTCTTCGATCGCTTTGGCTCCGGCCGCGCCGCCACATCGGCCTCGTCGTTCAAATCGTTTGCGCCAAACAAAACCAGGTTGCCGCCCAGGCTTACGCCCGCCGGCAGCGGCGCGCGCACAATCACCGGTACGCGCAGATCGCTGGCCAGATAACTGCCCTCGTCGAGCACCGTTTCGCCGTGATGCGCAATGCGGCTGCCCATGCGATAGGGAACCTGGTACTCGCGCAGCAGGGTGGCCAGCCGCTCCACTTCGCCCTGGTTGGCCGCGGCCAGCACGATGCGCGCCTCGGTCTCCATGAGGCCCTTGAGCTGCGCAACCAGCGCCGGAATCGAACCGTGAAAACGCAGTGTGGGCCGCGTGGGCAGCTCAATCTCGCCCATGGTGTTGTCTTCGTCGAGAATGTCGACCGCGCCCAGCTGATCAAGGTCGAGTCCCACATGCGATTCCAACTGCGCCTGCAAAATTTCGGGCCGCAGATAAATATCTTCAGGGCGAATCAGCGAGCCGATTCCCGAGCGCTCGTGGCTCTGCTCCACCTTGTTCCACCAGCGGTCGATCTGGTTGCGCACCATGCCCGGCTCATCGACAAACAGCATCGCATTGGGCACCAACGACAGCAGCGATTTGTTCGCGCCCGCGACGGCGCTGAAGAACTCCCAACCCGGAAAGACGCTCACGCCTTCGGCCGCCAGCATTTCGGCGGTCAACTCGTCGTCTTCGCCTTCAATGCGTTGGCGGCTCAGCCGCATGTGCACCGCGGCCAGCAATCGTTCGGTCACCGGAGTCTCGGTCAGCGGCAGCAATTCTGCCTCGTCCAAACCGGATTGAGAGCGCTGCGTCTCCGGATGGAACTTGCGAATGGTTTCGATCTCATCACCGAAAAACTCGATGCGCACCGGCCGGTCCGATTCGGGCGAGTACACATCCAGAATGCCGCCGCGCCGCGTGAACTGGCCCGGCATCTCCACCAGGTCCATATGTGTGTAGCCCACGCTGGCCAGGTGCGCGGTGAGGATCTCCGCATTGACCTCTTCTCCGCGCTTCAGCGTCACCGCCAGCCCGGCATAGTAATCGCGGTCGAAGAGCCGCAGCGCCGCCGCTTCAACCGGCGCAATCAGGATCGACACCTCGCCGCTGACCAGCTTCCACAATGCCGCGGCGCGCTGCTCCTGCACGTCGGGATGCGGCGAGAGGTTTTCGAAGGGAAGAACATCGTGGGCTGGCAGCCGAACAACCCGGGCCGGATCGATAGCGCCGGTCAATTCGCAGCCCGCCCGCAGCAGCGGCTCAAAGGCTTCGGCGGCTTTGTTGTCTGCCACCAGCACGATCACCGGCTGGCGAGCCGCCCGCGCCATCAGCGGAACGTAAATCGCCCGCGCCGCTTGGGTCAGTCCAGAGACACGTCTGCGCCCCGCACCCAGGCTGAGGTGCCTTCGTACGCGCTCAAAACCGGAAGAGTGCTCCAGCTCCGCGAAAATTTCACGGACAAACGGGAGAATCATGCACAGTCAGTTTAGCAGTTAGCGCAATGCAGTCTTCCGCCCATCGCGCTCATCTTCCAGCTTGAAATGCTCCACGATCTCCCGCAGGCTCAGCGCCAGGGTCGAAAGGTCGATGCATGCCCTGGCGGTTTCTCCGGCGGTTCCCGTCGCCTGTTCGCTCATCGCGGCAATTTCGGCCATGTTGGAGTTGACAGCGTTGGCGGCCTCGTCCTGCTGGGCCGACGATTCGGTGATCAACGCCACCATCTCTCCCACCCGTTCCGCCATGGCGATGATCTGGTGGAGCGCCTTGCCGGAGCTTTCGGTGCGAGTGAGTCCCTCTTCCACGGCTTCGTTGCCCGAGGTCATGGCCGTCACGGCTGCATGTGTCTCTTGCTGAATCCGTGCAATCACGGCAGAAATCTCCTGGGTAGCGGCTGCGGTCCGTTCCGCCAGCCGGCGCACCTCCCCGGCGACCACGGCGAATCCCCGGCCCTGTTCACCGGCGCGCGCGGCTTCGATGGCCGCATTCAGTGCCAACAGGTTGGTCTGCCCGGCGATTTCAGAGATCACCGAGGTGATGGCGCCGATCTTGTCGGAGCTTGCGCCCAACTCGCGGATGGTGGCCGAGGCGCGCTGGGTGGCGTCGGCAATCATCCGCATCGACTCCAGCGTCTGCTGGACCACTTTGCCCCCTTCGCGCGCGGTCTCCGCGGCGATGCGCGCCGTTTCCGCGGCTTGCCGCGAGTTCGTGCTGACGGCGGTGACGGTGGCCGACATCTGTTTCATGGCCGCGGCTACGCATTGCGTGCTGCGCGACTGGTTCTGCGCGGTCTCTGAAACGCTCCGCGCACTGGCCGAAATCTGGCCGCTGGACGAAGCCACCTGTGCCGCCGCATCGTGAATCTTCTCCAGCACCTTGCGCAGCGAGCGCGCCATGCGATAAATCCCACGCTCCAGGTGCTCCACTTCGTCGTCGGTCGCGTGGGTATCTTCGCTGACGCCGGCAACTTGGCTGAAATCGCCGTCGGCCAGTACGCTGGTCACCTGCATGACCCGCTGCAGAGGCTGGGCAATCCATTTGCGGCCTGCAACTCCCAACGCAGCCACCAGCAGTACCACCATCAGCACGCCGGCGATCAGCAGAACATTGCGCAGGAACTTGCCCTCGGTGTTCAACTCGTCCGTATAAGAGCCGGCTGCGATGATCCAGTTCCAGTCTTTCAGGTAGGCAAAGGCCACGATCTTCTCGCGCGGCACTGTCTCGCCGAGAGTCTTGTTAACCCAGTAGTAACGGGCAACGCCCTCCTTGCGCTCGATGATGTCGCGGATGAACGCGAATCCGTGGGCGTCCTTGCTCTCGATGATGTTCTTGCCGGGCGTGGCCGGATGAATGCGCAGCGTGCCCTGCTGCGGGCCTGGAGTGGCGTCGAGCGCATAGATGTAGCCGGTTTTCCCGATCTTCGTCTTCAGCAGCTCGGTGCTCAGATTCTGCAGGTCGGCGGTCAGATCCGCGGCCACGGCCACGGCGGCCACCACCTTGCCACTTCCATCCTTCACCGGCACATAAGCCGCCATGAAGTCCCTGCCCGCGATCACGGTCTTGCCGGTGAAGTCTTCGCCATTCATCAGGCGGGCATACGCTGGTTGGGAGCGATCGAGGAGCACGCCCAGCAGGCGATTCCCATTCCCGTCGCGCACCGAAGTGGCAATGCGGATGAAATCGTCGCCCGAGCGGACGAAGACCGATGCGTTGGCATGGGTCGCGTTAAAGAACCGGTCCACCATCTCGGAGTTCTGGTTGAGAACAACCGAACCCGCTTTCAGCAGCGGAGCCTGCGCGCCCCCGGCATCGACAAGCTTTCCGCTATCCACGGAAAAGTCGCCCGCGAAGTTCGAGCGGAAGACCCCTGCCAGCGCGTTGGCGTTGGCTGCCAGCGCCGCGTCATAGCTGTCGATCAGGTGCACCATCAAGGCAACCTGCTGCTTCAGGCTGTCTTCCGTGCGGGATTCGATCCGCTTTGTTATCAGCGCCGAGAGCGCAATGCTGAATGCCCCCACCGCCACCAGAATCACCAGCGCCTGGAATACCGCCAATCGCTTGACAAGCGAGACTCTTGAAAAACTGGACTTCACAATGGCCCTTCCGCGTAAAAATGTCCGCGAATTCAATCACATGCGTGCAGCAGAACTTCGGCACAGCTTGCCGGGTCCGAACCTGCCGTAAGGTTCGCTGAAGAAACCATCGGCGGCAGACGGCCAAAAATCAGGCAGTTAAATCTGAGCATTTCAATTTCGTGAAAATTGTGGGAATCGAACGCCCTGGCCTTCCCGAGCGGGAATGCGAATGCCCCTTCTGCTCTGCCCTCGCGCCCCTTCACCGGCGGCGGCAACCTTGGGACTTTGCCCGTTCGCATACTAGGATGGTCCTATCTCACAGAAGAGGTTGATGAAGTGCGCCTTGCGATTCCTTCCAAAATTCTCTTGCCCGCCCTGCTCGCGGCAGCGTGCGTGTTTACCCCGGTTCAGCCCGCCGCGCAGTCCCAGCAGCCAGGGCAAGCTGCCCAAATGCCAGCTCAAGCCGCCCAGCATCCGCTGAAGGTGGTTGGCTTCATGACCGACTTTGACGTCAAGGACGATGCCGTGGGCATCTGCCGCGCGGTCATGGACGGCATCGCTCCCGGCGTGCGCATCCTCGACATTACCCATCAGTCCGTGCCCTTCGATATCGCCATGGGCGCGCGCTTTCTGGCGGGTTCTGCTCCCTATTTCCCCAGGGATGCGGTTTTCGTGGTGGTCATCGACCCCACTGTCGGCTCAACCCGCAAGGCCATCATCGCCCGGTCCAAGGTGGGGCAGACCTTTGTTTTGCCCGATAACGGCCTGCTCACGCTGATCCAGGATCGCGACGGCATCGTCGAGGCGCACGAGATTACCAACCCGGCCTGGATGATCGGCTCGGGCATCTCCTCCACTTTTCATGGACGCGACATCTTTTCCCCGGCCGGCGCTCATGCCGCCCGCGGAGACGACTGGACCCAGGCCGGTCCCGCGCTCGACGTTGCCAAGCTGGTGCGCCTGAACCTGCACAATGCCAGCATCGACGCCGCCGGACTGCATGGCGAGGTGATCGGCACCGACGGCCCGTTCGGCAACCTGGTGCTCAATGTCCCTGCCGAAACCTTCTTCAAGCTGGGCTATAAGGTGGGCGACAAGGTCCCCTTCGACCTTGACGGCCAGCGCGCTGTTCTGCCGTTTGTGAAGACCTTCAGCGACGTTCCGGTGGGATCGGATCTTTTCTATATTGATTCTCGCGGGCGTCTTGGCTTGGCCACCAACCAGGGCAATTACTCGGCGCTGCACAAGAAGGGCGCCGGGGCGCAGCTCGCCATTCCGAAGAAATAAACCACCTATGCACTGCCAGTGCAGCCAGAGAAACACAAAAGCGGGCTTCCCAGTGCGGGGAGCTCGCTTTTGTGTTGAATACGCTAGGTTTTCGTAATTCCAACCCGGAGTTTGGGTGCCCCAGGTCCCGATTCTGGGACCTGGGAAGGCGCGAATCCACTCGGTATCGAGACTACCGGATCACTTCGAACTTCTCCCAGGGCAGATTGCACACCTCGCAGCGCTCGTGCTCCTCCGCGCTCTCCGACGTGTATCCGCAAACGGTGCACACATAGAACTCGCGTGTTTCGCTGATCCACGCATCCGCCTTGCCCTCTTCCAGCAACACAATCGCCTCGGTATAGAGCCGGGCGTGGGTCTTTTCAGCTTCCAATGCCCAGTTGAAGGTGCGAACGGCGCCGTGGTTCTTCCGCTCTTGAGCTTCGAGAAGGAAGCCGGGGTACATGGTGTCGATTTCGTACTGCTCGCCGCCCAGCGCGGCTTTCAGATTCTCCAGGGTGCTTTTCACCTGCACCGGGTGAATGGCGCACTCCGGGTGTCCGCCTAGCTGGCCGATGACCTTGGCGTGATTGTTGGCGTGGATCTGCTCGGCGCGGGCGGCGGCGCGAAACAGGCTGGCGATTCCTTGCAGCCCATCCAGATCGGCCTTGGCGGCAAAGGCGCTGTACTTGGCATGAGCGTTCGACTCGCCTTCGAAGGCAGCCATGAGGTTCTGAACGGTGAGGGTGTTCTCTGCGGTGATTCCAGGCATGTGGGTTTTCTCCGACTCCGTTCAAGAGACTAGGGGCCAAAAGGGCTCTCGGCTGTGACGCAGATTACACCGTTCGGCGAATGCCCCCACCTGGACCACCCTGCTGGTCGAATCGGAACAGCCCGCGCGGATTGAAAAGCAGGAGTCGGTTTCTTACACTCAAAGCAGGAGGGCCCCATGAGCGATGGCAGGGAAGAGCGCGAGGAGCAGGAAAAGCGCCGCGAACTGGAGCGGTGGCAGGAACGGGAGGACCGCGTCGAGCGCAGAAACGACGACCAGTGGCAGCCGGAGCGCCCTGAGTCCTAAGCAAGTTCTGAATCAGCCACGGTCTTGCGGGGCGACTCTTGTCTCCTGCCCTGAACAAGCCGAAGGATCCTGGTAAAGCCAACCAACTGGACGGCCTTCAAAGGCCCGGTAAGCACTCCATTGGGAAGGCACGAAGCGCCATGGCACGACTTCCAGCCTGCCCTGAGCTTGTCGAAGGGGACCTGCAAGGCCAATAAAATGAACGGGCTTTAGCCCCTGATGGCCTAGCGCAAAGGCCCGCACAAACCGGTTGTTGAATTCTTCCCAAACGGGCTACTGGCGAGCACCCGGTCATCCGACCGCAACGATGCCGCGTGAAGAAACGGGTGCGAAAAGTCTCTTCATTGTGCCTCTCGATTTGGAGCCCAAGCCCGCAACCAGGTGGGAGCAGTATCCAATTTCCGCGCTGGCTGCGCCGTTCTCAGTTGATCGTGACCGTACCTCCAGCAGTAGCCGCGAGTGGCCCCGATGTATATCGCCCGGTCTTGCCGATGGTATAGGCAATCTTGAGGTCTATCGATCCGGTTGCCGTGGTGCCCTCTATTCCCGTGAGATTCGCGGAAAATTCTGTTGGCAGATTTTCACAATAATTCCTGCCCATGCTTGTCCAACAAACTTTCGTGAACTCCTTTATCTGAACATCGCTCACAGCGTAGTCCCCCAGAACTCCGACGAAGAAATCCTCTGCGGTGTTGGGAGGATAATCGGCCTCAATCTACATTGTCGTGGTCGTGGTTCCAAGCGTGACGGGCATGGAGTAGCAGTCAATCCATGTGGTGCTGCCCACGCCGCAGCCGGACGCGCCGATCGTGTAGATGGTTGGTGTCTGTGCGTGGGAGGAGGAGGAAGCCAGGGCCAGCGCCGCGGCTAAAATGAGCTTCATCATGGGGGGCTCCTTTGCGGGGTGTCTTGTTGAAGTTTTGCCTGCGTGGGGATCGTTCTGGTTTCGCTGTAGCCGCAGCCCGGTACGGGGCTGTATTGGGCAAGAACCGGGTCGTGTCCAGTTGGCCGGCAATTCACTGACAATAGACAATGCTCTGCGCTAGGTGGTGGGAATCGGCTTATGTCGATTTTCTCCTACGGCCTGAGCCAAGGCTGCGCCAAGCAGACCGAAAAGAACGCCCACGATCCCGGAAGCGATCAAAAACTCCAAAACCTCAATCCCCTGGAATCTCTGACCACGCATCCAGCCGATCAGTTCGTCGGCGGCGCCACCTTTCATCACTATGAAGGTAATTTCACAGCTAAGGACGCCAGCCAGCATCCCCCCAAAAAGCCTGTTTCCCATACGAACCGCGTGTGCGGGAGTCGCTTTCCGCCACCACCCCACCATGCCGCCGGCAACCAATGGAATCATGAATAGGAATGGTATGACCGGGCCAGCAACATCTTGGACAAAGGTGAAAACCTCGACTACCAATACCCCGATCCAAAAGAGTAGATAAATGATCGCCGCCAACTTATGCGCTCGAATATCACGCCAGAGGTCGCTCATATCGAAAGCCTCCGTTTCGTTAGATTGTGCTCCTAACCTCATCTCACGGCAATAGCTATTCAAATCAGAATATGGAGATCACGCAAGGCTCAAATCCTAGGCTGCACACCAACCAATCTCCGGTCCCAGTCAGATCGTCCGCAAGCTGGAATCTGCCATGCAATGATCCCGCAACCCCATTTGTTGCCGGCTCATTACAGCGGTTCCAGGAATGGTGTACCTCGGAGGCACTCCACTCAAGTCGACGCGAGCACCAGCGAGTGGCGATCCTGAATCAAGTTGGATTGGGTATAGCTTTCCTGGAACCGCTCTAAGGGTGGGCAACTGCGGCGAAATTCGCCCCTTACCCAAAGCGCCGCCGACTCACTAAAAGTACTCGCAAAAGAGCGGCCTTCCCACGTGGGAAGGCCGCTCTTTTATCTCGGGATAGACACGCTCTACGGTGCTTCGTTCCGCGCCATCGCCTTCTGGGTCAGCACCTTGTGGGCGTTGTCTTCCAGCGCCTGGGCCTCGGGCAGAAACGTAAGTGCCTTCTGAATCATCGGATCCCAGTCGGCCATGGTGCGCAATCCCTGCAGCTGGCCGAACTGGCTGGTGAGAATCTTGTCCTTGATGCTCACCTTCACCCAATCCATCACCCCGGGGGCGTTCAGCTCTTCATTGGTGAAGGCGATGTTCTGGCTGGTCAGGAACTGCTTGAAGTCGGCCAGCACCGCGTCGTCCACCTGGAAGTTCTTCTCCACCGTGCGATTGGCAAGATAGTGCGCGGCGTAGTGGAAGAAGACGCTCTTGATGAGCAAAGTGTCCTGGAAGTGGGTGCTCTTGGGCGTTTCGACCTTCTCGTCGGGGGTGATGCCGCCGCCGCCATACACCGTGCGGCCCGCATCGGTGAGCTTGACTTCGCGGTTACTGTTGTCGGCCGGCTGCGCTCCGGCGTGGTTGTAGTAGTAGTCGTAGAGCGAGACGCCGGAGTAGTTGCGCTGGATGAGCCGGCCCGAGGGCGTGTAGTAGTGATACGTGGTCAGCGCCAGCCCGGTGTTCTCGTTCAGGTTATACACCGTCTGCACCAGACCCTTGCCGAAGGTGGTTTCGCCCACGATCAGCGCCCGGTCGTGATCCTGCAGCGCGCCGCTCACAATCTCTGCCGCTGAAGCCGTGTTGCGGTTCACCAGCACCACAATGGGGAAGGTCTTGCCATTGTTGCCGTGGGTCACGGCGTAGTTCTGATCCGGATAAGCGCGTCCGCGCTGCGAAACGATCCCCTGTCCCTTGGCCAGCAGGTGGTCGCAGACTTCGACCGCCTGGCTGAGCAGCCCGCCGGGATTGCCGCGCAGGTCCAGAATAAGGCCCTTCAGGTCGCCGAAGCTGTCGATGCCTTCGTTCACCTCCTGAGCGGTCGTCTCCTGGAACTGCTTCAGATGGATATAGCCGACGCCGGGGCGAATCTCGTATTTAAGGTCCACCGAGGGGTTGGGGATCTCGTCGCGCACCAGGTCGAAGACCAGCGGTTTGGGCTGTCCCTCGCGGTTCATCGTTACCTGCACGTGGGTTCCCTTGGGTCCTTTCAACTGCTTGGCCACCACGTCGCTGGTGAGCCCGTCCGTCGGTTTCCCGTCGATGGCCGCAATCACGTCGGCTGGTCGGATGCCGGCCCGGAAAGACGGCGTTCCCTCGAACGGGAAGACCACAAACACCTTGCCGTTCTGCTGCTGGATGGTCATGCCCACGCCGTAGTAGCGGCCGTGCTGATCCTCGCGCATCTTGGCGTAGGCTTTTGGATCGTAAAAGTTCGAGTGCGGGTCCAGCACCCTGAGCATGCCCGGAATCGCGCCGTCGTAAATGGCGGTATCCGCCTTGTCGCCGGTAATCGGCTCGGCGTAGTTCTGTTCCACCACCGCATACACATCGGTGAAGGTCTTCAGGCTGTCGCGCAGTTGGCTTTCGTCGGCAGAGGACTGAGCCCCCACCTTCCGTTGCAGAACGCTTCCGGCAACGGCGCAGACAACAAAGAACAGAACCACGGAAAAAAGTGCGCGGCGGGCGCGGTGAGTCATAAGCAGGGAAATCCTCCAGACCGGGCGTGCAACGAGGCCTAAAGAGGCTCCGGCGGCGCGGTCTCAGGGCTAGAGTATAGCACCGGTCTGTTTAGACGCTGGGCCTTGCGTTTTGAAAGCCTCTCGCCCGCCCGCTTCGGAACGGCGTTCCCACTGCCTGTCCCGAAGGCAAAAAGGCGGAAGCAGGGCTGGCGGCGGCGCCGATTTCGTTGAATTCTTCCGCTTTCGGCCAATCCGTCGCCCCGCTGCTCCCCAGCCATTTACAATGACGTCTATAGATGAGTGGCAGATTTGTTGCGCTCTTCCGTGTCCTGACCCTATGAATTCAAGAATCCTTCGCATTCCCGCGGCTTTCGTGTTTGGCACGGCGCTGCTTGCAAGTTCCGCTCTGGCGCAAACGCGTCCAGCCGCGCCTGAGAGTCCGTATGGCGGCGCCACGGTCGAAGAGATCGTCGCCCGCGTCAACGATCAGGTGATTTCCAGCTCGGACTACGATCGCGCCATGAAGGAAATGGACCAGGACGCGCGCCAGCATGGAGCTACCATGCAGGAGATCTCGGCTGCGCACAAGGATCTGTTGCGTGGCCTGATCGATCAGCAGCTCTGGCTCTCCAAGGCCAAGGAACTCGGCGTCACCGGCGAAACCGAACTCGTCAAGAGGCTCAACGAGCTGCGCAAGCAGTACAACCTGGAAACCATGGAGGACCTCGAAAAGGCCGCCAAGGAGCAGGGCATCTCGTTTGAGGACTTCAAGGCGAACATTCGCAACCAGATTGTTACGCAGGAAGTGATGCGCGAGCAGATCGGGCGCAAGGTCCAGTTCACCCCCGGCGAAGCGCAGCATTATTTCGAGGCGCACAAGCAGGATTATGCGCAGCAGGAAAGCGTTCATCTGAGCGAGATCCTGGTTGCGGTTCCTGCGCCCGCGGCTGCGATGCCCGGGATGGCGTCGGCCGAGGATCCCGAAAAGCTTGCCGCTGCCAAGTCCAAAGCGGACGACATCGAAGCCAAGATCCACGCTGGCGGCGATTTCACGCAGCTTGCGCGCAGCTTCAGCGACGGGCCCACCGCCTCCGAAGGCGGCGAACTGGGCCAGTTCAAGCGCGGCTCCCTGGCCAAGGTGTTGGAAGACAAGACTTTTTCCCTCAAAACCGGCGAAGTCACCGAGCCCATCCGCACCCGGCAGGGCTATGTGATCCTCAAGGTGGTCCAGCATATCCCCGGCGGCGTGCCTGATTACAAGGATGTCGCGCAGCAGGTGGAAGAGAACTTCTACATGGCGCGCATGGAGCCCGCCATGCGCGCGTATCTGACCACCATGCGCGAAGAGGCATTCATCGACATCAAGCCGGGTTACGCGGACACCGGTGCCAGCGCCAAACAGACCAAGCCGGTCTACAGCTCCTATGTGCCGCCTTCTCCCAAGAAGAAGAAGAAGGTCGAGCGCACCCGCTTCCGCGAAAACGCGCGCAGCTTCCGCCAGAAGACCACCGAGCCGGTCGAAAAGGTGTCGGCTCCCGTTTCAGCCAAGGAAGCCAAAAAGGCGGCCAAAGCCGAGGCGGCAGCAGCCAGCATGAAGCCGGGCAAGAAAGAGAAGATCCGCTTCGGCAAGGCGCCTACCAAGACGCTGCCCAGCGCGGCCACCGCCCAAACCGAGGACGCGGGAGCGGTGCCGGCGCCGGTAGCCGACGCCAACGAGCCCGTCAATCCTCTTGAGGCCAGCAACAAGCCGACGCAGAAAATGCGCTTCAGCGATCGCGCCAAAAAGCCCAAACAGCCCAAGACGGCGGGACCGAAGACCGACACCATGGCTCCGACTGCTGCCGATGCCGCTGAAGTGGCCGACCGCCAGACGCAGGCTTCTGCGCTTGGCCTGGGTGGCGACACGGCCTCCAAGAAAAAGAAGAAGACCAAGTCCGCTACCACGGGCGAAAAGACGCGCCTTGCCGAGAAGAAGGCGGCTGCTCCGGCGCAAGACAATAGCGCCGCTCCGGCGTCGGACAATAGTTCTGCTCCGCCTCCCGCTCCGGCTCCGCAAACCAAATAGCCAAAGCTTCAAGGGACACAAAAGGGCCTGGGATCTCGATCCCGGGCCCTTTTTTTAGCTGCCAGCTGGCTTCCCCGACCCACCAGGCTCGCAGTCGCAGCCCCTGCCTCCCGGCCGGCTGTAGCGTGGACCTCCCGGTCCACGCCTGCTTCTTCTCCGCGGAACCCCGCCCTCTTTTACAGCTGGTCGGGCTGCCCGCCAGGGCCAGCAAAACAAATCCATCCAGAGCAGTTAACCGTCGTGGGCGGCCGCGAATTTTTTTTGTCAAACTGCGATCCTCGCCGCCTGCCGCAGCATCCAATGTGCATCCGAGCCGCAGCAGAGTCTGCCGCGCGAATGGTGTGCTCGTTTCTGTTTTCGACTTCCCTGTTGAACCTTGTATCGATTGCTGAATCTTTGTTCCCCTGCCGGTCACGGCTTTCCCTTCAGCTCTTGAACCGAATCTGAATTTGACGCGAGCCAGGAGACAGTGCTGCTGCCAGTCTGTCTCCCTTCGGCTCCTACCAGGCTGCACTTCCCATAGTCTCTCGAACACGACATGCGGGCGACCAAAGGTCAGTCCGCGGGAGAGTCCCAGTTGAATCTGGAGAAACTGATGAGCTTTGGCAATACTCTGAACGCACCAGCGGCCGCGATCGCCGATCCGTGGCCGGTGCGGGTTTTTCACAAGATCCCCATCCTCGGCAGCGGACCGACCAGCATCTTCGCTCCCCACGCGACCCCCGCTCACGACATCGACAGCCTGTCGGTCTTTGTCCTGTCGATCACGCTGGTGATCTTCCTGATCGTCGCCGGTCTGCTGCTGTATGCGCTGGTCCGCTATCGCCGCCGTCCCGGCGATTCCCAGATGGAGCCCGTGCAGCTATACGGCAGCAACCAGATCGAGATCGCCTGGACGGTGATTCCGTTCCTCATCGTGGTGGTGCTGTTTCTGACCTCGGCGCGCGTCAATTTTGTGACCGAGCGGGCGGCCAGGCCCGCCAACTCCCTGGAAGTCGTGGTGATCGGCCATCAGTTCTGGTGGGAGTACCGCTATCCCAAGCTGGGCATCGTCACCGCCAACGAGCTGCACATCCCCGCCAGCGATCCCAAGGCGCCCACCCCCACTTACCTGACCATGACCTCGGCCGACGTCGACCACAGTTTCTGGGTGCCCGAACTGGCCGGCAAGATGGACCTGATTCCCAACAAGGTCAACGTCATGTGGATCGATCCGTCGAAGCCCGGCATTTACCTGGGCCAGTGCGCGCAGTTCTGCGGTGCCGAGCACGCCATGATGCTGCTGCGCGTCTACGTCGACACTCCTGAGCAATTCGCCCAGTGGGTGGCCAGCCAGAAGAAGCCCGCTACCGAAGACGCCTCGGTGGCCGAAGGCAAGAAGGTTTTTGAGCACACCGCTTGCATCAACTGCCATCGCGTCACGGGCACCGTAGCCACCGGGCAGTTTGGTCCGGACCTCACCCATCTGGCCAGCCGCGACACCATCGCCGCGGGCGTGGAAAAGAACACCCCCGACAATCTGCGCAAGTGGATCGACGATCCCGACTCGATGAAGATGGGCTCCCTGATGCCGAAGATGCACCTGAACAATCACGAACTCGACGCGGTTACGGCCTACATGGCTTCGCTGCGCTAATGCTGAAAAGCTGATGTTGGAGAAGCGGATGAACGACACAACGTACGACCATCCGGAAGGCAGTCTGGCTGCGCTCGCCAAGCCCACCTGGCTGGATGTGGTCAATTCCTGGATCACCACCGTCGATCACAAGCGGATCGGCATCATGTATATCGGCTACGCGCTCATCTTTCTGGTCATTGGCGGCATCGAAGCCCTGATCATGCGCGTGCAGTTGTCCGTGCCCAACAACCATTTCACCAGCCCCGAGGTCTTCAACCGCATGTTCACCATGCACGGGACCACGATGGTGTTCTTTGTGGGCATGCCGATTCTCTTCGGCTTCGGCAATTACCTTATCCCGCTGATGATTGGCGCGCGCGACATGGCTTTTCCGCGCCTGAACTCGTTCAGCTTCTGGGTCTCGGCCTTTGGCGGCTTGCTGCTCTACTTCAGCTTCCTGGGCGGGGACGGCCTCTACGGCGCGGGCACCGCACCCGACGTGGGCTGGTTCGCTTATGCGCCGCTGACGGCCCGCATCTTTTCGCCCGGCCACAGCACCGACTATTGGATCCTCGGCGTCTTTCTCAGCGGCATCGGCAGCGTGGGCACCGCGTTGAACCTGGTAGTCACCATCATCTCCCTGCGCTGCAAGGGAATGACCATGGGACGCCTGCCGCTGCTGGCCTGGATCTACCTGGTGGTTTCCTGGATGGTCTTCATCGCCATCGGCCCCCTTACCGCCGCGCAGATCATGCTGCTGCTCGACCGCACCGTGGGTTCGCACTTCTTCGACGCGCAGGCGGGCGGTTCCGCCGTGCTATGGATGCACTTCTTCTGGATCTTCGGCCATCCCGAGGTCTACATTCTCGTTCTGCCAGCCTTCGGATTCGCCAACGAGATCATTCCCGTCTTTTCGCGCAAGGCCATCTTCGGCTACGCGGCCATGGTGGGCGCAACCGTGGGCATCGGCTTCGTCAGTCTCGGCGTCTGGGCGCACCATATGTTTACGGTCGGCCTGGGACCGGCCGGCAACGCCTTCTTCACCTTCGCCACCATGGTGGTCTCGGTGCCCACCGGCATCAAGATCTTCAACTGGCTGGCCACCATCTGGGGTGGGCGCATCTCCTTCGCGACGCCCATGCTCTTCTCCATCGGATTCCTCTTCCAGTTCCTGGCCGCCGGGCTCACCGGCATCATGCTGGCGGTTGCTCCCTTCGACTGGCAGTTGGGCAACTCTTACTTCGTTGTCGGCCACTTCCATTACGTGCTGGTAGGCGCGATCCTCTACATGATCTTCGCGGCCTTCTACTACTGGTTCCCCAAGATGACCGGCCGCATGATGAGCGAGCGGTTGGGCAAATGGCACTTCTGGCTCTTCACCCTCGGCTTCCACATCACCTTCGACCTCATGCACATCCCCGGCATTCTGGGCATGCCGCGCCGCGTATTCACCTACGAGGCCGATCGCGGCTGGGGTTCGTGGAACATGATCATCAGCATCGGCGCAATCTTCCAGGTGATCGCCATCCTGATCTTCGTCTGGAACATGATCCGCTCCTACATGAAGGGCGAAAAAGCCGGACCGGACCCCTGGGATGCGTGGACGCTCGAGTGGTCCACCTCTTCGCCGCCGCCGCACTACAACTTTGCCGTGGAGCCCGTTGTCGAAAGCCGGCGTCCCTTGTGGGACCGCAAACATCCTAACGATCCCGATAACGCGTACGAATAAGCGAGACCATGAGCACACACACACTGATCGAGACTGATTCCACGGAGCAATGGCGGTTGCCAGACAAGGGCCTGGTAGGCATGATCTGCCTCATCGTGGCCGAGGTGGCCATCTTCTCCATCTTCGTCGTTGCCTACATCTTTTACATTGGCAAGAGCCTGGGCGGGCCCACGCCGGCCGAAGTGCTCACGCTGCCCATCGTCAGCACCATCTGCCTGTTGTCGAGCAGCATCACGGTGCACTTTGCCGTCACCACGCTGGAGAAGGGCAAAAGCGGCCTCAGCACCGCATGGCTGGCGCTCACCGTTCTGCTGGGCGGAATCTTTCTCGCCGGCACGGCGCAGGAATGGCACGAGCTGATCTACGAAAAAGGCCTCACCATCAGCACCAACCTCTTCGGGACCACTTATTATTCCCTGGTCGGGCTGCACGCCAGTCACGTCTTCATAGGCTTGGTGATGCTCTCGGTGGCGCTGCTCTTCGGCCTCGCCGGCAAGCTCGAAAGCAAGCATGCCCACCGCCTCGATATGCTCTCGTATTACTGGCATTTCGTCGACGCGGTCTGGGTGGTGGTCTTCATCGTCGTTTACGTGATTGGAAGATAGGGAGGGCGCTGTGCATACAGGATTTGAAAACAAAGAAGAGCGCATCGCCGTTATTCACCTGCCGGAACCAACCGTGTGGCCGATGGTGCTGGCCTTGGGCGCAACCCTGCTGGTCGCCGGGCTGCTGACCCATGTGGTTGTTTCCATCCTCGGCGCGGTGCTGAGCGGGATGGCGATTGTTGGCTGGTTCCGCCAGGTGCTGCCGCATGAGCAGCACGAAGAAGTGCTGGCCCCGGTACCGGCCGAAGCGCCGGAAGAGGCGGCCGCGCTTTCCGCAGCTATGCCGTTCGCCGATCTGCACCAGGAAGTCACGCCGCTGGTCAACTTCAGCATCATTGCCGGCATCGAAGGCGGATTGGCAGGCGGGCTGGCCATGACCGTTCCGGCCACCATCTTCAGTTGGATCAAATACCACAGCCTGTGGTTCGCCGTGAACCTGCTGGCGGCGGGTGGCTTTGTCAGTTGGAGCCATGCCAGCAACGAATTCCTCAGCCAGTTCCACATCGAGGGTCTGGTGGCGGGCCTGGCCATCCACGCCTCGGTCTCAATCCTGATGGGTCTGCTCTTCGGGGCCATGTTGCCCATGTATCCGCGCAAGCCAATCTTCACCGCAGGCTTCATGTTCCCGCTGCTCTGGACCGGACTGGCGTACAGCGCAATGAACATCGTCAGCCCCATCATGAACGAGCGCATCGACTGGTACTGGTTCGTTCCCTCGCAAGTGGCTTTCGGACTGGTAGCCGGTTTTGTGGTCAATCTGCGCATCCAGGTACGCACGCCTGAGTTCCAGGCCAAGCCGTTCGCCGAGCGCGCCGGACTGCATACCAATCGCGGTCCCAACCAGAGGAATTCCGGCAAGGGGAAGAAGGCATGAGCGGCGCACATCGTTTCGGATTCGAGCATTTTTCTCAATGGCTCAAAGTGCGGGTGCCCCACCCTCGCCGCGTTTTTGTTTTTGCGGCTAGGGTGGGATACCTCAACTTCAACAAGAGAACCGCTCTGGCACTCGCTGGACTGCTCTGCTTGGTCGCGTCGGGATGCCACGCGCCCGGCAAGCCCGGTCCCGAGCCGGAAGTGGTGCGGCCGGAAGAAGTGCAGGATTTCGCCGTGCTGTACAAGCAGAATTGCGTGGCCTGCCACGGCGACAACGGCCAGCACGGCATCGCAGTTTCGCTGGCCAACCCCGTATATCTGTCTGTCGCCGGTCGCCAGGTGATCATCGACACCGCCAGCAAAGGCGTACACGGCCAGTTGATGCCGGCCTTCGCCAAAAGCCGCGGCGGCACGCTCACCGACCGCCAGATCGAGATTCTGGCTGATGGCATTCTTTCGCATTGGGGCAATCCGCGCGCGCTTGGGGGAGCAACGCCTCCGCCCTACGCTGCCACGCTCACTGGCGATCCAACCGCCGGCCAGATGAACTTCCACTTCTATTGCGCGCGTTGCCACGAGACGCCCATCAAGCCGGGGCCAAAAGGCGCGCTGGCCTCTGTGGATGCCGGCCCGATCACAGATCCCAGTTATCTGGCTCTGATCAGCGATCAGGGACTGCGCTCCATCATCCTCTCTGGCCGGCCGGAAGAAGGAATGCCGGACTGGCGCACCTTCGCGCCCGCGCCCCTCACCGATCAGGATGTAACCGACATTGTCGCGTGGCTCGCCTCGCAACGAAAATCGGCTCCGGGACAACCTTATCCCGAGCGCCCATCAGGAGAATCTCGATGAGCCAACCGGCAAACCACCAACAGTTGCCCGAGAAGCAGGCGATGGGACCAGACAAGAACATTCCGCAGCAATGGCACGGCACCGAGCAGGAAAAGCTGGCCGCGCGCCCCAGCGAAACCACCCGCCGCGCCTTCCTCTTCAAGCTGGCCGTCGGATTCAACGGCCTGGTCGGCCTGGTGATGGCCGTGCCGATATTCGGATTTCTGCTCGGCCCGGTCTTCAAAAAGCGCGACGACAACCATGCCTGGGTCGGCCTCGGCGAAGTAGGCTCGTTCCCCTTGGGCGAAACGCGTCTGGCCACCTACATCAACCCGGTCACCGGCCCCTCGGACGGCGACACCGGCAAGATCTCCTGCTGGGTGCGCCACACCGAGGACGACCGCTTCCAGGTCTTCGCCGTCAACTGCGCCCATCTGGGATGCCCGGTGCGCTGGTTCGCGCAGTCGCGGCTCTTCCTCTGCCCCTGCCACGGCGGCGCTTACTACGAGGACGGCCAGCGCGCTTCCGGCCCGCCGCCGCGCGGCCTCTTCGAATATCAGCATCGCCTCACGGGCGGCAAGCTGGAGATCTTCGCCGGCGAAATGCCGACCCTCTCGAATGAAGCCTGCGCGGGAAGAAAGCCGCTGGTGCAGCTTGAAACTTCGGCCGCAAATGAGCAAGGGAGGCCGGCATGACCGACTTGAAGAAATCAGGCTTGCAGGTGTATCGCTGGTTTGAGAGCCGTCTCGGCCTCGCCGGCCAGGTCACCGAAATGGCCGGGCACCCCACGCCGGTATCCGCCGCCAGCTGGTGGTATGTCTTCGGCAGCGCCGCCATGGTCCTGCTCATATTGCAGGTGATGACCGGCATTCTGCTCGCCCTGGTCTACTCCCCCAGCGCCAGCAATGCATGGCCCAGCCTGCAATTCATCAATCACAATCTCGCCCTGGGCTGGTTCCTGCGCGCCATGCACGGCTGGGGATCGGACTTCATGATCGCCATCGTGCTCATCCACATGGCGCAGGTCTTCCTCTTCGGGGCCTACAAGTTTCCCCGCGAACTGACCTGGATCGTCGGCATTCTTCTTCTTCTTTTGACTCTGGGCATGGCCTTCACCGGCCAGGTGCTGCGCTTCGATCAGGACGCCTATTGGGGCCTCGGCATCGGCGCCAGCATCACCGGCAGCATTCCCTTCATCGGCGGACCGCTGGTGCATCTGCTGCTGGGCGGGCCCATCGTCGGCGGAGCAACCCTGTCCCGCTTCTTCACCCTGCATGTCTTTGTCATTCCCGGCCTGCTTCTCGGCTTTGTAGCGCTTCACCTGCTGATGGTGCTCAAGCTCGGCATTAACGAATGGCCCATGCCCGGCCGCATCGTCCGCAAAGCCGATTACGAGAAGAACTATCAGGCCCTCACCAAATCCACCGGGGTCCCCTTCGCTCCCGATGCCGCCTGGAAAGACGCTGTTTTTGCCGCCGTCATGATGCTTTCGGTGATGGCCTGCGCGTGGTTTCTGGGCCCCATCGGCCCCAGCGGCGTTCCCGACCCCACCATCATCCAAACGGCTCCCAAGCCCGACCTGCCCTTCCTCTGGATCTTCGCGGTTCTGGCCTATCTGCCGCCAGAGCTGGAAACGGCGGTTCTCCTGATCGCGCCGCCGCTTCTGATTGGCGGGCTTTTGCTTTTACCGTTAGTCGCGGGCGAGGGCGAAAAGCACTGGTCGCGCCGTCCCGTGGCCATCCTCATGGTTACGCTGATCGCCGTCACGCTCGGCATCTTCACCCGTCTGGGCACCTATGCCCCGTGGAGCCCGCAGATGGACGCGTGGTCTTCCGCGACCGTTCCTGCCGAGTTCCTGGCCCATCGCAAACCGTTGGAGCGGCGCGGCGCAATCGTCTTCCAGGAGAAGCAGTGCCGCGATTGCCACGCCCTGCAAGGCTCCGGCGGCCAACGCGGCCCGGCCCTCGACACCGTGGCCACGCGCATGACCGAAGATCAGATCATTCGCCAGATTCTGCAGGGAGGCGGCAACATGCCGGCCTACGGCAAAGCGTTGAGCCCGGCTGAAACCAAGGCCCTCACCAGCTTCCTGATGACTCTCCATGGACATCAGCTGCCCGCCCGGGATGCATCTTTGGGCACCATGCCGCAGAATGGAACTCATCCGGTTGTTCCGGCGATAGCGAAACCAGAATGACTCTGACCCGAAACCGCAACGTCGAAGTCGACGCGACCCCCAGGGAGCGGCGACCCTGCGCTAAACTTATCGGGGCACTCCGATTCTGGTTTCGCTCTACGGAGAGTGCTCCCGCTCGATGAACGAAAGCCAGGCTATACAGTCCATCCTCGATGACTGGTCTCTGCCCATCCCTCTGACCTGCGGCATCGCTTTTTTCGCATTGCTCTATTTGCTCGGCTGGTTGCGCATCCGGCGCACCCGGCCCGAGCAGTTCCCGCTCTGGCGTCTCTACAGCTTCGAGGCCGGCATGGCGGTGCTGTGGGCGTCGATCGGATCGCCCATGGACGGCTTCAGCGACGCGCTCCTCAGCGCCCACATGGTCGAGCATCTTCTGCTCATGTCCGTGGTCCCGCCGCTGGTGCTGCTAGGCGCGCCGGTAGTCCCGCTGTTGCGCGGTTTGCCCCACTGGAGCGTCCGCTACGTCCTGGGGCCCGTCATGCGCGTGGGCTGGCTGCGCGGCTTGTGGCGCTTCCTGCTGCGTCCCGCGCCCGCGTGGCTGCTGATGAACATCACGCTGCTGGGGTGGCATGTGCCCGCCGCCTACGACTTCGCGCTGGAAAACGAAACCTGGCACGACGTCGAGCACCTCTGCTTCCTCTTTACCGCGCTCATGTTCTGGTGGGTTCTGCTGCGCCCCTGGCCCGCGGAGCCTCGTCTGCGGCGCTGGATCATGATTCCTTATCTCGTATCTGCCGATCTGGTGAATACCGCGCTCTCGGCCTTTCTGGCATTCGTAGGTCACCCGGTCTATAACTTCTATATAACTCATCCCAACCCGTTCGGGGTTTCACTTACCGACGACCAGACCACCGGCGCGGTAGTCATGTGGGTCTTCGGGTCCATGGTATTTCTACTCCCGGCCATGGTTATTACCATGCAGATGTTGCAGCGCAAGCCGAAGCGCATCCGCAGCGCATAAGTCGAGCATAACTTATTCGTAACTACCATCTTGGGTGTCCTTTAAAAGAGCACGCCATAACAGTAGCGCCGGCCTCCCGGCCGGCTGTAGCGTGGACCTCCCAGTCCACGCATGCTTTCTTTCATCCAGATTGTTCCCGGCAAATCTCCGCCGGCTCAGCTTCTGCAGGCGCAATGCTTCAGTTGTGCCGCATAAACAGCAACGGCCAGCCCTGTGGGCTGGCCGTTGCTTTAAATGTGAATCGGAATCGATAACCTTTCGCGGGGTTGCCTGCGGTCTTCGAAAACAGGACTTCTGCGCGTATCGATAAATGGTGCGGGAATGTTGAAGGTATGAGCATCCGCGCTTCAGCGCAGATATGAATTAGTCGTTGCGATATCTTTGATGGCCGATCTTAAGGACCTGGATATCAACTTGTGCCAGTCCCGCTTGAGTCATTGAAATCCTTTGGGCTGCGCCAAAGGAAAGATCGATGATGCGCCCCTCATCCACGAGATCGCCGCGGTCGGTGATACGCACGATTACAGATTTCTTGTTTTGCCGATTGACCACGCGCACGAGTGTTCCGAAAGGCAGCGTGGGATGGCATGCAGTCAATGCATACATATTGAAGCGCTCGCCACTGGCTGTTCTACGGCCATGAAATACCTTGCCGTACCACGACGCTACGCCGTGAAGCCTGTGTCCCCGCTTGATTTCAGTGGGTTCCTGCGGTGCAAGCGAAGGCGGGGTCGCGCTCAGGACCGGTGCCGCGAGAGGCGCGGAAATCACCGATCGAGTGAGCCCTGCATCGGCGTGCACTGTCCGCGTGGTTACTAATCCCACTAACCCGGTCAGCACAACCGATGAGACTCCCGCCAGCAGCCAGAAGCGCAGCGGAAAGTTCGATCTCGTGTTGCCTGTTATCTGTTTTCTCACCATTCCCCCATTTTACTAAATTGATACCTGCTAATTCAAGCATTGGCGAAAAATACATGACCGTCACTTGACAGAAATCGCAAGATTTGATGGGGCTTTTCGATGATACGTTGTGGCTCGCATCACAACAAACTTCAACAAAAAAGGTGCAGAAAGATAAAGTAAGCTCCGCGCAGCCCAAAAGAATAGCTAAACCGGGAAAGTCCGTATTATGCGACATACAAATCCGGAAAGTCCAGATGAAAGATCGTAAAGATGCCGAATTATTTGCGCAAAACGCCCCGGTTGCACCACAGCTAGTGCAGGACCTACTATGATTCGCAGTTTTAGCGTCAAAAAAGCGCGGTAATCAGAAATCCACACGAAAAGAGGTTCAGCCATGAAATCGGTCCAGCGCTTCCTGCCTTCGGTCTTCTTCGCCCTTCTCTTCGCAACGGCCTGCTGTGCGCAGGCGAATCTCCCGGTCAAATGGGAGGAACTGACCGGTCCCGACTTTGTTCAGGCAATTCACCAGTCGCAGGGGGTCTGCGTGCTCCCTTTCGGCATTATTGAGAAGCACGGCCCGCACCTTCCCCTCGGCACCGACCTGCTCGACGTCCGCTTCGCCGTGATGAACGCCGTCAAGCAGGAATATGCCGTCGTCTTTCCGGAGTACTATTTTGGCCAGATCTTCGAGGCGCAGCAGCAGCCTGGAACAGTCGCCTACAGCCTCTCCACACAACTCACGCTGCTCCAGGAGACGGTGAAGGAGATGGCCCGCAACGGCTGCAAGAAAGTGGTCATCGTGAACGGCCACGGCGGGAATGAATCGTTGCTGCCGCTCTTTGCCCAGGCGCAGCTGGCTTCGCCCCGCGACTACGTCGTCTATGTCTTCGGATTGCCCAGGATGGCTGTGCCCGGCCGCCCGGCCCTCAAGACCACGAACGACATGCACGCCGGGGAAACGGAAACTTCGGCCATGCTGATCGCGCGCCCCGATCTGGTGCACCTGGATCGCGCGGCGCAGCAGTCCGGCGCGGACCAGCACCGCCTCTCGCTCCCGGAAAGCGTGTATACGGGCATCTGGTGGTATGCGCGCTTCCCGAATCACTACAGCGGCGATGGCGCGGCGGCCAGCAGGGAACTGGGCGAGTTCGACCAGAAAGAGTGGTCGCGGCAGATCGCCGAAGCAATCAAGGCCCTCAAGGCCGATCAGCAGAGCCTGAAGCTGCAGAATCAGTTCTTTGAAGACGCGCAGCACCCGATTGATACCAGGCAATAGAGGAGATTCAGGACTGTGCGCCCCGTCCTCGGTCTGGGTACCCCATTCTTTCCCGCGTATTTTGCGGGAAAGGGTGGGAGACCAATCGCACAATTCAAGCACCGGATCAATGAGACCGCTACAGCGGACTTCAGTGCCCGGTATACACCTGGAATCCAGCCCAGAAGAAAGGCGCGCGGTAGCTGAATTTCGAGTGCAGCAGCGCGAGCTTGGATTTGCGCAGCGCGGCGGCCGGATCGAGGCCGGCATCGAGTCCGGTATACAAACCATCCATCAGGCGCGGGGTTGCCTCGTCGCTCACTTCCCATAGCGCGCCGATCACGTTGTGCGCCCCGGCGCGCAGAAAGGCCCAGGCCAGCCCAACCAGCCCCTCGCCTGTGTAGGTGCGCGCGCCGCTGCCGTAGCAGGCAGAGATGGTCACCAGCCGTGCATCCACGGGATGCTGCACGATGTCTCGTGCATAAAGCTTGAAGGGGCCCTGTTGGTAAGGCGTTGCCCCTCCGCCATCGCGCGAAAGTATGATGGCCGATTCCAGCGGAGCGGTGCTGCTGGCAGTGCCATGCGTAACAAAGTGCAAATAAGCGTACTGCGCCGGTGAACTCCCCAGGTAGGCTGCGGGTGTGGCGTGCCCGCCGCTGAGCACGGTTCGCCTATCCCCGCCGAAGTGCCTCTGCACCAAGTTCATCTCCATCCCGGCAAGCGCCAGCGCCGGGTATTCGGGACTGGGCGAGACGGCGTCGCCCACCAGCAGCAGTTTGCCCTGTGCCCCGCTGTCCGGCTTGGCCGCCGCCAGCATCGAGAGCGAAGGAGCCGAGACAAGCACCGCGTCTTCGATCCAGTAATGCGCATCGCCCTCACGGTGCCTTGGACCCGATTGCGGCAGCGGACCGCGCTTGTTTCCCGCCTGCCCGGTCGGAGTTCTCTGCCGCGATGTTTTTGCAGGACTCGGCGGCGGGCCAGGCGCCAGCAGCGTTTCAAAGTTCAACCGGCTCAAAGCCCCGTCGGAAAGAATCATTACCCGGCCATTCGGCTTGATCCTCTGCGCGGCTGG
>Ga0181517_10001007_pt1 | contig 33456 bp, 29 predicted proteins | sample PEATcosm2014_Bin_31_FD_119748 | JGI IMG/M metagenome (GOLD analysis project Ga0181517, IMG submission 119748) | Peatland microbial communities from MTU Mesocosm Facility, Houghton, MI, USA - PEATcosm2014_Bin01_30_metaG | ecosystem: Environmental > Terrestrial > Soil > Wetlands > Peat | place... | reverse complement strand
CTCTTCATCTCTGCCTTCATGACCCCACCTCCAGCGCGACGACTCGTGTGCCCGACGTTCGGCAGTTCCGCACCCGTTAGACGTTAGTATCCTCTGCTTTGGTAACAAGAGGGAAGAATAATTCGGCCAGGAATGGAGTCCAGGGTTTGCTGCGCGGAGGCAGAGTCTGCTTCCCCCGCTCCATCCCACTCAATTACAGTGGAATGCACCCGGTAGCAGAGGAGGGCTCTTGCGCCAGATAATCTTGAGCATGGCCTTGGCGGCCTGTTGCGGATGGATGCAACTGGCTGCGCAGCCGGGTTTTCCATTTCCCCACCAATTGCTTCCCGGTCCAACAAGAGGCCGCAACTTGCCACGCCCGCCCTCCGCCGTGACAACCGCTGGTCAGTCCGCAATTTTCGACGCCACCGGGGTGGGATCACCGCTCGTGCTCGACAAAGACTGGCGGGTTGGCATTACGGCCAACTCGGCTGCCAGCACGCCGGAGTTCGACGACTCCGGGTGGGCCATCCGCAATGGCCAGGGCATGATGGCAGACGTCCCCGATGAAGATCAGCCGGACAGCGGCACTGGCAACAATCGCGGGTCTCCAGGTCCCGCCGGGGGTCCGCGCCGGTTCGCGTGGTTCCGGCTGCATATCAAGCTGGCTCCCGGCCACGGGCCACTTTCCCTGCTGATCGAAGTGCCGGTATCTGAAAACACCTCCCTTGGCATCGGCTCGGGCGGTCCGGGCGCGGACGTGTTCGCCAACGGGAAACAGATCAACCCGGAGGGACCGCACGGTGACGCGCCGCAGCACTACCAGCAGATTTCGCGCCTCTATGATCTGAACCTGCCTGCCTCCCAAACTTCGCTCGTCCTGGTGGTGCGAACCATATACGTTCCCTTCGGGTACGGTTCATATACCGGCTTTTTTATCGGCCACAGTTTGAGCCTCGGCAATCGCGACGACCTGGACCGCGCGCTGAAAATATGGATGGCGCAAAGCATCTTTGAGCGATTGCCGCGGCTGGTCGGTTCCATCCTACTGCTGGTTCTGGCCCTGTTTCTGCTGGCGCTCTACTTCGGCCAGAAAGGCCATCCGGAGTATCTGTGGCTGGCCTTGCATGAACTGCTTCAGGCACCCATCGGGTTTGTGGAACTGGGAGGAAGCACTGCGCGTCTTGACAGCCTCTGGTACGCCGCCGTTGCAGTGCAGTTGCTGCTGATCTCGGCTTACGTCTACTTCGAGTTTCTGATTGCCTTCCTGGCAATCCGCCCCAAAAAGAAGTACATCCAATGGCAAATCAGGCTGCTGCGCTATACAGCGCCGATCCTGGCTGGAGTGGGTCCCACCCTGCTGTTCGTGGGCCATAACCGCGCCATCGGAACGGTTCTCGCCATCTTCCTCGTCTTCAGCATCATCTGGATTCTGTGTTGGGGTCTGTTCATCTTTGCCACCCTGATCGCGGCCACGTTGCGGCGCAATTTTGAAGCGGGCTTACTCCTCATTCCCCTGGTACTGTCCGGGGTGGGAATTATCGAGCCAGTCCTGACCTCCGCCATCAGCGATTGGAACGGACGACCTTTCAGTTCGCCGCTCACGATTCAGGCCGGCCCCATTCCCATCCGCTTTGCCTCCATCGCCGACTACACCGGCATGTTGGTGATCGTGCTCATCATCTTTGTGCGGTTCCTGCGCATTCACCGCGACCAGGAACGAGCCACAAACGAACTGGCCGCGGCACGCACCGTGCAAGAACTCATGATTCCGCACGAAAAGCTCGCGACTCCGGGCTACGAAGTGAACTCTGTCTATAGTCCGGCAAACGAGGTTGGAGGAGACTTCTTCCATGTGCAACCCGCCAGCGACGGCGGGCTCCTGGTGGTGATCGGCGATGTGGCGGGCAAGGGTCTGAAGGCGGCGATGAACGTTTCAATGCTGATGGGCGCGCTGCGGCGGACACAGGAACGAAGTCCGGCAAAGATTCTTGAGTCGCTGAATCGCGTGCTGACGGGCAGCGACAGCCTCGCTACCTGTCAGGCTGTCTGGTTTGGGGCCGACGGGGGAATCATCCTGGCCAATGCCGGGCATCTGCCGCCCTATCTGAACAGCCAGGAGATCGAACTGCCAGGCGCGCTCCCGCTTGGTGTGCTGCCGGAGATCCATTGCGATGAACTGCGCTTCTATTTGCATCCCGGCGACCGCATGCTGCTGTTGTCGGATGGGGTGGTCGAGGCGCGGCGTCCTTCAGGAGAACTGTTCGGATTCGACCGTGTTCACAATCTGAGCAATCAGTCCGCCTTCTACATATCCGAAGCTGCCAAGAACTTCGGACAGCAGGACGACATTACGGTGCTGACCATTCGCCGGCTGGTGCAAACCAAGGCTGCTTGAGTATAGGCAATCGATGAAGCCCGCGGCGGGCGCAAATGCAATGGAATCGCGCCATCGATCCCCTGCTGGGTTGACGCGGTTCCCGCGTCTCTGGTCTACTTCTTTTAATTTGATGAATCAGCGTTGCGCCAAGCCGAGCCTTCCCATCGCCGTCGAAGGCGTGGGCCCCGCCCCGGGGTTTCGAATTATGCGCCCCATCGCACACGCGGGAGATGGAGCCTGACGGAAGGATTTCGCATTTGAGCAATACTCAGGCCACCACCCGCAAGCGCGGCTGGTGGTTTCTTATTTCCGGCCACTTTTTCGGCGCCGTTTTTTCATCATTCGACAGCAGGCTCGAAAGAGCCCAATCAAGGAGATTCTTTTGGAGTCTGTTACGCTCAGCAGCATTCAAGCGGCACGCGCGCGGATCGGTGACGCCATTCACCGATCACCATGCCACCGGTCGCATTATCTTTCAGAACTTACGGGCTTGCCACTCTACCTGAAGCTCGAAAACCTGCAACGCACAGGCTCCTTCAAGGAACGCGGCGCGCTGAACAAGCTGCTGACGCTGAGCGAGGCGGAACGCAAGCGCGGCGTGATCGCGGCCAGCGCCGGCAACCATGCGCAGGGGGTTGCGTTTCACGCGACGGCGCTCGGCATTCGCGCGCAGATCGTGATGCCGCTCGCTACGCCACTGGTGAAGGTTGCGGCTACGCGTTCGTTTGGGGCCGAAGTGATTTTGCACGGCGCCAGCTATGACGAAGCCTCTGAAGAGGCGGAGCGGAGGCGAGTTGCGGAAGGGCGCACGCTGATTCATCCCTTCGACGACGCTGAGGTGATCTCCGGCCAGGGAACCATCGGCCTCGAACTGCTTGAACAGGTGCCGGACATGGAGGCAATCGTGGCGCCTATCGGCGGCGGGGGCTTGATTGGGGGCATAGGCTGCGCCCTGAAGGAAAGCAACGCGAAAATTCGCGTGATCGGCGTGGAATCGGAAAAACTTCCGTCGATGCTGCGGGCGAGAGAGGCAGGCGCACCGGTCACCATCGCTCCCGCGGCCACCATCGCCGACGGCATCGCCGTTCGCCGCGTGGGCGAGCTCACGCTGCCGCTGGTCTCCCGCTATGTGGACGAAATTGTGACGGTGGACGACGAGGAGATCGCCAGCGCGATTCTGATGCTGCTGGAGCAGGAGAAGACGCTTGCCGAGGGTGCGGGCGCGGCCGCGCTTGCCGCCATCGTTCAGGCCAAGACCAACCTGCGGCCTCGCCGCACCGTGGTGATGGTCGGCGGCGGCAACATCGACGTAACGCTTCTGGCCAAGATCATCGAACGGGGGCTGGTGAAAGACGGCCGGCTGTTGCGCATCCGGGTGTACCTGCTCGATCGGCCGGGAGCCCTGAACCAGCTCACGCAAATACTGGCGCGCGAGCGGGCCAACATTGTGGAAACGCTGCACAACCGCGCCTACTACGGCGTTAGCCTGGGCGAAACGGTGATCGATGTTACGCTTGAAACGCGCGGCGCGGCCCACATTGGGTCCATCAGTTACGCCCTGCGCGAAACCGGCTTTCGCTTCGAACGCATTCAGTAAGGAACCGCATGTACACACCGAAGTTCAACCAGGTCTCCGATCGCGCCCTGCTGCTTGAGGCCATGCGCACGTGGTCTTTTGCCATCCTCTTTGGACCTAAATCAACAACCGGGCAGGAGACTCCGCCAATGGCCACGCATCTTCCGCTGGTCGTGAAGGACGAAGGCGAGCACGGCCTGCTCGAAGGCCATTTTGCGCGCGCCAATCCGCAATGGAAATCCCTACCCGGCCAAGAAACGCTGGTTGTCTTCAACGGACCGCACAGCTACGTCTCGCCCACGCTTTACGTCGAGGAGCTTTCGGTTCCCACATGGAATTACATCGCCGTTCACGCTTATGGGACGCTCTCGCTGGTTGAAGACGATGCGGGCAAGGAGGCGCTGCTCGAGGGCTTGATCGAGGCGCATGAGCCGGCTTATGCGCAGAAGTGGCGCGCGATGCCCGAAGGATTTCGACGCACCATGCTGGCCGGGATCGTCGGCTTCCGCATTCCTATTGCGCGCATCGAAGGGAAGTTCAAGCTCAGCCAGAATCGTCCTGAGCCTGACCGTCGCAATGTGCAGGCGAGCCACGCCATGGGCGACCAAGATCAGCGTACGCTGGCGGCATGGATGACGCGCTTGACCGGGTAGCCCGCTGATGCTGCTCGGCTTGAAGACCGTCCCTGCGAGCGCGGTGCCTGACCAGGGCGGTATACTTCTCCCGATCTCCTGGGAGGTTAACCGGCTCATGCGCAGCGTCGTTGCAGCTCTCACCATTCTGTTTGCAGCAGTAGCCGTCTCTGCTGCGCCCTCCAACACTCCCTCTTCATGGAAAGCGAAGGTGGCCGCAAGCATGCCGCTGCTCGGCCATCGCAACTGGATTCTTATTGTGGATTCCGCCTATCCGCTGCAGAGTTCGCCGGGCGTTGAGACCATCGAGACAAACGCTGGACAGATCGAGGTCGTTCAAGATGTCTTGAAAATGATCAACAGCTCGATTCACGTCCGGCCGGATATTTATATGGATGCGGAACTGCCTTTCGTCCCGGATCAGGACGCGCCGGGAGCCTCGGGCTATCGCAAGCAGATCGCGGCGCTTCTCAGCAGCTACCCGATTGAGTCGGAGCTTCACGACAAGATCATCGCCGAGATTGGCAGCACGGGCAGCCAGTTTCACGTGCTGGTTCTCAAGACCAACATGACCATCCCCTATTCTTCAGTCTTTATCCGCCTGGACTGCAAGTACTGGAGCGCGGACGCCGAGAAACGCCTGCGGGTGAAGATGAGTGCCGAGCCTTCTGCCGGACATTGAATCGAGCGTGCGTGGGCCACTGATGGATGTCTCTCGCGGAGGCAAAAGACTTCCCTCGGGGGCTGACGCTCGTCGTTGATTCGACGGATTTTTGGCAGGGCTAATGCCGTACCCTTTCAAAGCCTCTGCGGCAAATGATTCCAATTCCAACCGTGTCGGCCCTGGGGTGGGGCGGGAGGCGGGTGCAAGCTTATTTGGATTTTGGTATAATCGTCGCACTATTCCAGGCTTTCGAACATAAGAAGGGAAACGCTCATGCCCAAGTTGAAAAGTGTGTCTCGCCGAAGCTTCATCCGCACAACCGCAGTCGGCACCGCGGCTCTCCCGCTTCTGGATTTGCTTGGTCTGGAGGGCGCATTCGGTGAAAGCACTGGCGGCAAGTCCTCGATCTTCCGCGTGAACAACTGCCCGGTGCACGACGATCAGTTGCGCCATGTTGGCGTAGACGCCTTACTGCACTTGATGTCGACCAATGGAGAGCCATTTTACAAGAGCGACAGAATCAGCCCTCTCAGCGGACCCCATGGTTTGATATCCGCAGACGACGTCGTGATCCTCAAGGTCAATGCCCAGTGGAAATGCCGGGGCTGCACGAATACCGACATGCTACGCGGCCTCATTCACCGCATTTTGCAACACCCCGACGGCTTCAATGGTGAGGTGGTGATTTTCGAGAACGGGCAGAACCGTCCGGCTACCTTCGATGGAAAACATAACGACGATAACAATATTGAGTACAAACCGTTCCCTGAACTAATCGGCAAGATTGCGATCAACGCGGAGCAGCCCAGCCTGACGACGATTGAATACCTCGTGAGCACCGTGTTTGCCGGGAAACCGGTTAGCGCCTTCCTGATGGACCCGCACATGAACACATGGATCGGCGACGACGACCACACGACCACCGGATACCGCCGGGTGGGCGAAAAGGGCACACATTGCGTCTCCTACCCCTGCTTTACAACGGCCCAAGGGAATCGGATCGAACTCAAGGAGGGCCGCTGGACGGGTTCGGGCTATGCACAGAACATGAAGCTCATCAATTGCGCCGTGCTGAAGGATCATAGCGGCGATATCGGAATGACCGGCGCTCTTAAGATTGTTTACGGGACGCTTTCAATGGGAGACGGCACATCAGCCAACCGTCATTATGTCGACCTCGGCTCACAATGCGCCAAGATGTGGACGCAGGTCCGTGTTCCCGATCTGAACATTCTGGACTGCATCTGGGTCAGTTATGGATCGACAACGGTCAACGGGCAGTCAGTCAGCGGCTGCATCGGCTATCCGCCCTCGATCACCAGCCGCCAGAACACGCTGCTTGCGGGACACGATCCAGTGGCGATGGATTATCACGCCAACAAGCACATTCTGCTTCCTCTGGGCGGCAACAACGTTTTAAACCACGACCCCGACCATAATCAGCGCCTAGTGAGCGTCTATCGGCAGGCACAGGATACGCTGAATGAGGCAGGTGGAATTCGGGGAAAAAGATCGCAGAACGGCGACCAGAACATCCAACTGATCGTTGACACCGCAGATAATCCGGTGGTTGCTCACGCGTGGAAGGCCTATAGCTAGGGGACGGGTCCGTTCGAACAGAGCGGGCGTTGCCCCTTCGGCGCTCTCGCCTTGTTGAGATCGAGCCAGGGAATAGCTTTTCGTTGGCTTAAGGATACGCGGGGGCCAATCCCGCGGAGGCGAAGTTGGGCTCCGTTCCGCGCACATTCCGACGAGTACAGCAGACCGATTCGCGACTTATCGGGAGATGGTTTTGGCGGATCTTACGCCTGGGTTGCAATGGCTGACAGGCTGCGCTGGCTCCACTTGCCTCGCGTAAAGTCAGGGAACTCGACCGGAGAGCTGCCCCGGGCGACGGACGTGACACTGAGCGGAGCAACGGCAGACCAGGAAGCGGCGTCATAGACATCCAAGTCCGGCGCCAACCCATCCTTTACGCACTGCAGCAGGCGGTAGAGCATGATGTAATCCATGCCGCCGTGACCGCCGCTTTTTCTGGCCATGTCGCCTTCCCGCTCCCAGAGCGGATGCTGATACTGCTTAAATGCGTCGATCGAACCAAAGGCTTCATCCTTATTCATACCGTCAAAGTAGATGCGGGGAGGATAGTCCTCGAAGAGGCCCTTGGTGCCGGCGATCAGGTTAATGCGATCGTAGGGATGAGGCGTTGAGACGGCGTGCTTGACCGTGATGGTGAGGCCCTTAGCGGTCTTGATGAGCGAGGTGTTCATGTCGCCGGTAATGTAGTGCTCAGCCCAGCGGGGATCGCCGGGCTCGAGATGCTGTTTGCGGTAGAGGTCGAGGCCTCGATGGGGCGAGCTCATAGAGACGAGGTATCCAAAGCGATCGCCGCGCTGGATGCCCATGTAGTTGGCTACGGGGCCCAGTCCGTGGGAGGGATAGAGGTTTCCGTCGCGCTGAGTGTGCTCGGTCCGGCGCCACAGGCCTTCCCCGGCATTTGAGAACAGCTCCGCGCGCAGATCGTGAATGTAAGCACCTTCGCCATAGAGCAGATCGCCGAACTCGCCGCCATGGATCATGCGCAGGATCAGGGTCTCGTTGTATCCGTAGCAGCAGTTCTCGAGAATCATGCAGTGCTTGCGTGTCTCCTCGGAGGTATTGACGATCTTCCAGCAATCCTCGAGGGTGGTTACGCCCGGCACCTCAATGGCTACGTCCTTGCCGTGCTTCATGGCGGCGATGGCCATCTCGGCGTGCCAACTCCAGGGTGTGGCGACCAGGACCAAATCGACGTCGTTTCTGGCCAGGAGAGCCTCGTAATGGTGGGGTCCATTGGTGTAAAGTTCCGGCTTTTTCTGGCCGGCTGCTTCCACAAGAGAGGCAGCGTGTTCGGCTTTTTCGCTGACGATGTCGCACAAGGCCACGACGCGCGCATCGGCGCCGAGCAGGTTGCCGAGCAGCGAGGTACCGCGTCCGCCGGTACCGATCAGGGCCACGCGCGGTTCTCGCTTGTCAAAGGGGACATCGATCATGGTGCGATGAAGCGGGGCATTTTCAGCATCGGCCAGAGTTGCCGCGCTGAGCGTCATCGCGCTCATCTGCATGAACCTGCGCCGCGTCCACGTCTCCAATCCAAGGTCCAGCTTGTTGAGATCCATTCGTTCCCCTCAGTCTTGCAGCTTAATTGTGTGATTTGCTTCGACTGCGAGACTAAGGACTGAGGCGGCCCCTGTCAAGACTTGGGGTGGGTCGGGATGGGATCCGCTTGCTTCATTACACCCGAGTGGCGCATCCTGCGCGGCTGGGCGGAGGGATCTCAAGTGATGGCGAGCGGGTGAGAGTTTGAAGTTCGAAGCATATCTTGAGCGGCCGCTTCGACCTTGCCCGGAATGAGAGAGCTGTTGGAAGTGGAGAAAGAGCAAAGACAAGAGCAACCGCAGTTTCTTCGACTCCGTTTGGAGCAAAGAACGCGCCAAACTACGCTCAGGATGTCAGTTTATTTGTTGTCCACGTCGTTCCGCTTTGCTCAGGATGACCGTTCATTTACTGTACGAACGTTGGACTCGGGACGCTAGCGGTTCTCGAAGCCCGACGCCACGCCGACTGCGTGCGCGGCGATTCCGATGATCGGCGAGAGCACCCAGAGCCTGGAGTCCTGTTTTTTCAACTTGTAACTGGTAAAGGAACCCAAGCCGACAAAGGCGAAGTTGACGCCGAACTGGCCCGCGGCCGAGGAAGGCATCATGGGATTGCCCTCATGGCAGTGATTGTCGGCGATGCAGTGCTGAGTCATTTCGACGTCAAAGACAGCCATGCCCAGATGCAATCCATTGAGAACGAAGAATCCGGCGCTGAGGGTCCGGGGAGGCTTGACAGCGGGAGGCTCGAGCACAAGTGCCGATGACGAGGATGACGCGGCGGACAATCCATAAGAGCGCATGGCTGCGGGCTCGTTGCCGGGCGCCTCGAGTTTTGCGGACATTTGCGCGTCCTTCTCGATCTGCCTGAAAGGAACGTTAACATTCTGTGCGGAGCACGCCAAAGCTCCGATAGCCATTGTGAAACCCAGCATTGTTCCGTGAACTGTGCTCATGCTGTCCTCCAGCCGGGGCCGGTTTGCGTCTGGAGGAGTCATCGACAGAGCAGAATGCGGGGTTAAAAGTGTCTGACTGAGCGCAACGGAGGATTAGAACTGTCTTTGGCGGGCCACAAGATTAGAAGGCACCGACTTTCGGGCCTGCATCGCAGGTCTTGAAGCCCTGCTTGCAATGGGAAGATCGTTGTGACATACAATGGGGCATTGCCCGTCGTGCCCATCAACGCGGACTCCGGGTCCCATAGCCCGGGAGTCACAGGAAAGCGGTCTACGCAGATCGTGGTTGCCGCGTGCCTGTTTTTGGTGCTGATTTTTGCCACCACAACAATCTTTATACGAGAAACCTGGGAGCTTCAGTCCTTCCAGATCGGCGTGTTTGCGCTGCTTGCCGTGTATCTTGTGGCTGGAATTGGACGGGGGCGGGAACACATCGCCGGCGGCCCGGTTGCGGTACTTGTCTACCTAATCCCGTTTTGGGGGCTGTTGCAGTTGCTGGCGCGCACGACCGCTTCGAGCATTGAGACCCGCACATCGGTGCTGCGCTGGGGCGCTCTGGCGGGTGTGTTCTTTCTTACCCAGACGGTGGCAGGCACGCGGACAGCCCGTCGCAACATCCTGAGCGCGTTTTTGATTTTCGCGACGGCAATGGCGGTGCTTTGTCTTGCGCAGCTTTTTACTTCAGGAGGCCTGGTCCTGTGGCTGTTTCCGACCGGGTTTCCGGACGTCTACGCGACGTTTCCGTCCCACAACAACTATGCGCAATTTGCGGAACTGGCTTTGCCGATCGCATTGTGGCGGGCGCTTCGCGAGGGCTGGCGGTCCTGGTGGTATGTGATTGCCGGCGGCCTTCTGTATGGATCAGTGATCGGATCGGCATCTCGCGCGGGCACGGCTCTATGCACGGCGGAGTTGCTGGCGATGCTGGTGATCGGACTGGTCAAACTGCGAGATCCGGAGACGGGCCTGCCCAGCCGCTCGACGACGGCCATGCTGGTGATGGTTCCGGTTCTGGCGGCTACATTCACATTTGCGGTTGGATGGGAGCGCGTGTGGCAGCGGTTTCAGGAGAACGATCCCTACCTGGTGCGCAAAGAGTTCATGCTGGCGGCCGTGGACATGGCAATGCACAGGCCGCTGATCGGCTACGGCCTGGGGACATTCCCGGAGGTCTACCAGCGCTACGCGATCAAGGACTTTCCGTTTTACGCCAACCACACCCACAATGACTGGGCGGAGTTTGCCGCCGACGGCGGATTTCCCTTTTTCCTTTTGGTGCTGATTCCCTTTGGGGTTGCGGTGCCGCTGGCATTTCGGCATCCCTGGGGGCTGGGATTGGTTTCGGTCATGCTGCACGCGTGCGTGGATTTTCCGTTTCCGCGCCCCGCGGTGTCGGGGTGGATGTTCCTGCTGCTTGCACTGCTTCTGATGACGCGCATGCCCGACGAGACAGTTCAGCGCGTGGGCAAGCCGGCCAAGCCCGTTGGCGCACCTGCTCCTGCCTGAACGCCCGTGGAACGCTATGAGCGCCAGCTGCGGCTGCGCTCTTTCAGTCCCTCTCTAGCTGGTCAGCGTGTGCACAAAATTCGTCATATAGCTTAGGAATGCCCAGAATAAGGCGAAAGCCAACCCGAAAACTACGACCATGATCGTTCTTCGTATAATTCGCTTCCTGGTTCGGGAATTAATGCGCAGCCGGGATCGCGAGCCGCGAGTCGATCGGACAATCTGAATCCCCCCCGAAGCAGAGGATGGAGAGGCATAGAAACGCGCATGGCAACTGCGGCAGCGCAGCGCTTCCCTTCCCCAAACTCGCTGGAAGACATCGGCCCAGCGGGTGCGTCTGGAAATTCGGATGTCAGGACTGCTGCATTTTGGACAAATCATGGCTTTGGGGACGTCTGAATGTGAGCCGACCGCACATCAAGCATACCCGAAATATGGGGCGTCCCGAGTGTACGCTGATAGGCAAGGCGCAACCGGAGGATGGAAGCTCCAGGTGGGACGGTGAAGGTCAGCTTTGAATCCGTGGGATCGTTGCTGGACAGGTCGTCCGATTCCGCGAGGACAATGTTTGCCTTTGCATCGAGGATCTGCCAGCGGATTCCCGTGGCCGGAGGGATGTCGGAGGTGCTGTACGCGTAGGTCAAAGTGTAATCACCTGGGGAGAGAATGACGATCTGCTCGGCAATCGTGCAGTCGCCTGGTTCGCTCCCCGAGAATTCTGTCTCGAGCCCTGAAGCTCCCGGCCAGGAATGAAGGCCCTGATACTCCGGCAGGGCCCAGTCGAAACTGACGGGCAGGGGTTCGCGGAGGAAGGCGCCATTGTTGGGTAAGGTTATGTCGGCAACCATCCAGCGCTGCTGAAGGAGCAGGCGCCACAGGGCAGTGGCCTCACCCGCGTCATTGAGGGCAACCAGCCGGTCAATGACCACGAAGAACAGCGCTCGATCCGAACCCGGATCGCCGGCGCGGATCAAGTGGGGTGCGATGATGGCGATGGCGCCGGGCTGATCCCTGGCCAGGAGAAAACTGACGTATTGACGAAGAAATTCGGGCTTCTCGTTCAGGAGTTCCGCAGTCAACGTTTGGGGATCGGGGGAGACGCGCCAGCACAACTCGAAGAGCGACCGAATGTCGTCGGCGGGCATATTGGCCGCGCTGCGAGCCCAAGCCCAGAATGCCGGCAGATCATCGCGGCGAAGATAGTAGTTGGCAAGGCTCCAGCGGGGCATGTAGGTGTGATCGACCGCATAGGCTTGGAGAAGCTGCTTTTCTGCCCGGCCGTATTCCCCGTCGGCTTCGTACTGCAGCCCGAGTTCGATGTCCGCCTGGGCGTCGAAGCGATTGAGCCGCAGCGAGGTGGTCAGCAGCTCCGTTGCATGCGCCCGGTCAAACTGGGCGAGACGCATGTAATATTGCCAACCGTCCGGCGCCCAGCGAATGGCCGCGCGAATCGAACGCTCCGTGTCCTGTTGGAAGAGGTAGTCGGCCCGCGCCAGGGCGACCGAGCTCCAGATTCCGCAGCAACATGCTCCGGCGAGGACGACACGCAGTGCATTCCCTGCCGAGCGACGAAGAGAAGAGATCATGGCCAACCCGCAGCATACCATCCGCATCAAGGGAAGAGAAGGAAGTTGTGCTCTCGCTTCCGGGTTTCCGTTTGGGTGAGTGGCTGAGGGTTTAGGAGAAGCCGGGACATAATTAGTAAAGCATGTGCAAAAATCGCGGCCTTGGTTTAAGTACAATAAAAAGGAGTAGCTACCGTGATTTTGTATTACCGATGTACTGCATAAACTGCTGATTTTAAAGAGGGCAGATGTTGCAGTCTGCAAGAATTTGCGATATAAGGGAGAATAGGTACCGTCGGCGTGTGCTTGCACCACCAGCAGTGAGGGCAAACGATGTTGAGGAAACTGCAGCTTGCAGTAATTCTGTCGTGCATGTTGTCCTATGCAGCGGCCGGGACCATATCAATAGGCACTGCCAGCGCGCGCGGAAATATGCGCGTGGATCACTACATGGTCGAGGGCAATGCCACACTGTTTAATGGTTCTGTGGTTGAGACCGATAAGGCCTCAGCCGACCTTCGACTGAACAAAGGCGCCACAATCACCTTATCCAGCGGTTCCCGCGGCACCATGTACAGCGACCATGCGGTGCTGGAGCAGGGAGAGAGCGAGGTGGCAGCCTCGAGCCCGTTTCAACTTCAGGCGAATGGGCTGCATGTAACTCCGAACACGCCAAATTCGCGCGGAGTTGTTTCGCTGAAGGCGGACAAGACGGTAGAAGTGGCTTCGCTGGACGGCAGTTTCGGCGTCACAAACGATCATGGGGTTCTGTTGGCAAACGTAAGCCCGGGCCGCGTGGTCTCATTTGCGATGCAGGTGGGCGCAAACGTCGAAGAATTCTCGGGCGTTGGGTTGGTCACCTTTGAGAACGGCACTTACTATCTGACCACCGACGAAAACGTGAAGTACGTCTTGACCTGCAAGGATTTACACAAGTTTGTGGGCGATAAGGTTGAGGTCTCAGGCGCTTTGCAAGGCCTCGCCGGGCAGCCGGCGGGAGGTGCAGGCACATTGCTTTGCGTAAAGGCGATGGACATTAACGGTGGAGAAGGTTTGTCGACGGGCAAGAAGTGGCTCATCGCCGGTCTGATTGTAGGTGGCGCTGCGGCAGCCGGAATCGCACTCGCAAGCAGAAATAGTTCACCGCCTGCTGCCAGTCCTCGATAACCCCGGGGGCGACCAAGGCTCCCGAGCGGCAGCCTCTTTCAATTTCAACTGTTTCCCAAACGATGCTCGAGAAAAACGAAAGCATCGTTCCTGATTGCTGACGGTCCCAGAGAATTTACCTTGCCCCCAAGTACCACCCCGCTTCGCTGCATAGGCGTTTTAATGGTTCGGTTTCTGCAAGTCTGCTTCCTCTTCCAATGCCTGGTTCGGGACCACTAATCCTCAATCACTGTTTCTTGAACAGAAACGTCATACATATGACATTTCGTTGTCGTACAAGAGGCAATCATGCGAACGGGCCTATGCAGAAAAAATGATCTAAAATGAGACACTTGCGATGAGAGAAAAGAGGCCAAATCTGTCTAACTTCTGTCTCACATTTTTCTTGTATCTTTCATGGATAGGTGCTATTTTCGCTTATATTCTAAATGCGGCTAGATTTGAATATTGCGCTGTAAATTCCCAGTCGGGCAGCGCCAAGTCCCAGGAGCTTCACACTGCTTGATCTGAGGAGTGTGGCTGGCATGCCATGAAGTCCCTTATGCCGCATGGGACATACGGGGGCGAAGCCTGCCCTGAATCAGCTCCTTCCGTTCGATCCGCAGAGAATCCATCGAGACGTTAGAGCAGTTTTCAGGATGGGTATGCCCGTTGTGCTTCATTCTAGCCGCTCCTTGAGGTCGGGTCGACTTGAGTGCTTTGCTTCCCGTGTAGGGCAATTCTGAAACCGCTATACTCGCTCCCATCGTTTTGATTGGTCAGCCCCTGCGAGAAATGACCAGAGTCCTTCACCTTCCGTTGTATCCGAATCCGACATGACAGTCTTGAATCCTCGTTCACGCATGATCAGTGTCCGGCTCTCCGAAGAGGAGTACCTAGCCCTCAGACGCCTCTGCACAGTCAGCGGTGCACGAAGCGTATCTGACCTTACCCGCGACGCAATGCGCGTGTTGCTAAACGGCAATGGCGCGAGTGGAAAGGATGTCCTGGGTATTCACGTGGACGAGTTCCGCGCCCAAATGAGGAGCCTGGATAGGAAGATAGAGCAACTTGCAGCAGACGTCACATCGATTAAGACCAACGGGAACCACTGAGTGATATCACCGAACCTCCGGCGGGATAGAGATGGAAGATGCAGGCCACAGGACAGAACGCCGGCAGCCTGTGTCAGGGAGTCAATTATGAGGTGCATAGCAGTTATTTTTTTGGCAATTGCCGTCACAGGTTCCGTTGCGGCGCAGGCGGTGAGTTCAAGCAGCGTGGGTGCTGGGGCGTCTGCCTTGAGCGAGAGTCCGAACGTGCCAGCCGATAAGCTTGGACCGCAGGACCTGGTGGGCATTACGGTATACGATTCACCGGAGTTGACACGCTCGGTTCGCGTGGATGAAGACGGCACAATTCGGCTGCCGATGGTGCGAAAGCACATCCAGGCGGCAGGACTCACTGCAGACGAGCTCGAAAATGCGATCACGGCAGCGCTGGTTGATGAGCAGATATTGGTAAGCCCCGTGGTGACTGTGTCTGTGATTGAGTATCATAGCCGCCCGATCACGATTTTGGGAGCGGTCAGGTCGCCGGCAACATTTCAGGTCATTGGCAATGTAACCTTATTTGACGCAATCTCACGTGCAGGTGGACTTGCCGATAATGCCGGGACGGAAGTATTTGTAAGTCATGCACCGTCGAGCGTGAGCGGCACATCAGTATCCCTTACCGAACGAATTCCAGTCAGCTCTCTTCTGGATGCCAACAGCCCGGAGGCCAACTTGAGGCTGGAGCCCGGCGACAGTGTACGGGTTCCCGAGGCCGGGCAGATTTATATAGTCGGGAACGTGAAGCGTCCAGGGCCGTTCACGATTACTAACAATTCAGAGATGACCATTCTCAAAGCAATGTCGATTGCGGGCGGTTTGGACAGCTTTGCCACGCGAACTGCTTACATCTACCGCGTCGACGAGATCAACGGTCACAAGGAAGAAATTCCAATCAACCTGAAGAAGATTTTGGCGCGTAAGTCCCCGGACGTGCCGCTCTACGCAAACGACATGGTGTACGTTGGGAACGAGCCAGGTATGCGGGTCAGCGCCAAGGTGCTTGAAATTGCCCTGGGCGTAGGTTTAGCCGTCACCGGCTTGGTGATCTACGTAACACACTAGGCTATCTGAAGAGGATCTATGCCAGAACAAGCGAGAGTTCCAGAGTTCATTCCCCCAGGCCCGCCGAATCCTATGCAGGCGGTGGCTTACTATGCACCGGTAGCGCCGCAGCAGGAATTTGAAGCGGAAGCGCCTGCAGTTCCTATATCGCACTATCTTTGGATTTTGCGCAGGCATCTTTGGAAGATCGTCGCCTTTGTTGCGACCTGCGTTCTGGTGACGGCAATCGTCTCCGCGCGCCTGCAACCGATTTACCAGTCCACGGCCACGGTGGATGTCGACTTTCAGGCTCCGTCGGGAGTTGTCGGGCAGGATTCCACAAACGCGTATATCGACGACCCTAGCACATTTCTCGCGACCCAGATCAGACTCATTCAGTCGGACGCAGTGCTGCGTCCGGTTGCCGAGCAGTTCCATCTGCTGAACTCCCCCTCACAATCAAAACAGGTGGATTCGACGACGGCGCAGCAAATGGCGACCGCGCCGGTTACCTTGGGTCAACTCCAGGTTAGCCAGCCGAGCGACACCAATCTTCTACTTATCAGTTATCGATCCACTGACCCGCGCCAAGCTGCGGACATTGCCAACGCAGTTGCGAACTCCTTCCTGGCACACGCTTACAACATTCGCATTCGGTCGTCAGCCACCTTGTCGTCGTTTATGGAGAAGCAACTCGATGAACTGAGAGCTAAGATGGAACAGTCCAATCTTGCCCTCGCACAATTTGAGAAGGATCTGGACGTTGTCGATCCGTCGGAAGATAAGTCAAATATTTTGTCATCGCGCTTGCTTCAACTGAACTCGGAATATACCGCGGCCCAGATCGACAGGATCAACAAGGAAGCGGCGATGGAGGCGATGAAATCGGGCACTCTTGAGGCTGCCGAGCTTTCGTCGCAAGGGGAGGCACTGCAAAAGCTCGGCGATGATGTAAATCAGGCTCAACAGCACTTTGCACTGGTCAAGTCAACGTACGGCCCCAACCATCCGGAATACCGTAAAGCGGCGACCCAACTCGCCGAGGTAGAGAAGCAGTTTGAAGATGCGCGCAGCAGCATCGCTCAGAGGGTCGCGACTCAATATAGTCAGTCGCAGGAGCGGGAGCAAATCCTAGCGAAGACCGTGGCAGATACGAAGGCGGAATGGGACAGTCTCAATTCGCGTTCATTTCAGTACAGGCAGTTAAAGCAGGAGGCCGATGCAGACAAGGCTCTATACGATGAATTGGTAAAGAAGATCCAGGAAGCGGACATCAATGCAGGTTTTCAAGATAACAACATAAGCATTGCCGATCCTGCACGGCCGCCATTGCATCCAATTTATCCCAACGTAAAGATGAATCTTATGATGGCGCTTCTCGTTTCGACGCTCTTGGGGATCGGTACTGCTGTACTTCTGGACTCGATCGACACGACGCTTCGCGACCCCCAGGAGGCCAGCCGCTTCCTCGGTGTGGATGTCATCGGGACCATGCCGGCTGACCGGGCTGCCGCCCAGCTTCCCCGACCCGTGGGGCCGGTGCAGCCAGAGGCAACCCTCGCAAAGATAGCTTCAAACCCCAATCGGAAGGGATACTATAGTTCAGCCTCCGACTTTGAGGAGTCGGTTCGGACGATACGCAACACCATTCTGCTTTCTGACTTCGAGGGACGTCTTCGCTCGATTGCTCTGACGAGCGCCGCACCTTCGGAGGGCAAAACGACCATCTCCGCACACCTCGCGATCGCAAATGCCGATCGGGGCAAGAAGACGCTGCTTGTGGACGGTGATCTTCGGCGTCCGAGCCTTCACTCGAAATTCGGCTTCACGCCGCGCGTCGGATTCTCAAACGTGCTGACGGGCGAGATGCTCTGGCAGGAAGCAGTTCTGTCAGTTGAAGGAAAGCCAAATCTGACTCTGCTTCCGGCGGGGCCCGGTTCCCATCGCGCGGCCGATCTCATCGGGCCGCGACTCTCGCCTCTTTTGGACGAGTTCACCAAAGAGTTCGATCTGGTCATCATCGATTCGCCGCCATTGCTGGGCTTTGCCGAGTGCCTGCAGATAGCTACCGCAGCCGACGGAGTGCTTATTATCAGCCAGGCTGGAGAGACGAGACGCAAAGCTGTTGCTGCCGTAATTTCGGCGCTGCATAGGATACGGGCCAATATCATTGGAGTTATCCTGAATCAAGTGAGTCACAATACATCTTCGGGTGGTTATTCGTACTACGGGTACTACTACGGACGCTACGGATACGGTAATCGCGAGAAATCGGAGTAGAGCCGCTTGCCGAAGGCGAGATACTGACCCAGCTTTTGACCGTACTTGGGGCCGATGCTTATTGCCAATGGCTCGAATATCTTGCGATTCCAGTTCGCAAACGACTGGGCGGCACGACTCGTACGCAGCACCGCACTTGCTTGAGAACGCGCTCTTGACGACCGAACAGACTCAGATCTCAACATCCGCCGAACCGACTGTTCGCATCCTCGGCTCGCACGTCCACCTTGTCTCGGCGGCGCGTGCGGCCGACCACATCGATCAATGGATTCAGATGCGCGATAGCCGTTGCCGCCAGGTAATCGTGACCGGATTCCACGGACTGCTCGAGGCTCATAGAGACCCACGTATCCACTCGATTCTCAATGCGGCGGAGCTTTGGGTTCCCGACGGAATCGCGCCGGTCTGGCTGGCTCGGCTGCGCGGCCACCGGAATGTTGTGCGCACACCGGGCATGCAAATTATGCATGAGTATCTGAAGCGCTCAAACCGAGAGGGCTATAGCAGCTATTTTTACGGCGACACGGAACAGACTTTGGCCGCGTTGTGTAAGACAGTCGCGCGTGAGTACCCCGGTCACAGGATTGCCGGCGCCTATTCCCCTCCCTTCCGCCCACTTACGCCGTCAGAAGAGGCGGCGATTCTGGAGCGCATCAACGCCGCGCGGCCAGACGTTTTATGGGTCGCACTGGGTATGCCGAAACAGGATATCTGGATTCACGACAGGCTGCAGCAACTCAATGTGCCGGTCGCCATCGGTGTCGGCGCAGCGTTTGCCTTTGTGGCCGGAACCGTTCCGCGCTGTCCTGAGTGGATGGGCCGCGCCGGCTTCGAATGGGTGTTCCGCTTCCTCAAGGAGCCCAGCAAACTCTGGCGCCGCGATCTGCTGGATGGTCCCCGTTTCCTGTTCCACGTGGGAATGGAATTGATCCGAAACGAGAACCGCGACTGATGGTGCTCCAATCCATTCCGAGCGAGCCTTGCGATGCCGAGTCTCCTGCTTTAGAGGGCCCGCCAATAAAAACAAGACGCGCCGGGATCTTTGCGCGAATGCTCCACGGAACGGGTGCAGGGGCGGTTTCATACGTTCTTGGAATCGCAAGCAACCTGCTCCTGCTACCGCTTTACCTGCGCTTCTGGTCGGTGGCCGAATACGGTGAGTGGATGGCCCTTTACTCTGTTGTGAATTATCTGGTCAACCTCGACTTCGGAGTTACCAATGCCGCAGTCAGCGCCGCGACGATAGCTTACGCACGCAATGACTGGCAGTCTTTCAAGCGCATTCAAGGAACTGCCTGGGCCGCCTCCCTTGTGATCGCTGGAATCGGTGGTGTTGTGGTTGCGGTGCTCATGCAATTCCGTTTGGACAAATGGCTCGGTCTGACTATCCTTGGCCAACGTGATTCCAAACTCGTGTTTTGTGGCTTGGCTATCTCACTTCTAGCCAACATCCCGGGCCGACAATTGATAGCGGTCTACATTGCAATCGGGGAATTCGTGACATACCAGTGGCTCTACAATGCTTTCGCGCTTCTGACGTTCATTGCCACCGCAGTTGCATTGCGTTCAGGTGCAGGCCCTGTATTACTCGCCGGGGTCGGAGCGATAACCACGCTATCGACGATAGTTATTGCATTCTGGCTGCTGAATCACCGGGGTCAACGCATGCTGCCGCACTTATGGGACTCAGAGTGGAACACGGCACGAACCCTGGCAGCGCCCACAGTACAAACGGGGCTTGCCATGTTTGCTTCTGCTTTAACGGTGCAAGGTCCTATCGTCATTCTGAGCCGCATGTTAGGCGGGCCAGCAGTGGCACTGTTCACCACAACCCGTACAATTACCAACCTCGTGCGGACAACCGTAATACTTCCGCGCCTGCCTTTGCGACCTGAGCTAGCTGCGGCTTCAGCGCATCCCTCCAAAGATGGACTGCGCAGGCTCTTCCGGCTGGCGGTCGCTCTGGACACCATTATCGCGATCAGCTTGTCCGCCGTGCTTTGGGCTAGCGGTGCGTGGCTCATCCGGTTCTGGTCGCGCGGTCACATTCAGCCAGACGCAATGCTGCTACATCTGCTGCTGATTGTCGTGGTACTGGAGGGATTTCTGCAGATCCTAACCAATGCCGGATGGGCTACGAATCGAATTCGAGGGGTGTCGTTCGGGCTCCTCGCCAGCGCCGCAATCTCACTGATTCCGGCCGTCCTTCTTGTCAAACGGCTTGGGCCTTCGGCTATTCCAACCGGTGCTATTGTTCCACTCATTGCTATCATGATGCCTGTGGCGCTGCTGAGCGCGCACAGCGAGGCGCACCTGTCCCTACGATTTGTAATCTTGCGGCTTATGGTTCCCTTTTCCGCCATTGTGGCCTTCTTCGCAGTCTTTCCTGCCTGGTTTTCGAGTCTGAATCTTACTCCGGAATGGCTTTCGGCGGTGATTTCATGCATGACGATATGCGCTGTGGTCATATTCGCGGTCGCCGCCGTATTTCTTACTCATGACGACCGCCAAGTGCTGCAGAACCGGATCATTCTGTGGCGATCAAAGAAGAATGGAAGTAATCCCCCAATCCTGGCTGCTCAATGAGATCTTCGCCTAAGGAGTCTTTATACAGTCACCTATTTTTGAGCGATGATGCGTTGAGTTCGTTGGGCGAGCGCCATCTTATAAACACGTGAATGACCTGGCCGGTTTGGCGGAGGCTCCTTTGACATGGCTCTGCACCTTTCAGCCCGGATCGCGCGCCCAGATGTTGGCTACTCGCGAAAAAGCCTCATCGAACTCAATGCGCTTTTGTTGTCTTTGATTGAGGAGTTCAAATTCGGATCAGCCAAGCTTCCGTCTATGCGGTGCATTGTATAGACTGCCCGTAGTGGCTCTCTACTTGCATAAGTCAGGCAGACACCCGCTCAGAAGGAGATTCCCACAGATAACGAAACCAAGTTCGGCAACTTCGGACAACTTCATTCGAAGCTGACAATTCAGATACGGAAGTCCGAGCCAATCTTGGTGAGTGAATAGCAAGAGGTCAGGAGGGTGTTTCATGTGCTTAAGACTCTAGTAAAAAACACTCTGAAGCAATTCGATATTGGCATATTGAAGTATAGTCGCCTCCAAGAACTTGAGGGGCGCAGCAGAGCCAGCGATGACATTGAGTTGCTCCTGGAACTGTCTGACCGGCATACCGCTCAACTACTAAGATTTTTGCGCGATTCGAGGTCGGACCTTCGCCAAGACCTCTTCGTCCTATCCGAACTGGACTTCAAGAGGGGCGGATTTTTTGTCGAGTTTGGGGCAACTAATGGGGTAGCTGGAAGCAATACTTTCCTTTTGGAAAAAGACTTTGGATGGGACGGAATTCTCGCCGAACCCGCCAGGCGTTGGCACAAGGATTTAAGAGAGAATAGGGATTGCACCGTCGAAACGAACTGTGTATGGTGCGAATCGAACTCAACTCTTACTTTTAATGAGCCGGATTTCGGGGAGCTCTCAACAATCGACTCGTTTAGCCAATTGGACTCTCATCGCCGAGACAGAAAGCGTGGAAGAAGATACGACGTCACGACAATCTCGCTCGAAGATATGCTTAACAAATACAAAGCTCCACGAGACATTGACTACTTATCTATTGATACCGAAGGCAGTGAATTTGAGATACTCGCCGCTTTTAACTTCGACAAATACCGGTTCAGAGTAATTACTTGTGAGCATAATTTCACGCCACAACGCGAAAAGATATTCTCCCTGTTAAGCGCACATGGTTATGTTCGAAGACTCGAGAGAGTCTCAATGTTTGACGATTGGTATGTGAGTAGAACCTGAGTTGATTTAGCATCCAGGCCTCGGATGGACTTCCCAACAGAGAGTGCTAATGACCGATCTTTCAGAACAAGACTCGCCGATTCCCTACCTGTTCTTTCGACGGACGCTTCGCCTGCCCCGGCGCCTTGTTCGCGAATCCATTATGATCATTCAACTCATCCAGTTTTTCTTGATTAACAGGATGGGGAGTAAGGCAGTCACTGAACCTGGCGGGCCAGTTGTTTCGCTGACTACCTACGGTGGGAGATGCAAGAAAGTTTACTACGCGATCGAGTCGATTGCGCATGGGCAGGCTCGCCCCTCGCGGTTGATTCTGTGGATCGATGATGAGGTTTTGCTTAACAATTTACCTGCGACCATTCGCCGCCTGCAGAAGCGCGGGCTTGAAGTCAAGTCCAGCAGGAACTATGGTCCGCACACAAAGTATTACCCATATTTGGAGTCAACGGACACATTCGACGTTCCCCTTGTCACCGCAGACGATGACATGTTCTATCCAAGATACTGGTTGAAGAAGCTGGTTGAAGCCAATCTGAAACATCCCAATATCGTGAGCTGCTATTTTTCCCATGTGATTCCCTTGAGCGAGAATGGATTCGAGAGGTATCGGAACTGGGAGCTGTGCATTTCCACGGATCCGAGCTTTCGGCACATTGCTGCCGGCGTCACCGGCGTGATCTATCCTCCAACTTTCCTGGCGGTGTTGAAGCATGCAGGAACTGCTTTCGAAACCTGCTGTCCAAGGGGAGACGATCTCTGGCTCCATGTTCAGGCTCTTCGGACTGGGCATAAGGTTCGCCAGGTTCTTCCGCGCTTGCCCTATTTCGCATTTCATGGCATTCCTGGAACTCAACAGACTGCTCTTTGCCATGAAAATGTAGATCACGGAGATGGGAATGACCGGCAGATGAAGGCAACCTATACAGAAGCCGACTTTCAGATTCTCCGGAGCGAACGGAGCACTCTACACGCAACGAATGACTAAAATGCGGATTATCAATCTGCTTACGCCGTTCCGGTCCGGCATCTATCAATTCCACTGCAATTTACTGCCGGGATTAGTTGAGCGGGGATGCTCGGTGACCTGGCTCTCTTCGGGTTCCTCGCATGCACATCTAGTCGCAGCCGGAGACGCAGTGTTCGGCGATGGCGAAGTTGTTGCGCCGGATACCGATGACATCGTCGTTAGAACGAGAGCTTTGGTCGAGCGCGTGAGTGAGATCTCTCCGGACGTCGTCATTTGTCCCGCCCTGGGTGACCCCGTTGAGCTTAACGCGATTCGATATCTTTCTGCCGCGATACACAGGATTCTTATCCTGCACGCAACTTCGCTGGCAACTTATAGGGGTGCTCGAGCCGTTCGCGACCATGTAAACGCCACGGTTGCAATATGTCCCAGGATCGAGCAGGACCTGATCTCCAGTTACAAATTTCAGCCAGACAAGTTGCATCTAATACCGCATGGAATCGACACTGCCGCATATGCCAGTCGCGCCCTGAGCGATAGCATGAATGGTCACGTCAGAATACTTTCTCACGGCCGTGTTGTTGACGATCAGAAAGGAATATTCTGGCTCCCTAAAATACTCTCCGAGCTCGCGCGTCACACAGATAAATGGGAATGCACCATTAGTGGAGATGGACCAGACCTTGCAGAACTCAAGCGGCGGTTCGCCCAAACGAGGTTCTCGGATCGAATCAACTTCACTGGCTGGACCGCTCCGGAAGATGTGCCCAAGCTTATGAGCCAGCACGACGTCTTTCTCTTTCCAACAAAGTATGAAGGCAATCCTATCGCCCTGATCGAGGCGATGGCCAGCGGATGCGTACCAGTCGCCTCTCGCCTGCCGGGAGTCACCGACTGGATCATTGAGGATGGCGTAAGCGGATTTCAGTTTCCGGTTGGAGAGATTCAAAGTGCGGTTCGACACCTTTTGTGGTTGCTTTCGAACCGGCCTCAGCTTGGGACACTTCGCTTGCAGGCACGAGAGTCCGTAAGCAAATACAGCCTGGACCGGATGGCAGAACAGTATTATCGATTGCTCTGCGAGGTTCAATCTCGACCAGGGCAGATCCGGCCAGCGGAGCATTTGGACAAATGCGAACTTGCGGAGGGTTTGCGGCCGGCATGGTGGTACCGGTTTCCAGATCCAATTAAGGCCCGGCTTCGGCTCCTGCGAGAGAGAGTTCGAACATCGGTCAGGGTTCCGTGATCAACTGAGTCTCAGCGCGCATTCAATCATCCGCGCGGGATGATGTTTCGGATACGGATTTTGGGGATTTGATGAACCTTTCACACTCAGTTCACGACTCACACCATTTGAGCTTCGCAGTTGGCTCTAGCCACAGCATCCTATCTCCATATGAATCAGCCCTCGCATAATTGGCTGCTTACTTTCGTCAAGTTCTCCAACGGACTCAACCATGGTTAGCGCGGCTCACAGTCCGAATCTTCAAGCTCCTTTAGTACACCGACCAAAGGCTGTGATTGGTCACCCGTACATGGGGCGAGGCGGTTCAGAAGCGCGCGTGATGTGGCTAATCGAGACTCTGAAGCGGGACTTCGATGTAAGCGTGGTGACGACCGGGGGATGGGACCTAGCAGCACTGAATGACCATTACGAGACACGGGTAGGCAAAGATGAGGTCACGGTCCGGATCGCACCCGTTCCTTTCACAGCACAGCCACTGCGCGCTTCGGCCCTGCGGGGTGCATGCTACCAGCGATTTGCGCGTCAAGTCGCGGGTGAATACGATGTCCGGATCAGTGCGTACAATCTGACCGACTGGGGCTTGCCCGCGATTCAATTTATCGCCGACTTCAGTTGGCACAAGGAGCTTCGCAATTCGCTCGATCCTCAAGCGCCAGGCCTGATTTACCGGGATACGATTCTGCGCAGAGCCTATCTAAGAATCGCTGCAGCCTATGGAAGAACCTCTGGCCGGGATGTTCTACGGGAGGATATGGTAATTGCTAACTCGCACTGGTCTGCTGCCCTTGTGAAGCGGAATTGCGGCGTGGACTGCGCGGCGGTCGTGTACCCATGTGTGTGGGCGGAGTTCCCCTATATTCCATGGGATGAGAAGGAACATGCCTTCGTAATGCTTGGCCGTATTGCGGCTGAAAAACGAATCGAGCAGGCGATCGCCATTTTGGAAGCGGTGCGGCAGCGCGGGCACGCCATCAGGCTCTATCTGTGCGGGGAAATTGGGAATGATCAATACGGGCGGCGCATCGCTCGGCTCTGCCAGGAGCGTGCCGACTGGATTTTAGCGCAGGGGCGGGTTTCCGGTATCCGGAAGGCCCGGATCCTCGCACGTTGCCGCTTCGGTATCCAGACGCGCGCAGCAGAGCCATTTGGCATCTCCGTTGCAGAGATGGTCAAGGCGGGCGCGATCGTGTTTGCTCCCAACGACGGAGGACAGAAGGAAATCCTTGACTCCCCCGACCTGCTGTTTGCGGGCATGGACGACGCGGCGAACAAAATCTGCGCCGTCTTATCCAGCAAAGAGAAGCAAGCTGTTCTAAGTGACCATCTAGCGGGACGCTGCGAGAGGTTCAGCGCCGGAAACTTCATGAAGGCGACGCACGAACTGGTAACTGGAGCACCTTGCTATCGACAATCTGTTGAAAGACCCCGCAAACGTTTGAAGGTTGTGATCGGCCATCCCAAACTGGGATATGGGGGCTCTGAATCCGTGGTGATGTGGCTGATCGAGGCTCTAAAGCCCAACTTTGAGGTCACTGTCGTGACTACAGGAGGCTGGGATTTGGCTGCTCTGAACAGCTATTACGGCACTCGGGTAAAAGAAAACGAAGTGAAGGTTCGGATCGCCCCCGTTCCGCTTGTGACGCAGATGCTCAGTGCGGCGGCGCTGCGCGGCGCATGTTATCAGCGATTTGCTCAAAAGATCGCCGCGGAATACGATTTGCGCATAAGCGCCTACAACCTGACCGACTGGGGTCTGCCAGCGATTCAATTCATAGCCGACTTCAGTTGGAGCAAGGAACTTCGCGAATCCCTCGATCCACCATCACCGGGACTGATTTACCGGGATACGATGGTGCGCAGGGCTTATCTTAAAATTGCAGCAGCCTATGGAAGGCCCTCGGGCCGAAATGTCCTCCGGGACGATCTGGTGATTGCTAACTCCAATTGGTCCGCTGAGTTAGTGAGGCAACATAGCGGCGCGGACTGCGCGGCAGTGGTGTATCCACCGGTCTGGGAAGAATTCCCCTATGTTCCTTGGGAAGAAAAGGAACAGTCATTCGCAATGATTGGCCGCATTGCCGCGGAAAAACGGATCGAGCGGGCGATCGAAATACTGGAAAGAGTCCGGCAGCGCGGATATACAGTTAAGCTTCATCTTTGCGGCCAGATTGAGAATGACTTATACGGGAATCGCATCGCCCGCCTTTGTCGGGAACGGGCGGATTGGATAGTTACAGAGGGACGGGTGAGTGGCGCAACAAAGGCTCAAATCCTCACCCAATGCCGCTTCGGAATCCACACTCGCGGAGCAGAGCCGTTTGGTATCTCAGTCGCCGAAATGGTGAAGGCAGGAGCGATTGTGTTTGCTTCCAATGACGGGGGCCAGACAGAAGTGCTCGGCTCTCCCGAGCTTCTGTTCGGGGGAGTCAATGACGCCGTTGAGAAAGTCTGCGCTGTCTTATCCAGCGCAGAGAAACAGACCGCTCTGCGCGGTCATTTGTCAAGGCGATGCGAAATATTTGGCGCCGCGACTTTTATGGAGGCCAGCAAGGTGGCCATCACAACGTCATTCACCAAGATGGACTCCGGGTTCAATGCACGAATTGACCGCCTCGATTTCAGCAAAACGAGCGGATGCACGGCTCTCAACTCTGAGTGCGGTGATAGCGAGACCCAGAGCCAACCGGTATCGAGTCGGGACAACAGGTGAAGCTCCTACCTCCTTCCGCAAAATCAGCGCGACGCCCGAGAGACATGCATGTCTGATCTGCTTGTGTTTATAACGGCGACTATCAACTGCGGCCGGACACTTCACGTTAAACGAAATGATCCAGAAGATAGGGCACGGGATTACTTGAGGGCCTTCGAGGCATGGCTGTTGCTTCACTGTAATGCCGATATTGTTTTTTGCGAAAACTCCAACGCAGACCTCTCCAGGTTTCATGAAACTGCAGCGAAGCACAAGGACAATACAACAGTTCGATTCATATCATTTGCGGGGAATGATGGAGCGCAGGAGAAAGGCAAGGGGTATGGAGAAATCGAAATGCTTCGATACGCTTTCACTTCCCTGCCGGATTTACGGGACTACCGCTATATTCTGAAGGTTTCGGGACGCTACCAGGCAAAGAATGGCATTGAGCTTATCGATCGGATCAGGAAGATGTCTGCCGACCTGATTTGCGATATCCACGCGAACCTGACCTATGGAGACACAAGGACTGTCGCATTCACACCTAGTGTCGCACTTACTCATCTCCTACCCTACCAGGAGGAACTTGACGAATCTCGCGGAGTGATTATTGAACACCTGATGGCACGATGCCTTCATCGCACCTTGCTGGCGGGTGGCCGTTGGGCGCCATTGCCGTGCACACCAATCTGCGAGGGCATCTCAGGCAGTTGGAATACGCCGCAACGCGATACGCTGCTTTATCGAGTCAAGCAGGACATTAAGCGCAGGCTCGCGCTGTGGATCTATCGCTTTTGATGGCTTTTTAAGAACCTTGATGGTACCAATACCCTGACAAAGGTGACGGGGAGAAATTAGCGAAGGATGCGATTTGACTCGACCTTGCAATCACAATCACCCACACGGTCCGCCGGTGAATGAATGAGGATCGCATTTGTCTCTCTCTATGAGGCCTATCCGCCCGCCTCGGGCGCGGCGTACGTTACCTACAATTGCGCCCACTTAACACCATGCACGGCTCTCCTCGTTCAATTTGCCGACAGATCGACGGTCGAACAGCATGCGAACATAACCATTGTCAGCTTGCGGCAACACGCATCCTCGCGGACTGCGAAGCTGGCCAGCATGCCATTTGCCATCTGGAAGATACGGAGCGAGGTCGCCAAGTTCAAGCCCGAGCACGTTGTGCTGGAGGGAGCCTCATGGGCCGTATATCTCTCATTTCTCGCGATCGTCCTGCGAAAGACTTTGCCGGGTGTGAAACTTATCTACCATGCTCACAACGTCGAGTATCTCCTTCGGCTGGAACGTAACAGTCGAATTGTGGCCGCGATCACCAAATATGCTGAGAAACGCATTCTTTCGATCTGCGATCGAAGCTTCGCCGTTTCAAATGAAGACTGCCAGCGGTTTTCCTCACTTTACGCGATCAAGCCTTACCTTCTTCCGAACGGAGTTGATTGTAGCGTGGGCAATGCCGAACCGGCCCACATTGATATCATCAAAAGGAGATTCTTAATCACAGATGAATCGATCCTCTTCATGGGTCTGTATGGATACCCTCCTAACACGGAGGCGGTCCGCTTTCTTATCGAAGAAGTAATGCCCGAACTGCACCGACAACGGCCCAATGTGCGCCTTGTAGTTACAGGCGGAGGCCCACCCTCGTCGCCATCCTGGATGATTAATACCAGGGTCATCCCACGACGCGACCTTGACGCAGTGCTCTATGCGTGCCGAATTGGGGTTGCACCGATCTTCAAGGGGAGCGGCACCAGGCTGAAGATTCTGGAGTACATGGCTGCTGGACTCCCCGTTGTGACCACGAAGAAGGGCGCGGAAGGCCTTGGCCTCGAAGGCGATAGGCATGTTCTATACGCTGAAACTGCGACAGAATTCAAGGAGGCACTTCTTCGCCTTCTTTTGGATCAGCCGTTAGCTGAAAGCTTGTCAACGGAAGCCACAAAGCTCGTCAGAGCGAGATTTGACTGGGTGCCACTTCTGCGTCAGTTTGCCTCCCAACTTGAAATTCTTTAGGACGTTTAGGGAGGAGTTACTCACGATAGCTCGGGATGGTGTGCTTCGGTTCCAACCGGCAAGAGCTACCATCATGGTTTATCCAGGACCTAAAAGAAAACGCGGAGACGGTTTCCGCAGATTCACTGCGTCCTATCTACCAATTTGCTTGTTCAACAACAGAGCACCATGCAGACGTAATTTGTCGGATTCCCAACTACCCATGGACTTCTGTCAATCGCTCTCGAACTGTCCACTTCTATGATGAGGAACTTTCGCCCAACTCGGGTTCGATCAATTTGGGTTCGACAAGCACCCGTAGCGGCACTGGTGCTGTGGATTTGTTTATGGCTCAATCTGAATACTGGCTACAATGAGCCTCCGAGTTCGTACCGCATTGCGGACTGGCTGTTATTCATTCGAGGTTTGCTCCCGTTCGTGGTACTTCCCGTCGCCGGCTTTCTTCTTCTTCGACGCGGAAAACTCCACCTCCCGAGGCGCTCTCCATCTCGTCTCCTTTTGATCTATGGAGCCTTTGCAGCTTTCGCAACCGTCTTTTCTCTTTTACCGTTTTGGGCCATGTATTGGTCGTTTGCGTTTCTTGCCACGATACTTGCAGCTTGGACTTTTATTGATCGATCTGACCCTGTTGATTCCGCCAGACAATTGCTCCAGATTACATGGGTGGCGACGTTCATTGTTGCGGCGATCATCGGTTATCAGGCTCGTGGAGTGGTGTTCGGCGAGAAAGCTGGACTCGACGTTTTGACAGAGCTGAACGGGCTATCTCGGTCATCCGGGGTCGCCCGATGGGCGGCTGTGCCCGGACTCGTCTGCCTCGTAAGGGCTTATCACACTCGCCGCCCTAGCCTGATTGCGTTCTTCCTTGGCGCCGCAGGAGTTTGCTTCTTTATCGTTTACCGAATGGAATCGCGCGGAGCGATCTTTGCCGCTGTGGCCGCATTGCTCTTTGCTTTGCTCGTCTCGTCCCGAATGCGCCGCTATGCGCTTCCCTTTGCTGCCGCGGCCATTGTCTTGATCTTTCTCTTCGATTCTCCGACAACCGTATCGAATAATGTTGCCACATACCTGAGACGAGGACAGGATCGAGAGGAGTTCCTCACGATGACCGGACGGACTCGTGCGTATCAAGAGGCTCTCGTCGCGATTGAACATGCTCCGTTCTTCGGGCGCGGTCAATGGGCCGACCGTCTGATTATTCGGACCCATGTTCATAATTCATTTCTTCAGGCATTGCTCAATGGCGGCCTTTTCGGTGGCATTCCCTACGTTGCTTCCTGGTTCGCAGGATGGTTTCTCTTCTACAAGCTTCAAAAGAGGCGCGAATTGCTAAAGCCGAGTGATCGCATTCACCTGCTGGAGTGTGGCACCGTGATGATGTTTTTCACGGTTCGTGCCATGCCAGAAACCACAACGGCTAGCTATGCGGTTGATCTTTTGGTCATGGTTGCGGTGTATGTGTATCTTGAAAGCCTGACGCTACAAATGAACTCTAAGCAAGCGCCGCAACTAATTCGGCCATACTATGTGGCCTCTCCCATGGCGAATAGGCCGCGAACGCGGGTACGCGTTGGGTAACTCGTCAGATATGATCCGTCTGAAAATACTCGCCGTTGCTTATGCCTGCAACCCCAGCAAAGGATCTGAATCGGGCGTAGGGTGGGGATGGGTGAATGCCATTGCGGCGAATCACGACATAACTGTAATCACGGCAGATTACAACGCAACCGAGATCGACAAGCATGAGAAGGAACTACAAGATCCTGCCCTTAACCGCCCGCGCTTCTTATATGTCAAGAATCGTCCCTGGCATTATCGCCCTTGTGCGATTTGGCTACAGATAGAGGATTCCTTCGCCAAGCCGCTAATGAACATCGCTTATCAGGACTGGCTTAGATGTGCTTTTGAGAAAGCTCGGCAGGAAATTGCCACGAGCCACTATGACCTCATACATCTTGTTACCTACGTCGGATGGCGATTCCCTGGAACATTCTACAAACTCGGCATTCCATTTGTATGGGGGCCGATCGGTGGAATGAAGAATACACCCTGGCGCCTGTTTCCAATTCTTGGGTTTAAAGGCACGCTCTACTATGGTGCGCGTAATGTCATCAATTCAGCGCAACTACGCACCCTGCAGGGACCCAGGCGCGCATTACGAGCTGCCGGTGCAGGAGTAATTGCTGCTACGTCGGAGATTCAAGCAGAGTTATGGAATCGCTTCGGGACGAAGAGTCGCGTGATTTCCGAGGTGGGTCCACCACAACTTGAGGCCGAGAACCCAAGACCACGGGATAGGAATGATCCCTTCAAGATCTGCTGGAGCGGCCAGCATCTGCCGGGAAAGGCTCTTCATCTCCTACTTCGCGCAGCGGCTCGCTTGCCAAAGGATCTCAGGTTTAGCCTCGAAATCCTTGGCGATGGACCGTACTGCAGAGATTGGCGATCCCTGGCTATTCGACTCAAGATTGATGAACATTGCCATTGGCATGGTTGGCTTTCGCGCGACCAGTCCTTGGCCGTAATGAGAGAATCGCACGTTTTCGTCATTACCAGCATCAAGGATCTGACTTCAACCGTCGCGGTCGAAGCAATATCGCTTGGCCTTCCCGTCATCACTCTGGATCATTGCGGCTTTGCGGATCTTGTTACCGAAGATTGCGGCATTAGAATATCTCCCAGATCCACGAAGCAAATTGTCTCTGAGTTAGTAAAGGCGGTTTGTACTCTTTACTGGGACGAGAGCATGCGCACGCGCCTCGCGCAAGGCGCGATCCGCCGGAGCTGCGCGTATTCCTGGCGAGTTAAGATGGAGGCGCTTACTGAACTTTATCGCGCGACTGTCGCTTCGAGTGGCCTCATGAATGCAGAAGTACCGCGGCCCGAGAGCAGTTTAAGCAAGAGCTCCGGAACTGTAAAATCGACGGTAGTCTAGTCACCCAGGCTTGGAGCGCGTCTCGATGGGAAGTAGAAATCTAAACAGTGTCGAGGACTGCTCGGCTATGTTGACTAACGGAGACGACTGAGAACGCTTAGGTCATGGACAATGGAATGGCTTTGCGAGATAGGACTGTCGCCGCCGTCATCCTGAATTGGAACGGTGGTGACGATATCCTCGCATGTTTGAAGAGCGTGTTTGAGTCGACCCATAAGGCACTTGAGGTCGTAGTCGTCGATAACGGCTCGGTGGATGGATCCTCGGACTCGATACGGCTTCGATTTCCCCAAGTTCACTTCATCGTTAATCACCGTAACCTTGGCTTTGCGAAAGGAAGCAACCAAGGTATGGAGTGGGCGCTGGATCGCGGGATTCCATATATTCTCCTTTTGAACGGCGACGCGCGCCTGCATCCGCATGCGATCGGCGAGTTGCTCGCGGTTGTTGTTCGCGAGAATAACTCGATTGTAGCTTCTCCCCGGATGTATCTCGGTGGATCAACCGACCAGGCCAGCCGTCTCTGGTTTGCTTATGGCACGGTGAAGCTATGGGCCGGCTTGTTTCAGAACCCGGCATTCAACCAATTCGATTCACCTATTTGGTCGCAGCCGAGAGAGATGGAATATGCTTCGGGATGTTGCATATTGATTCCGGCATCGATACTCCAGCGAGTCGGAACGCTGGACGAAGCGTTCTTCGCCTACTGTGAGGATATCGATTTCTCACTTCGTATCCGGAAGGCTGGCCTTCGATTGCGCTATGTTCCCACCGCACATCTGTGGCACGGGAGTCATCAGACAACAAATCGAACGGGGACTGCTATATATCGGTATTTGTCAACTCGTAACAATCTGTGGGTTGTTCGCAAACATGGTTCATGGTTCGAGTTAACAATATGTCTCTGTATCTTACCTCTGCGCTCCTTGGTCCGAATCCTCGGAACGAGATGTCGTTACAAATGGGACACGGTCATCGCTGAACTGAAGGGAATAAGAGATGGGATCTTGTCGCGAATAGAGTCTTAGTCACACCCTATCATGTATTGGATCTTCTTATGCATATTCTCTGAAATGACCGTCAGTCGCCCAATAGGAAATTGTAAAGCAAGGGGCTCTTCAAGTGCGCCTTTGAAAATTGAAATCGACAGCGGTGGCGTTTGTTTTTCCTCCGTGATGACCGCCATCTATTCCGTTTCGCTTGCAGCCGTGACTTGGCGTCATGAGATGTGGCGCGACGAGTTGCAGGCCTGGCTCATTGCGCGGGATAGCCTTTCGATTTCGGATCTTTTTCATAATCTCCACTACGAGGGCCACCCCGCGCTCTGGTACCTCTTGCTCTACCTTCCTGCTCACCTATCCTGGAATCCGGTGAGTATGCAGGTCATCAATTTCGTGCTCGCCGTTATCAATGCATGGCTCATCTTGTCGGCAAAAGAATTGCCCTGGTATTTTCGCACTCTTCTGGTGTTCGGCTTTTTCTCCTTCTTTATGTATGGCGTCACGGCACGCAGCTATATGCTGTCGCTGGTCCTTCTGTCGGTTGCATCTCGCTGTATGCTAAGTCGTTCGAAGCATCCGATATTGGCGCTCGCATTTCTCGCACTAGCGATCAATACCCATGTGTTCGCGATTCCACTCGTCGCCATCCTTTATCTATCTTTGTTTTGCTTTGGCACAGGATATAGCTGGAAAGACCCCGTCACCACGTTCCGTAAGGCCAAAGTCTGGGCGACGTCTTTGATCCTCATCTTAGGTGTCGTAGTCGCTTACCTCACAGT
>Ga0181517_10001004_pt1 | contig 33536 bp, 17 predicted proteins | sample PEATcosm2014_Bin_31_FD_119748 | JGI IMG/M metagenome (GOLD analysis project Ga0181517, IMG submission 119748) | Peatland microbial communities from MTU Mesocosm Facility, Houghton, MI, USA - PEATcosm2014_Bin01_30_metaG | ecosystem: Environmental > Terrestrial > Soil > Wetlands > Peat | place... | reverse complement strand
GCGCTCGCTCTTTAACGGCCTGGCCCAGGTCATTCTGCAATCGACGAAGTCTGCCGGCGAGATCCACATTGAAGCCGCCAAGGAGGGCTGGGACGGTCCGGAATTGACCCCGGCCCAGTTGACAATCAAAACCAAGGCAACTGAACCACGTCCGTCGGTCTGAATTTCCGGCAGTCCTGGGGTGACGGGGGAAAAACCTCCTCACCTCGGCTCTGCTGGATTAGTCTGCCGTTTTCCGATTCATATGATTGAAGTTATCGGCTCGGCAGAAGACCGGCCTCGACCCCACCAACTAGTGGTTCCACCTCGCGGTACTTAAGAGGTTACCCCTTGTTCCTCGGCAAGACAGCCAACCTTGGAAGTGACTATAATCACATCCGTATGCGGGCGAGTGACTACAATCACCCCCGGGCGTGAGAAAGATCAACGCTTTTCACAATCTACTCCGAAGGGAATCCCGCCAAATGGCGACTGGAGACCTCGCCCTAGGTCAAGAACAGGGCGCATCTAGCGCGCAAAAGCGCGTCGTCAACGACTTCAGTATCAACGTGGCAACGGTGAACGGCTCCGGCTCGCAATCCGCCAATAGCGTTCTGCTGAAAAGCATCTTCGGAATGGGCGTTCCCGTAAGCGGAAAGAACCTCTTCCCCTCCAACATCGCCGGACTCCCCACCTGGTTCATTATCCGCGCCAGCAAAGATGGGTACGTGGCGCGCAAATGCGGCGCTGAGGTCCTGGTGGCCCTCAATCCCGACACAGCGAAGCAAGACGCCCTCGATCTGCCCACCGGCGGCGTGGCCATCTACGAAGAGAATCTGAACCTCAAGCAGTACCGCGACGACGTGATCTTTTATCCTGTGCCGTTCGACAAGATCACAGCCGCCATCTGCCCGGAGGCCAAGCTCCGCAAGCTGGTCAAGAACATGGTCTACGTGGGCGTCGTGGCCCAGCTTCTCTCCATCGATCTTGGTGTCGTCGAGAGCGGCCTGCGCAATCAGTTTGCCAAGAAACAGAAGGTCTTCGACCTCAACTTCGGCGCCGTCAAGGCGGGCTTCGACTACGCGGCCGAGAAGTTCACCCAGAAGGCCCCGTTCTTCATTGAGCGGATGGACAAGACTGCCGGAAAAATTATCATTGACGGCAACGCCGCCTGCGGCATGGGCGCCCTGTTCGCGGGGGTCACCGTTGTGGCATGGTATCCCATTACTCCTTCCACCTCGGTGGTTGAGGCTACTACCGACCTGCTCAAAAAATTCCGCGTGACGCCCGAGGGCAAGGCATCCTTTGCCGTGGTTCAGGCCGAGGACGAACTGGCCGCCATCGGCATGGTATTGGGCGCGGGCTGGGCTGGCGCACGTTCAATGACCGCAACCTCCGGGCCGGGCATCTCGCTGATGGCCGAGTTTTCAGGGCTCGGCTACTACGCTGAAATTCCCGGCGTCATCTTCGACGTGCAGCGCACCGGGCCTTCCACCGGCATGCCTACCCGCACCCAGCAATCCGATTTGCTTTCGGTGGCCTTCCTCTCCCACGGCGACACCAAGCATGTGATTCTGCTGCCCGGCTCGGTGAAGGAATGCTTCGAATTCGGCTACGCGGCCTTCGACCTGGCAGAGCGCCTGCAGACTCCAGTCTTTGTGCTCAGCGATCTTGACCTGGGCATGAACAACTGGATGTCAGAACCGTTCGACTATCCCACGACCCCGCTTGATCGCGGCAAGGTGCTGACGGCTGCCGATCTGGAGAAGCTGGGCAGCTTTGCCCGCTACCGCGACGTGGACGGCGATGCCATTGGCTGGCGTACGCTGCCCGGTACGCCGCACCCCAAGGCCGCTTATTTTACCCGCGGTTCGGGCCACAACGACGCTGCTGGATACACGGAGAAGCCCGACGAATACGCGGCGCTCATGGACCGGCTGGCGCGCAAGTTCGAGAATGCCCGCAAGCTGGTTCCCGGCCCCGTCGCTTTTAGGAACGGCACCTCGAAGGTGGGCTTCCTGGCCTATGGATCTACCGATTTCGCAGTGCGCGAGAGTCTCGACCAAATCAAGAAAGAACACGGGCACGATGTGGACTACATGCGCATCCGCGCCTTTCCTTTTGCGCACGAGATTCACGACTTTGTGGCCGCGCACGACCGGGTTTACGTGGTCGAACAGGACCGCGACGCGCAGTTGGCCAGCCTGCTCAAGCTCGACCTTCCCGCCGACCAGGTTACAAAACTGCGCAGCATCCTCCACTACAACGGGTTGCCCATCGATGCCCGCTCCATCACTGAAGAATTCGCCACCAAGGAGGGCCTGTAAACATGGCAACCACGACGGCTCCAAATGCAACCCCGGGACCTAAAGTCAACCACATCGGCCTTCCCATCCTTGAGTATCGCGGCGGCAAATCGACCCTCTGCGCCGGATGCGGCCACAACGCCATCTCCGAGCGCATCATCGACGCCATGTTCGAGATGGGCGTGGAGCCGGAACGGGTGATGAAGATGAGCGGCATCGGCTGCTCGTCCAAGAGCCCCGCCTACTTTATGAACCGGGCCCATGCATTTAATGCTGTGCACGGACGGATGGCTGCGGTCTCCACGGGGGCCATCCTGGCCAACCACACCATGACGACGATTGGCGTTTCCGGGGACGGCGACACCGCTTCCATCGGCATGGGCGGCTTTGTGCACATGCTGCGCCGCAATCTGCCCATGATTTACATCATTGAGAACAACGGCGTGTATGGGCTCACCAAGGGCCAGTTCTCGGCCACCGCCGACCTCGGCTCCAAGCTCAAAACAGGCGTCATCAACGACCTGCCCGCCATCGACACCTGTGCCCTGGCCATCCAATTGGGCGCGACTTTCGTGGGCCGGTCATTCTCTGGCGACAAGAAGCAGTTGCTCTCCATGCTCAAGGCGGCCATTTCACACAAAGGCACCGTGATGCTCGATGTGATCAGCCCCTGCGTCACCTTCAACGATCACGAAGGCTCAACCAAGAGCTATAAGTTCATGCAGGAAAACGACGAGCCCATCAACGAGATCGGGTTCGTGGCCAGCTTCGATGACATCGAGGTCGACTACGACTCCGGCCAGGTGTACGACGTTGAGATGCACGACGGCTCGAGCCTTCGCCTGCGCAAGCTGCTTGAGGACTACGACCCCACCGACAAGGCGAATGCGGTCCGCACGCTGATGGAGTCAACGGAAAACGACGAAATCCTCACCGGCGTTTTTTACATCAATACCGAACAGCCGACGTTTATTGACCTGTTGAACCTCGTCGATCAGCCGCTGGGCACTTTACCCGAATCGATCACCCGACCACCCAAGTCAGCGCTTGACAGCCTGATGGCCAGCCTCCGGTCATAGCGTTGCTGGTTGGTCACCGCAAAAAACCGGGTGGCCGAAGACAGCGTACCCAAGGCTACGAATTCTTACCCCAGCGACAATGAGTTGTTGCTGGGGACCGTCTCGCGGATGATCGCACAAGCGGCTTGGCGGCGCGAGGGATGGAGTTCACATCGCCCCTCCGGGGCGAAATTATCGTTTTCATCGTCTTCCCAGGGCAGCGTCCGCCGCGGCGGACTTGCCCTGGGCTATTCTCGACGCGTCCCTACGGGACGAAAAACCGATGACCATCGCGCAATGCGGCAAAAGGCACCGATCGCGCTAACAGACCGTTCGCGCGATTGCCCTGGCCATCTTCTCCGGCGCCGAATTGCTGAGGAGATGGCCAGATTCATTTTTGCCTTTCCATGCTGCTGCACGCAGATTCGTTGAGAGCGTTCCGCCCTGATCACGCAACCGTGGGGCGCAGCTCGACTGACTTGGTTTTGATGATCAGCTTGGTTGGAGTCAGTTCGTTTCCATCCCAACCTTCCACGGCCGCCTGGATGTGAATTTCGCCGGGTGTTTTTGTTGACTGCAGGATCACCTGGGCGAGGCCATTGAAGAGCGACCGCCTTGGTTCTTTGTCACTTTCCTGACAGTTTGGGTCGCCATTGCCCACGCCCATCAGCACCCCCTCGCCAGAGATCTTGAAGCCGATGGAGTTGTTGGCCGTCGGAACGGTACGACCTTCCTTGTCGAGCACCTCAACCTTCAGAATGGCCACGTCCTCACCGTCGGCGTTGATCTCGGTGCGGTCCGCGGTCACCTTGATCGCCATTGCGGGGCCGGTGGTCTCGTGCTTCTCAGTGAGCGCTACTTTGCCGGCCTTGTAGCCGCGCGCTTCGATAACTCCCGGCTCGTACTTCACCTTCCATTCAACATGGCCCAAGTGAGGAACCTTCTGGCGCCCCTGGCTCTTGCCGTTGGCGAAGAGTTCGACCTCTTCCATGTTTGTGTACACCCACACCGGGATGATGTCGCCTTCCCTGCCCGCAAAGTTCCAGTGCGGGAAGAGATGCAGCGAGGGCTCAGTGCCCCACCAGGCCTTGTAGTAGTAGAACGTGTCTTTTGGAAAGCCGCACATGTCCACGATGCCAAACTGCGAGTTGATGCTGGGCCAGCCGTAGGGCGTGGGCTCGCCGCGATAGTCGAAGCCGGTCCAGGCAAAGCCGCCTGCCGCCCACTCGCGGGTGCCATAGAACTTCCACCAATCCTCCGCTGTCTCGCCCCAGGAAACGACTCCGTCATACGCATTCACCGTGTTGCGCAGCGGAGAGGTCGCGTACTCGCCGCGGGTGGCGATTGCGCTTGATGTCTCGGAACCGTAGATGGGCCTCTTGGGGTGAAGCTTGTGATATCCATCGGGACGATCAATGTGGTAGTTGAACCCGATGACGTCAAAGGCATCCGAGACGCCGCCCTTGTTGTCTCCGTTGACGGCTGCGGAGACTACGCGGGTGGGATCCAGTTGGCGGACCCGGTGAACCATGGTTGCGCCCACCTTGGCGCCCTGCTCGGCCATCTCCTCCTGCATCTCGCCCTCTTCGTTGCCGATGGACCAGAGAATAATAGACGGCGAGTTGCGGTAGCGCTTGACCATGACTTCAAGTTGCGCCAGGCCCTCGGGGCTGGAACTCATTTGGCGCGTCTCGCACATCATCATCATGCCCATGCGATCGCAGGCCTCCACCCACTCCGGGGTGGGCATGTTGTGGGAAGTGCGGACAGCGTTGCCGCCCATCTGCTTCAGCACGCCCAGGCGGAACCACTGCAATGCATCGGGTAATGCGGCGCCCACACCGGCGTGGTCCTGGTGGTTGCAGGTGCCCTGAATCTTGATGGACTTGCCGTTGAGGAGCAATCCTTTGTCGGGATCGAAGAGCACGGTGCGCACGCCAAAGCCAACCCGCTCGGCATCGCGAGCCTTGCCATCGGCTTCCAGGGTCACAATCGCGGTGTAGAGATTGGGGGCATCCACCGACCACAGGGCCGGATTGGCGACGGTCGCGGTGGCCGTGAACGCGACACAGCCATCGACATCAATCGATTGCGGCGCGGCTTCGGCAGTGGCCACGGTCTTGCCGGCGGCGTCGACGATCTTCCAGCTTACCTTGGCGGTTTCTGCCTGCTTGCCTTGATTTTGAACCATCGTCGCAAGAGACAGGGTTGCGTCGCTTCCGTTGACCGTGGTGCGGACGGTGCTGTCCCACTTGCCGAGGTGAAGCGCATCGGTCTTGGTGAGCCATACGTGACGATAGATGCCGGCGCCCTCATAGAACCAGCCATCGCCGAAGCTGGCATCTACGCGGGCCACGATGCAATTCTTTGCCCCGACGGCCACAAAGTCGGTTATGTCGAAGCTGAATGGCGCATAGCCGTTGTCGTTGCGGCCGATGAAACAGCCGTTGACGAAAATAAGCACATCGCGGAAGGCACCGTCAAACTCGACAGAGATGCGGCGCCCCGCGTCACTGGCGGGGATATCGAACTCGCGACGGTACCAGCCAACGCTGGTATCGGGAAAGCGGCGGCCGAGGGGTTTGGAGCCATGCAGAAATGTGGGTTTGTCGCCATCCTCTGGCAAGCCTGCAATGGACTGCACGTCATCGCGCACAAAGGGCAACTCGACGGCCCAGTCGTGGGGCAGATTCAACTTGCGCCACTTTGAATCGTCGAACCCGGGCTTGGCAAAACTGAACTCGCCGGTTTTTGCAAAATCGCCGGTGCCCAAGCCAAAGTTCAAGTCGCGGGCTGGATCGGTGCCATGGCCAAAGCGGAATTTCCAGTCAAAGTCGAAGAGCAGTTGCTCGCGCGGAGCAACTGCAGCAAGCGCCTCAGCGGTAGCGGCGCCAGGATAGCCGGCGAGCATTGCGGCCGAGCGCCCCCAGGCAGAGCGGGCCACCAGTGAAGAAGCGGAAAAAACCAAACCGGAAGAGAGCAGATCGCGACGAGAAATGGGAGACATGGAGTCCTTTTTTAGAATGAATTCTCGACGCGAACCAACGCAGAATCACGAGCGACGAGCACGACGAAACTATAAACCAGCGACCATATGCCAGTAAACGCTTTCATCGAAAGCGGGCATTGGATCACAAGCGATTTCCCCCCTGCAAAACCAGGTGCCCGCGCGGGCAGCCAGATATGTTAAATTCAAAGAGATCGAGCACCCGATGGAGAGATGGCCGAGTGGCTGAAGGCGCACGCTTGGAAAGCGTGTTTAGGGGTAACTCTAACCTGGGTTCGAATCCCAGTCTCTCCGCCATTCTTCGTTTTGGGGCTTTCTTACAATTACATCGAATAGCTTCGCGTAATCGAATTAGAGACTTACGCCATCGGTAGAGCAGTTCGAAAGTATATTTCCCGCCATCTTAGCCTATTCATGATTAGATAAGCTAATCCATTGATTCTTCGTTACTTGCCCGAGTTCGAAAACTTTCCGCACAGCCTCCTTTTTGAGAGTGCAAAACTCCTGGACCTTGACGGATCGTCTGTGGGTTGCCGGGGCACCTGAACTCCTGCCCAGCTGGATCGCAAATTCCGCTTGTTGTTCAAGCCGCTTATGGGCTACGATTCAGTTATGCAGAGCTTCGTCAATGCGCTGACGACCACCATGGCCATGGCTATGTGTCCTTGTGCGCGTGGGCGAGGATGCTGCGGCGATTTGGCACACTAAGCCAATATCCAGACAGGTTTCCGGCGGCCCGCGATCTCAAAAATCGCGGGCCGCTTTGCGTTAGCGCAATTTTGAAAGGCACCTGAGAAAAGGAAGCGCAAAACCGATGACCCACAAATCCTATGCCGTAGTGCAGAATCCGCGCACCAAAACCACGCGACTGAGTTGGAGCTCAGAAGGGGGAGAAGCGATGTATTGCGGCATTTGCCTGCGCGGACTTGTCAAAGCGGAGATCGGCCATGTTTGCCCAAGCTGCCAAAGCCAGGTCAATCGAGTTTTTGAGGTTTTCAAAGGAGGCAGGCTCGCGCACACTCCAGGAGCCCGGCGCTCGACTGCTGCCGACCGGTCAATGGCTGGACCTTTTGCAAAGGCTAATTCTCTGTAAGAGAGACAGTCATTGATGGGGGCTGGAGCGGGCCACCCCCCACTCCAGCCTTTACTCAGGAAGAATCGTTGAAAGCCAGGTTCTACGCGGCCATCGTCGTCTTGGCCATCATGTTGCACGATTCGGCACAGCGCTTGCACATCTCGGCACAGCGCATCATCATCTCGTCTTTGCCCATCTTCATGCACATGTCCGCGCACATCATGCACATCTCTGAACACATCGCACACATCTTGCCGCACATTGGCGAACCGCGCATCATGCAGCCCATGGCCATCTCGCACATGGCTGCGCAGTCCTGAAGCATGCACGCCATCTCTGGCGTCATCATTTCCATCTTGCCGCACATCATCATCGTTTCCATGCACATCGACATGCACATACCGCAGTCGTCCATACATCGACGCATGGAGCCCATGTCCATTTTCATTGTGTCCATTGGTTTGTCCTTCCGGGTGGATTCGGCGCTGGGCCGGCCTGCATCGCTGCAGACGCCTCCATTTTGCTATGGTTGGTGGCAAAGAACAAGGCAAAAGTGGCGGACTTGAGCCCGAGGGTACAAACGTAAATAAAACGTCATCATCCATTTTTTGCCGCGAGTCTAAACCATATTGGCGGCTCCTCGGGTGTCTGTTTGACGCGAGGGTGTGGGGAAATCCGGAAAGTCCTGGGCCAGATTCACCGCGTTGTACCGGAGGGCCTGCCGGGTCATGTCGCGAATGACCGACTCGATGAAACTCTTCGCTTTTTTACTGACTCTCCTGGTATCGGAGTTGCTTATCCGCTGTTTTTCTATTAGCTTGCGAAATGTGTACTTGCGGCAAGAAAAGCATGGAGACGCACGGCCCAAGCGGACGTCTCCAAGATGCGGCTTCTGTCGATCACGAATTCAGAAGAGAAGCTTGACCGAGAGCTGCGCATTCAGCGGCTCGCCTGGCCCGATGCCGGGATTGCCGAGAGCCATGCCAACCCTTGAGCCACGCGAACCGCGCGGAATCACCGACGGTTTTATCCGTCTCAGTGTGGGATTGGAACATATCGACGACCTTGTTTCAGATGCTCTGCGAGCGTTCAAGGACTGAACGGATGGCATGCGGATTGTCAGTGGCACCGCGCCGGACCAAGGTATGCGCCCCGGAGCGGCACGCCCCAGGTCATTCTTCCAGCGACTTGTTCGTATTGCGGCTCGTAAACTCCAACTGCAGTTCCTCGATCGGCTTCGTTTTCCAGTGGCGATTGTAATGTTCAAGAGACGAGAAGCTCCGGCTCCACATCCGATCGATATAGAGCGTCCCGTTCAGGTGATCGATTTCATGCTGCAGAATACGCGCGTACCATCCCTCGGCTTCGATGCGCACCGGATCTCCCGCATGGTTCAAACATTCGACCAATACCCTGTGGGATCGTGGGACGATGGCGGTGAATCCCGGCAGGCTCAGGCACCCTTCGAAGAAGGCCAGAGATGGCGGAGACAAGAGCTGAATTGTTGGATTGATCACGACATGAAATGGAACCGGGCGCCGCTGGCGTTCGGCGAGCTCTGCAGCTGAAAAACCACTGTGATATGCAGCCTTGTCCTCAACGACTACTAACTGAAGCGGCAGGCCGATTTGCGGCGCAGCGAGACCGACACCCGGTGCGTCGGACAGGGTCTCACGCATATGCTCGATCAACTCATGGATTGCTGTCGAGTGAATCTCCTCAGCAGTAAGCCGACGAGCCTCGGTCCGCAGGACAGCTTCTCCGACAGTGGCAATCTTGATTCGCATTCGGGACTCGAAAATGGATGAACTGCTGGGTGCAACCGGTTCAAGGACGCCGAAACAAAACAGGTCGATCTCGGCTCAATTCCCTTCTCTGAAAAGCGCCCAAGTATTACTTGCTCATCGCAGACCGCAGAGCCGGGTCCAATCCGCAAGAACATTCTCGCGGTCCTCCAGCCCAACATTCAGACGCACGATACGATGTTCAAACGCAGGGCGCCCCTTCCGTCGTGTGAAGTCATATGCCAATGCCAGACTTGTCACTCCAGCCCAACTGTACCCTATTTTGAAAATCCGCAGCGAATCGACGAAGGCCAGAACCTGGCTTTTCTCAATCCAGGGCCGAAACACTATGGAGAAAACGCCTGGCGAACCGGTAAAGTCTCGCCTCCAAACCTCGTGTCCGGGAGATGAGTCAAGCGCCGGATGCAGGAAGCACTCGATCTCCGGCCATTCGGCGAGCCAGCGCGCGAGATACGAGGCCGCACTTTCAATCTCGCACAACCGCACAGCAAGAGTCTTCATGCCGCGCAACGCCAGCGTGCAATCATCGGGCGAGGCCGCGAGACCGAGTAACTGTTGGGCGAAGCCCAGCTGCTTCGTTTTCCAACTCGCCATGGCCCGATTATAGGATCGCACCGGTTTTTGAGGCACGTCGGATGGTGTACGCATCGCTCTTTGCCCATATGTCGAATCCAACTGTTGACGTTGGTCGATACCTTCGTCCAATAGACACGTCGCTTCGCTTCTGGCTTGATGAAGGTGCCGCCGATGGGAGTAACTTTGAGCGTCGCAACCACCGCACCTAACGTCCGGCGGACACTGTATCGGAATTGGAGTCATCGATGAACACCGTACAAGTCGAACAAAAGACTTACGAGATGCCCCCCCGGGAGGGGTTCACCGTGGCGCATTTTCTCACCGTCGCCGACATCGACCGGTCGGCTCGCTACTACGAAAAGGTTTTCGGCGCTCGCATCCTGAGCCTGGGCGACGGCAACGCACCTGCCTACCTTCAGCTTGCGAATATCTGGATGATTCTAAACGTTGGGGGCGGCCCTACCCCGGACAAGCCGACGGTAACGCTCAGTGTCCCCGACCCGCATCACATCAACAGCTTTATGAATTTCCGCGTTGCGGATATCCAGGCGTGCTATGAATTGTGGAAAAGTCGAGGAGCGGAATTCATCACGGCGCCGATCCCCAAGTACGGCGAGATCCGCTGCTACATCCGCGATCCTGACGGTTATATTATCGAAATCGGACAGAGCACCGACCTCACCTACGGTTGACACTCGCCCCGGATGGGATTCGGATTTGAATGCTGGACGGATGATGGCAAGGCGGGCAGTGCATCGGCGTGCCTGTTAGCGATTGCAAAGATCACCAACGACCGGGTGAAAATCAGGCTCCGCCAATGATAGCGGTGGCTTCTCCTCTGAGGGCAAGCCAGAAAGGCAGCAAATGGGGCTCGTACGGACCCTGATGGATTGTGACAACGGGCACCCTGAGTCAGCACTCCCGCAGGAATTGAGAGAGCTGTACGACGGGGATCTGCACTTTCGCACATCGCTCGCTGCGCGCCCGTTTGTTATTGCGAATTTTGTTTCCACTCTTGACGGGGTCGTCAGCTACGAAATTGAGGGTAAGTCTGGCGGCTCAGCCATTAGTGGTTCCGATGCTGCGGACCGGTTCATCATGGGCCTGTTACGCGCTTCAGCAGATGCCATAGTGGTCGGCGCCGGAACCCTGCGCGATGTAAGCGCGGAAAGCCTTTGGACTCCTGAACACGCCTACCCCGGTGCGAAGCATTTGTATGCGGAATACCGAGTCAGCGCGCAGCATAAATCAGAGTATCCCCTGCTTGTGATCATTAGCGGCAGCGGCCAACTGGAGTTGGAGAGAGCGATTTTCCGAATGCCGGCGATGCGCACCGTGGTTGTCACGACATTGGCTGGCAGAGATGAGCTCACGCGTCGAGGTGCTACGACTCCAGGCTCTGTTGAGATACATGCTTTGAATTCGAGTAGCGGCAGCATCGCGCCGCGGGCGATCCTGCAGTTGCTGCAGTCTCAGTTCGGGGTAAAGATACTTCTCCACGAAGGCGGGCCTACGCTGTTCGGACAATTTCTGGCGGCAGAAGCTGTAGACGAATTTTTTCTGACGCTGTCGCCGCAAATCGCCGGCCGTGATGGCGATGCTACGCGACCGGCAGTTGTGCAAGGAGTGAGGTTCGTGCCGGATTCTGCGCCTTGGTTTCAAATGGTCAGTGTCAAGGAAAGGGATGCGTATCTGTACCTGCGCTACCGGGCTCGGCGAGGCTGAAACCTTCCCCATACCATCCTTCTCCGCGGCGGATTGAGCCTTGGCCGCCTTGCTGAATCGCTGCCGGATGAATTTGCTTAAAATTCTGTTTTAGGTGGGCTACAACCTTTGCTGAGCAGATCGGTACTGCTGCGGGTGCCCGATCTCGAGGACGATCTTGCCGGGCTTGTGGGGTGCGCCTGCAAGCATGTCCTGCGCCTTGCGCGCCCCGGAAAGCGGCAGGATTGAGCCAACACGAGCTTTGAGTCTGCCCGCGTCAAACAATGTTGTGATCGTCTGCAGGCGCGCGGTGTTCACCTCAGCGTAGAAGAAAATGGCCTCTGCCGGCAGCGGCTGGGCGGAGACCGAGGTGACGAGTTTGCCTCCTGGTTTCAACGCAGCGATGCAGCGTTGAAACGTACTTCCCCCGACTGTGTCGAGGATGGCATCCACCTGCGGGAGGTCCTTCTCGAATGCGGGCTTGCCAGAGTCGAAGATGGATTTCACGCCCAACGAACGGAGCAAGTCTTCATCGTTGAGGCGGGCGATGGCAACGACGTGGATCCCGACGTCTAGGGCCATTTCTACGGTGTAGGCTCCGACGTTCCCGGCGGCTCCAACGACCATTACCGTCTGTCCGCGGATCGCCTTTGCATACTGGAAGAGCATTTGCCATGCGGTCACCGCAATGACGGGAGCCGACGCTGCTTGTACGTAATCCGCCGATTTTGGTTTGCGGGCAACCATCCCGGCCGTGGCCACGGCGAACTCGGCCTGGGCGCCACAGAACTGCGCGTTGGTGACACCATAGACTTCGTCGGCCGGTGCGAAGCCGGTAACGCCGGGGCCGACCTTGTCGACGATGCCGGAGAAGTCTGAACCGAGGGTGAGCGGGGGTTGCGGGCCGACCTTGCTCTTGCCCTCACGGATGATCGCGTCCCAGGGAGCGACGCCCGCGGCCATCACGCGCACCAGAACTTCGCCGGAGCCCGGCGACGGCACTGGCACATCCTCGACCACTACGACATCGGGCGGTCCGAAGCTATGAATTCTTGCTGCCTTCACGGCTAACCCCTCCTCACCTCGAAGATGCTCGAGGATCCGCTGGAGCCTCAGGTCTCCATCAATCACACGCAGGTTGACCAACAATTCCCGTTGCCCGAATTACGGCTGCGGCAGATCGAACTCCACCAGCGAGTCCTGGGCCTCGATCGGTAGAGGACGGGTCGATGCGATCGTTCTCGTGGCACGCTCCAATTTGGCGCCACCCAGGGCGCTCCGAAATGAAGACAGGTTACTTTGCCTCGACGCCCGGACGCGGGGTATTGGGGTCGACCCGGTTGGCGCCCTGGAAGGGAAGCATCCAGCCGGGATATTCCGGTGGCAACTGGCTTACCTGATCGAGCTGCAGGAGTTCTTCGGGACTGAGCTGCACGGCCACCGCAGCGAGGTTGTCCTCAAGTTGATCTTTCCGCTTGGCGCCGATGATCACCGACGTGACGACAGGTTGATGCAGCAGCCATGCCAGCGCAATGCAGGCTGGCGAGCAGTCGTGGCTCTCGGCGATCGGGCGCGAGACGTCGAGGACTCGCCAAGCGCGCTCCTTGTCAACGATGGGGAAGTCGAACGCGGAGCGGCGGGAATCTTCCGGCTTCTGGTTCTCGCGGCTGAATTTGCCGGAAAGTAACCCTCCGGCTAGCGGGCTCCAGACGAGCAGGCCGGTTTTCGTGTGCCGGAACATGGGCACGAACTCTCGCTCCAGGTCACGGCCAGCAATCGAGTAATAGGCCTGCAAGGTGTCGAAGCGGGCGTACCCCTTGATTTCGGAGATGGTGATTGCGCGAGAAAGTTTCCAGGCCTCCCAATTGCTGGCCCCAATGTAACGGACCTTGCCCTGTTGAACGAGATTGTCGAGGACGCGGATTGTTTCTTCGACGGGCGTGATGACGTCGTTGCCGTGGATTTGATAGAGGTCGATGTGATCGGTACTGAGGCGCCTGAGACTGGCCTCTACGGCGTCCATGATATGACCGCGAGAGGCGCCGACGTCATTGCGGCCGGGGCCGGTCCGGCCGAAGACTTTGGTGGCGATAACGATGTCCTTGCGAGCGATTCCGAGGTTCTTGAGCGACTGACCGAGAGTCTTTTCGCTTTCGCCTTCGGAGTAGACGTCGGCGGTGTCAAAGAAGTTGACGCCAGCATCGATGGAGCCCTTTACGAGGCCGTCGGCGCCTGCCTGATCGACGTTGCCGATGGTGCTCCAGAACCCGGAGCCGCCGTGAAACGTCATGCAGCCGAAGCAGATAGTCGAGACCAGAAGTCCGGTGTCGCCTAATGTCTTGTATTGCATGCGAGGCTATCCTTGGCCGATGGAGTCGGCTTTCGTTGGATGCGCGACCAGGCCACGCGTTTTCAACAAATTTGCGAGTAGCGCCTGTGTATATTTTTCTATGCACAATATCAGTGCATATGCGATTTGGAGCACTTGCACGCCCGGGAGCGACCCAGCGTAGAGGCGTATTCCTGCAGAACTCTCTGCATCGGTCCCGATATGTCGGCGTGGCGACCGGGATATCGAGTCTAACGGTTGGCTGAAGACTTCAGTCGTAAACCGCGCTTCCCAAGCCCCACTGAGACTACTGCGAGGCGCAACTGCGCGGCCCGGATTGGCACTTCAGCCAACCGTAGTGTGCAAATATTTTGCGAAAGCTTTTCTGCCTGCCAGGTGACCTTCGCGCAGCAGCGCATCGTGATGGTCACCCCGCGCCAAACCTCCTGGATGTGGGGGTGCGAATCGTCCCCCCCATCCAGGATTCCTCCCAGCCTCGGAATCTATCTAGGCCCAATTCTTCACCTGTGGATAGCAGGTGAATTCTTCATCAGTGACCTGCCAGTATGGCATGAACTTCTGCCCGGGATTTCCGCGCACAGAGAAGTGAAGCGGCGATCCCTCAATGGGATGGAAGTACTCGGATAGATCCTCCAGATCATGGCCAGAATCGAGCGCAAGAACTACATTGGAAGAGCCTACTGCGGCGAGGAGAATCGGCCCGTACTCAACTGAGCAGCGGGTGTGGCCTTGGATCCGGTCCAGCCCGGCATAGCGCCTGACGCGAACAGTCGCCGGCAACGAAAACTCAATCCTGTCGCCATCCGCCCATTTGCGATTGAGGGCCAGGTAGCGGCCAGGCTCACCCGAACCTGCTGTTTGCCCGTTGATAGACACGACCATTTCCTTGGCTGCCCAAGAGGGCACTCTTATCCGGATGTTCGCCTCCGTTGGCATCTCAGTTTTTACAGTGGCCTCCACCTTGGTCGAAAGCGGGAATTGCGTCTTCACGGTCAGCTCGATAGGCCGATCATTCTGCGTCCACCGGATTGTCGATGGTTCGTAGAGATGCACGAACAGTCCATCGGGGGCAATCGAATAGATATGCTCGGGCAAAGATCCGAGGAGCCGGGTTCCCTGTCCCTCGCAGCACGTGTTATCGTGCGTTGCTATCTCTTTCTTGCCTTCAAGGTTTGTGTGGTAACGAAGTCCAACCCCACGATCCTGATTGGCGAGACCTACGTTATAGATGGACTTTTCGATCTCGGTCGCAAAACGCTCATCGTCGGGATTCAGCTGCTGGAAGCGCTGGCTGAGAAACACCCAAAAGCTGTTGCCACAGAGTTCGCCCAGTTTCTGTGACAGATAATTGCTGTCGGGAGGATCGTTCTCAAATTCGATGATGGAGAAGCTACCACCCGCCTGCTGCCAATGCGCGCGATATAGCTCCCAGGCGCCCAGCACCGCATCAAAATAGAGCTGATGGCCGGTAATCAGGTACATGTCGAGGTAGGCTTCAAGATTGGTGAGCAGGTAGCAATGCGGGCGATCATATGGATACTGCCACACCTGTGCCTTTTCTCGCCTCGCTAACCCCCGCAGCCACGCATCTTCCTGGTAATACTGTTGGATGACCTGGGCATCTTTTGGAACACCAACAGAGCTCGCGCCAACCCGGGTATTTGCCACCATTCCCTGGCCTCCCTGGATTGCTCCGCGCAGCATTTCAGGCAGGAAGGACTGGCGATTGAACCAGTCATAGTATCCGCGCAGCATTGGCAGCGCTTTCTCGTTCCCGGAGTATGCGGCCTCAAGAAGTCCGTGCGTGAGCCAGGCGCGCGTATAGGCGGCACGTTCAGAGTAGAAAATTGTGTCTTGTGGATATGCCATGATGTAGCCATTCGGCTCACGACAATCTGCAATCCCGTCGACAACCGAATCCAGCCTTTGTTGAAGTTCGGGATGATGAATCCACCGAAGCGTGTTGCCAGCGCCCATAAGGAAGCGGCCGGCATTCGATCCGGCTAAATCCTCCTCCCAGAACTTTTGCGTGGCCGTCGGTTTGAAGTCCTTCACCTTTCCAGTGCGCTCATAAAACTGGCGCAGAAGATCTGCCGTTGAGTACGAGGTCAGCAGATACTCGATGTTGTTTTCCATAGCTTTCTGGAAAACTCCGCCGTGCAGGGTTACCCCCGACCTGGGAACCTGTGCCTTGAACTTCGGCGGCGTCCACGTTGCAGGGTTGGTGACGGAATCGGGATTATCGCGAAGAATCTCTTCACCGTCCTGGCGATAAGGACGGGGCAGTTGCGATGTCAATTCCTTGTTTCCAAGATCAGCATCCGCACTCACTTTGCAGCCGACTGCAACATCGGTTCCGTGGGAGATAACGGCAATCTTCGCCAGAGTAAGCGTGTAGTCGGGGCTGTTCGGCGGCTCCTCGCCGGTGGGAATATCGTTCTTCGGATTGACCTTGACATTACGCAGACGCGTCGCCGTGAGCCGCACGTATCGGCCGTGAGCACCTGGCACCGAGTACTCAGTGATATTGTCCCAGGGATCCGGAAAATCGGTGTTACGGAAATCTGCGACGACAAGTGGAGCGGAGAATGCCTCATCGCTTGCTGTCTCGATTACGAACCGCAGCGGAAATCCTTCGCCGGCATAGTACTGATCCCGTCCCGGGTACATTCGCTCAGACGCGGGAAATAACTGTACTGCATCAATGGGGAAAGTCTTCCCCAGGTCAATCTGGACCCACGTCTTGACGTCGGGATTTGCAGCCACTTTCGAGCGATATGCCCGATACGCAGTGGCCGGTGTCGCAGACATTCGCAATCCTGACAAGTAGGGTGCGAGGGCTTGCGATCCCGCATCGGCCCACAACACGCGAGGATTTACGGCGCTTGAAATCAGCAATCCCGTTCCTGCACAAGTCGAACTCATCAAAAATCTGCGCCGCGTAAGATGCGATGCTTTGCTCGTACCGCTCATAGGGGATCTCCTTGGGCTGGGTGCCCTGTTCTGAAAACGTTGACCACGACAGCTTGGCCGCTTAAAGCACAATCCCCAACAGCAGGCCAATCAGCTCATCCCGAAGCATGAGCGATGCGCAATTACCCCAGATAACTTCCGCCACGGAATCCCAATCTGTTGGCATAAGATCCATGGTTCAGATCATTTGAATCGCGAGGGTTGTGATTCTCTTGAGACAATCGCATCGGGGGCATGCCCAGCTTGAACACGTCCCCGATACGTTTCAGTTATCAGGCTTCCAGCGGACAAGACTGACGCCGCGCAGGAAAACCTGGCAAACCGGCTCCTAGAACTGATACTTCAACGACAGTTGCATCGATCTCAAGCCAGAAGACTCATAGTTCAGTTGGCCCAAACTCGGGGAACCGGCACTTCCACCGCCTCCACCGAACTCCGGATGGTTGAAGAGGCTGTACACATCTGCCCTGAATGTGAGCTGATGCTCGCGATAGAGGGAGAAGGCTTTGAACAATGAGAGATTGGTGGGATAGGTCCCCGGTTGATAGACCGGTATGTTGCGCGTGTTGCCGTAAGTACCCGTCGCAGGCTCAGAAAAGCAGGCCGCGTTAAGAAGCTGGAATCTCGTCCGCGTGAATCCAGACTTCGGGTTGCAGGTTTCGATTGCGTAATTTCCATGCTGGGAGCTGGTATCGGACACGTTATTGGAAGTTACCGAAACGGGCTGTCCCGAGGCGATTTGCTGAACGAAGGACAACTGCCACCCACCCAGAACCTCCCTGTTCAACGTCCCGCCTCCAGAAAGGAAACGCCGTCCAGGGCCAATGGGCAGGTCATAAATCCCGCTCAATTGGATGTTGTTGGTACGATCGAACGAAGCGAGGGAATAGGTATCTTTGGGATGGTAGATGTTCTCAATGTTGCTGTTGTCCCCATCGACGATGTCCATCGCCTTGGACCATGTATAGCTGAACAGGAATTGAAGTCCCGACGTATAGCGGCGCTGCAAACTCACAGCCAGACCGTTATAGTTGGCGTTAATTGCATTGCGTTGCGTGTCAACCGGGCCGGCGAGCGGCTGCGGTTTCACGTCCAGAATCCCCGAGGTGTTGCCGGGGGACAATGCATAAGGCTGATTGCTATCCGCGCGCGCCGACTGGTGCCTGGTCACATTGCCAATGTAGGCCAGGGTAAGTAGAGTGTTGTCGTTCAACGAACGCTCTATGTTCAGATTCCACTCGTCCGCCGATTGATCCTTCAGTGTCTTTGTAATACTAAAACCTGAATTGCCCGAATAAGGGGGAGCAAACAGGTTTTCAATTGTGACCGGGTTCGCGATGTCGATCGATGAGGATTCGGCAATGGCGTTCGGCGCATAGAGAAGAGCGAATTGCAGGTTGTTGTATAGGATGGGAGCATAGTAAACTCCGTATCCGGCGCGGATCACAGTTTTGTTGAGCACACCCCACGAAAACCCTACACGTGGTCCCCAATCGTTGTAGTTTGTATTCCAGGTTCCGGGTACGGCCTGATTGAGCAGAACGTCGTAAAGGGCTCCTTTGCCGGTGACGGGAGGATTGTCGAATTCGTAGCGAAGGCCCAGGTTGATGGTCAGGCGCGGCGCAATCTTCCAATCGTCTTGTATATACGTCGCGACCTGCGATTCATCGAACCATCCCAGGGACGTGCCTATTTCGGCCGTTCCCGACTGGGGTAAGCCGAGCATGAAGTCAGCAAGCCCATTGCCAATAGAAGTTGAGCTGCGCTGCCCGCCTACATACTGCGAGGTAGCGCTGCCGTCGAAGTTAAACAACCCATTGTTGCCCACGGTCCAGTTGCCAAAGAACTTGGTTTTGACAAACTGCCCGCCAACCGCGACGCTATGTTTTCCCAAGGACCAGTTCAGCTCGTCTGCAAACTGGTAGCGGTTTTGCAAGCCACCCTGCGGTGACCAGGGATCGCCCAGTTGAAGATAGTTGCTAAAACCGATCTGAGGAAGCGCCCACTGCGCCGGAGCAGCGTGGATATTCAGAAGTCCGTATTTCGTCGCGAAATCCTGCGAACCCTCCCCCTGCTGGCTTCTCAGTACGTCTCCCCGGTTGAAGCCGATCTTCAGGACGTTCACCTTGTTCTGCGACAGCTCCCAACTGTCCTGCACCGCGGCGTTCGTTCCCGAGGTGGCGATGAAAATTCCGAACAGTCCCGGAACAATTGTGTCGGTGCCATCGCTATCTTTAAAGTGGAGCATCGTGGCGTTCAACTGGTTGTTGCTGGCGATGTTCCAGTCTCCACGGGCGATGTACTGATCCGCGTTGTTCGGGCTCGCCAGATTTGTGATGTAGTTGACGTTGTTCGCGCCCAATGGGGTATTGGCAGGCGGCAGGAGCATGAGGAATTGTTTGGCGAAATTGTCCTCACGGGTGGCCAGGTCAATCTGATTGCCCGAGAAGGGCGCCGACGTTCCTGTGGTCGGATCGTAGGTCGCAGGATCGTAGATCGTCGTCGAAATGTTGTTGTTTGAAAAGTCTCCCGCCAGTTCTGCCGTGGTCGGCACTCGGCTCTGGCTCACCACGCTTGAGTGGCTGCGGAGACCCGTGTAGTCGAAATATGCGAAAATCTTGTTCTTGATTATTGGCCCACCCAAACTGGCTCCGAAATTGTTGTAGCGCACTGGCGGTTTGCTGCTGGCGTACCAGTTCGTGGCGTTGAGATCGTCGTTCTGAAGATACTCGTAGGCAGAACCGTGAAAGCTGTTCGACCCACCCTTGGTGATCACGTTGACGACCGACGGTTGCCCAAATCGAGCAGGCGAACCATTGAGGGTAGTTGTAACTCCCTGAGCAGCCTCGGTAGGACTGACAATATTCGCCGTTTCAGACAGCAGGTTGACGTTTTCCACGCCATCCTGGAGGAACTGGGTGTGCGCGATTCCGAGTCCGGCAATGTTAACCGAGTTCGCTGACTGGCCGTAGAACCCTTCATCGCCGACTTCCGGTTCATCCGTTCCCGCTTGCGACGCCGGCCCCTGAACGGCAATCCCCAGTACGCTAAGGCCCGCGGAGTTTGGAAGTTGCGTCAATTGCGCTTCGGAAAAGGACTGGTCTACGACGGAGCTTTCAGTCTGCAGCGATACCGCTTCTGACGCTGTTGACACCGTGACCGTCTCGGTTGTGCTGCCCACTGTTAGAGTTAGATCCGCGGAGACCCCGTTCAAGGTCAACTCAACAGTGGTCGTCGACGCCTCAAACCCGGGAGCAGATGCCTTAATTGTGTATGCTCCCAAGGGCAAGGAAGGAAACGAATAGAACCCATTCGCGCCTGTGGACAGCGAACGCGCGGCGCTGGTTGCCTTGCTCGTCACGGTCACTGTGCAGTTGGGAATAATGGCTCCGGACTTATCGGTGATGGTTCCAGAGATACTGGCCAGGTTGGTCTGGGCCTGCATGGACTCTCGCGGTAAGACACCCAACAGAAGGAAGACTGACGCGAGGAACACAAGCGTCCGCATTCTAGGTAAGTGGATACGTGACCGGGAGATCATACCCGGATTGGACCGGCGCATCTGCAAAGACTTTTTCATTTGAAAATGCCTCCTGAACGAAGTTGGTCTGGCTATTTCGCGCTGCCCTTGTCAATCGAGCAAGCTAACATCGCCCTTATACCATTCATTCGTGCTGTGCTCGATGGCTTGATAAGCGATGGTCCCCTTAACGTCATTTTTGCGAACTCAGGCCGTCGCGGGTTGAGACATCGATCTCGTGGAAGGCAACAATGCGACTGAGGTCCCTCACGTGCCTTCGAAATACGGTGCAACTGAAATTGGTCATTTTGCGTGAAATCGGCCGACCCGCAACGAGACGGCACAAAATTACTCCGGCCACAAGGCAGAAGTCAATAGGAGAATTGTTTCCAGGCAGCTTTTTCGATGGGGAACCATTGAGGCGGTGTCCTTTCACTTGTAAACATAGCTATTTATGCGACTTATGCGCTTATAGCTTGTCTTGTTGGGGGCATCTGGCTATTTCTTTCGACAGAGGGGTGGACTTGGGAAGTTTGAGAAATTAGTAGTCACAGTACTCTTTGTCCCACTTTTCGGGCTCGGTTCGTGCTCCCTTCCTCTGGACGCCGAAGGCCTGATAGCTCCGATCGATCACTGGTCGGGCCTAAGCCCTCAGAAAACCTGTTCACTTCAGCCCCGTCCGACGCACGGGTCTCTCAAATCCTCTCCGCGAGACCTTCATCCACCAAAAGACGCGTGTGGATGCGTCGTTATCTCAATGGCATATGATCCTATTAACAAATTGACTCGCCTTCGGAAGTAATAGCCTTGTATCGGATATATTTCGGCTCAGCAGAGTTGATAAGCAGGAGACGATGACACCTCCAAAGCAGATTGGCATCATAGCCGTGCTGGCCGCATCGATGGCGGGAGCAGTTGGCGCGAACTCTGCGCAAACCAGCTCGAATCCAGCGTCCGGGACCGAGTTCAAGGTGCTTGTCTCGAAGGCCGCAGCCGCACGCGATGCAGAGCGCTTGGATGAGGCGGCCGCACTCTATCGCAAAGCGCTGCGTATCAAGCCACGCTGGGCTGAAGGCTGGTGGACGCTGGGCGCCATAGACTACGAAACGGATCGATCCGCAGAGGCCGCGCTCGAATTCAAAAAGGTTATCGCACTAGAACCCCGGCACGGAACAGCGCGGGCCATGCTGGGGCTTTGCCAGTTTCGCCTTGGCGAGGACGGCGAGGCGCTAAAGAACCTCGACGCCGCCATGGCGATCGGCATCGCTGACGACGAGCAATTGCAGCGAGTGATGCTCTATGACGAGGGCGTGCTGCTCCGGCGCGCATCAAGATTCGAGGCCGCTCGGAAGCCGCTTGGTTCGCTTTGCCAAAGCGGAGCAGCCGACCAGGATGCAGTGATGGCCCTGGGCATGGTGGCGCTATGGATGACGGACGCTCAGCCTCCCACCGATGCACAGGCGGCGCAGGTGACGATTCATGTAGGCCGCGGAGCTTGTCTGGGTGCGCGCAAGAGCTTCGACGCCGGCCGTAAAGAGTTCGAGCTTGCTGCCACGCTCGCGCCGCACTTCCGCAAATTCCACCTGGCCTATGGCCGCTTCCTGGAGGACGCAGGAGACTCAGCCGGGGCCATCCGCCAGTACAAGCTGGAAATTGAAGAGGATCCCAGCAGCGTTCTGGCGCGCTTCTGCATCGCCGCGGCAGAGTACAAAGTGGATTCGGCCGCCGGTGTTCCCTACGCGGAGGAGGCGGTGCGCCTTGCGCCCGAACTGCCCTACGCACACTACGTGCTGGGGCTGCTATTGCTGGATATCGGCGAGTTCAGTCGAGCTGTGCCCGAGTTGGAAATCGCCCGCAAGGCCTTCCCTGCGGAAGCGCGCGTCGAGCTTGCGTTGGGCTCGGCCTACGCGCATGTCGGGCGTGCTGAGGACGCGGCGCGCTCGCGCGCTGAGTTCCAAAGGCTCACCCAGGCGCAAAAGACCGACAATGCCACTGAAGGCGCGCCCGGAACAACCGGTCTGCTGCAAAGCGAGATCAAAGACGACAAGGATAACGCGAAGAAACACTGACCCGGACTTGCGCTAGGCGTGCAACCTTGCCGTCACCCGCGCAGCTCCTCGATGGTCATCATGCGGTCAACTTCGACGTTCTTGAGCGTTTGCTGCGCGCGGCTGGGCCAAAGCACTTCAAGCTCGCGGATCAGCCGGTTCTTGCCCAGGCCGAAGTGTACCCTCGGGTCGCTCGAGCAAGCATAGCCTACCGCCGTAGTCGCCTGGTTCCACTGCGTCGCGCCGTCCTCTGTGGTGATGCGGATTTGCGCACCCAGTCCCATGCGGTTGGATCGTGTACCTACCAGCCGGATCACGATCCAGTGGCAGCCGTTGGCTGTCGTGTTGTGAAAGAGCTTGACATTACCGCCAAGCTGCGTCACAACCATGTCAATGCGGCCGTCGTTGTCAATGTCGCCAAAGGCTACGCCGCGATGCGGCGAAGCAATAAGAAAATCCGGGCCCGCCTGGTCGCCCACTTCCTCGAATTTACCGTTGCCCAGGTTGCGAAAGAGTGCGTTGCGCTCCGGGTACTCCTCGCTCGCCACCAGCTCATGGATGTTGTCCATCACGTTTGAGCGGGCAACAAACAGATCCTTCCATCCGTCGTTATCGAAGTCGTAGATGCCGTTGCCCCACCCGCTCATGTGATTGGTCAATTGGCCCAGGCCGCTGGTAGCGGTGGCATCTAGAAACTGTCCCTTTCCCTGATTGAGATAAAGCGGAAATGTCTGGTGCTCCACGGCGGTGTGCCAGATGTCCGGCAATCCGTCGTTGTTCACATCGCGAAAATCCGAGCCCATCCCCGAAAGCGCATTGCCATCTGGTGAGAACGCAACGCCTGCGTTAACCGCAACCTCTTCGAAGCGCTTGCCGCCAAGGTTATGGAAAAGGAAGTTCGGTGTGGTGTCATTGGCGACAAACGCATCGATGTAACCGTCATGATCGTAGTCGGCAAAACTTACGCTCATGCCCTTGCCAAAAAATGCGTCCAAACCGGTCTCGTGGGTAACATCGGTAAATGTTCCGTCGCCGTTGTTGCGATAAAGCGTGTTATGCAGCGGCGGATAGTATTTCGGGTGGCAGTAGGCGCGCAGTCCCTCTTTGAGCGCGCAGAACGGATCTTTATTCACCTCCCAGCCGCAATAGTTCACGACAAACAGATCGAGCAATCCATCGTTGTTATAGTCGAACCACCCTGCGCCAACCGACCACATCTTCTTCCCGTTGTGCACTGCGCCGCTGACGCCTGCCTTCGCCGTAACGTCGGTGAAGGTACCGTTGCCATTGTTGTGCAGCAATTGGTTACCGGTCACGTTGGCTACAAAGATATCCGGCCGGCCGTCGTTATCGTAGTCGGCCACGGCCACACCCATGCCGTAACCGAACCCCGCAACACCGGCCTTCTCCGTCACATCGGTGAACGTGCCATCGCCGTTGTTATGGAAAAGCCGGTTCCAGTACTCGGGCGAACTCTTCTCCAGCGAAGGAATCTCTGCGCCATTGACGAGGAAGATGTCGAGCAAGCCGTCTCCGTCGTAGTCCAGCAGCCCAACGCCAGCCACCATGGTCTCGATCTGGTTCTTGTTTGCCGTAGGGTGGTTGTGGGTGACGAAATGCAACCCGGAGCGAATTGCCACTTCTTCAAAGCGTATGGGTGAGGGAGAAAGTTCCGGCTTGGTCGCGGGTTGGACAGCGGCCTGAGCGGCATACAGGCCGCGCGGCGCACATATGAAGGCAGCTACGCCCGAAAGCATCCGCACGATGAGCCTACGACTGAGTTTGCCCGGATCGAGAAGGTGAGTCATCGCGCGAGTGTTCTTCTTTTCTATCCAGAAAGATGCGGCTGCACGCTGTGCTGTTGCGTGCAGCCGGTTGACTTCTACATCCGAATCCTAACAACCGCATGGCATTTCCGCAATCCGGCCTGAACAGAAATGCGGGCTGGGATGAAGACTCAACGGGCTCTCCTGGATTAGCCGGAACGAGGTTAAGCCAGATCGATCACCGGATAGCATGTGAATGAATCGTTCTTGATCGCGAAATAGGGCGCGTAGTGATGCTGTTGATTTCCGGCAATCTCGAAGTGTAGCGGCCGCCCGAAGATTGGCGTCAACTGTTTCAGGAAGTCCTCCGCATTTTTCCCTTGAGCCAGCAGGCGCGCATCCTCACCGTCTTCAATTGCCATCAGAATCGGGCCGTATTCAAGTGCATACCGCTCGTGACCCTCGATCTTGTCCATCCCGGTATAGCGTGTCAGTCGGAGCGCGACAGGCAGAGTAAAGGAGATGGTGTCTCCCGAGCGCCAGGTCCGGTCGAGCACAACGTAACTGCCGGGCTTGCCACTCGCCGCCAACTGCCCATTGACATGAACCGGCATCTCTGTCGCCGCCCAGGAGGGCGTGCGCACGCGGATGGTTGACCTCTGCGGTTGCGTAAGTGAGAACACCAGTTCAACCTCTGGAGTTTCAGGAAAGCTTGTCTTGGCCGTAAGTTGAAGCTCCTGGCCTGCCTGCGACCAGTGAATCGACGAAGGCGCAAACATATCGACGAATAGTCCTGCATCCGGGCCTTCTGGCACGACGGAGTAGAGAAACTCCGGAATCGCACCCAGAAGCCGCGTGCCTTGCCCCTCGCAGCAGGAGTTATCGCAGATGCTCACCATCATGTCGCCCTTCAGGCCCACCAGTCTGGCGTGGTACATCAAACCACGAGTATCGACCTGGTTGGCGATGCCGACGTTGTAGATCGACTTCTCGATCTCTGTAACATATTTTTCCTGGGCGGGATCGAGCAGGTGCAGGCGCTGGTTCAGAAAAGCCCAGAAGCTGCTTCCGCATAGTTCGCCGGTTTCGCAAAAGAGAAACTGCTCCTTCAGCCGGTAGGACTTGGGCGGAAACTCGCCGAACTCGGTAATGGCAATGGAGCCGCCCACGTGCTCCCAATTGTCGTGGTAAAGCTGCCACGCGCCAAGCACCGCGTCCAGGTATCGTTTGTCGCCAGTGGCGCGATAAAGATCGAGATAAGCCTCAAAGTCGGTGATCAGGTAGTTATGCGGCCGGTCATAAGGATATTGCCAGACCATCTCCTCATCGCGCTTAGCCAACCCTTCGAGCCAGTAATTCTCCTGGTAATAGCGCTGGATCACTTGAAGGTCCAGGGGCTTGCCCTGGGGAGTGAAATACATGCGGGTGTTGGCTATCATTCCCTGGACGCCCTGGGAGGTGCCGCGCATCAGCTTGGGGAGATAGGGGCACTTGTCGAACCAGTCGTAGTAACCGCGCAGCAGGTCGAAAGCTTTGCTGTTGCCGGCGTAACCTGCTTCGATCAAGCCATGCGTCACCCATGCCCTTGTGTAACCGGCCCGCTCGGAATGGAAGATGGATTCCTCCGGGTAGGCCATGATGTAGCCGTTGGGCTGGCGGCACTCGGCGATGCCGTCCACTATCTCGTTCAACCAGCGGCGCAGTTCCGCGTGCTCCTGCCACCGCAGGGTGTTCCCGGCGCCCATGAGGAAGCGACCTGCCGACGAACCGGGCAGATCGAGATCCCAAAAACCGCGCGGCTTGCGTAGGTCCGTCCCGATGGGCTTTCCGGCGCGCTCCCTGAAGGGCCGCAACATCTCGTCCACTGAAAACGAACTGAGCAGGTAGCCAATGTTGTTGTCCATGGTCTCTTTGAAGAGACCCGGCTGTAACTCGACTCCCTTGCGAGGCATCTGCGCCCGGTAAGGCACCGGCTTCCATGAGCCCTCCGGAGTGACATTTTGCGGGTTGTCGACGACGACTCCCTCACCCATGGGACGGGGCTTGCGTGTAAGCTGCGCCAGATCGCGGGGATTTCCCAATTGCTCATCGGCAGTGACGGGTTTGCCTTCAGCAACGTCGCGGCCGCCGGAGAGGACTTCAACCTTGGCAAAAGAGAGGCCGTACTCCGGGGAAAGTCCGGATTCCACGCCACCGGAGTGCCTGAGCAACGTGGCGGTGAGCCGAACATAACGATAAGCCGCTGTTGGAGCAGAAGGGAGGGCGAGATAAACGATGCTGTCGTTCGGATCGGGCAGAGCGTCTGCCGCGGGTTCGAACAAAAGGCTCGCATTTTCGAAGCCGGGTGTATTTGACCCTTCGATTCTCAAGCGCGCGGGAAAGCCAAACGAGGGAGGGCCATAACCGAAATTCGGATAGAGCCGGAGAGCCTCCACAGCAACCGCCGAGCCGAGATCGAACTGCACCCAGGTGGCCGTGTTCGCAGTCTGAGTCGGCTTGGAAACATACGGCCGGTATTTGTGGGCCGGGAATTGAGTTATGCGGTCCTCAAACCGCACCGCTCCGGCAGACGCTGCATGAGCCAGCGGCAGCGGCCCAACTGCCAGACCCGCTCCGGCCAGCGCGCTTGCACCCAAAAATTCGCGGCGGTTCCATTTCGACGGCATAGGCGTCTCCTATTCTGCTTTAACTTTGAACAGTTGAGATTTTCAACCTGCAAACTAGTTCAATTGAGGCATCGATGTCAAACATGGCTTCAGTGCGAAGCCTGTCTCAGCGATTATGTTGAAGAATAGAATCAATACGATGCGGGGGACAACGGTTGCTTGCCAATCCAGGCTGCATCCGCCAACTCGCTCCACAGAGTACGCATAATCCGAAGGACATCCCATGCGTCAATGGAGTTTCGCTGCAGTTGTGCTTTTGCTCTGGGTCATGATGCAGAATCTTGAAGCACAAAGTCTGCCAACAAGGATGAGCGACAAGCATCCTGTTTACCATATCGGCATCCTGGGGGCCCCATCTTTCCCTGATGCAGAGAACCCTGTCCTCAGGCCCAAATGGAACGATGCAAACCTTGAGCGAATGAAGGCTCTGGGCTTCAATGCAATGCAATTGAACATCGCCTGGGCCTACCGGCCATACGACGAACCTCTGAATCTCGAAGACGTTGTTCCTCTTCCGAGTGCGTTCACGCGACCAATGGACACGGCGCTAAGCAAGAACCTTCGCACCCCGGAAAAGATCGCGGAGCGAGCGGCAGAACTGAGGCGCAGGATCGCTCTTTGCAAGAAACATGGCCTTCACACGATTTTTCACTTCGGGGCGCCCTTCGTGGGATTTCCGCCGGATATCAATGAGCCATTGCCACAAACCACGACGGACGAACGAACAGTCCAACGATACCGTGCCTTGGTCAAGGAATTTGGCGAGCAATTCCCCGGGGTCGACGATCTTCTGATCTACACGTATGACCAGGATGCCTGGATGTGCAGTGAATTTGGACCGACTCCAAGTTGTCATGGAGTTCCGCTTGCAGACAACGTGTCTGCGTTTGTAAATACCCTGGCACGCACCTGGAAGTCGATTAACGCTTCCGGGATGCTGTGGTGGGAGCCGTGGGAGCTTTCTGCGGGCGAGGTATATCGGACGATGGATTCACTGGATCCAAATGCAGTTGGTCTTTCCATTCACTCGAGCGTTGCTGAGGTCATGATCGCGAATCCCGGCGACAGGTGGTTCAGGAACGTCGTCCATAAAGCCGCCAACCTGGGCATCCCTGTGATTGCTGAAGTCTTCATGGGCGGCCCGACCGAGGAGATGGAACCATACACCAACATTCAATGCCCGCTCTCAACGTTGCGTGAGTTACAGGCAGTTATCAGCGCTGGCAAACTCGCAGGTATCAAGGAGTACTATGGCGACGTGCCTGAGAGTGACGATCCAAATCTTCGTATGACTGGCATTTCCTTCCACAATCCGCAAATCAGCGAAGAAAACGCGCTTTCAGAGCTTGCGAAGCCGTATGGGCCACAGGCCAATGAGGTGCTTCGCTACTGGAAATTGGTCACTGCCGCAATCGAGACCGCTCCATGGGACATCAGCTGGCGATTCCGCAGAATCGGTTACAGCGATCCTGTCCATTTGATGACGGCTGCCACGCTGAAAGGCGCCAGTTGGCAGACGCCATCATGGCAGTCAAGCAGGAGATCCACTTTCATTCGGACCGATGAGACCGATGAGCCGAATTTCTGGATGAGAGAGGACGTGCAGCTCCGGTGTGAAGAATCTGCTTCGACCATGGGTCAGGCCATCCAGGTTCTGACATCGGTTGAGAAGAGAATACCTTCCCAGTTTCAGGAAGCCTCGAACAAAAGCCTGATGGAACTGACCGGTTTCAGGGTGCGGCTTCTCGCATATGCCTATCATTTGAGAGAAACAAATCTCGCCGATGATATCCGGAGCGCGAAGCGCATGAACATCCCCGTGAGGAAGGAGAATGTGGAAGAACTGCGTGCGACTCTTTTCAAGGATCAGATCAATGAGGGAACACGTGAGCCCATTGGAGCCGCGATCGAGATGCTGGATAAAGATCTGGATCGATTCCTGACCACCTACTTCCTGCCCTCGGAACCAACCGGAGCCAAGGACGGAAAAGGTTCAAGTATCACCTCGAATTGAGAGAAGCACGCGACTGCCCAAGCTGGACCGTCCTGGTCCTTAACGCCCAATGCGTCGAAAAGGTCAAATTGGGCGTCGGCAGGATTTATCGTGCGAAAGTCGTCCCGTTGGCATCGTGGCGCCCGTGGAGATGCTGGACGCGCCAATCGAAGTGGTCTCTGACTGAAGTCAAGAGATGGGTAACGTGATATCCGGAAATACAAATCCTGCCGCGATCAAGGTTCGAATATCGTCCTCCAGACCGGAACCAGAGTAAGTGTGTGCTGTTGAGATTTGTTCAAGGTCGCCGCTCCCTCGTGGTCGCGACGACTTGAGGGCAGTGGTTTCCGGATGCATCGACTCTGGTTCCGGTGTAGTCTCCGCCATTGATTTAGGCAAGGTGCCGATTCTAAACATAATTCAATTGAATAACTTACATAAACTAACCACCGGCACATTCCTGATCGGATTACCACTTTAAGGCGTCGATTCGGCCGGGAGACCATAGCACGAGCGAATCACAAAACCACGGATGCCCCAACGACGGGAAGCTGGCTCAATCGGCATCTCCAGATGAGCATGGCCGTGAAAGGGACAAGATCCGTCCCCCCCTTTTTGCCGCAATTGATGACTGAGGCGATAATCCTCGACTTGGGGATTGAACTATCTTTCTCCTCGGAGTGGGAGTACAGTTCTTTCGCAAGCGGGTTTGAGTCGATCGGGTTGGCTGTTTTCGCCTGCATGGGTTGCTTTGGAATTCGATTTGCGCGGTAGGTAGCCTCCATGTCTTTCGTAGGCATCAACATCGGCGCATTGACGGTCAAGGTTGTCGCGGTCGAGTCCGGCGTCAAACATGCCGAGACGATTGCTCATCGGGGCCGCCCCCTGGAAGTTCTCAATCAACTGCTCGCGCAGCCCGAGTTCGCCAACGCGGAGTACTTTGGCGTATCCGGTCATCTCGGCCATATCTCTGAGTTTGCCGCCATCCAGCGTGCCCTGCGCGAGGTGCGCGAAAGCGCTTCGGAACGCATGAAGGACGAGTTCGATGCGGTGGTTTCCTTAGGCGGGGAATCGTTTCTGGTTTACACGCTTGCGGATGGCAAGGTTATCAACGTCCTGTCGCACAACAAGTGCGCGGCCGGGAGCGGCGAATTCTTCGTGCAACTGATCGGTCGCATGGGGCTGGACATGGACGCGGCGATTCGGCTCTCGTCTACCGGTACAGTTGTGCCGCTGGCTTCGCGTTGCACGGTGCACTGCAAATCCGACGTGACGCACAAACTCAATCGTCATGAAGCCACACCCGCAGACATCCTGAAGACGCTCCATGACAGCATGGCCAGCAAGGTCGTCGCTCTTCTCGAGAAAGGGCAGAACTCTCTGCGGCGCGTCTTGCTGATCGGAGGCGTGACGCGCAACGCCGCCTTGTTGGATGCGCTGAAAGCGAAGCTGCCCAAAGTGGAATTGATCGTGCTGCCGGAAAGCATGTGGTTTGAGGCGTGGGGAACGGCGCTGCTTACGCGCGACAATCCCCTCTATAAAGCGCCGCACATTTCGCCTCTACCGGTCTTCGATGCGCTCCCGCCGCTCAATCGCTACACAGACCAGGTGCAGGTGATGGCCGCGCCTCCTGTGCAAAAGCCGCCCGATGGTCCGTTGGTGCTTGGAGTGGATGCAGGCTCGACAACAACCAAGGCCGTCTTGCTCGATCCCGCGACGCGCAACCTCGTGGCATCGCACTACGCGCGCACCCACGACGATCCCGTCTCAGCGGTTCGCGAGTGCCTCAAAGCGCTCATCGATCAAGTAGGCAACTGCCGGGTGGGCCTGGTGAGCACCACCGGATCGGCCCGCGAGCTGATTGGCGCATGGCTGGGTACCCAGCAGGTCTACAACGAGATTTCAGCCCATGCCGCCGGTGCAACCCACTTTGCCGCGGACGTGGACACGATCTTCGAAATCGGCGGCCAGGACGCCAAGTATATCTATCTGCGCAATCGCGTCCCCATCGCCTATGCAATGAACAACGCCTGTTCCGCGGGCACGGGCTCCTTTCTCGAGGAAAGCGCCCAAAGCGATCTTGGCATCGGCGTCTCCGATATCGCGGAGATTGCGTTAGCTGCGCCGGCGCCGGTGAAGTTTAAGACCACCTGCGCGGCGTTTATCAACTCCGACATCCGCATCGCTCAACAACAGGGCCAGAGCCGCGACAACATCCTTGCCGGCCTGGTGTACGCCATCGCAGAGAACTACCTCACCAAGGTCAAGGGACAGCGGCCAGTGGGAAAGAAAGTGCTTCTGCAGGGGGGTGTGGCGCTGAACCACGCGGTTGGGCACGCGTTTGCCCACCGCATCGGACGCCCGGTTGTGATTCCCTCGAACCCGGAGTTGCTGGGCGCCCTGGGTGTGGGACTGCTGGCTCTTGAGCGTTCCGGCGAAGCCATGGGCTCGGTCACCGATCTCGAGGCTCTGGCGTCGGCGGAGATGAAACTCGTAGGCAGGTTCACGTGCCGGGCTTGCAAGATGTGCTGCGGCGTCGAGCGTTTCGAGGTGGCCGGGCGGCGTTTCCCATTCGGCGGCCGTTGCAGTCTCTACGAGAACGTGTGGAAGAGAAAGACCCGTATTGCGCCTGCGCCTGACCTGGTAGAGCAACGTGCAGCAATCATCTACAGCGGTCCCAGACATCTGGACGCGGAACAAAGAATTGCGCCCAAGACACGTCCTTATTGGGACGTTGGGCCAGCGATTGAAGCTGCCAAATCGTTTCTTGAAGAATCCTTCGGTTATCCCAACCCCATCGCACCTGTGGCGAAAGCGCGCATCGGCATTCCGCGCGCCCTGACCACGCACTCCCTGTTTCCACTCTATTCGACCTTTTTCTCGGCATTGGGGATGGAGGTTGTGTTGTCGGCCGTGGACCCGCGCGGTGATCTCAGGTCGCATTCCGGTTTCTGTCTGCCTGCTCAGATTGCGCACGGCGCGGTGTTGGACCTCGCGCAGAAGGACGTGCATGTGGTCTTTCTGCCGCAAGTGACGCGCATGCCCCAGAACGAGGCTGCCAAGGACTCCTATCTTTGTCCCATTACACAAGCCGGCCCCTACTTCCTCGCCAAGGCATTTCCCGACACGCAGTTTCTTGCGCCGGTTCTGGATTTCACCAACTTGTATGCAACCAACATGGCCATGACCGAAATGGCAGTACGAGAGTTGGGTGTCTCGCGCGAACTGGCCGGCGAGGCATGGGCTGCGGCCATGGGCGAGCAGACCAGAGCCGAATGCGCTCTTGTTGAGATCGGCAACCAAGCTCTCGCACAAGCCCTGGCGACGAATAAGCCAGCCATTCTGCTGGCGGGGCACAGCTATAACGCTTACACGCCCGAGGCTTCGCAATCCGTGGCTAAAAAGCTCTCAAGCATGGGCGTGCAGGTGATACCCGCCGATTGCCTGATGCCGGTTGGAACCGGGGCCACGGTGTGGCACTTCGCAAATCAGATACTGAATGCGGCCTCGCTGGCCAAGCGGCACCCAAACTTGTTTCTGCTCAGCGTCAGCAATTTCAGTTGCACCATCGATGCATTTACGCACTCGCTGCTCGCCTCCGAGTTGGAATCCAAGCCATACCTGACCCTCGAGATCGATGCGCATACCGCCGATGCCGGCGTACAAACACGCCTTGAGGCATTTCTCGATATCGTGCAAAACTACCGTGCGGCTCAGCCCAGCATTGCCCAGCCATTTACCCCCTGTCGCCTGGTCAAGGGCGGAGAAGTTATTGCTTCGAATGGCAAGAGCGTTCCGCTTACCGACCCGCGGGTCAAACTGCACATGCTCAACTTTTCTCAATTCCATGCGGAATCCGCAACCATGGCCTTGAACTGGCTCGGCTTGCATACCGGCCCCGTGATTCCTATTAGCCGCAGCCAGCTGGATCTGGGCTTGCAATTCACTTCAGGCCGCGAGTGCCTTCCGCTGCCCCTCTCGATCGGACAGCTTCTGCAAATCAATCGGGACAGACCGCACGGCGAGATAGACGGCTTCATCATGATGCAAGGCGGTGCGCCCTGCGTGAGCGAAGCCTATATGGACTACTTCGAACGGTTCATCGTCGAGCATCGCCTGGCCGATATTTTCATGGTCCATCCCGGCCCGGAAAACGACTATCTTGGCTTCGACCCGTTCACGCTGATGAAGCAGTTGTCGCCGGCAGTTCTCGTTGCAGACATCCTGGTCGAGATCGATCATGTTCTGCGCGTAGCGGGAGCTCCCGGAAGCCTCGAGCTCTTTCACCGGCAGTGGGAACGATTCATGGCCGGGGCAAAGACCCTCGACGACTTCTCTGGGCAACTGCCCCGGTTCGTGGAGTACCTGGCCGCGCTGCCACGGACGCGCGATCCCATGACCTGCCCTAAAGTCGTGGTGACAGGTGACTTCTATGCCCGATTCAGTCCCTTCTTCATGGATGGCGTCCGCGATCTCTACGCGGCGCGGGGAATCATCCTCAAGCCTGTCGACCTGACCGACCTTTTCCTCTATGTCACCTATGACGGAATGAGAGGCACGGCGAATCACTGGGGTCTGAAGCCCGGAGGCCTTGCTTTGGCCAAGGCTTGCACCAGGGTGCTGGAACCCGATGGGCAACAGTACTTGCAGCAATGGTGGGGATATCAATCTGGGAGAAGAACAGAGCAGCGCTACCGCGAGATCTTCTTG
>Ga0181517_10001000_pt1 | contig 33617 bp, 28 predicted proteins | sample PEATcosm2014_Bin_31_FD_119748 | JGI IMG/M metagenome (GOLD analysis project Ga0181517, IMG submission 119748) | Peatland microbial communities from MTU Mesocosm Facility, Houghton, MI, USA - PEATcosm2014_Bin01_30_metaG | ecosystem: Environmental > Terrestrial > Soil > Wetlands > Peat | place... | reverse complement strand
GTCCCGCCCCAGCAAAACCACCAGCAAAACCAGATGCGCCGCAAATGTCAGCGTCCAAAGAACCTGGCTGACTGAAAAAGGAAAATTGAGATGCATGTCTACCTTGTCCGGGCCCGTTGTCTAGTTCCCTACGGCCTCAACTAGTCTAAACGCCAGCCGCCAGCGACGGCTGCGAGGGGGAAGTGTTCCAAGTCCTTGCAGGGGAACAAACAGAAACCGAAAAAGGGAAGAATTATGGTGCGCCCGGAGAGATTCGAACTCCCGACCTAACGCTCCGGAGGCGTTCGCTCTATCCAGCTGAGCTACGGGCGCGCATATCCAGCATACCGCACTTTGGTTTCCTGCTGTGGCCCAGGCTCAAACTGTTCCCTGATCCCAGCCCCCGGATCCCTGTTCCCTGCCCTTCCGCAACTCTTCCATCACCGACTGAATCAGTTCCTTCGCGCCGCTCATCCCGCCCAGAACCGCCTGCAAGTCCAGCGCCGGCTTGTTCGGGTTGCGGGTTGACGTGCAATACACTCCGTGTTGCCCCACCAGGATCAGCGCATCCGTCAGCAAGTCCAGCGCCACCGCCAGCCTGCCCCGCTCCACGCCCATCATGAATTCGTACCGCTCGAGTTCTGCGGCCTGCTCATCAAATACACTCATGTGCTCAGCCTAACCGAATAGCGCCCTGGCACGCGTTGCCAATTTGGACTAAAAAAACCTGAGCCGGAATCGCCCAACAAAAAGGCGACCCGGCTCAGAGGTTCAACGCATATTTTGATCGAAAACGGCCAAAGCCCTTTTAGGTCAGATCTGCAGCCTCTTCATGTACTCGGCGTCCTGGTGCACGGCCTCGATAGGCTCGATGCCCACAAATTCCTCCTGCTCGATGTAGTAGTGCTTCAGCCCCGTCGCCGCTTTCACGCATGCTGCGATGTTCAGCTTTCCGTGGCCCATCACCGGGGAATGGACGACTCCATCTGCAGTCACCACCATGTCCTTGAGGTGCAGCAGCGGGAAGCGCTCCGGTGTCTTGCTCAGGTAGCTCACCGGGTCAACCCCAGCCGCAAACACCCAGCCGCAATCCATCTCAAACACCACCAGCTTCGGATCGCAGAGCTTCAGCATCTCGTCGTAGTACACAACGCCGTTTTCTTTCTCGAATTCGCCGCGGTGGTTGTGATAGCCAAACGTCATGCCGGCCTTCTTTACCATCGCGCCAATGCGATTCAGCTCGCCGCATGCCCAGCGGTAGTCGTCCAGCTTCATCTCGCCTTTTGCCGCCGGATCACGGCGCCTCAGCCCCGGGCAAACAATGTATTCCAGGCCCAGTTTGTGGCCGTACTCAATCAGTTCTTCCTCGTGCCCGAGCAGCGCGCCCAGCGGGTGGTGTGTGCTGGTGATGCGCAGTCCGGCATTGTCCAGCGATTTGCGGAACTCAGCCGCCGTCTTCTTGTAGTAGCCGGCCGCTTCCACTTCCTGGATCCCTGCCGTCTTCAGCTTGACCAGCGTGCCGTCAAAGTCCTTTTCCAGCAACTCACGAACGCTATAAAGCTGCAGCCCAACTGGAAATTTGAACGGCTTGGCAGCCAACTTGCCGCTAACGCATGCGGCCGCAACCACTGCGCCCGTAGTCTTCATAAAATTCCTGCGTGAAGTAAGATTCATTTCCCTCTCCTCAGGCATGCCGGTCCGGCTGCCTTTGTTCATCCCTTGATGGTCTTGGTGGCCGCGTCCCACGTGGCGATGGCGCGGTTGAAAAAGGAGTAGTTGGCCATGTGGCAGGCAATAGATGCGCTGTTGCCGAAGACCTCGTCCTCCACCACGTGCTCCCGCGTCTCAATGGCGTGGAAGAAGTTGGCAAGATGGTCGGCGGTATCGTTGTAGCCGCGGGGCGTTTGGTAACTCTCGGCTTCAGTGATCTTGGGCGGCGCAACAGTATGGGCCGCATACCATGCGTCAGTGTATTGGCGCCGCAGCGCCTCGGTCCAGCCGTTCAACCCGTAGCGCTCCGGCTGCGGCCGGGTGTCCGCCGGAGTAATGGTCAGCGTATTGCCAAGGATGGTAAGGTTGGCCTCTTCGCCGGAGAAGATGAGCGGCTCGGGTGAGTTGGCGACCATGTTGCAGTGGATGCCGTAGGTGAGGCCGCCGGGATAGTCGTAGAGGGTGGAGAGGACGTCGGGGAATTCGCGGTCATCTTTGTAGCGGACGTTGCCGCCGGTGGAGTAAGCCCGGATAGGCGGCGTATTGATGCCGCTCACGCCCATGAACCCCGAGAGCAGATGGACAAACAAATCGCCCGCCAATCCCTCTCCGTAGTCCCGGTACAGCCGCCAGCGAACAAAGCGCACTGGATCGAAGTCGTGTGGCGGAGCATCGCGAATGAACTCTTTCCAATTCACCGTTTCCGGAGTAAGGTCGGGCGGAATCGGGTAGACACCGGCGCCGGAAGGCGAATCGCGATCGGTGTGAGCCTCGGCGTAGTGAACCTCTCCCAGACGGCCGGAAGCATAAATCTCCGCTGCCTTCTTGTAGAGGATATTGCTCACGCGGTTGCTGCCCACCTCAAGAATCCGCTTCCCGGCCTGAACCGCCGCCACCATCTCAAATCCGTCAGCGACCGTATGCGACATTGGCTTTTCGACGTAAACATCTTTGCCCGCCGATACCGCGTCCAGCACAATGTGCCTGTGCAAGTGATCCGACGTCGCAACAATCACCGCATCGATACTCTTGTCGTCGAGAAAGCGGCGATAATCCCGGGTGGTCGGAACATCCCTGCCGCAGGCCTCAACACCGGCCTTCTGGTGCATGTCGTAGAGATCGGCAATGCCCACGCACTCACCCGTTGAAACCTGCCGCGCCGAGCGCAACAAGTCGCAACCGCGGATTCCGGTTCCGATGGAGGCGAAGCGAATCTTGCGTCCGGTTGCAGCCGCCTGGGCTTCCAGCAGGGGCGGCTCCAGCAGCGTGACCTTTACCGCCGCGCCTTCCGCCACTGCGCCTGCGCTCATCCGCACAAAATCCCGCCTGGTCATGGATGGTGTTTTCATGTCGCCCCTCCTCTGTCGACAAACATTCTCCCCAAATGCCAATTCGGCCCGCTGCCGGCTCATCCTGAGTCCCGCAGCGGGCCAAACTGAAACCACCCTGCCTCTTACACCTGCAAGTGACGCATGTATTCGGCATCCAACCGGAGTTCCTCGAAGACCTCCATGTCGTATTCCTCCTGCTCAACGTAGAAGTACTTGGCCGCTGTAGCCGCTTTCAGAATCGGGCCGTAGTCGATGCTGCCCTTGCCCAGCACGGTAATCTTCTCCTTGCCGTCCGGCTGCATCACCATGTCTTTCACGTGCAGCAGCGGGAACCGCTTCGGCGTCTTCTTCAGGAACTGGACCGGGTCGTGCCCCGAGGCAAACACCCAGCCGCAATCCATCTGGAAAGCCACCAATTCGGGATTCGTCAGCTTCAGCAATTCGTCATACACCAGCACGCCATCCAACGTGGCGAATTCCGGCGTGTGATTGTGCATACCCAGCTTGATGCCCGCCGCCTTGGTCTTTTCGCCGATTTTGTTCATCTCGTCGGCCACCCAGCGCCAGTCATCCAGGCTTAGTTCGCGCTCCGACGACGGCTTGCGGTGCTGCCCGCCCGACGAAGAGTTCACGATGTATTGCATCCCGGCTGTGTGGGCATCTTCAATAATCTTGTCCAACTGCGTCCGCAGCAGGGACAAGGTGTAGTGTGCGCTGATCAGTTTCAGGCCGGCATTGTCCACGGCTTTGCGATACTCCGCCGCTGTGTGGTTCACAAAGCCTGCCGACTCAGCCACCTCGTACCCGGCTGCGCGCACCTTGGCCAGCGTACCTTCCAGGTCCTTGGCCATCTGTTCCCGCACGCTGTAAAGCTCGATGCCCATGGGGAGTTTTGTCCCCTTGGCACTCAGCCGCCTTGCGCCGACGCAACTAGCGGCAACCGTCACCCCTGCAGTTTTCAGAAAACTTCTTCGTGACGTCGATATCATTCCCTTTTCTCCTCAGGCGGGCGGGTCAACGGCCCCCTCTGCTTATCCTTTTATGGTGTTAGTGGCAGCGTCCCAGGTAACCGCGGCGTGACGGGAATACGACTCGTTGGCCATGTGGCAGGCAATTGCCGCATGGTGGCCAAATACCTCGTCCTCTGTCACGTGCTCCCGCGTCTCAATGGCGTGGAAGAAGTTGGCAAGGTGGTCAGCGGTATCGTCGTAATCGCGCGGCAACGTATAGCTCTCCACGGCGGCCAGCTTCGTTGGCTCGGCGGGATTCGCCTTGTGCCACTCAGCCAGATACTGCGCCTTTAACTCGTTAGTCCAGCCATCCAGCGAGTAGCCCTCCGGCTGCGGCCGTGTATCCTGCGGAACCACGGTCAACGTGTCGCCCAGGATCTGCAATGTGGCTTCTTTGCCGGCGAAGATGATTGGCTCTTCCGACTGGTTGTTCTGGTTGCAGTGCAGGCTCAAGGTCAGGTTCGGATAGTCGTAGAGCGTGGCCAGCATGTCAGGATAGTCGCGGCCATCGTTGAAGTGCGTCAGGCTGCCCGTGGAGTAAGCCCGCGATGGCGCTGCATTGATTCCGCTGATGCATTGGAAGCCCGAGAGAAGGTGAACGAACAAATCGCCCGCCAGGCCTTCGCCATAGTCCTTGAAACACCGCCAGCGGAAGAACCGGACCCCGTCAAAATCATGCGGCGGAGCGTCGCGCACAAATTCTTTCCAGTCGATCGCCGCCGGCGTGAATCCCGGTGCTACTGGGTAAACCCAGGCGCCCGATGGCGAGTTGCGATTCGTATAGGCCTCGACATAGTGAACCTCTCCCAGCCGACCGGAAGCATAAATCTCTGCCGCCTTCTTGAACAGGATGCTGCTTACCCGCTGGCTGCCGACTTCAAAGATCCGCTTGCCGGCCTGAATCGCCTCAACCATCGCGATGCCGTCGGCCACGGTGTGCGACATGGGCTTTTCGCAGTACACATCCTTGCCCGCCGCCACCGCGTCAAGCACCACGTGCTTGTGCAGGTGGTCCGACGTTGCTACGACCACCGCGTCAATGCTCTTGTCGTCGAGGAACCGGCGATAATCCCGTGTCGTCGGAACGTCTTTGCCCCATGCCTCTTTGCCGGCCTTCTGGTGCATGTCATAAATGTCCGCGATGCCCACACACTCGCCCGTCGGCACTTCCCGCGCCGACCGCAGAATGTCGCATCCGCGAATTCCGGTTCCAATCGAGGCAAAGCGAATCTTGCGTCCGCCCCCCACGGTCTGGGCCGCCAGCGTAGGTGGTTCAAGCAGCGTTGCTTTCACCGCCGCGCCTGCAGCCACCGCGCCTGCGCTCATCCGCACAAAATTCCGCCTGGTCATAGAAGGTGTTTTCATAAGGCCTCTCTCCTGCGGGTGCAATTCTCGCTCCTCGCACCCTTGAGTGTCCACACAACTTGACCGCGCGACTCGCGCCGCCAGATCGAGTCGCGTTGCAATCAATCCCGCGCTGCCTGTGAAACCAACAACTCGTTTGCCTCTCAATCCCGCGAAGCGCCGCCAACTCGCTGATCAAGACCTCCTTCAACCCACCCGCGTGTCCTTTCACAAGCAGAATGAATGCGAGCCTTGAGTTTGGTTCAACTCGAAGTGTGCCTTTCTGCTCACTTTCAAAGACCAGAATTCGGGCATCTCAATTCGATCGGAGGACATGCGTAGAAGCTGGGTGCCCCAGGTCTGGATTCTCAGACCTGGGATACCACAACCGCTCGATCCACCCGCAAAAAGACCGCCCGTTCCAACCCATCAGGCCCAACATCCGCTCAACCGTGTGAGAATGGAAGGGTAAACATCATGACCAACGACAGCCTTCCAGAGTCCCTGCCCACCCCCGAGATCTCCGCTGAGCCAACCCTTGAGCCCGTCGCGGAGCCAACCCCCGAGCCCATCGCCGTTCCAGCGGCCGAGCCTCCCGCGGCGCCTGCGCCAGCCCCGGCCCCTGAGCCCGTCGCCGAAGAACCGACTGAGTCCTTCGCCGACCTGCTCTCCCAGTTCGAGCGCAGCCACTCGCACAAGACCGAACCCGGCCAGCGCCAACTGCAGGGAACCGTGGTCTCCATCTCCGCGGAGCAGGTCTTCCTCGACATCGGCTACAAAACTGAGGGCGTGCTGCCCCGCTCCGCCTTCGCCAACTACGCTGAAGACGTGAAGCCCGGCGACAGCTTCCCCGTCTCCGTCACCGGCCGCAACGCGGAGCACTATTACGAGCTCTCCCGTTTCAAGGTCGCGCAAGTCCGCGACTGGACGGCCATCGAAGCTGCATTCGCTGACAAGACTGCCGTGGTCGGCACCGTCACTGAAGTCCGCAAAGGCGGCGTTACCGTCGATATCGGCGTCCGCGCCTTCATGCCCGCCAGCCGCAGCGGCACGCGCGATGCGGTGGAACTAGAGAAGCTCGTCGGCACTGAGATCACCTGCCGCATCACCAAGCTCGACGTCACCGACGAAGACGTAGTCGTCGATCGCCGCGTGGTTCTTGAAGAACAGGCCCGCGGCGTCAGCCAGGCACATTTCGAAGCCATGAAGGAAGGCGACATTCTCGCCGGCACCGTTCGCACCCTCATGCCCTACGGCGCCTTCATCGACCTGGGCGGCGTAGACGGCCTGCTGCACGTCAGCGACATCGCCCACAGCCGCGTCAGCAAGCCGGAAGACGTGCTTACCGTGGGCCAGGAACTCCAGGTCAAGATCCTCAAAATCGATCCCGAGACCAAGAAAATCTCCCTCGGCCTCAAGCAGCTCCAGGCCGAGCCGTGGACCACCGCTCCCGACCGCCTCGTCACCGGCCAGCGCATCACCGGAACCATCACCCGGCTCGCCGACTTCGGCGCATTTGTCGAGATCGAGCCCGGCGTTGAAGGCCTCATCCACATTTCGGAAATGTCCTACGGCAAAAAGCTGCGCCATCCCAGCGACATTCTCAAACAGGGCGACCGCGTTGACGCCGTCATTCTCGGCATCAAACCCGAGGAACGCCGCATCTCCCTCGGCCTCAAGCAGACCCTCATCGACCCTTGGACCGAAGTCCAAAAGAAATACCCTGTCGGCTCGCAGATCTCCGGCCCCGTCACCAAGCTCATGAACTTCGGCGCATTTGTCGAGATCGAGCCGGGCATCGAGGGTCTGGTCCACATCAGCGAGATCACCGCCGAGCGCCGCCTCAATCACCCGTCGGACGTGCTCCGCGCCGGCCAGGTCGTCAAGGCCCAAATCCTCGCCATCGACCCGGAAAAGCGCCAGATCAAGCTCTCGATGAAGCAGCTTATCCCGACTGATATTGACGAATACATCGCCGAGCATAAAGTCGGCGACACAGTCTCCGGCCGCGTCATCGACGAGTCACCTACGTTGACGATCGTCGAGTTAGGCGACGGCATCCGCGGCACCTGCGGTGCGGCAGCCGCGCCTTCGGCGCCTCCAGTTGCTTCGGCAGCATCGGCAGCGCCAGCCAAAGTCGATATGTCCGCGTTCTCTTCCATGCTGAAAGACCGCTGGAAAGGCAACACCCCCGCCGCCCAAGCCAAGCCTGAACCAATAAGCGAAGGCCAAATCCGCACCTTCAAAATTGTGAAGCTAGACCCCGAAGCCAGAAAAATCGAAGTGGAGTTAGCGTGACCCTCCTCACTTCACCACCGGCAGCCGGTGAACCACCTGGTCCGCGGTCAGCACGAGCAGCGCCTTTTCCTTGCCCACGACAATCCGCGCCGCCAGCACCGGCGATCCCAGCGTAAACCGCTTCAGTTCCTTCCCAGTCTGCTCGTCCACCAGCAGAATCTCGTCTTCGCGGTTCACTGCCGCAATCAAGCCCGCAGCTGCGTCAGTAGCCAGCGGCCTGCCGAAGAACTCGCCCACCTTTTCGCCGCTATCGAGTTTGTAGATCACCGTGTTGCCATGTTCACCTTGGGCCAGGGCAAAAGCTCCTGACACCCTGGCTCGGCGCACATCGTTCCAGCCTCGGGTCAGGTCGGCCTCGGGAATAATGACCTGCTCCAGTGCCGCGCCGGTCTCGGGAACCACGGTTTCAATCAGGAGCCCCTTCTTTTTTCCCTTCAGCGCGAGCACTTCCTGCTCCAGATTTGGGTACTTCTTGATCTCGTCCTTGACCGATTCGTCGCCCAGATCCCACGCCAAAACCATGCGGTCGTCTTCTGCTCGCCAGCAAGCCGGCGTCTCGTGCGGATAGTCGCGCGTCCAGGCCACCGTTTGCGTCTGCATCTTTTTCACTTCCAGCGTCGCATGCTGCCTGGTTGCTTTGTCCTTGCCCATTGGCTTGAAGCGCATTTCGAAATCGCGATACTGCCACTCGTCGTCATCCAGCTTGGCCAATGCCTTGGATGCAAACGGAGCCATCGTCAGTTCAAGTTCCTGTGCATCCCACTCGCGAAACTTAGGACACTGCGCGAACAGATGATCGTCTCCATCCATCCACGCGCTGGCAAATGGACGTATCAACCTGATTTGTTTACCGGTCTCAAGATCCCAAATTCCCGCTCTGCTCTTCACCGACACGGCTAGGTACCTGCCGTCCCGTGAAAAAACCGCGGACCTCGGAACGGGCAGTTGGCCGGGCGGCAGGTCGATCCGCTGCACCTCGGAACCGCCTGTCTCCTGGAGCGCAATACCGCCCATCGTAGTTTCTGAGGCAATGGATTTGCCAAATGCGTCAATGGCGAAGTGTTTTGAGGCCTCGACGATTGTCCCCTTGCCGGAGTCCAGCAGGCCCACCTCGTAATCTTTGAGCGGCCAGACAATCAACAAGCCACCTTTAGTAGTGGCCTCGAATTGTTGGTCGCCGATCAGCCCTTCCTGCATGATCTTGCCGTCGGGAAAGCTGAAGCCCCGGATTGGGAACAACTTGTCGCCCTTGTAATCGCCCATCACCATAAGCTGATCGCCTAGAAAGCCCATGCGCCTCTGCGTCAGTCCCTTCAGTTTACCGCCCAGTGCAACCGGCTGCTGGTGTTCAAGGTCGTAGGCCAACGACGAGGCTCCGGCAGTCGCCACCAGGTAGTGACCGTCGGCAGATGCTGCCAGATTGATAATGTCGTTCCCCCGATCGGCATTCCTCGCCAGCGTTATAAGGTCCGTCCAATCAATATAAGAGCCGGGTTTGTAGAATCCGGGCTTCTCAAAGAATGCCTTGTTGCTCTCCACGTCGATGAGACGCAAATCGGCGTGCAAGCCTGCCGCGTCACCCTTCAGGGTCACGCAGACCAGGGTCTTGCCATCCGGTATCAGCAGGCTCTGCTCGCAGCCTTCGAAGGCCACCACTTCATTCACACTGGTCCGCTTGCCGGTGGCCACGCTCCACCGTTCCACTCGGAGGCTCGGGTCGTGAAACACCACGCTCTGAGAGTCGGGCGTAAACTGCGCCCTTGCGGCATCTGGCGCTTCGATGTGGAAAAGGACTTTGTGCGCGTCCCTTTCCAGGACAGAAATACCGCCTTCATCTTGCGCCAACAGGTAACGGCCGTCGGGGCTGAAGCGTATCCGCCATAAACTGGTTCGCATCGGCGGATCGAGTTTGACCGGCCGGTCTCCGCTTGCATTCTCAGCCTCTGTCTTCAGCCGCTCTTGTACGATCTTCAGGCGCCACGCATCATACCGCTCGTTTGCACGGAGCGGCCTCCCTTTGCAGGGTTGAGGAAGTGCCGCAGTGAGCTTCAACGCCGCACGGTAGCGCTGGCTTGCCTCGTGGGTTATCCCAAATGTGTCAGACAGCCAGTTGCCCGTTTTCCCCCTGTTTGTCGTAACACGGTCATAAAACGAGGAAGCGCTTTCTGCCGCGTATCCCGCCCGTACCAACGCATAAATCCCCACCCGGTCGGCGGCTAGTTCGCCTTTCTCCTCGTTGTCTTCTTCCGGGGACTTCGCGGGAGTGTTCATCATCTGGTGAAACTTGGCAAAGACATCTGCGCGATCACCGACCTGGGTCACTCCCAACTTCGTCTTCAGCAATCTTGTGTAATAGATTGCCGCCTGGTGGGTCATCAGGTGGCCAATCTCGTGCCCTATCACTGCCGCCAATTCGTCTTCGCTCTTCGCCGCCGCAATCAGCTTCCTGCTGACGTAAACGCGGCCTCCCGCTGTTGAAAAGGCGTTGATCTCGCCTGACTCATACATGCGGAAATGGAAGCTTACGCCGGTAGCCGGCAGCGCAGCCAGTAGGCGCTCGCCTATCTGCGTTAGCTGGTCGTCCGGCTCCGGGGCCGCCAGACGCAGGTCCGGCTCGAAGTACTCGGCCAGCGCATCGCCCAGCGCCTGCTCCTGCTGATCGTTGAAAATATTGGGCGAGCCGGTGGCCAGGGAGGGAACATCCAGCGTGCAATTGGAATTCTGGCTGGTCTGGGCCCACGCGCCGCAACAAAACAAATAAACCACCACGACAAAGAGGATTCCTACGCACCGGGCATTCATATTGATCGTTCGCTTCCTACGGATTTGCCGCCAAGCATACCACAATGTTTTTGAGTCCGGCGTACCGATCCTTCGTCGTGACTTCAGAGTTATTAAGTCACTGCCAACAAGCGGCGGTTCCCGGGCCCCTATTCCAATTCTTTTCTTCGCCTTCGCCTGCCGCCCTCCACACAAGGAAACCAAACCATCTACCATTCCGTTACGTCTAAGAGTCGAAAGATTTTGCCGCGTCTCGGAGCCACCCTTTTGAACAATCTCTGGAACGACATCAAGCACTCCCTGCATATGTTCATCAAGAACCCCGGCTTCACCATCGCCGCGGTTGCCGCCCTGGCCCTTGGCATCGGAACCAACACCGCCATCTTTACCGTGGTCAACGCCGTCCTGCTCAAGCCGCTCAGCTATCCCGACGCCGACCGCATCGTGCAGTTTCTCAGCACCTATCCCGACGGCAGCGGGCCCGGTGCGTCCATCACCAAATTCCACATTTGGCAGCACCAGACCGGCATCTTCAAGGAAGTTGCCGCCTACGACTTCGGCGGCCCGGGCTTCAACGTCACCGGCGACCGCCCCGAGCAGGTCCACGGCATCCACGTGACGGAGGGCTATTTCCGCCTCTTCGGCGCTCCGGTCATGCTGGGCCGCACCTTTACGCCGCAGGAAGACCTGCCCAATGGCGGCAAGGTGATCGTCCTCAGCTATGGCCTCTGGCAGCGTAAGTTCGGCGGCAACCCCAAGGTCATCGGCAGCTCGCTCTCCCTGGGCAATGAGCCTTACACCATCATTGGCGTCCTCGGGCAATCTTTTCAAACCGATCCCGAGGCAGACATCTGGCTACCCTTCCAATTCGAGCCCAACAGCACCAACCAGGGCCACTACTTTCTGGCTTCGGGAATGCTGAAGCCCGGCGTCACCCTTGCCCAGGCCAACGCACAAATGAAGTTGGCGGCCGCCGAGTTCCACCGCACCTATCCAGCCGGCGAACCCAAAATGGGCTTTGCCGTCCAGCCCTTGCGCGACACCATCGTCAGCGGCGTTCGCTCGTCTTTGCTGGTCCTGCTCGGCGCGGTCGGCCTGGTCCTGCTCATCGCCTGCGCCAACGTCGCCAATCTGCTGCTGGTCCGCGCCACCGGCCGCAAACGCGAGTTCGCCATCCGCTCCGCTCTTGGAGCCGGCCGGGCACGCATCATCCGCCAGTTGCTCACTGAGAGCGTGCTGCTCTCCGTGACCGGCGGCGTCCTTGGACTTGCTCTGGGCTTCGCTGGAGTCCGCGCCCTGCTTGCCGTCAGTCCCGCCGGCCTGCCCCGCATCGGGGAAAACGGCGCCGCGGTCGGCGTCGACTGGCGCGTCCTCGCCTTCACCCTCGCGGTTTCGTTCCTCACCGGAATTCTCTTCGGACTCTTTCCTGCTATGAGCGCCTCGCGCGCCGACCTCAACTCCACGCTCAAGGAAAGCGGCAGCCGCACCGGCGCCAGCTTCCGCCAAAGCAAGGCGCGCTCCCTGTTGGTCATCAGCGAGGTTTCACTGGCGCTGGTTCTGCTCATTGGCGCGGCGTTGCTGATTCGCACATTCATCGCTCTGCGAGCCGTCAACCCGGGCTTCGATCCCCACAACGTGCTCACCATGGAAATGTCGCTCACCGGCGACCGCTACCAGAAAACCGCGGGCGTGGCCCAGCTTTCACTTGCCGGCCGCGATCGCCTCCGTGCCATCCCCGGCGTCGAGGCCGTCGCCTCCACCTGCTGCCTCCCGCTCGAAGGCGGCTTTGGCCTGCCCTTCACCGTCGTCGGTCGCCCGCCCGCTAAACCAGGAGAAGACTCCGGCGCCGGATGGATGAATGCCTCCCCCGGCTATTTCAGCGTCTTCAAAATTCCCATTCTGCGTGGCCGTGACTTTACTGACAGCGACACCGCTGCCGCGCCCGGCGTGGTTCTCATCAACCAGGCCATGGCGACCAAGTACTGGCCCAAGGAGAACCCCGTCGGCCAGCAAATCATCATCGGCAAAGGCGTCGGCCCGGATTTCGACGAGCCAGCGCGCCAGATCGTCGGCGTCGTCGGAGACATCCACGACGGCGGCCTCAACCGCGATCCGCGCCCGCTGATGATCGTCCCCCAGGCACAAGTGACCGATGGCATGACCGCGTTGAACGCACGCATCGGCCCCGTGGGCTGGCTGGTCCGCACCCACGGCGACCCGCGCCAGGCCATCAACTCCGTGACTGAGCAACTGCGCCAGGCCAGCGGCGGCTTTCCCGTCGCCCGCGTGCGTCCCATGGATGAGATCGTTGTCCGCTCCACCGCCCGCGACAGCTTCAACATGCTGCTGCTCACCATCTTCGGCGCGGTAGCGTTGATCCTCGCCGCCATCGGCATCTACGGCCTCATGGCGTACTCCGTGCAGCAGCGCACCCAGGAGATTGGAATTCGCATGGCTTTAGGCGCAGACCGAGCCACCATCCGCAAACTCGTTGTCTGGCATGGCATGAGGCTCACCATCATCGGCGTAGTTGTTGGCATCGCGGCAGCTTTCGGATTGACGCGCCTCATCTCCAGTTTTCTTTTTGGCGTCAAGCCCTGGGATCCCATGGTCTTCGTCACCGTGCCGGTCATCCTCGCCGCCGTAGCCCTGCTCGCCGTCTGGCTCCCCGCAACCCGCGCCGCCAAACTCGACCCCATGCAGGCCCTGCGCACCGAGTAGCGCGTGGCTCCCCGGCAGAACCGTTCCCTGAACCGGTCGCGGTTCAGATAATGGATGAGAGCGGATCAGGTGGTAGGGACCTTGGTATTCTTCGCTTCCTCGTAAGTCATCGAAAGGAGAGTTTGGCGCGTCGAGCCGGAAACATGTTTCAAGAGGCTGTTGAAGTACGCGCCAAACCGAATCCTGTCGCCGCGCCAGACACCGAACTCGCCGCACCCGATTACAAAAAAACCAAGGGCCGTCGTTGAAATTAGCCCGATTTTCGTGTCAAAAGCCATCGTCAACGAGGGCCTGGCTTCGGGCACAAACCGGTACATCGCTAAAATTTCAATGGCCCGGCCCATAGCAAATCCAAGGGGTAGAATCCAGTAGCCTGCCTTCGCAGTTCTAATGCCTACCCACCGGCCAAGCAGAAAAATCCCCCAGGCAACCGCTGGAATCGAAAGCATCGCCGTCGTCTCAAGAAAAGCGTCGGGGGCGGAATCATAAATTCGAGCTAAAGAACTAGAGAATTCTGCAAGCGCACCGTAAATAAAGGACGACAGCTCACAGACGGCAACGCTTATCAAGATGACGTAGACCAGCATAAACGGCCAGTGAATATCAAATCCCGAGACCGGGACAATCCCCGGAGAGACGCGGGATTTGCCCGACGAAAAGGCTTTATCCACTTTGTCGTGGATGAATGTGATGAGACCGAGGGACGAACTGGCCAGTGGTGCCGCAACCTGGCTCCCGACTCCGAACAGGTGGAAAATCGTGAAGAACAGCCCACTCACTGCCAGGGCGATCAAGATGGCGACACTTAGTGACTTCATGGTCCCCCCAGGATCGGTCTCTCCAGGCGCGTTTTTTGCACAGATTGTTTGCTGGCCAATGGGGACGGAGACGAACGGTCCGCAATTTGCCGAGATCATACCCTCGTTTTGTCTTCTTGTAAACGAAGATAGTCAATCTCTATGCGTTTCGCGCCACCTGACTTCAGGGTATCTGGACTAATCCCGCGCGGCCTCCGTCTTTCAACAGCGGGATCTCTCGCGGGTACCTCGCGTCCCAGTGTTCCCAACCCCACCGCTCAGCTCCGCTCTGCATCGGTTAGCAGCCCTTCAACGCAAGAGAAATCACATCCCCTGCTGCACCCCTTTGCAACAGAAAGGCTTCCGCTCTCTTGGAGCTGTTCTCAGCCCCTCGAAACACCGCCACCGCATCCTGCAACGCATAGTAACGATCCGGCGTTTGGCTGGCGTGCGCGTAACAGGCGGCCCGCTTCACCGCCTCAAACGCGCTGATGTCCACATAGCATCCCGGCGAAAACTGCTGGGTGTCCTCCCCGTTCGAAACCTCGTAGTAGTACAGCGCAAACTTCTTGCCCATCTGCAACCACGCGTCGTAAGTCAGTGTCGAGCACGCCCGGTGATCGCGATGATTGTCCAGCGGCCAATGCGTCAGAACGGCGTCCGGCTTCTCCGCCTCCAGCACCTTTCGATACTGGTCAAAATGATCAGCGTCCACAATCGAGTGGCCATTCCGCTGCCCGGCATACAGTCGCCGCGCCTTCAGAATCTCGCCTGCCTTTTGCGCTTCGGCCAGCCTCACCGTTGCCGCAGTCGGCGGCCAGTCACCTTCATTCAGATACAAGAGCGCAACGTTGTGTCCGCATGCAGTGAGTCGCGCAATCGTTCCCCCGCAGCCATACTCCGGATCGCCCGGATGCCCGCCGCAAACCACAATCCGCAACTTGCTGGCCTGAGGCTTCTCAGCCACTTGCTCGCCCTGCGCTTGCTGTGCCGACAAAAGCGCGGCCCCAAGCCCCATTGCCAGCTTGCCCGAGTTTGCCATCACCTCTCTGCGCGTCACGTTCATGGTACGAGTTCCGGTTTGAGCCCGCCTTCGACCGCATCTTGAAGAGGCACAGCCTGCTTGCTCAGCGCTGATCTATACACTTTGAGGTATTTCATCCCTGTATCGCAGAGGACGGTGACAATGGTCGCGCCAGGTGAAAGCTGTTCAGCCACCCGCAGAGCCGCAACGACGTTGGCGCCTGTCGAGGTCCCCGCAAACAGCCCCTCTTCGCGCGCCAGGCGGAAAGCCATGGCTGTTGCTTCTTCGGTTGAAACCCGTTCCACCTGGTCTGCGACTTCCGGCCGCCAAAGCGGCACAATAAATCCGGCTCCAATACCATCGATCTTGTGAGCGCCCGGCTGGCCTCCTGAGAGAACAGGCGATTCTGAAGGCTCCACAGCGACCAGCCTGATCTTTTCATCGTACCGGTGAAGGGCTTCCCCAGTGCCGCGAAGAGACGCCGCGGTGCCCACGCTCTGCACAAAGCCGTCGATGCGGCCGCCGGTCTGCGCCCAGATCTCGTCGCCAAGTTTTTGGTAGGCAGCCATCTGGTCGGTGTTCTTCATTTGGTCGGTCCAGTAGGCTCCGGTTCGCGCGGCAACCACGCGGGCGGCCTCGATCATGTCTTTGGTCAGCTTCTCGGTCATGCCGCCGCCATCACTGGGCACGATTTCGAGGCTGGCGCCCAGAATCCGCATGTGATCGAGTTTCTCCTGGGAGAACGCGTCCGAAGAGACGATGTGCAGAGGAAGGCCTTTGACCGCGCAGACAAAAGCCAGCGAGACGCCCGTGCTGCCGCCAGTGTACTCGACCACCGCGCCACCGGGCTGCAAGCGCCCGTCTCGCTCGGCGGCTTCAATCATGGCCAGCGCCATGCGGTCTTTCATGCTGCCGGTTGGATTTTCGCTCTCCAGTTTGAGCAGGATGCGCGAGCCGTTCGCAGGAACGATGTTCCGCAAGGCCAATAAAGAGGTGTTACCGATGCAGTCGAGGATATTACGCGGCAATTCGTACATGGCGCTTGTTCCCTTTTTCCCCCGCGGCCGGATGCGACGCAATTCGGGGCCCTCCGAATCTATCACGAAAGGCCGACCTGAAATTGGCGCTACTCGGCCCGCGGGCCGGCGGACGGTGCGGCCGGGGCAGCGGTCGGTGGAGCGCCGGGCTTGGCTGGCGGAGTTAGAACAAAGCCTTTTCGAACCAGGGCAAAGCCCGCTTGCGGAAGTTCGGCTTGCAGCAACTGGTCATCAGGTCCTGAGAACAGGTCCGTTACGCCGCCGGCGATGGTGGCAATGATGTGGTGTACCGTCACCGGCTTGCCGTTCAATGTGCCCTGCTCGTCAGCATAGGTAGCCAGTTGGACAGGCACCACAGACCCGGCCTGCTTGGGAATAATGGCCCACACGTTGCGATTGTTGTTCGCCGCCGCCAGCGCCAGTAGGGTGTCCAACGCGCCCGGGTCAAAATCCGGGAGAAAAACAGCAGAGCCGTGCGCCACAAGACGCGTAGCGGTGCTGTGTCCATTGGCTGCGATGTTGAGGACCAACTGCGATGCATCGGGAGCCGCATTCACGCTGACCGCCGAGCCGTTGACCGTGGCGCTCAACTGGGCGGTACGCAGATGATTGGCCGGGGAGAGCGACTCCGCTTTTGACAGCGAGTAGTTCAGCCCCTTCATCTCAACATGCACCACCGAAGAGGAGTCCACGCCCTTCGGTGTAGCCGTACGGCTGAAGCTGGCCGAACCAACGACCGTGCCATGCTGCGAGACGATAAAGCTGCCCGACTGCGCAAACACAGCGGCGGACGCCAAGGCAAGGATTGAAGCGAAAAGCAAGAGCGCGAGTTTGTGCATAGGTCTGCGCATGGTTCCTGCGTCCTTAGACACGGAATGAGAGAAAGAGTTGCGGAGAAGCGAAAGACAGGGAATAGGGAGTAGGGGGGTGAGTTGGCAACGCCTGTGGTCTCCCACCCATGCGCGAGAAACAAGGCGCATGGATGGGGCACGGTACTTTTGAGGCAGAGCCAGAGGCAAAAAACGAGAAGCGCGGAGTTGGGAACTACCGGGATTTGCGAGTCCCTAGTCCTACTCCCGGTTCCCTACTCCCTGCTTCTTTACCCTTTTGCGACCGCGAACCGCTTGTTCACTTCAGCCCAGTTCACCACGTTCCACCAGGCGGCCAGGTAGTCGGGGCGGCGGTTCTGGTACTTCAGATAGTAGGCATGCTCCCAGATGTCGTTGAAGAGGATGGGATAGATTCCCTGGCTCAGCGGCGAATCCTGGTTCGGCGTGGAAATCACCTTGAGCTTGCCGCCTTGGAACACCAGCCAGCCCCAGCCGGAGCCGAACTGCTTGGCAGTGGTCTCGTTAAAAATCTTCTTGAAAGCCTCAAAGTCGCCGAAGTCGGCGGTGATCTGCGCGGCAATGGCGCCCGTGGGCGCTCCGCCGATGTGCGCCGAACCCACCGGCCCCATCAGGTGCCAAAAGGCCGAGTGGTTGGCGTGGCCGCCGCCGTTGTTGCGGACCGCGGTGCGGATATCCTCAGGCACGCTGGCCAGGTCGCGCAGAAGGTCGTCCGGGGACTTGGCGGCCAGATCAGCATGGTTGGCGAGCGCGGCATTCAGATTGTTCACATAGGCCTGGTGGTGCTTGTCGTGGTGAAGCTTCATCGTTTCTGTATCGATGAAAGGCTCAAGTGCGGCGTAGTCGTAGGGCAGCGGTGCAAGTTCATAAGCCATAGGGGAATTTCCTCCATTTGGATTGTACTGTTGGGGCAGGTATCTGCGTTGAGCGGCAAAAGGCCGGGGACGCGGCCGGATTGAACGCAATCCTCACATGGGCCAGCGAAACCCTCTATCTGCATGGATGCGCTAGACGGCTCTGAGGGTTCGGGAAACTTGCCGGATTCAACCATTTAGCCCAGATTTCTCGCAGCCGCCGACATACTCTTTAGCGCCTGCCTCTCACCGGGGTCCCCAACGACAGGTCTTCGTCGTTTGGGGTGGTTGGCCGACTGTGCCGAGGGTCCCCTGGCCCTCGAAGAGTGCCCCAATCTTGGAATTCAGACGTTACTGCGCCGCCTGCGAGAATGCGGGTTAGCAGGAATTTCTTTTTTGTCCGGACTCGAAATGCATCTCATCGAACGTGGCGAACTTGGATGGCGCCCCCCGTCAGCGCGGGGTGGGCGCACCCGCCCGGATACAATAATAGACGCGGGTGAGCAACCAGCTGAACTGACTTACTTGATGATCCTGCATCCGAATGAAAGGACAGCACAAGCAATGACTCCCAGCCTCGCCGAAAAGCCTCTCAATACACAAGCCCTCGACCAACTCTCCATCGATACCTTGCGGCTGCTCGCCGTTGACACGGTGGAAAAGGCTAAAAGCGGCCATCCCGGCGCCCCGCTCGGCTGCGCGCCCATTGCCTACCTCCTCTTCCACAAGCTGCTGAAGCACAACCCGGCCCACTCCAAGTGGGCTGACCGCGACCGCTTTGTCCTGTCCAACGGACACGCCTCAGCCCTGCTCTATTCGTCGCTGTTTCTCTCCGGCTACCAGGTCACGCTCGACGACTTGAAGAGCTTCCGCCAGTGGCACTCGCGCACCCCGGGCCACCCCGAGCGCGGCGATACCGACGGCGTTGAAGTGACCACCGGCCCCCTGGGCCAGGGACTCTCCATGGCCGTCGGCATGGCCATCGCCGAGAAGCATCTTGCGGCCATCTACAACCGGCCCGGCTTTAAAGTAGTGGACCACCGCACCTACGCTCTGCTGGGCGATGGCGACCTGATGGAAGGCGTCTCGCACGAAGCCGCGTCGCTCGCTGGAACCCTCGGCCTGGGCAAGCTAATCTTCTTCTATGACGACAACCTCATCTCTCTCGACGGCCCCACGGAACTCAGTTACACCGAGGACGTGCTGAAGCGTTTCGAGGCTTATGACTGGCATGTGCAGCGGGTAGCCGACGGCAACGACATGGCCGCCATTGAAGCGGCCGTTGAAGCCGCCCAGGCTGAAACCGGCCGGCCCTCCTTGATCGCAGTGCGGACGGTGATCGGCTACGGCAGCCCCAAGGCCGGCTCCAACAAGGCCCACGGCGAGCCGCTGGGCGCAGCCGACGTTGTAGCCACCAAGAAGTTCTTCGGCTTCCCTGAAGACCAGAGCTTTTACGTTCCCGACGATGCCCTGGCCAACTGGCGCAAAGCCGGTGAGCGCGGCGCCGCCGCTGAAGAAGAGTGGAAGAAGCTCTTCGCCGCCTACGCGGCGGCCAATCCCGAACTCGCTGCCGAATTCGAGCGCACCCAGAAAGACGTCCGCAAGGCCGGTTGGGAGAAAGCGATTCCCAGCTTCGCCGTGGGCAAAGCGATGGCCACGCGCAATGCCGGCGGCGCGGTCATGAACGCCATTGCCGAGGCGGTGCCTGAGCTCTTCGGCGGCGCTGCCGACCTGACCTCTTCCACCAAGACCATCTTCAAGCCCGGCGTCAGCTTCCATGTTGATCCGGCCGGCCGCAATGTCTTCTTTGGCGTGCGCGAGTTCGCCATGTGCGCCGCAGTCAACGGCATCGCCGCCCACGGCGGGCTGGTTCCCTTCGGCTCCACATTCTTCGTCTTCTCCGATTACTGCAAGCCAGCTATTCGTCTCGCGGCCATCATGCAGACCCACTCGCTCTTCGTTTATACCCACGACTCGGTTGCCGTCGGCGAAGACGGACCCACCCATGAGCCAATCGAGCACCTGATGGCCCTGCGCGCCGTTCCGGGGCTCACCGACTTCCGTCCGGCCGATGCCAATGAGACCGCAGCCGTTTGGCGGCTGGCGTTGGAACGCACCGGCCCCTGCTTCATGGCCCTCAGCCGCCAGGACCTGCCGGTCATCGATCCGGCCACGCAGGATGTTTACACCGGAGTCAGCAAGGGAGCCTACGTGCTCCAAGACGCATCCAATCCGCAAGTGGTGCTGATCGGCACCGGCGCGGAGGTTTGGCCGGCCGTTGAAGCAGCCAAACTGCTCGCCGCCGAAGGCATTCGGGCGCGTGTGGTCAGTTTCCCCAGTTGGAAGATCTTCGAGGAGCAGCCGGCCGAATACAAGGCCAGCGTTCTCCCCGCCGGTGTGCCCCGCCTCGCGGTTGAAGCCGGAGCCACGCTGGGTTGGTGGAAATATGTCGGCCTGGACGGCGATGTAATCGGCCTCGACCGTTTTGGAGCTTCCGCGCCAGGGGCGACGGTGCTGAAGGAACTTGGATTCACAGCTGAGAACGTAGCAACAAGGGCCAGGAAGCTAGTGAAATAGAGAGTCAGTGAGCAGGAAACGGTGATATTCCACAAGGGATGGGTGCCCCATCCTTGGAGCGTTTTTGTTTTTGCGCCAAGGGTGGGAAGCCTCGAACCCTTCCCAGCCAGCCAGCCCCAGTCCCTTAGTCCCCGTTTTGAAGGAGTTTGCATTGAAGCTTGTAATTAGTTCCGACCATGCCGGATTCGCGTTGAAAGAAGAAGTTCGCGCCTATCTCTCCAAGTCCAACCACGAAGTGGTCGACCTGGGCGCGTACAACGACGAGCCATCGGACTACCCCGATTTTGCCGAAAAGGTTGGCCTGGCCCTCAAGCGCGGCGTCGCGCCCCGCGGCATCCTCATCTGCGGCTCGGGAGTGGGCGTATCCGTTGCCGCCAACAAGATTCCCGGCATTCGCGCTGCCATCTGCCATGACACCTACTCCGCGCACCAGGGCGTGGAGCACGACGACATGAACGTCATCGTGCTCGGCTCGCGCGTCATCGGCTCTGCCCTGGCTTGCGAGTTAGTCAACGCGTTTATTGGCGCAAAGTTTATCTCTACCGAAGAGCGTTTTGTTCGCCGCTTCAAGAAGGTAATGGCCATCGAGGCCAAGTATCAGTGCGGAGACGGTTCCGCGAATCCGGCATAGCTCCTTTTCAACTCCAGGACCAAGAGGCGCCGATGTTCCCCTTCGACGTGATTCTCTTTGACATAGGCGGAGTCCTGCTCACCAACGGCTGGGACAAGCGCGAGCGCGCGGCGGCCGTTGAACGATTCCACCTCGACCCTGCGGATTTCGAGGCCAGTCACTTAGCGGCCTACGACGCGTGGGAACGCGATGCCATTTCCGGCAAGACGTATCTGGATGCGACTGTCTTCCATCAGCCTCGCAACTTCTCGCGCGGCGACTTCTTCTCCTTCATGCTTAGCCAGTCCAAGCCGCTGCCCGACGGGGCGCTGGGAATCCTTGCCGAACTGGCTGCATCCCATAAGTACATGCTGGGTGCGCTCAACAACGAAGCTCGCGAAACCAACGAGTACCGTTTCAGGGAATTCGGCCTGCGCAAGTATTTCCGCGTCGCGCTCAGTTCCTGCTACCTGGGCTTGCGAAAGCCTGAACCGGCCATATACCGCCGTGCCATCGACATCGTGGGCGGACCGGCAGAGCGCATCCTGTTTATCGACGACCGTGAAGAGAATGTGGCTGGCGCGGCGGCCGCAAAGATGAAAGCAATCCTGTTTCAAGGCGCGGAAAAACTACGGGACGACCTGGCAAGCCTGGGAGTTTTTTTGCAGACCATCAAAGGAGAGGAACCATGCAACTTGGACTGATTGGCTTGGGCAAGATGGGCGGCAATATGGCCGAGCGGCTGCGTCTTGGCGGCCACCAGGTGGTCGGCTTCGACTTTAGCGCCGATGCTGTGGCCCGACTCACCGCTTCGGGCAACGTCGGTGCCAGTACTTTGGAATCTCTCGTCCAAAACTTGAAGGCCCGGAGGGCTATTTGGATTATGGTGCCGCAAGGCAAGCCGGTTGACGAGACCATCGCCAAGCTGACCCCGCTCCTCAGCCGCGGCGACATCCTCATCGACGGCGGCAACTCGAATTACAAAGACTCCATGCGCCGCCACGACGAAGTTGCCGCAAAAGGCTTCCACTTCCTCGATGTTGGCACTTCAGGCGGCGTCTGGGGCCTGAAAGAGGGCTATAGCATGATGATCGGCGGCGACCAGGAGCCGGTCGAGTATCTGCGGCCAATCTTCGAAACGCTGGCCCCCGCAGCCGATAAGGGCTGGGGCCGCGTGGGCCCGGGCGGCGCCGGCCACTTTGTCAAAATGATCCACAACGGCATCGAGTACGGCATGATGCAGGCTTACGCCGAGGGCTTTACGATCCTTGAGAAGAAGGAGGAGCTGGCCCTGAACCTGCCGCAAATTGCCGAGATCTGGCGCTACGGCAGCGTGGTGCGCAGTTGGCTTCTCGATCTCACCGCCGACGCACTCGGCAAGAACCCGACGCTCGAAGGCCTCGAGGCCTATGTTGAAGATTCCGGCGAAGGCCGATGGACGGTCATCGAGGCCATCGACCTGAATGTTTCCGCGCCCATTATTACGGAGTCGCTGATGCGCCGTATCCGCTCGCGCGAAGAAAACAACTTTACCGACCGTATGCTGTCCATCATGCGCAACGAGTTTGGCGGACATGCGGTGAAGAAAGACTAGATGACAGTGAACAGATGACAGATGACAGTTTCGCGTCGCGGAATCGGGCTTCTAACTGTCATCTGTAATCTGTAACCTGTAACTTGCAACCTTTTGAGCCGGAGGCGAGAACAACATGGCAACGGTACAAATGAGAGTGCGACCCGAGGACCTGTCCCAGGTTCCCAAGGGCAACGAAAGAATCCCCGAGGCAGGGATCATGGTGATCTTTGGCGCGTCGGGCGACCTGACCAAGCGCAAGCTGCTGCCGGCTCTTTTCCACCTGGAGCAGGTAGGATTGCTGCCCAAGGAATTCGCCATTGTTGGCGTGGCCCGGCGACCCTTGGGTGATGAGTTTGCCGCGGACATGCGGGCCGGCATCGTCGAGTTCGGCTCCGTCGACACCAGCGACCCCAAGCTGAACGACTTCGCCAAACGCATCAGTTATTTTCCGCTCAAGTTCGACGATGCCGCCGACTACGCGGGTTTGAAAACCGAGTTGGATCGCATTGACAAGGAGCGCGGCATCGGCGGAAACCGGCTCTTCTATCTCGCCACCGCTCCGGAATACTTTGCCCCCATCATCGAGAACCTGGGCGCAAACAAGATGGCGCAGCCAAGACACGGGCAGGTGGGCGTGGTGATCGAAAAACCCTTCGGCCACGACCTCGAATCCGCGCGCGAACTGAACCGCCAGGTCAACGCCGTCTTCCAGGAGAGCCAGGTCTTCCGCATCGACCACTACCTGGGCAAAGAGACCGTCCAGAACATGTTGGTCTTCCGCTTTGCCAACGGCATCTTCGAACCCATCTGGAACCGCAACTATATCGACCACGTGCAGATTACCGCTGCCGAAACACTCGGCGTCGAAGGCCGCGGCCCGTTCTACGAGAAAGCCGGCGCCCTGCGCGACGTGGTGCAGAACCACATGATGGAACTGCTCAGCTTTGTCACCATGGAGCCGCCATCGAGCTTTGACGCCGAAGCCGTTCGGCGCGAAAAAATTAAGGTGTGGCGGGCCATTCCGCCGGTGCCAATCCTCAATGCGGTGCGCGGCCAGTACGGACCCGGGGTGGTCGAAGGCCAGAAGGTCATTGGCTATCGCGACGAGGAGCGCGTCAATCCCGAATCGGGCACAGAGACCTACGCGGCGCTGCGGCTTGAAATCGAAAACTGGCGCTGGGCGGGCGTTCCGTTTTATCTGCGCGCCGGCAAGCGGCTCAAGAAGCGCGCTACGGAAATCAGCATTCAGTTCAAGCAGCCGCCGCTGCTCATCTTCGACCGGTTGGCGAATGGCGGGCCCTGCCAGGAGATTCAGCCCAACCTGCTCACCTTCCGCATCCAGCCCGACGAGGGCATCGCACTGCGTTTCGGCGCCAAGGTGCCCACCACGTCCAATATGGACGTCTGCCCAGTAATCATGGACTTCGACTATGCCGCGGCCTTCGGCAAATCCAGCGCCAACGGCTACGAGCGCCTGCTGCTTGACGCCATGCTCGGCGACCCCACGCTCTTCTCTCACCGCGACGGCGTTGAGATCAACTGGGCTCTCTACACGCCCATCCTCGAAGCCTGGGCCAACAAGAATCCCGAAGTCTTTCCCAACTATTTCGCCGGCTCCTGGGGCCCGGAGTGCAGCGACCATCTGCTGGAGCGCACCGGCCACAGGTGGAGGAACGACTTGGGCAGGAAGGCCTGAGATTACCCACGCCGACTCGTGGTCTGTAACACCCAGAGGGGAGAACAAGCATGGAAATCAAGCGAGTGGGTTCACAACCTTCGGGCAAGGGGCCGGCGGATTATTTCACCGGCACAGTACGCGTAGACATGCTGTTTGACGCGCCCGATCCTGCGCGTGTGGTGGGCGCGCATGTTACCTTCGAGCCCGGCGCCCGTACCGCATGGCATACGCACCCGCTCGGCCAGACCCTGGTTGTTACCTCCGGTTGCGGACGGGCGCAGCGCTGGGGCGGCCCCATCGAAGAGATACGGCCCGGCGACGTCATCTGGTTTGCACCCGGAGAGAAGCACTGGCACGGTGCGGCACAAACCACGGCAATGACGCATATTGCGATTCAGGAAAAGCTGAATGGAAAAACCGTCGACTGGATGGAGCAGGTGAGCAGCGAGCAATATGGATCATAGGCTCGGCTAACCTTTGCCCGGCCCTATCCATCGTACAACGCATGAAAAGGCTGCTGTTTCGATGCCTCCGGCCTCTATCGCCCGTTGTCGTGTTTGTTTGCGCCCTGCATCCGCCCTCTGCAGCGGAACAGGTATCCGTTCGCTATCCTGAAGGCACCATTCACGGTTTTCTTGAGCTGCGTTCGCAGGAAGGCCGCGTCCTGGCTGAGGGAGACCTCGTTCAAAACGTAGCCGGCGACCGTGTCACAGCAAGATTGACCTTCCATTTCAAAGATGGTTCCATCGACGATGAAACGACGGTCTTCTCGCAGCGCAAGAGCTTCCGCCTGATCACCGACCGTCATATTCAAAAAGGGCCCTCCTTCCCTAAGCCGATCGACCTCTCCATCGACACGCGCAGCCGCGAAGTTACGGTCCGGGCACCGGGAAGGGACGGCAAAGAGGAGGTCAAAACGGGCCACCTCGACCTGCCACCAGATCTGGCGAACGGAATGGTCACCATCATCGCCAGGAACATGCCGCCTGGCGCTCAGCAGACAGCGGTCTCCATGCTGGTGGCCACTCCCAAGGTGCGACTGGTCAAACTGGCCATCTCGCCTCGAGGCGAAGAACCATTCTCACTGGTCGATTCTCAGCGAAAGGCGCTGCATTATGAAATCAAGATCGAGCTTGGCGGAGCCGCGGGCATTGTGGCGCCCATGATTGGCAAGCAGCCACCCAACATTCAGCTTTGGATTGTTGGCGGGCCAGCTCCGGTCTTCCTCCGCGAGGAAGGACAGACCTATCCGGATGGCCCTATCTTCACCATCCAACTGGTCAGTCCCGTTTGGCCGAATTCACCACATGCCGGCAATTAATTTTGCCGCATCTACCAGAAAGCACAAGTAACAACATGCGGCGGGCCGGCGTGGTTGTCGAGAATTTGCGTGCGCAGCACCGCTTCCATATTCAGCCGCTGCCAATCGCGCGGCGCGTGCGCGGTCAACTCCGCGGTGCGCGCCGGGTCCAGCAGGAACTGTGCGGCGGCGTTGGTGCCGTTGGCGCCCAGCCCGGCCACCACCAGCACCGGCCGCCCAGTGGTCTGGTCGAAGATGCGCGCCACAATCGCAAAATCTTCAGTAGCGTGATCGAAGGACTGCACCATGCTCACGTTCCAGCCACCCTGCTCAGGATGCTGCCGGTCCACGATGGCAAATACGTACGTCGTGCCGCGCCGCACAAAGTGGAAACGCAGCGGCTCGGTCACGCGCATGGTCCACACATTGTCCAGCCCGCCCACCAGCACGCTGGCCCCGCGCTGCAAATCCGGATAGCTGGCCTGCGTAGACAGTTGCAGCGCGAAGGGCTTGTCGTGCTGGGCAAGAAAAGCAACGAGGCCGGACTCTGCCAGCGTATCGCGGTAGTTGACCATCTCGCCCATACGCAGCAGTTGGACGAACCCGGCGGACTCGTTGCGATCATGGTCGGGGGAAGCGCTCATGCTCGAAGAAATATCCGCAATCACAAGCTGCACTTGCCCCGGCTCGCTGAGGATGGGCTCCCATAACTGTCGGCTCGCGCTGTGCGCCGACTGGTTAGCGTTCCATGCGAACACCGCCGCTGCAATCAGCACGGCCAGTACCGCTACGGATGCTACCCAACGGAGAGGAAGACTAAATGAACGACGCGCTGGATAGGTGGCCTCTCTATTATTTGGTGAATCTGCGCTGTCATTGATCGAGTGGCCGATTAAAGCTTCCTTGGCAGGTGATTGGCTGGCGGGACGGCCAAGAGAGCCTTCCTCAGGGGCTAAAGCCCGATTTATCCAAGTCGCATTTTCGGCACGACTGAAGTCGTGCCCTGTTACAAGGCCCTGCACATCCCTGGCGTGACGGAGCTCGTGCCCTGTTGCAAGGCTTGGGGTCTCCACAACCTGTAGCGCCCGCCGGAACACCGGCACATAACTGCCCGGATGCAGATCGATCTGCAACTCCCCGGCGTGCTCCGGCTGGTGATAGTACTGCGCGATCCGCTTGCGAACTTCACTGGCAGTGAGCCGCACCACCGTATCCTGGTTGGTGTCGTAATCCGGCGCGCGATGAAAAACGGTCACGCCCAACGTGCGTTCCTTCAGCAAAGCGTCGTTCCCGTCCAGTGCCTGTTCCACCAGGAACCGCAACAGGGCGGGGTAGCGTTTGCTGTTTGAGAACAGCGGACTCTCCAGCATCCGCTCCAACTGGCCGCGAATCGCTTTCCGATCGTCTTCCGTCGAAGGAATCCAGCCGTCGATATGTGCTTCAGCTTCGATCATCCGCTTGAACGCCTTGAAGAGCGGCCCGGCTGCTCACGGCAGTCGCGATTTCCCGCACCAATCAACGTAGCATACGTCCCGTGTGCCGCGCTGAGCAAAGGGCGCAACAGCAACAAAGTAAAACTCGTTGAGCCTGCCGTCGCCTGAAATCGTGCTTCGACACGGTAGCAGCCTTGTGCAGCGTTGGTCCCGCTCCTAGCATGGTGCCCGAGTGACTCGTGTGCCTTGGCGCGTTGTGAAAGTTCTGTGACAGCTCAGCCTGAGAGAGCCGCCAAGTCGCGATGATCCATGAGAGAGGTGGAATCCTGTGATGATGTCTTCATTTCGTCGGAGCCGCGCCGTTGGTGCGATCGCCCTGGCGGCAGCTTTTGCGTTCGCCCCGTTCACGCTGGCCCAGTTTCCGGGCATGCCGCAGCCCAAGCACTACGCTTGGTCCGATGCCAGCCTTGGGCCCGATGCGCGCGCCGGCCTGGTGGTGAAAGAACTTACCCTCGACGAGAAAATCTCGCTGCTCCACGGACAGGGGATGCCGTTCTTCGTCTCCGGGCCAAGCGAGTCGAACGGCGGGGCGGGCTACTCGATTGCCATCCCCCGGCTGGGCATTCCAGCGATTCAAATGGCCGACTCGGCCTATGGCGTAACGCGGGGCGATGCCTCTGGCCGCTACTCGACAGCACTGCCGAACGATCTGGCCGCCGCATCCTCCTGGGACCCTCAGGCCGCCTATGAGTATGGCGCCCTGATTGGCCGCGAACTGCGCCAGCAAGGCTACAGCATGTCTTTGGGCGGCGGCGTCAACCTGACCCGCGAGCCGCGCAACGGACGCACCTTCGAGTATCAGGGTGAAGACCCGCTGCTGGCCGGAACATTGGATGGTAACTTCATCAAGGGCGTGCAGTCCGAGCACATCATCGGCGACATCAAGCACTACGCCCTCAACGACCAGGAAAGTGGCCGCAACGCCGTCAACGCCAATATCGACAAGCGCTCCATGCGCGAGAGCGACCTGCGCGCCTTCCAGATCGCGCTCGAGATCTCCGATGCCGGCGGCGTCATGTGCTCCTACAACCGCGTCAATGGCGACTTTGCCTGCGAAAACAGCTACCTGCTTACCGACGTTCTGAAGAAGGCCTTCCACTTCAAAGGCTTCGTCCTCTCCGATTGGGGCGGCACACACTCCGCCGTCAAAGCCTCGCACGCCGGCCTCGATCAGGAACAGCCCGACAAGTATTTCTTCGGTGACACGCTCAAGAAGGCAGTGGAAAACGGCGAAGTTTCCCAGGCCGAGATCGACGAACACGTTCATCGCATTATCCGCACCATCTTTGCCAGTGGCCTCTTCGACAATCCGGTCGTAAAACAGGCTCCAGATGTGGAACATGGCTACGCCGTGGCCGAGAAGATTGCCGAGAAAAGCATTGTCCTGCTCAAGAACGAGCGCAACGTGCTGCCTCTTGAGCCGAGCGTGCGGACGGTAGTTCTGATCGGTGGCCATGCCGACGTGGGCGTTATCTCCGGCGGCGGTTCGGCGCAGGTTGATGCGCCCGGCGGCTCGGCGGTTCCACCTCCACCCGCCAGGAACATCATGGAGTCTTTCATGCGCCCAGCCTGGATGCCCAGTTCGCCTCTGCGCGCGCTGATTGCCAAGCTGCCAACAACCAAGGTCACCTATCTCTCCGGCGACGACGTGGCCGCTGCAGCCGCCGCTGCCAAGGCGGCCGATGTGGCTATCGTCTTCGGCTACCAGTGGGAGTCGGAGGGAATTGACCTGCCCACGCTAGCGCTTGCGCCCGAGCAGAACACACTGATTGAAGCCGTGGCCGCCGCCAATCCGAAAACAATCGTGGTCCTCGAAACCGGAAGCCCTGCCACCATGCCCTGGATCGACAAGGTCGCCGGCGTGGTCGAGGCCTGGTATCCCGGCATCCGCGGAGCAGAAGCTTTGGCAAGCATCCTTACCGGCAAGGTCAACCCCACCGGCAAGCTGGCCATTACGTTCCCGAAGAGCGACGCCGATTTGCCTCACCCCATGATCGTGCAGCCGCCTAAGGAGTCGACGATGGACTTCAGCAATATCGGTGCAGACATCTCCGAGTTCATGGCCAAGTCGGCCAAGGGCCTTCCGCCCTTCCAGACCTACTACGACGAGAAACTCAAGGTCGGCTACAAGTGGTACGACGCGGAAAAGAAACCCGTGCTGTTCCCCTTCGGCTTTGGCCTCTCCTACACTACCTACGCCTACTCCGGACTGACCGTGAAGAACGGCGATGCATTGGCCGTCTCTTTTGCCGTCAAGAACACCGGCAAGCGCTCTGGAACCGAGATTGCCCAGGTATACGCTTCGCTACCTGACTCGGCCGGCGAACCGCCCAAGCGGCTCATCGGCTGGGCCTGCGTCGAGCTGGCGCCGGGGGAGTCAAAGCTGGTCTCGATTCCCGTATCTCAGGACCGCCTGACCATCTTCGACGAAGGCACAGACGATTGGAAGCTGGTCCCCGGCAGCTACAACGTAATGGCTGGCGGTTCCTCGAAGGATTTGCCCTTGCACCAGGCTGTAACGCTGCCATAAGCGCGAACCTGGTAACACAAAGCGGCCGCACCTCTCCTCCTGAGGGTGCGGCCGCTCTGCGTTTGCTAACCGCTAACAACTAAGCACTAACCACTACTTGCTAATCGTCACAAACTTCCGCCCGGCATAGAGCCGGTATCCGCCGGCTGGGTTGGCCGTGATTGCAAGCGGCACGGGCCGCTTTAGAGCCGGATCGCTGCCGGTGGCCGCAGTCAGCACGTCATGGGCTCCCACGTCGGTCACAATAAACTTGCCGCCGACAAACCCGATGCCATAGATGCCCGCCGGCAACGGCTTGCCCACCACCTTGATAGGGACTTCCGTAATGAGATACGCCTGGTACTTCGCGGCAACGTCGCTCGAGTAGCCGCTGGTATCCACCATGTAGGTCAGCAGGAAATATCCGTCGGCAAACTTGATGCCGCCCGAGTTACGGACCTGCGTGGTTGCCGTCTGCCCGCGGTAATACACGCTTGCCGGAACCAGCTTTTCCATATCCGCCGGCTTCAGCACGGTGTCGGATGCCGCTTGCGCCTTCATCATTCCCGGAGCAGCCAGTATCGTTACAGCCAGCATCCCGGCCGCCGCCATCCTGCCCATAGCTTTCAAACCCATCGTAAAACCTCCGTTTTTCTCTACTGCGTCAGGAGTATATCGCATCCCATGCGGTGGTTTCTCCGGTCTGTTTCCTCAGATGCCCGTGCGGTGCGACAATCAACGCGTCGGAGCCATCCTGTTTTTCAGGAGGGATCCCACCTAAAGGAGCAATCGAGCCATGAAACATCTACTGGTTTGCACTGGCCTGCTTGTTGCCGCCACCACCCTGTTGGCGCAGCAAGGCCCGCCCAAAAGCCCGCCCGCCACTGAAACGGCGAAGATCGGCGGCAATGCCATCACCATTACCTATAGCTCACCGCGAGTCAACGGCCGCGCTGGCCACATCTTCACCAAAGACGGCCTCATCAGCCACGACCCGCATTACCCGGTGTGGCGCGCGGGAGCCAATGCCGCCACCAAGCTGCACACCGACGGGGGCATCACCCTGGGCACGCTCAAGCTGCCTGCAGGCGATTACACGCTGTTCGTCGATATCTCCGTTCCCGACAATTGGGTTCTAATCGTCAACAAGCAGACCGGCCAGTGGGGCCTGAGTTACGACGCGGCACAGGACCTGGGCAAGGTAAAGATGACCATGACCAAGCCTTCTCCGCCGGTTGAGAACCTGAAATACACCATCACCAGCCTCGGTCCAAATCGCGGCGAGCTCAAACTGAGCTGGGAAAACCACAGCGGCGCCGTGCCCATCACCGCACATTGAAGAACTGCAGTTTGCAGCCTGATGCAGGAGGGGCCATCTTTCGCGATGGCCTCCCTGCGCGGGTGGCGGACTCGTTAATCACAAGTTGAACCAGGAAAGAGAAAGATCACCATGAAGCAAGTCTTAGTTTGTGCAGGTCTGATTGTTGCCGCCGCTACTCTGTTCGCCCAGCAAGCTCCGCCCGCCCCGCCCAAGAGCCCGGCCGCCACTGAGTCGGCAAAGGTCGGCGGCAAGGCCATCACCATTACTTACAGTTCGCCGCGGGTCAACGGACGCGCAGGCGCAATCTTCACCAGGACCGGACTGATCAGCAAGAATCCCAACTACCCCGTATGGCGCGCAGGAGCCAATGCCGCCACCAAGATGCATACAGACGCCAATTTGACCATTGCCAAGGTGAAGGTGCCCAAAGGCGACTACAGCCTGTTCGTTGATATCGCCGACCCTGATAACTGGGTGCTGATCGTCAACAAGCAAACCGGTGTGTCGCCCTTTGCTTACGACAGCAGCCAGAACCTGGGCCGCGTTCCCATGACCATGACCAAGCCCAAGGCGCCCATCGAGAACCTGAAGTACACCATCAAGAACCTGGGCGGCGGCAAGGCCAAGCTGAGCCTGGAGTGGGAGAACCACATCGCGTCAGTTCCCGTGGATATCCGCTGAGCCTTTGACGGGCTGAGTTTCAAGCTGCATGGTCCGGATTCGCCCACGCATCCACGTGCCAGGATTTGGCCAGCGACTTTCTGCACGCGCTGGCCAAATTCAGCGAGAGCTGCTGGAGGGCGTGCCGCTGGTCTTCGGCGGCGACGGGATTACTCAGCGGCACAGCTTCGTCCCCCGGAGCCGCGGGCCTGGCCTCAAGATCCTGAAGCGCGCGGCGATAGCTTTGCATGGCAGCGGCCACTTCCTCGTTCTGCACCAGGGCCAGTTCGCCTGAGTAGAGTTGCAGAAAAGTTCCGATCGCCTGCTCAACAGATTTCTCATCGTCCGACGTGGCAATCATCGATGCGGCCCGCGTGACGACCGTGTAGAGTTCGAGCTGCTTCTCCAGAAACGGCTTGGTGGCTTCAATAATGCGCGCGCGGTTGGAGCGCTCGGCATCGGCCGCGGAGGCAGCGAGTTCGTTGCGCGATTTTTCGCGCCACGTGTAGACAGTCCACAGGAAGGTGCCGATGGCCCCCAGCGTGCCAAGCGCCTTGAACATGTTGTCGAAGTAGGTTTGGTCGGCGGCAAAAGCGATCATGATGGCTCGATAGTACCGGGAGACGGGCGGTTCTGTCCTTGGGGAAGAGCAGAAAGCCGGGGTGGGCCAAGTGCGGGGCGCGTTCCGGACAAAACGGCTATCATAATCTCCATATGAGCAGCAAGGCATTTCCTCTATGAGGAGGTCACAAGCGGGATGAAAGAGATCATTTTTGAAGTGGCGCAAGAGGGCGACGGCGGGTTTACCGCCGAAGCTCTCGGTGAAAGCATCTTTACGCAGGCCGACACCTGGGATGAACTGAAGACCAACGTCCGGGAGGCGGTGCTGGCATTCTATTTCGACTCCGCGCCTCCAGCTTCGATCCGGCTGCGCCTGGTCCGCGACGAAGTGCTGGCCGTCGCATGAAACTGCCACGGGATTTGAGCGGTGAGGACCTGGTAAGGCACCTCTGCAAGGTTTGGGGATACGAGAAGGTCCACCAGGTCGGGAGCCACGTCATCCTGCAAACCCAGCAGCCAACGCCTCATCGGATCGCCGTTCCGGCGCACAATCCACTGCGAGTCGGGACGCTGAACGCGATTCTCACCGCCGTTGCCGCGCACAAGAATGTGTCGAAAGAGGACGTGCTCAAAGGCGTCTGATTCTGTCCCGCCTTGTGTTAGTGGGTTCTGGGGACACCAGAACGACTGGGGTTCGTACTATCCCAGGTCCCAGAGGCGGGACCTGGGGCACCCTCATTTTGTGGTGAATTGGGCTTCCCCGGACCTGGGCCACCCGCCACCTGGCTCTATGCGAGGCGGACAAACATTAACATTCCGCCGATGCAGCTCAAGTATACGAATTCCACTTCTGGACCCTTCAAGGCGAACGGTGTCGTCATTCCATGGCCGAAATGATTGCTCCTGAGCGCATATATCTTTTCGAGAATGGATAGCGTCTCAGACGAAAGCAGTGATCTCGAACGTGCTGTCTTGATGGCATCACCAAATGTCCCAGTGGGCAAGGAGAGAACCTCCTTGGCAACCGATTCGAGTGCATCGAATGCCTCCGAACATACCTCGCGGTCTCGGCGCGGGCGGGCGTTGTATGCTTGCCGCGAGCAAATCAGGTGAGCCAGGCCGCTGGAAAATCGGGGCGTTTGGAGTTCTTTGAACACGGCCTCTTCTTGTGCGCTTGCGATCTTTGGCAATTGCCTATCGAGATGACCTGTGGCATTTATTCTCCAACCAACGCTCTCTTCCCCGAATACCTCGTTAAGTTCGTCGACAAATGAAAGCCGAAGACCGCTCGTCATATATTCAAGCTCGGCATAAATTCCTTCCAGCATGTTGTACAGTTCCCACCATTCACACTCATCGATATGCTTCCGCAAGCGGCTCCAGCACTGCGGTCCGACAAGATTGATCGTAAGCAAATCAGGGAAACAGAGGATCCTGGCGGTCAATTCGCGCGCCGCGTGGTCGTAGAAGTTGTTCTGTAAGTATCCACCGGCAGAGCCGGTGGCTTTACGGTTGCTGGCCCCTCAAAGGGGCCTTTTCGCAACCGTCCGAAGCAAAAGCAAGAACAAAAGCAAAAGCCTCGTACTGCTGTCCTCACT
>Ga0181517_10000997_pt1 | contig 33640 bp, 25 predicted proteins | sample PEATcosm2014_Bin_31_FD_119748 | JGI IMG/M metagenome (GOLD analysis project Ga0181517, IMG submission 119748) | Peatland microbial communities from MTU Mesocosm Facility, Houghton, MI, USA - PEATcosm2014_Bin01_30_metaG | ecosystem: Environmental > Terrestrial > Soil > Wetlands > Peat | place... | reverse complement strand
TGCGCGCTCGCACGCGTTCCTGCCGCCAGCGAAAACAAAAATAACAGACCCACCAGTAATGACACTTTCCGTACCATGAATTTTTCTCCTTAGGGATATGGTGCGGAATGCGCCCAGCCGGCTGAGATAGTGGGCTCCCGCCCTGATAATTTCATGACCCCCGCCGCAGCCCAGAACGGGCCACGACAAGCGTCATCGTGAGCTGGTGTTGGTTGGATGCTGCTCAGGCCAAAAGGGTTACAGCTAAGGGACTTTCCCGTATCTAAATAAGGGCTTCACCCGAGTTGAGCGCAATAATCTCACGCGTCTCGTCCCGCAAACGCACTATTTCCTGCCAGTCATCGCCAGCCGCAGGATTCGGCGCTATTGGCGGGCTGAACGTCAACGTCACATGCCCAGGACGCGGCAGCAAAGTCTTGTCGCGCAAGATCTGCCGCGCGCCGCGCACCGAAACTGCGCAAATCAACCGCTGCGTATCCACTGCCGCCTTGAACGCGCCCAGTTGAAATGGTCGTATCCCTGCCATCGCCGTAAATGTTCCCTCTGGAAAAATCACCACAGATTCGCCGTTGCGCAGTGCCGCGTTCACCTCTTCCGATTGCCGTAGGCGCGCCTGCGGGTCGTTGCGGTCGAAAGCGAATTGTCCGCTTCTATCCGCCAGCATGCTAACGAACGGCATCGCGCGAATCTCGCCCTTCGCCACGAATCGCACATCGTCCGGAAGACACGCTAGCATCACCAGAATATCCAGATAACTGGAATGATTCGGGGCGAAAATCCATGGGCCCGTTTTCGCTCGCTGCTCCAGGATCTCCGCACCCACGATCGTCACCGGCAAGCCGCCCGCGGCCAGCATCATGCGCGCCCCGCGATGCACCAGGTTTGCCGCCCTCCGTCGGTTGCGCGTGCGCCCCACCACAATCCACAGTGGAATCAGAATCACTCCGAAAGCCGCCAACGCATACACGCCATACAGAAATTCCACCGCGCTTCGCGCCGTCCGTTGCAGCCAACTCGACGCCCGCGGCGCCGCTCCGCGCACCGCCAACTTCGCGATCTGCATCCACGCAGCCTGCTGCTTCTGCCCCAGCTTTCCTTCCAGGAAAAGCCGCCGCGTCTCGCTGCGCCGCAATTTCCCGCTGGAAGTTTTCGGAATGGACTGCGGCGGTAGCAGCGCAACTACGTCAGGAGGCATGCCCAATGCCTCATCGACGGCGCGGGCAATTTCGCCCTCGATGCGCTTCGCGCTGCTCATGTCTCGCAGCTCGGCAGCCACTACCAGCCGTTCGGTGCCGCTGCGTTCATCCGGCGCGCCGAAAGCTACCACGCATCCCGTGCGCACCCCCGCGATGCGCCCCGCGATTTCTTCCACCTCGTGCGGATAAAGATTGCGCCCCGCCTTGATAATTACGTCTTTCGCGCGGCCCGTGATGTAAATCTCGCCTTCGCCCCAGTACGCCAGATCCCCCGAATCAATCCAATCGCCATCATGAAAAAGCTCGCGCGTCGCGGCGGGATTGCGGTAGTAGCCACTCGTCGCCGAAGGCCCGCGAAGCCACAGCCGCCCTTCCTGGCGTTCGCCCAGATTGCGGCCTTCCGCATCCACGATGCGAACTTCCACCGTCGGCACCGGCTTCCCGGCGTTCACAAACTCCAGCGCTGCGGCATCCGCGCTCTCGACCGGCACAGCCCGGCCTTCTGATTCGAATCGCGCGCGCTCGATCCGGTCGACTTTGTATCCAGAGCCCAATTTCGGTACAGAAACCGCCAGCGTCGCCTCCGCGAGGCCGTACACCGGCATCAACGATTCGCGGCGGAAACCATACGGCGCGAAACGCTTCGCAAATCGCTCCATCGTTTCCGCGCGCACCGGTTCCGCCCCGTTCGTTGCCGCGCGCCACGAACTCAGGTCCAACCCCTCCAAATCCTTATCCGCGATTTTTCGCACGCACAGCTCGTAGGCAAAATTCGGCGCTGGGCAAATCGTTGCGCGATGCCGATGAATCGCGCGCAGCCAGCGCTCCGGCCGGCTCAGGAATGCCAGCGGCGACATCACCACCAGCGGTATTCCTGTAAATAGCGGCACGAACCAGGCGCCGATCAATCCCATGTCGTGATACAGCGGTAGCCAGGAAACGCAGGCATCGTTCGGCTGAATATCGAGCCCGGAAATAATCGCGCGGATATTTGCCAGCAGGTTCGCGTGGGTCAGCACGACGCCCTTGGGATCTCCCGTCGAGCCGGATGTGTATTGCAGGAACGCAATGTCTTCGCCGCGCCCGTGATGCGATAAATGCTGCACTGGTCGCCACTCGCCCGTTGGATGCTGCGGATCCGCGGGCGCGCTCGCCAGCTTCTGCGCGTTCAATACTTCGCGCAAAGACGGTACGCGCGGCTGCAGTAGCTTCGCCAGATTTTCGGCCTGCCGCCACGTCACCAAAAACTGCGCTTCCGCGTTACGCAAAATATTCGACTGCCGCGCCGCATATTCAGCGATGCGGTCTGCCCGGAACGGCGGATAAATCGGCACCGGAATTCCGCCGGCCAGCAGTATCCCCGCGAACGTCCAGAAAAATTCCGCGCAAGTCGGCAGCATGATCGCGACCGTCTGTGCCGGTTCCAGCCCGCGCCGCCGCAGCTCTGCCGCCACCAACGACGCGCGCTCGTAGAGTTCGCCGAACGTGATCGTGCGCAGCTGCTCGTCTTCTTCGTAGATCTGAATGTGGCTGCGCCCCGGTTCGCCGCGCCCGCGCAAACGAAAAATCTCGCTCAGGGTTTGAGCTTTGCGAATTTGCTCGTCGATGTCCGGGCGAATCGTGGGCGAAGAAGCCGTGGACGGAGCAGAAGTCACTACAGAAGGGCTCGCCGCTGCAACCGCCGCGACGGCGTGAGAACCGTAAGCGCCGTCGCCGTTTCCACCGTCGCCAGCGGCTTCCGCCCGCAGGATCGCGTCCACCAAATCCTGCACCGTATCGGCTTCCGCTACCACCCGGTCCGGCAAACGCACGCCGCAGGCGTCGCCCAGGCGCAGCATTAATTCCACGCGCTCCAGGCTGCCCAACCCTAACTCGCGCTCCAGGTGCGCCTTCGCGCCGCGCGCCACCAGCTCTTCCATCCCGCGCGTGCTGCCCAGTTCCAGCAAAAGTTGGCGCACCGATGCCAAGGCTTGCGCTGCCACAGCCGGCTTGCGATCGAGTTTTGTTCCGGTGGCGCCCATGGATAGAAACGGGCAGTTCGCGGCGCGCGACTGCGCGCAGCGTCGGGGCAACTGCTTCGGCGAGCCTATCACCGCCCGCCGCCTCATTCAATCCCAACGGTCCCCGAAGCCGCCTAGTATTCCTGGCGCCTGCCTGCCGGTAGGCAGGCGTCTCGCCGGCTCTTCGCGGTGGATATGGCCGTTGAATCTGTAGCGGCCGGTCCCGTCCTGTTGTTTGGGACGGGACCGGGCAGTCGTTGCCGTTCGTTCTCGCCTAGCCTTTGCCTTTCTCTGCGCTCTCTGTTTCTCTGCGGTAGTTGCCTCTATTTTTCTCAGATTTTTCTCCGCCTTCCCTCCGCGCTGTCTGTGTCAAATCTTTTGACTTCCCGGCCGAGCGAAACTCCCGCGAACTCACCTTCGCGTACTTTCGTACTGGGCCGAAATGGGCCGCGCGGCCTATCGACTCCCCCACTCTCTAGCGGCATACTGAGTCGTGTTCGGGGCTCTCCAAAGCGCCTCGAATGTCTGCACCTCCATCACCCCAATGCCCATGAGCGGCCGGCACCCCCACCGGCCGCTCCCCCTTTCCTGCCTCAAAATTCTGACCCCAAGTCATACACTCCAATCGCTTTGATGGCTTCCATAAATGCTTCTTTCTTGACTTCCTCGCCGCGCAGTTCTATAGATTCCCGCATCGGGGTTGTGTGAGTTGCAGCGATTGGGGCGAGATTCGGGGTTGTGTCGTTAATTACGGGGCGAAACCGTAGCCCTCTATTTTTTCCAGCTGAACGGTCCCAAGCACTCCACGCGCCGCGTGTCCTGGGCAAGTGTCCTTACAACGGAGGTGGGGTGTGAGATTTCTTCGTGCGCTGCTGCAATGTGCATTTGTCTTTTGCATTCTCGCAGTCCTCAGTGGTTCGGCATGGGCACAAACCAAAGCCTCCCTTCGCGGCACGGTGACCGACCAATCCGGCGGCGTGGTCGTCGGCGCCAAAGTGACCCTCACCAACACTGGAACCGGAATCGCGCGCACCACCGCGACAGCCAACGACGGTTCCTACCTCTTCGATTTGGTGCAGGTCGGCAAATACAGTCTGACAGTAGATAAGTCCGGCTTTGAAACCTTCATCCAGGACGGCATCGTCCTCGAGCTAAATCAAAACGGCCGCCAGGACGTGGCGCTAAAGGTCGGTAAGGAAACTCAGACCGTAGAGGTCACCTCTAACGTCGCACAGGTGGATACCACCAGTGCCGTCCTCGGAAAAGTCGAGAACGAGCGCATGATCAACGATCTCCCCTTGGCCGATCGCGACACTTTGCAGCTCGGCCTTCTGCAAGCGGGCGTGTTCTCGCCTGATCCCGATGACGGTTCTGGCAATCCGTTTTCCGTCAGCGGTCAGCGCTCCGAGTCGCTCACCTTCTTGCTCGACGGCGCGAACAATACCGATTTTCTCGGCAACAACGTTGTTGTCAATCCGAATCCCGACGCTGTCGAGGAATTCAAGATTCTCACGAACAACTATGACGCAGAATACGGCCGCACTTCCGGTGGAATCGTCAATCAGATTACAAAATCGGGGACCAACGCTTTCCACGGAGACGCGTTCGAATTTCTGCGCAACACCGACTTGAACGCCCGTGACTACTTTCTGCCCGATACCTTGCCCAAACAAGCGTTTCAGCGAAACGTCTTTGGCGGCACGATTGGCGGTCCCATTAAGAAAGATAAGATGTTTTTCTTCGCCGCCTACCAAGGCTGGCGCAGCCGCGAAGGCCAGACCTCTCCGATTTTGACGGTCTTGAGCCCCGCCGAACGAACCGGCAACTTCGCCGAAACTTGCCAGACCGGCTTTGATGGGGGCGGGAATTGCATCCAGCCGTCCCCATCAGAACAGAACCCGCCGGCACACGAGCAGCTGGTCAATCCCTACACAGGAAATAACGTACCGTACAATAATTTGTCTTCCCCGGGTCAAGGCGGCACGGGACCCGGTGGTTCGCTCGTGAATAGTGTCATGCAAAACTACATCAACGCTTTCGTTCCGATGCCGAACCTGCCCAACAACGGATTTGTCTCCTCGCCCACTGCCGCCATAGACAACGACCAGGGTATTCTGCATTTCGACTACAACCTCACTTCCCGCGATGCTCTGTCCTTCGTCTATGTGATAAACGACGAACGCGATAATTACCCCTTCCAAATCATCAATGGGGCTTCGACCGGCGGCGATTTGCCTCTCGGATCCGGTTTCACAGATACCAACCGGACCCAGATCGGGACCTTTACCTGGACGCACACGCTATCTGCCGGAAAGCTCAACGAATTTCGTGCCGCCGTGAATCGCTACTCGACGCTGCAAGGTGTGCCCACCACCACCACTTCGCCAGCGGCGCTCGGTTTTACCAATGTCAATCCCGACGACCCCAAAGGCACCGCACCGCCCATCATGTACGCGTCCAGCTTCACCACCGGGCCTTCCCCCCAGGGACCAACTCATTTGCAGCGCACCACTTTTGAATTGGCCGACAATTTTACTTGGACTCGCGGTAAGCACGAATGGAAGTTCGGCGGTGATTTCACGCATATATGGCAGAACTTCAGATACGATTTCTATAACAACGGCAGCTTCGATTTTGACAACTATGGTGTTACCTGGACGAACGACCCGTTGGCGGATTTTGTGGGCGGCTTTTGGGATAATTATTATCAGGTCTCTAACGCTGTCTACGGTATTCGCACCGGCTCCTACGGCATCTATGCCCAGGATACTTGGAAGGCGAGTTCAAGACTTACGCTTAATCTCGGCCTCCGCTACGAGTACTACATCCCTCAATTCGACGTTCACAACAATATTCTTGGCTTCTTTCCCGGGACCCAATCCACCGTGTTTCCCAATGCCCCTCCGGACATACTCTATCCGGGCGATCCCGGTACACCCAATCGAGCCCTCGTCTATCCGGACAAGAACAACTTCGCCCCGCGCGTTGGCTTCGCGTGGGACGTGTTCGGCAACGCCAAACTCGTCATGCGGGGCGGCTTCGGCATCTTTTACGATATCGAGGACGGAGCCCTCAACCTGCAGTTCGGTGGCGAACCGCCGTATGGCGCGGTGTCCAACATCTTCCCCAATTCGTTTGCTCCCGGTGTGGACCCGATCGCGGACCCATTTACCGCGACAGGCTATTCGAATTCGTTTCCCTTTGCTACGCAAGGGGGCGGCGTGGGGACTTTCGAAGATCCGAAAATTCCGTATGCCTATACGACCGATCCGCACTTCCGCACGCCGTATTCCGAGAACTTCAACTACGGTTTTCAGTGGCAGGCCACCCCGAACATGATGCTCGAGACCGTTTACGTGGGCAGTCTCGGTCGAAAGCTCATTTCCACGGGTGAAACGAACTTCCCATCCGTTACTGTCGAGCAATATCAGCTTTCAACCTATCTGAATTCGGCAACAGCCTTGAACTATGCCCCCGTTAATCCCGAATGCGCCCGGCCATTGGCTGCTTGCGCAGGCGGTCTCATCAATCCGTCCGATCCCTATGATCCGACTGGCTTGCCGACCGGGATTCAGCAACTATTTACAAACTTCAGCAACGGCCTGTCGGATAGCGATCAATTGCAAATCACTTTGGACCAACGCTTCTCCCATGGCTTCTCATTTCGCGCCGCCTATACTTGGGCCAAGACGATGGACCTCACTTCCGGTTTCCGTGCACGTTCCTCCGGTTACACAGACCCCTACGATTACCGCCTTGACCGAGCCGTCGCCGATTTTGACGTTCCACAACGCTTCGTTTTCAGCGGCATTTATGAGTTGCCCTTCGCGGCGCACACAGAGAACGCTCTGCTGGAAAAAGTTGCCAAGGGATGGCAGCTCAATGGAATCGTGACGTTTCAGGGCGGCCAGCCGGTCAACATTTTTGCTAATACCAACGCCAGTGAGCAGGACAACAATCTGGATCGTCCCAACGTTATTGGTCCAGTCCCGCTCACTCACCAGCCCCGAAATGCGAATCAGATGTTTACCAGTCAATGCAACGGAACCAGTAACGGGGTGGAAACCGGAAATTTCTGGTTCGACCCCACCAATCTAGTTTGCGACGCCTGCCCTTACAGCGACCCAACTTGCGCCAACACTGCTGACCAGCCTGGAATTCCATTATTCAGCTACGGCGATCTGCCTCGCAATTATTTGCGCGGTCCTGGAATCAACAATTGGGATCTTTCCATCACCAAGAGAACCAGTTTCATGGAAAACAAATCGCTCGAATTCCGCGCCGAATTTTTCAACGCCTTCAACCACGTGCAGTTCCTGCGCGTAGACAATACGGGTTTTCTCAGCCCCACGTTCGCGCAGGTTATTTCCGATCGCGGGCCGCGCCTGATCCAGTTTGGTCTGAAGCTTTACTTCTAGGAAGCACTGAAAGTTTCTGAAAACGAAAAAGGCCCGAGGCGGCTGGTTTGCCTCGGGCCTTTTCTATTGCAACTGCCAGTTATTCCGCTAAGTTGAACTCGACGAGCGCTCCCCAACCCAGCGGCTCAGCCGCGCAAAAACTTCAGCGGCCGCGCCCAGCCGGTCGGTAACTCCTCATCGGCCGCGCGCGCATCCGGAACCGCGGCGGCAGAGGAGGCGGCACGCTATGCAGCGGCGCGCCACAGTTGTTGCAACATTCCTGCGGCGCATCGTGCAGGCGCAGCCAGCGCCCCCGCGAGATGCATTCCGGATTCAAACACTGCACCGTTCCACCTGCCAAATTCAGCATCGTCCCTCTCAATTTGCGTGTAAATGCCTGTGAAAGTGATGTTGCCGTGTCCGGGGAATGGAAAATCGTCCAGCGCTGTGCCACTCAAACGGAAACATTCGCGTAACGCAGCGTTAACGTGCGGAATTTTGCTCTGCGGCGGCTAGTGTGTCAAGAAAAATATCTACTATTAGTAGTGGTGTGGTTTCAAAATGGAACAGAACGCTACAAGCTTCGTAACGCCCGCCTGCCTGCCCGGAGGCAGGCGTCCCGCCGGCTCTTTCGACTTTGCTCTGTGCCCTCCTGGATCGTCCTGCAGAATGAACCGTCCGGAGATTCGGCGCCGCAATCGAAAATTAATTAGAAGTGTCGCTGGCGGGTGCGGCGGCTGGCGCCGGAAGCTTCGACAGCTCGGCATTCATGTCATCAATTTTCTTCTGCTCTTCGTCCATTTCCTGTTGCTTCGCCGCGATCTGGTCCTGCTCATCTTTCAGTTTGGCCGCGCCGTCCGTGTCCGACGCGTAGTCCGGCTTGATGTAGTACATCTGCGAATCCAGCGTGTACGTCCGCTGCAGCAGATCCAGGTCCACCTTGATCGTCGCCAATTTGTCCTTGGCATTCGCGATGGATCTTTCCAGCGCTGCCCGACTGCCCGCGCCACCGCCAGCCCCCGCAGACCCACTTGCTGCGGCCGGAGCGGCCGCCGCATCACCCGGCGCAGCAGCGGCGCCACCGTTATCATCGGGCGTCTGGCCCACCACACTGATTGCAGCATTGGACTTAGGAACGTTGTCGTCATCCCACACGCGCGCCGGCTTAGCCTGATCCTTCTTCGCTTCACGCGCCTGCTTGGCAGCCGCCGCCAAAGGATCGGCCGGCGCTGCCGGGGGCGCCTGCGCGTCCTGGGGCGGTTGTGCCTGGCCCGACACAATGCCGATCGGCATAAATAGCAGAATGCCAAGGCCCCAATGTGCGATTTTCATCGTGCTTCTCCCAGATGGCAGTTACGCAAACTTTAATTCTAGCCGCCCGCTCGCGCGAGTGGCAATTGGCGTTCTGTCCCGCGCCTTAAGAGACAACCTGTACTTCCCGGCAGGTACAAACGTCTCTGCCCCTCAGCACAGTCTTGTACCGCCAGTTATGTCTGCAATTGCCTCTTCCGCCCTGCCAAAGCTGCCAAGGACATTCCCGCCGCCAGCGCCAGATAGAATAGAGGCACGCGCGTCAGCGCCGTAGCCGGCGCCGATCCCATAAAATCCAGCGGCACGGTAGCGTGCATCGGCCCCAGGTACCACAATAGCGTATAGAGAATTTCAAATGGTTTGCTCGTTCCGCTCCATACTCCCAACGCCAGTGCAAACGTGGGAATGAAGGCCGCGCCGATCAGCCAGGCCAGCAACCCGCGCCAATTTCCGCCCAGCAGCAACCGCAGCGCGAATCCGCTGCCGGTGATCAACGCCAGCACCACTCCCGCGCACCACACCGCCGGAAGCTGGCTCGCAATCGGATGCGGCGCCGAAAAAAGCAGTGGGCTGGTTCGATCGCGGCTTTCCCGCACACCCATCGTTGACCACATCAATACCGGCCAGATCCAGGCGACGCACAACGCCACGCCGCGAGCTTGCGCGCCCGGCAACGCAGCCGCCAGCGCCACCAGCAGCACTGCGCCCGCATACCACCACCATTTCTGCCCTTTCAACATCAGCCGCAGCTCCGCCACCAGCATCGCGCCAAACCTGAAATGTACCGGCCCCGCTCGCAACGGCGTCAACGTCACAGCCGACATTGCTCCCATCACCGAACTTCCCTCCGCCACGCCGGAAATCTCTGGCAAATCCGAACTCGCAGGCTTGCTCCGACCAGAAAGCAGTCGTCTTCGCGCCGGATCGAACCGATCGAACAGCAAAGCGGAAAAAGCCACAAGCGCCAGCGCGAAACCAATCCAGGCGATCCGCCACAGCACCATTCCTCCCGTCCAAGCGATCCCGTTCCACAAAAACGTCGCGTGCACGAAATTAAGCGTTCCGACATCCACCGAAAACGAAAAGCTGTTGTTCGAAGTCGGCGCCGCCGCTCTCATACTGTTCCAAACCAGATTCAGCCCCGCCCAATCATAAGGACTCGTGCCGCCCTCCGCCCCCGCCGAAGCCGGTACCGCAAGTCCGGCAGTCCACACAAAAAAGTACGCGACGTTTCCGAACCCGCCGCGCAGCCAGGTAATCGTCTCGAAAACCACCGCCACCGCTGCGACCAACGCCATCGCGGGCAGCGCCAGCAACAGGAAAGGGGCCAGCAGCTTCCACAGCTGCAGGTGCGAATCTTCTCCTTGGAAGAATTGCATCGCGATTCCCGAAATCCCCAGGATCCCGACCATCACAGCCAGCACCATGAAATTGCTGAGCCACTTGCCACTGAGATAAAGAATCTTGGAAATGGGCGTGGATGCCAGAATTTCGCCCACGCGAGTCGCCCGGTCGCGCTCGATGGTATTCTTCACCACGTAAAATCCCGCCAGCGAAAGAAACGTAGTCGCCACCAGTGACATCAGCGTGCCAATCCATGCCGAATTGTAGATTCCGCGCATATGGCCCACTTGCAACAGAATCTTCCCAGTTGCGGCCAGATACCCGAAATACATCGCGAACAACAATGTAATCAGAAAACTGTAGCGCCGCACGCGCTCCAAAAAATCGGCACGCGCCAGTTCCAGCAGCACGTGCCAGCGGCTGGCTCTGCTTCCACTCATCGCGCGCCCGCCGCCGCGCTCGCGCGCTGCCTTGAAATGCAGTTCAAGTACGCATCCTCGAGCGATGGCGCCACAGCCACTGCGTCAGGACCAGGCTGCTGCGCCGCCACCACCCGCACATGTACGCCATCGCCTCGCCGCACACTCCCAGAAATTTGAAATTGCTGCCTTGCAGCCGGCAATTCGGCGCTGGGAATCACCCACTCCCATACTCGGCCTTCCACTGACCGCAACAATTCCTCCGGCGCCGCATGTGCCAGCAGCCGTCCGCCCCCCAAAATCGCGATATCGGTCGCGATCGCCTCGACGTCGGAAACAATGTGCGTGGAAAGAATCACGATGCGTTCCCCGGAAAGCTCGGAAAGCAAATTTCGAAATCGCACGCGCTCCTCCGGGTCCAGCCCCGCCGTAGGCTCGTCCACGATCAGCAGTTGCGGATCGTTCAGCAACGCTTGCGCGATTCCCACGCGCTGTTTCATTCCGCCGGAAAACCCGCCCAGCGCGCGCTCGCGCACCTCGCCCAGATTCACCACGCCCAGCAACTCGTCAATCCTCCGCCGCGCCGACGCAGCGTCCAATCCCTTGGCCGCGGCCAAATATTCCAAAAATTCACGCGCCGTCAGGTGCGGATACACGCCAAAATCCTGCGGCAAATATCCCAGCACGCTGCGCAGCGGATCGGGCGTTCGCGCGATGTCCGCATCGTTCCACAACACACGCCCCTCCGTCGCGCGCGTCACCGTTGCCAGAATCCGCATCAACGTGGATTTTCCGGCGCCGTTCGGCCCCAGTAATCCCACCACCCCCGGGCCAATTTCCATCTGCAAATCGCGCAGCCCCCACAACTTTCCTGCGTACTGCTTGCCCACACCCTCAATCACCAGCTTCATCGGTAGAAAACTCCTCAGGAAACGAGCTGCGCGGAATGTATCAATAATTACGGCCAAGCCTGCGCGAAAGTTCCTCAGCTGCCCAGATTATCTGCGAAATACCGCGCTGACGCGGCGCCCGCTGCGAAATCTTCCGCATTTGCCGCCACAGCCTTGCACGCCTTCGGCGGCCACGTCATAATCGCGGTTCGAATTTGGTCGGGAAGGCGAAGCGCCAAGCTGTTTGGAGCAAGGATGAGATCTGCCGCACTCTGGTTTCTGCTCTTACTAACTCTGGCCACCACGCCTGTCGCCTTCGGCAGAGCACCTGCGCGCACCGCAAACGACTTCGCGCCCACCCCCGTCGCCGCACCACCATCCTCGCAACCTCAGTCCAGCACCCCCAACATTTCAACTCCCGTCCCACCGCCGCAGTCATCCGAAAGGAAGGTCACGGCCTACACGCTCCCGCCCGACCTCTACCGCAAAGCGCGCGATCTCGGCCGTTTTCACGCTCGTTTTGCCTGGATCGATTTTTTCTATGGCATCTTCGTCCTCTGGGTCATCCTGTTCTGGAGGTTCGGCCCGCAATTTCGCGATTGGGCTGAATCCGTTTCCCGCAATCGGTTCGTTCAAGCCGCGGTCTTCGCGCCGCTCTTGATCTTGACCATGGCTATTCTCGGTCTGCCCTCGAACATCTACGAAAACTCGGTCGAGCGAAAATACGGCCTCAGCATTCAGAGCTGGAGCTCCTGGTTTTGGGATTGGACCAAGGGTCAGTTCCTGGGTATCGTGCTCGGAATTATTCTCGTTGCGATTCTCTACGCCGTCATTCGGTGGAGCCCGCGCCGCTGGTGGTTTTATTTCTGGCTGGTTTCATTGCCCATCGCGGTGATTCTCGTCTTCATTCAGCCCGTGATCGTGGATCCCATGTTCCACAAGTTCGAACCGCTTCAACAAAAAGATCCGGCGCTCACCGCCAGCCTGGAAACGATGGTCCAGCGCGCCGGCGTAAATATTCCGCCGGAGCGCATGTTCTGGATGGGCGCGGGAGAAAAAACCACGGAGCTGAACGCCTACGTCACCGGCCTCGGCGCATCAAAACGCATCGTCGTGTGGGACACCACTATCGCCAAGATGACCACGCCGCAAATCGTGCTTGTTGCCGGACACGAAACCGGCCACTACGTTCTCAACCATATTTGGAAGGGTTTGCTCTTCGCTGCGGTATTCCTGTTCGTGCTTTTCTATCTCGGCTTCCGCACCATCGGCTGGCTGCTGCGGCGGTTCGGAACCGCCTGGGGCATTCGCGGTGTCGAAGACTGGGCCTCGCTCCCCGCGCTGCTGCTTCTACTTTCCGTCTATTCCTTTATCGCGAGCCCGGTTCAAAGCGCCGTCAGCCGTCACTTCGAGCACCAAGCGGATCAATACGGCCTGGAAGTCACCCACGGCCTAATCCCCGATTCCAGCCAGGTCGCCGCGCAAGCCTTTCAGGTTCTCGGCGAAGTTGATCTCTCCGACCCCGCGCCCAGCCCCATCACCGTTTTCATGTTCTATTCCCACCCGCCCATCCCAGACCGCATCCGCTTCAGCCTGACCTACGATCCCTGGGGCAAAGGCGAACAACCCGAATTTGTAAAGTGACGATACGACAAGCGCCGTCATCCTGAGCGCAGCGAAGGATCTCTCCCGCCTTTCTCTGTGAACTCTGCGCCTCTGCGGTAGACCTCCTGCGTCTTTCTCAGATTTGCCTCCGCCGTTCCTCTGTGTCCTCCGTCAAATCTTTTGACTTTTTCCGCCGCGCTTAAACCCGCACCACTCACCCCCGCGCATGCACCTTCACCCGAATCCCATATTTCGCCCGCAAAGTTACCAAGGGATCCGGCACCACGCGATGCCCCGGCACCAACTGAAACCGAAACTTCTGCGCCACAGTCGCGATCACCATCCCCAATTCCAGCAACGCGAACCCCTGCCCGATGCACCGGCGCGGCCCATCCCCAAATGGAAAATAAGCCCCCGCCGGCAACCGGTTCTCCAGCCCGTCCAACCAACGCTCCGGTCGAAACACTTCCGGGTCATCAAAATATCGCGGGTCGCGATGCATCACCCACTGCGCCATGATGAACGTCGTATCCGCCGGAAAATCGTATCCGCCGATCGTGCACGGCGCAATCGAAGTCCGCGCCAAAATATAAGCCGCCGGATAAAGCCGCAGCACCTCGCTGATCACCGCGCGCAAATACGGCAATCGCTCCAGATCCGCAACCTGCGGATCGCGCCCGTCCAGCACGCGCTGCAATTCTTCGTGCAACCGCGCTTGCGCCGCGGGATTCTCGCTCAACATGTACCACGTCCAGGAAAGCGTCAGCGCCGTCGTCTCGTGCCCCGCCATGAATAGCGTCATCGTCTCGTCACGCAATTGTTTCGGCGTCATCTGCGTGCCGTCTTCGTCCATCGCGCCCATCAGCAGCGCCAGCAGATCGTTGTGCGGATTCGTGTTTCCCTCCGCCTGCCGCTCCTTGATGATTCCGTACACCAGCGAATCCAGAAACTGCGTCTCGCGCTCCGCCCGGCGATTTCTCGGCGTGGGCCAATTCTCCGGCACTTTGATCGGCGACCGCGCCTTGCGCATCGAATACCGCATCAGAAATCCCAGTGACTTACCCACCTCTTCCGCCTTCACACTCAGCGTCGTGCCAAAAAGCGTGCGCACGGCGATGTCCAGCGTCATCGCCATCATCTCCTCGGCGATGTCGCGCACCTCGCCGTCATGCCAACGGCGCATGTGCGTTCTGGCGCACTCCACCATCGTCGTGCCGTATTCCGCGATGCGCGTGCGATGAAAAGCCGGCTGCGCCAGCCGCCGTTGTCGCCGCCAGAAATCTCCTTCGCTGATCAGCAGGCCTTGCCCCAGCAACCGCTGCGTCACATCTTTCGTCAGCGTGCTCTTGTGAAATTTGGCGTGCTGCACGATGCACACCTGCTCAACGAAGTCCGGATGATTCAACATAATGCGGTGATGGCGAAACACCGGAATGCAGACGATGTCTCCATATTCCCGCGCCACGCGCATCAAGGTCGCCAGCGGGTCGCGCAGCACCTGCAGCGCCAGCCCCAGTAGCGGCGTGCCTTTTGGCCCGGGAGGCAAGCCCGGCATTTTTGCCGCGGATGCGGCGGTGGATGCAGCAGTCACAGTCATGATTTCGCTCGTTCTTTGCCGGCGGAAAAATCGCCCGCGAAGTCTCCTCTTATTATTACGCGCCCCGCCGCCAATTCATTGCATCAAATCTGGCAGTTCTTGCTTCCTAAAGATGCGGCCCGCCATTGAGCGGTTTTCTCCCGAATTGGGCCAGCAAATTGGGTAAGATACGCGGACGGGCCTTTCAGCCGCAAAGGGGATTGTGAGTGGAAGTCGAACAGCCGGACTGGCTGCAACAAATCGAGGGCGTGCTGGAAAGTCTCAACGAAGGCGTGCTCATCTCCGATGACTGCCAGAATATTATTTTCGTGAATTCCAACCTCGAACAAATGACTGGCCTGCCCCGCGGCGAGATCGTTGGCCCGGACATCCACCGGCTATATAACAAAGCGGAAGCTGATTATATCGTCGCGCAACGCGAACGAGGCTTGCAGGTTGGCCACAACCGTTTCGAATTCGTGCTGCCCAGAAAAGATGGCTCGCGCTTGCCCGTAATTATCAGCGCCCGCACGGTCGAGGATCCTGATGGGCGCCAGTTTGCCATCGTCACTTTCACCGATATTTCCGATCTGAAGCGCGCCGAACAGGAACTGCGCGAGGTGAACAAGAAACTCGAAGAGCGCCACCAGGAAATTCAGGAAGATCTCAAGCTGGCCGCGCGCGTGCAACAAAGCCTCGCGCCGAAATCACTGGTCTGGGGCGGCGTGCGCGTCGAAACCTTCTACCATCCGGTGCGCACCATCGGCGGCGATTTCGGTCTGGTGAGTTCGCTCGACGACCACTATCTGAATCTGCTCGTCTGCGACGTCTCCGGCCACGGCATCGGCTCCGCTCTGGTCGCCAACCGCATTTATACCGAAATGATGACGCAGTTGCGCGCCGGCTCCGCGCTGGACGCGATGCTTCGCCAACTCAACCGTTTCGTCATGCACAATATCGGCAGTTCGGTTTTCTTTTTCACCGTCGCCGCCGCTCGTATCGACCGCCCCGGCCGCCGCATGATCTTTGCCGGCGCCGGACATCCGCCCGCGATGATCGCGCACGAGGGTGCCGAGCCTCGCCTGCTCGAATCCCGCAGCATGGTGTTGGGCGCTCTGCCCGAGGCTGTGGACGCCGAAGCCACGCTCGATGTGGATCTCGACGCCGGCGACCGCATCGTGCTCTATACCGACGGAATCACCGACGTCTTCAATTCGCGCGGCGAAATGCTCGGCGTCGAAGGCGTCCAAAAAATTGTCCGCGAAACCTCCCTGCTCCCATTCAACGAAATGAAGCGAGGCATCCTGGACAGCGTAGCCGAATGGCGCGAGGGCCCCCCCACCGACGACGTCTCCCTAGTCCTCGTCGAAGTCTAAATCCGCATCGCCCCGGCCATCGTGGTACAGGCGATCGTGCCCGTGCTCCTAGCCTTCCTCTGCGAAGGATCTCTCTTCGCCTTATTCTGCATCCTCTGCGGTAGGCTCGTCTTTCTCTGTGTTCTACGGTTTTTCCTCTGTACCCTCTGTGATAAATCTTTGGCCTTCCTCGCGCCACTCAGAATTTCTCCGCCACCCACAAATTATGAGATAACGTTCAATCCGCAATGGCCCGCATCGAATTAGCCACACAAATCTCCACCGCCCCAAATGAAATCTTTGTCTTCTTCGTCCCCCAACGCATGCCCCTCTGGTACGGCACCGAAATGAACGCCCACTTCGAAGTCCAAAGCGGCGCACCCGATTTCGCGGTAGGCCAGAAAGTCCGCATCACCGGAAAACTGCAGAGCCACGATGTAGCGCTGACGGTCGTCATCACCGCCTACCAATGGGAACATCACCTCGAATGGCAATTTCAGGATTCCTACGGCGTGCGCGGAATGCAGCGTTGGGATCTGCAACCTGAAGGAAATGCAACCAAACTAAGCATGCGCGACGAATATGTAGTGCCCAGCAAGCTCGGTAAAATCCTGGACCGCTTCATCACAAGCCGCGCCGTCAAACTGCGCGACCAATCCTGGCTCGATCGCCTGAAGCGTTTCGCAGAGCGGCCCGCGCAGTAACCTCGCCGCAAACCCGCTTTTCTCGGCGTCCTCTGCGTCTCGGCGGTAAATTCGCGCGCCTAAACCCCCACCACCCGCAAAAATTTCTTCTTCCCCACCCGCAAAGGCAGCATCTCTCCGGGATTCAAAACAATCGTCCGCTTCACATCCTTCTCAATCTCGCCATTCACCTCCACCGCCCCCTGCTTGATCAATCGCTCCGCCTCGCTGCGCGACGAAGCCAGCCCTGTTTCCGTCATCACCGAATAAAGCGGCCGCTTTCCCCAAGCCAATTTCATTTCCGGCATGTCCGTAGGCGCTTTCCGGTCGCGGTACACCAACCGGAACTCGTCCGCCGCTTCTTTCGCGGCCTCTTCCCCATGAAATCCCGCCACAATCGTATGTGCCATCTGCATCTTCGCGTCCATCGGATGCAGCACGCCCATGCTCACCTCTTCACGCAGCCGCACAATCACCGGCGAACCAAAATCCGTCAGCAATTCGTAATAAGACCACATCAGCTCGTCCGAAATGGACATCAGCTTGCCGAACATCTCCCCCGGCGTCTCCGTGATCCCGATGTAATTCCCCAAGCTCTTCGACATCTTCCGTTCGCCGTCGAGCCCCACCAAAATCGGCATCGTTAAAATCACCTGCCCCGGCAAACCGTACTCGCGCTGAATCTCGCGATGCACCAGCAAATTAAACTTCTGCTCCGTCGCGCCCAATTCCACGTCGGACTTCAGCGCCACCGCGTCGTAAGCTGTCAGCAACGGATACAAAAGCTCGTGCACCGAAATCGGCTGATTCGCCTCCAGCCGCGAACGAAAATCCTCTCGCTCCAGCATCCGCGCCAGCCGGTAATGCGCGCACAGCTGCACCACTTCCGTGCTGCTCAGTTTTCCCAACCACTCGTTGTTGTAACGCACCTCGGTCTTGCTCTTATCCAAAATCTTGAACACCTGCTGCAGATAAGTCTCCGCGTTCTTCTGCACCTGCTCGGCCTTCAGCGGCGGTCGCGTCTCCGATTGCCCCGTCGGATCGCCGATCATCGCCGAAAAATCACCAATCAGAAAAACCGCCGTGTGCCCCATGTCCTGAAATTGTTTCAGCTTCCGCAGCACCACCGTGTGCCCCAGATGAATGTCCGGCGCGGTCGGGTCCACGCCCAGATACACGCGCAGCGGTTTTCCGGTCTTCACCGCCTGCTCCAGCTTCGCCTTCAATTCCTCTTCGCGAATAATTTCCGCCACGCCCTTTTTCAGGTACGCCAGCTGCTCTTCCACGGGTTTGAATTTCGCGGACGACACTATTTTCTCTCCGACCCTTTCGGCGCATTCAATAGCACGCGCCGCCCTTCGATTCGGTACCGCCCTTCCAGCACAATGCGCACCGCTTCCGTGTAAATCCGATGCTCTTCGCGCAAAATCCGCTCCGCCAAAGTCTCAGGAGTATCGCCGTCCTCGATCGCAACGCACGCCTGCAACACGATCGGCCCTGCGTCCAGATTTTCATCCACGAAATGCACCGTGCAGCCGGAAAACTTCGCGCCATGTTCCAGCGCCTGCCGCTGCGATTCCAGCCCGGGAAACGCCGGCAGCAGCGACGGATGAATATTCAAAATCCGATTGGGAAACGCCGCGACGAAATGCGGCGAGAGCAGCCGCATATATCCCGCCAGGCAAACCAGATCAACCTTTTGCTCTTGCAGCGCCGCCACCGCCAACTTGTCGTAAGCCTCGCGCTCCAGTCCCTTCGAAGGAATCACTCGCGCATCGAGTCCGCGCCGCCGCGCTTTTTCGATCCCCTCAGCGCCCTCGCGATTGCTCACCACAATCGCAATTTCCGCATCCGGAATGCGTCCCGCCGCCACGCTCTCCGCGAGCGCCTCAAAATTCGATCCGCGCCCCGATAGCAGCACGCCAATCCGTTTCTTCATGACCGCCCGAAATTAGCACAGTTCCCCAAACCGGCAAAACTTCGCCCCGCCCCGTAGCGCCGTCATCCGGAGCGCAGCGAAGCCTGCCTGCCGCCTTTTTCTGCGCCCTCTGCGTAAAATCTTTCGACTTTCCTAACCGCCCCGACACAGCCTTGACTCCAGCCCCCCACCAAGGCATCGTGTCCTGCGCAACGCTGCAAAAACTCGCACAGGAGGCTCTCCATGTCGCGCAACCGTCTAATCTTGTTAGCCCCGATTTTCGCGATGGCCTTCACGACCTCCTGCTACCGCGCCGGCGAAAAAGACGGCCAAGCCGAACACCAGCAGGAAATCCAGCAAGCCCGCGCTGCCGACGAAGCCGCCATCCGCGTCGCCTCCGCCGCATGGAGCCGAGCCTCCGCCGCGAAAGATCTCGATACAGCCGTCTCCTTCTATGCCGACGACGCCCTGCAATTCCCCAACCAAGCCCCTGCCGCAAGAGGCAAAGAAAATATCCGCAAGAACTGGGCCTCGCTACTCGCCACACCCGGCCCCGGCCTGAGTTTTCAGACCACGACCATCGAAGTCGCGCGCTCAGGTGAGCTAGCCTACGAGACCGGCACCTACGATTTCCTCACCACCGACAAGAAGGGCAAATCAAGCAACGAGAAAGGCAAATACGTAGTCGTCTGGAAGAAGCAAAGCGACAACTCGTGGAAAGCTGCGGTAGATATTGACAATCCCAATCAGTAGCGCAATGGCGCGCGCATCACACTGAGCGGCGCGTCGCGGGAGAGCCACTGTTGTTGGCTGTGCTCGCGCCGTCGCACTCAGTTCAGGCGCCAGGTCATCCTGAGCGCAGCGAAGGATCTCTAGCTTCTCTTTGGGTTTTCTCTGCGAACTCTCTGCGTCCCTGCGGTAAAAAGCCTTCTCCAGAATCCTACAACCCCAACTTCCCGCTATAAATCACTCTCGGCTTCCCCCGCACCGCCCGCTCAATCCTTCCAATCAAATAAAACTTCTCCCGCCGCCGTTTCAATTCCGTCTCCACTTTCGACACGTGCTTAGCCGGCACCACCAAAATCATTCCCACGCCCAAATTAAATGTCTGCAGAAGCTCATCGCGCTCAATCGCACCCAACCGCGCCAAATAACGAAATATCGGCAACACGGGCCAAGAACCCAAATCAATCACCGCCTGCACGTTCGCCGGCAAAGCCCGCGGCAAATTCCCTGTAATCCCGCCGCCGGTAATGTGCGCCATGGTCGTCACCCAACCGCGCGCCAAAATACTTTTCAGCAGCGGCCAATAAGCCCGGTGCGGCTTTAGCAATTCCGGCCCAATCTTGTTGCTCACTTCGGCTACGTACGTATTCGGGCTCAGCTTCGCCACTCCAAAAACCAGTTTCCGCGCCAGCGAATATCCATTGGTGTGCAATCCGCTCGAAGGCAGCGCCAGCAGCGCATCCCCCGAACGTACGCGCCGCGGATCCAGCTGCATTTTCCGCTCCACCGCGCCCACAATAAATCCCGCCAGATCGTATTCGCCCGCCGCGTAGAAATCCGGCATCTCCGCCGTTTCCCCACCGATCAACGCGCAGCCCGCATGACGCGCCGCACGGCTCATCCCTTCGATCACCTGCTCCACCACACGCGCGTCAATCTTCCCCATCGCCAGGTAATCCAGAAAAAACAGCGGCTGTGCGCCCTGCGTCAAAATATCATTAATGCAGTGATTCAAAATATCCGCGCCCACCGTCGAATGAATCCCCGTGGCAAACGCGATTTTCAGTTTTGTGCCGACCCCGTCGGCGCTCGAAACGAGAATGGGCTCGCGCCAGCGTTTTGCATCCAGCTGAAAAAGCGCGCCGAAGCCACCGATCGGCGCCAGCACTCCGCGCGTAAAAGTCTTGCGCGCCATAGCCGCAATCCGCCGCTTGGCTTCATCGGCCGCCGCAATATTTACTCCGGCATCGGCATAGCGCATGGTTGGTTTCTGCTTCCTGAAGGAGGCGAACTAAATCCCTGATTCCTGAATCTTCCTGCGAACTAGAATATGTGGAACAGGCGCTTCCAGCGAATCTCTCCCGGATGAATCACGGCGTTCAAATACGTCGCAAACCGCTCGCCCACGTGCCCCGGTTCCCACACGTCCTCCGGCGCCTCGATGGACATATAAATCAATACCGGCGTCCCGATAATGTTTTCCCGCGGCACAAAGCCCCAGTAGCGGCTGTCGTTCGAATTGTCGCGGTTATCGCCCATCATGAAATACTCGCCCGCTGGCACCACCAGCTCGCCGTTCTGTACTTGCTTGACTAGTTCGTTCCGCCACTCGGGATTGTCCGCGAACGCCATTTCGTTGGTTCTCGCCGGATAATTTTCTACTGGCGAATCGCTGGCATTCGGATTGTGTATGGCGTAGGGCTCATTCAGCGCCGTTCCGTTCACAAATACCGTCCCGTCCACGATTTTTATGCGGTCGCCCGGCACTCCGATGCAGCGCTTGATGAAATCCGGAAATCCTTGGTCCGCTAGCGGCGCGCGAAACACCGTGATCTGCTGCCGCTTCGGCTCGCGCCACAGCGGCACATGCCAGGGCGTAAACGGGATCCCGGCATCGTATCCAAACCGGCTCACAATCAAGTGATCGCCGATCAGCACCGTGTTTTCCATCGAGCCGCTCGGGATCACCCGCGCCTGCACCAGCGTCCCTTCGATGAAAAGGAACGCCATGATCACCCAAAACCACGAAACCACTTCGCGCCAGACCTTGTCGCTGGTCGTCGCGTGCTCGTGACGCTCCTCGCGCGTTTTTTCCAGCCGTTCCCGGTCTGCGGCCACGGCTTCTTCCACGTCAGCCTTCACGATGAGCCTCCACTTCCAATTGCACCAGCTCGGTCGGATAGCTGCCGGTGTAGCACGATGTGCAGAATTTGTGGCGAGCGTCGTCCGTATCCTCGACGGCCAACCGCAACCCCTCGAGCGAAACGTAACCGAGCGAATCCGCGCCCAGATATTTCCGTATCTCTTCCACCGAATAGTTTGCAGCGATCAATTCCTCGCGCCGCGGCGTATCCACTCCGTAGTAACACGGAGAAATCGTCGGCGGGCAGCTGATCCGCACGTGCACTTCCGTCGCGCCCGCGTCGCGCACCAGCCGCACGATTTTTCGGCTTGTCGTCCCGCGCACAATCGAATCATCCACCAATATCACGCGCTGCCCTTCCAGCATTCGACGTACGGGGTTCAGCTTTAGCTTCACTCCAAAATCGCGTATCGCCTGCTCCGGCTCGATGAACGTCCGGCCAATATAATGGTTGCGGATCAGCGCCATGCGAAACGGAATTCCCGAGTCCGCCGAATAACCGATCGCTGCTGGAACGCCCGAATCCGGCACCGGCGTCACAATGTCGGCTTCCACCGGATGCTCTTTCGCCAGCAAACGTCCCAGGCGTTCGCGCGTGCGGTTCACCGGCATCCCGAAAACCAGGCTGTCCGGCCGCGAAAAATAAACGTGCTCGAAAACGCACTGCTGCAGCGGCTTTTCCGGCGCGAAATGAAAAGACTCTACGCCGCTGCGCGAAATCCGCACCATTTCTCCCGGCTCCACATCGCGCACGTATTCCGCATCAATCAAATCCAGCGCGCAAGTTTCCGAAGCCGCCACCCAGGCGCCATCCAGCCGTCCCAGACACAGCGGCCGGAAACCCCGCGGATCGCGAATCGCGTAAATTTCATCGCGCGTCAGCAGCAGCAGCGAATACGCGCCTTCCACCTGGTTCAACGCATCGGCGATCGCGCCCGTCAGGTTCCGCGCCTGGCTCCGCGCGATCAAGTGCACGATCACTTCGGTGTCGCTGGTCGTCTGAAAAATGGATCCGCGATGTTCCAGCTTTTTGCGCAACTCGATCGCGTTCGTCAGGTTTCCGTTATGCCCCAGCGCGATTTTCCCTTTGTTGCAGTCAATCACCACCGGCTGCGCATTCATCAGCGTATTGTCGCCCGCCGTGGAATACCGCGTGTGCCCGATCGATGCGTCGCCAGGAAGCCGTGCAATCACTTCCGGCGTGAAGATTTCCTGCACCAATCCGAGCGACTTGTGCACGAATACCTGCGCCCCGTCGGTGGAGGCAATCCCCGCCGATTCCTGCCCCCGATGCTGCAACGCGTAAAGCCCCAGATAAGCCATCTTCGCCGCTTCCGGGTGCCCAAATACTCCGAACACGCCGCAATGGTCGTGAAAATGATCGTCGCCGAGTTGGATCAATTTGCTCACGCGTTTTCGATGGCCCCTGGCAGCGCTTCGCTCCACACTCGCTGGAACGATTCGATACTGCCTTGTATCACAGCCGCGCCCTGATATTGGATGCGGAATTCACCGCGAGTGACTGTACCGATACGTTGCGCAGCGACGTGATATTGTGCCGCAATCTCATTCACGCGGGCAAGCGAAGCAGGAGCAACAGATACAACAGCCCGCGCCCCTCGCTCACCAAATAACGCAACCTCCGCAAAATCATCCGCGCCCACCGCACCCATTGAAATTTCAGCAGCAAGCCCGTCGCGCCCAAAACAAGCCTCCGCCACCGAAACCGCGAGCCCGCCATCACTAACATCATGCGCCGAAAGCACCGCACGCTCGCCGGCCAAGGCCACCAAACAATCAATCAACCGTTTCTCCGCCGCCAAATCAATCGCAGGCGGGGCGCCCGCGACGACGCCATGAATCGTCTTGGCGTATTCACTGGAAGCGAATTCGGTTTTCGTAGCGGCGGCCTTCCCTTCACCCTGAGATCCTGGCAGTGCCGGGATCGAAGGGTCCGCCAGCCCGCCGAACGACGGGGCGTCAGACCCGGGAGCCGGTTTTCCGTCCAGCAACACGATGGCATCGCCCTGGTTCCGAAATCCCGAACCCAACGCGCACTCCGCGTCCTCCATCAATCCCAGCACGCCCAGCACCGGCGTCGGATAAATCGCCTTCCCCAAAGTCTCATTATAAAAACTCACATTCCCGCCAGTGATCGGCGTTTCCAAAACGCGACAAGCCTCCGCAATCCCATCGATCGCTTCGCTGAACTGCCACATCACCTCCGGCTTTTCCGGGTTCCCGAAATTCAAGCAATTCGTAGCCGCAATCGGACGCGCCCCGCTGCAAGCCACATTCCGCGCCGCCTCCGCCACCGCATGCATCGCGCCCAAACGCGGCGCCAGAAATCCCCAACGCCCATTGCCGTCAGTTGCGAGCGCCAAAGCGCGTTTCGATTCCTTCAACCGCAACACCGCCGCATCTCCCGCCCCAGGACCAAACGTCGTATTCGTCTGCACCATCGAATCGTACTGCTCGGTTATCCAATGCTTCGAAGCAATCGTCGGGGAAGCCAGCAAGCGCGAAAAATTCGCACTCAAATCAGCACCAGCCGCAGCCGATGGCACGAAAGCACCCGCGTCCGCCCCCTTTGGCTCCGGCGCCGCAATCGGCCGCTCGTACCGCGGCCCTTCCTCCGCAATCGCGTGCGCCGGAATCGCAGCCGCCACCTCGCCATGATTCAGCACGCGCAAAATCCCATCTTCCGTCACGCGCCCAATTTCGACCGCGTCCAATCCCCACTTATGAAACACATCGAAAACTTCGCGCTCCCGCCCGCGCTCTGCCACCAACAACATGCGCTCCTGCGATTCGCTCAACATAATTTCATACGGCGTCATCCCCGTCTCGCGCTGCGGCACGCGCGCCAGATCAATTTCAATTCCCAACCCGCCGCGCGAAGCCATCTCCGAACTCGAACTCGTCAACCCCGCCGCGCCCATATCCTGAATCGCCACCACCGCGCCGGTACGCATCGCCTCCAGGCAAGCTTCCAGCAGCAGTTTCTCCATGAACGGGTCGCCCATCTGCACGTTCGGCCGCTTCTGCTGCGACTCCTCGCTGAATTCCGCCGACGCCAGCAACGAAGCGCCATGAATTCCGTCGCGCCCCGTCTTTGCGCCCACGTAAATCACCGGATTCCCCGCGCCCCGCGCCTTGGCAAAAAATAATTCCTCGCGCCGGCAAATTCCCAGCGCCAGTGCGTTCACCAGCGGATTGTTCGAATAGCACGGCTCAAACCCGACCTCGCCGCCCACCGTCGGCACCCCAAAACAATTCCCATAAAATCCGATACCGCGTATCACCCCGTCCAAAATGTGCCGGTTCCGCGCCATCTCCTCCGCCGTTACCCTGCCCATGCTTGGTCCCGCCGTAATCGGCCCGAACCGCAGCGAATCCATCACCGCAATCGGCCGCGCCCCCATCGTGAAAATATCCCGCAGGATCCCGCCCACTCCGGTAGCCGCGCCCTGGAACGGCTCGACAAAACTAGGATGGTTGTGTGATTCAATCTTGAAAACCGCCACCATCCCGTCGCCGATATCCACCACCCCGGCATTTTCCCCCGGCCCCTGGACGACGTGCGTCCCGCGCGTTGGCAGCCGCCTCAAATGCACGCGTGAGGATTTATACGAGCAGTGCTCGCTCCACATCACGCTGAAAATTCCCAGCTCCGTGAACGAGGGATCGCGCCCCAATATTTTCTGCGTGCGTGCATATTCTTCAGGTGTGAGGCCGTGCTCGGCGGCAATCTGCGGGGTAACCTTAATTTCGGTATCAATCATTTTGTAGAGAAAATTCCAATGGCGCCCTCTGGCCGCTGCTGGCGTTAACAATTGCGATACGCAGTACCCGAAGCAACCAACCAGCGCCGTTTTACCCTGAGAACCCGCCGGCGGCAGGTTCTCAGGGCGGCGCGGCAAAAGTCAGCCCAGCCCGCCGAAGGGCTGGGTAAGTATGGCGCGATAGCGCCCTTCATTTCGCGGTGCCTTTCCCGCGAGCTCTTGAATTGCTTGCGCCCCACCGAGGACGCAGTGCTCGCGGAATCGCTGAAAATCCCGCTACGCCGGCACCGCCGCCGTAACTCCCGACGCGCGCTGCTGCGCACCAGCGTCAGCCGCCAAGCTAGCCACCAGAGACCGGAAAATCACCAGTCCATCCGCAGATCCCAGTCCCAACTCCACCGCCCGTTCCGGGTGCGGCATCAAACCCAGCACATTGCGTTCGCGGTTGCAGATCCCCGCAATCGCCTGCAACGACCCATTAGGATTCGCCTCGCGGTCGTCAGCGCCTGCATCACTGCCATCCGGCCGCACATAATGAAAAATTATCTGCTTGTTGCGTTCCAACTCCTGGAGCGTCGCTGCGTCGCAAAAATAATTTCCTTCCATGTGCGCGACGGGAATCTCCAGCACCTGCCCGCGCGTCGCCGCGCAAGTAAACGGCGTATCCGTAGCTTCCACGCGAACATGCACCTGCCTGCACAAAAACCGCAGACCCTGGTTGCGCATCATCGCGCCAGGAAGCAACCCCGCTTCCAGCAAAATCTGAAATCCGTTGCAAATCCCCAGCACCAGTCCGCCGCCGCGCGCGAACCGCTCCACTGCTTTCATCACCGGAGAAAATCGCGCGATCGCCCCGGTCCGCAAGTAATCCCCAAACGCAAATCCGCCAGGCAGAATCACAGCGTCGCAACCAGCCAGGTCCTCCGATTGGTGCCAGATGAACTCCACCGGCTGCCGCACAATGGCGCCCACCGCATGGAAAGCGTCCGCATCGCAGTTCGACCCCGGAAATTGCACCACGCCCAATTTCATCGTCGCGCCTCGCCTTCACTCATTTTAGCATGTGCGCCGAAGATGCCGCAGTCCCTGTTTTGGCGGCACCGGCCCGCCTGTTCCGTTGCCGCCCCTGTTCTGGCTGCAAGCTTTGGCCTCGAGATCAATCCAGCAAGCCACAGAAGTTCGGATTTTGGCTTTGGAAAGGAGTTCTAACGGCGGGAACGTTCGGAGGATTTCTTCTTCGCGCGTCGGCGCACTTTCCCCTTCGCACGGTGCACGACCTTGCCGCGGCGTCGTGGTTTCTTGCGCCCTTGCTCACGCGCAGCCCGCGCCATCATGCGCCGTCGCGCCGCCGCCCAACCCAGCTTGTTGCTCTGTCTTCCGCGCGCGATGCCCAGCGCGTCCGCCGGAACATTGTGCGTAATCGTCGAACCAGCCGCGACGTAGGCGCCGTCGCCAATCCGAACCGGCGCCACCAGCGCGCTGTCACTGCCGATGAAAACGTGATTGCCGATCGCGGTTTGGTGCTTGGCCACGCCGTCATAATTACAAGTGATCGTCCCGGCGCCGATGTTCGCTTCCCGCCCGATGGACGCGTCGCCCAGATAAGTCAGGTGCCCGGCCTTCGCGCCTTCGTGCACCACGGAATTTTTCACTTCCACAAAATTTCCAATGTGCGCGCCCGCGCGAATGTCCGCCCCGGGACGCAGCCGCGCAAACGGACCAACCTGCGCCTTGTTCCCGACGCGGCTGGAATCGAGCGTCGAGTGCGCGCCGATAATTACTTCATCGTCCAGGCGAGTATCGCGCAAAACGCTCCCGGTTTGAATCGTGCAGAGCGCACCGATCCGCGTCTTCCCAAGCAGTTGCACGCACGGTTCAATCACCGTGTCGGATCCCGCGCTCACTTCCGGATCAATCACCACCGTCTCCGGCAGATAAATCGTCACGCCTGCTTCCATCAGCTCCGCGGCCTTGCGCGCGCGGAAAATCCGGTCCACGTCGGCCAGATTTGCGCGTGTATTGCATCCCAGAATTTCGTTCGCGTCCGGAGCCACCTGCGCCAGCACGCGTTCGTTGCGCTGGCGCAGCAAAGCGATCGCGTCGGTCAGGTACAGCTCGCGATGCGCATTATCCGGACGCAACGCGCTCAGGCACGGCCACAGTTTTTCCAGCGTGAAGCAATAAATGCTGGAATTCACTTCGCGAATGGCGCGCTGCTCGGGCGTCGCAGCCTTTTCTTCCACCACGGCTTGCACGCGGCCTTCGGAATCGCGTACCACGCGGCCATAATCCGTAGGATCGTTCAACTCCGCGCTCAAAATCGTCGCCGCCGCTTCGCCGCGGCGATGCGTATCCAGCAACGCCGCCAAAGTCTCCGCGCGCAGCAGCGGAGCGTCGCCGGGAACCACAATCACCAGCTTCGCGCTCTTGCGCATCGCGCGCCGCGCCACTTGCAAGGCGTGTCCGGTGCCGCGCTGCGGTTGCTGCTTCACGGTATCCGCGCCCAGCGATTCGGCCAGCGCGCCCACTTCCTCGGCCTGGTGCCCCACTACCGCCAGCAGTTGGGCCGCTTTCAGCGGATGACAGGCTCGGATTACGTGCTCCAGCAGCGGCCGTCCTCCCGCGCGATGCAACACTTTTGCCAGGTCGGAACGCATGCGCGTTCCCTTCCCAGCGGCCAGGATCACAATGACGGCATCGGCGGCAGGCATGCGAGAGGTATTGTCGCTTCCCCGCCCAGCTTTGGCAATCGAAACAGCCTCCATGCGCTGCCGAGCTTCGGCGGGCGCGGGCCTCAGACCCGCCCCTGCTCTCGCGCTCACAAACTCCGCGCATTTGCTCCGGTGCGCCGTCATCCTGAGCGCAGCGAAGGATCTCTCGGCGTCTTTGACTTTTTTCAGCCGCATCCAGCACTCCGGCGTCATAAAGTCCGTGCATTCGTTAACCAAAGCGATATATTTCCTCGTAGGCAGAACCGGAGGCGCGCGATGTTTTGTCGAAACTGCGGAATGGCCAATCCCGATTCCCGGCAATTCTGCTCCAAGTGCGGAAAGCCGCTGCCTTCGTCTGCCGCCGCACGTACAACTCCAGTACCCCTGCCTGTTCCCGGAAATTCATCCGAAACTCCGCCGCCCTTCACCGGCAGCGCGCCCACCAGCGGCAAAGCCATCGCCAGCCTGGTCTGCGGAATCTTCCTGTTTTTCCTACCCGCCTCCATCGCCGCAATTATTCTCGGCCACATCTCCCTGTCCGAAATTCGCAACTCCGCAGGGCGCATCGGCGGGAAGGGCCTTGCGGTCACCGGCCTGGTGCTGGGATATCTCGGCCTCCTCATCATCCCCGTCATAATCGTCGCCGCGATCGCCATTCCGAATCTGCTGCACGCGCGCGTGGCCGCGAACGAAGCCTCCGCCGTCGCCGCGCTCCGCTCTGTCAATACCGCCGCGATTACCTACGCCGCAAGGTTCGAAAATGGATTTCCTTCCCGTCTGCAGGTTCTGGGAGACGGCACAGCGGGAGAATCAACTTGCAATCATGCTGTGATGCTAGACCCGTCGCTCACGTCAGGCCGCAAATTCGGATACCGATTCACTTACACTCCGCTGTTTCCAGACGGAGCTACAGCGCCGGTGATTTCACCGAAGGCCGCGGCGCAAGGCTGCACCTCGGGAGGCGCTTCCGGCTACACAGTGACGGCCGATCCCGTTCAGCGCGGCACAACCGGGCAGCGGAGTTTCTTTACCGACCAGACTGGAGTCGTTCGGTTTTCAGGTAACGGCACACCCGCCACCGCCCAAAGTTCGATTCTCTTCCAGCGGTAATTTCACCGGACAATTTGGCCGCAACTATCGGATAGCGCGGATTTCCCGCGCCGCATAAATTGTGCGAGCATCGAAGCAGCAGGGATCAATAGAGCAGCGATGAAAACTCAGGAAGCATTCAAGACGCCGAAGACGATGCACAGTCTGGACAATCCGATCTGGAATTCGCTCTGCACGCTCCACACGCACTTGGCGGAAGGCGACGAACTCGCAAAGCGTTATCCGCCCGAAGTGACTTTGCTCGCCGGAATGGGTGAACCGACCAGCGAAGCATACGCTTCACTTGCGAAAACTCTGCAGCGTGCCGCCGCTGTGCTGTTCCTCGACCAGCCGCCGCAAATTCCCGCGGGATGGATCACCGTCCACGCCTCGCCGCTGCTGCAGATGGTTTGTGAGAAACCCAATCTGGCGCAGGACGGTTTTCCAGCCGAGAAATTAACGCCAGCAGATGTGCCGGAAATGGTCGCGCTCGCCGAATTGACCAAGCCCGGGCCGTTCGGAACGCGCACGCGAGAATTGGGCGAGTACCTGGGAATTCGTAAATCACGTCGTCTGGTGGCCATGGCTGGGGAAAGGCTGCATTTACCCGGTTACACCGAAGTCAGCGCGGTCTGTACTCACCCGGATTTTCAAGGCCGTGGATATGCCCGCGAATTGATGTCCATCTTGATGCGCAAAATCATGCAACGCGGCGAAACGCCCATTCTGCACGTACGGCAGGAAAACGTCTCCGCGATTCATCTGTACGAAAAGCTCGGCTTCCGCACGCGACGCCTGATTCATTTTGTGATTATTCGCAGCGCCTGAAAATTTCCTGGAAGCTAAGACGTCGCAGGGAGAGAGCCGCCGACGGATGGCCGCGCATCGGCGGAATCGTGCGCATCGGTCGTTTCGGTCCATAGCGTGTGGTCGGCAAGCAGGCGAGTGACCAGCTGCGTGTGCAGCGCGTGACCGGCCTTGTGCGCGACGATGCGCGCTTTCAACGGTCGTCCCACCAGCGCGAGGTCGCCGATCAGGTCCAGCGCCTTGTGGCGGCCGAATTCATCTGGAAAACGCAGCGGACCGTTCAGAATGCCCTCGTCGTCCAGCACGATCGCGTTTTCCACCGAGCCGCCGCGAATCAATCCCATCGCTTGCAAGCCCGCAAAATCCTTCATAAATCCGAAAGTGCGCGCCGGCGCCAGTTCGCGGCTGAACGACTGGCGGTCCACCGTCATTTCCACTTCCTGCGGACCCACATTCGGGTGTTTGTAGTCGACGAAGCAGTGCACGCGGAATTCGTCCGCCGGATAAATTCCGATGCGGCGGTCGCCGTCGGAGAATTCCAGCGGCTTGATCACGTGAATGTAGCGCCGCTGCCGTCGCAGCTTGCGAATCCCGGCCTGCGCCAACAGTTCGATGAAGGGTTTAGAGGAGCCGTCCAGGATCGGCAGTTCCAACGCGTCCAGTTCCACATACACATTGTCCACGCCGCAGGAGTACAGTGCCGCGAGCAGGTGCTCGACCGTGGAGAGCAGCACGCCCTGCTTCATCAAGCTGGTGGCATAGCTCACCCGCGCGACGTTGCGCACGTGCGCTTCGATCTCGAAATTGTCCAGGTCCACGCGCCGAAAGACGATGCCGGTATCCGCGGGAGCCGGAAGCAGCCGCAGGTGGCAGCGTACCGCAGTGTGCAGCCCGACGCCGCGAGTTCCAACTGGTCGTTGAATTGTAAGTTGATAGGACATTCGCTGGGCTGAGAGACTGTTTGCAGTTCGGTGGCCCCTCAGCTGTAATTATAGCCCTTTACAATCAATAGCTTATACCAGCAACGACAGATAGATTCGTCGCGGTGTGGTAATAGTACAACATAGTGGCAGGTCCGCGCGTGGTTCAACTTGAACAGATCAGCGGAGTGATTTGGACGGCTACGCGGAGACGTTCAGATGCCGACCCTGCGGTGTGGTTGGGTCTGCTGGATTGGCAGCGGGTGGAGATGGCTGCCCTCCATCGGGTGCGAAGGAGTCTTGCAATTGCTGAAATTGCATAACCGCAGTCGCATTCTGTTGTGCGGTCGCTGCGCTTTGATTCGAAGCGTTGCTGTTCGCGCTGTCGGCTACCGGCGAGTTGTCGGACGTGGGATTTGTCTGCTCCGCCGGCGCCTGCGGTTGATTCGGCGTTGGCGGTTGGACCGGATTCTGATTGGCGCTCGAGCTGGAGAGCTCGGTCGCAATTGAAGTCGGATTGGCGGCGCCGACCGCAGCATTCGCCTGCGAACTATTGGCTGCGGACTGCACATTTTGTACGATTTGCCGAAGCGCCGCCGGATCGTTGACCCAGTTCAACATTCCTTCGCGGCTAATGAGGCTGAGACTTTGCGGATCGATGCCGAGCTGCTGCAGCACCCGGTCAAGCTGCTGAAGAGTTTGCTGCGGCGGGGCTGTGCTGGGCGCGCTTGTCGGCGTTGCAGTCGCCTCCGCGCTGGCAGCGGCTGTTGCAATCGGCGTTTGATTTGTGGCGGTGGCTTGCGCAGCTGACGCCGCAATGACGCTTGTGGCCGCAGTATTCGGCGTGGCGGCGATCACAGCAGATCCTTGATTCTGACCTGGCGGCGCGGTCGCGGCAGGTGGGAAAGCAGAAGTGGTGAATGCGGGGGTGGAATTCTGGCTCGGCGGAAATGTGATCGTATGAGCCAACAATGCGAACGTCGCCGGCTGAGCGTTCCCGGATGATTGCGCATTTTGTTGCCGTTGCTGCGGCGGGCGTGTTCCGGACAGTGACACGGTATCCTGCTGAGCTTTCGGCACAGACGCCTCAGGGATTTTGTTCGTTGCAGGGATCTCGCTGGTCGGCTGGGCCGCCGGAGCGGGGGCAACTTCGGCCACCTGCGCAGGCGATACATTCTGGAGCGCCGTGATTTGCAAGTCGATGGAGCCCATCTAAGCCTCAGTCCAGCAAGTTAAGTCGTGCACAATCAGCCGCTCAAGCCTCGCAACGGATACGCGATTTCCAGTGCGCATCAAGTTCGAAACCTATCTTTCCTGTCTAGCATATCGGCAGACACGCTTACGACTTTAGCGCCAATTGCCCCTCCCAGCGCGGTTGTCTCGCCTGGGCCGTTCCGCGTACAATGGATTTTCAGCCAAACGGACATGGCCACGCCCTTTACCATCCTTGCGAATTCCGCGCCGCCACCTTCGGCGCACCCGCGACCTTCCTGGCTGCGCGTGCGATTTTTCGGCGGACCAAAATATCAGGAATTGAAGCGCACCATGCGCACTCTGGACCTGCACACCGTGTGCGAGAGTGCGCGCTGCCCCAACATGGGTGAATGCTGGGAGCACGGAACGGCCACATTCATGATTTTGGGCGACATTTGCACGCGCGCGTGCGGCTTCTGCGCGGTGCCAAGCGGCAAACCTCTCGGCCCTCCGGCAGAGGACGAGCCGGAGCGCGTGGCGGAGGCTGTGGCGAGGATGGGATTGCGCTACGCGGTGGTGACTTCGGTGAATCGCGATGACCAGCCCGACGGCGGCGCAGCTATTTTTGCGCGTACGATCACGGAAATTCGCGCGCGTGTGCCGGGATGCAAAGTAGAAGTGTTGATCCCGGACTTTCGCGGCGATTGGAACGCGCTTGCGACCGTGATGGCTGTGAAACCCGACGTGTTGAATCACAATATGGAGACGGTGCCGCGGCTTTATCGCCAGGTGCGCAAGGGCGCGGTGTACGAGCGTTCGCTGGAATTGTTGCGGCGTGCCGGAGAAATGATTCCGGGATGGCCCACGAAAACCGGAATGATGCTGGGGCTGGGCGAAACGCGCGACGAAGTGCTGGCGGCGATGGAAGATATTGCGGCGCAGGGCACGCACATTTTGACGCTGGGCCAGTACATGCAGCCGACGCAGGAGCATCTGCCGATCGAACGTTACGTGCATCCCGACGAATTCGCGGAGTTCAAGCGGCGGGGCGAGACGATGGGATTCAAACACGTGGAAGCCGGGCCGCTGGTGCGGTCCTCCTATCATGCTTTCGAACAGGAAGAAGCGGCACACTCCTAGTATTGCAGCGTATTGAAGATTTGCAGTTCTCACCTCACTGAAACCTCATGAATCCCTGGCGCGGACTGAAAAATCTCCCTCGAGAAATGTGGATTCTTTCGGCGGCGACGCTGGTGAATCGCTCCGGAACGATGGTGCTGGCGTTTCTGGTTCTGTATGTGACGCACACGTTCGGTGTGACTCCGCCGCGGGCGGCTCTGGCACTGATGGTGTACGGCTTTGCGGCGCTGGTGGCTGTGCCGCTCGCGGGGATTTTGTCTGACCGCGTGGGGCCGCTGCCGATCATGAAAGCTTCGCTTTTTCTCACGGGTTTTCTGCTGCTTTTCTTTCCGCTGGCGAAAACTTACAGCGCGATTCTACTGATGACGTTTGTGTTCGCGGTGCTGAATGAGTCCGTGCGGCCGGCGAGCCTTTCGATGGTTTCGGATCTG
>Ga0181517_10000994_pt1 | contig 33757 bp, 25 predicted proteins | sample PEATcosm2014_Bin_31_FD_119748 | JGI IMG/M metagenome (GOLD analysis project Ga0181517, IMG submission 119748) | Peatland microbial communities from MTU Mesocosm Facility, Houghton, MI, USA - PEATcosm2014_Bin01_30_metaG | ecosystem: Environmental > Terrestrial > Soil > Wetlands > Peat | place... | reverse complement strand
GCCTCGATCTCTTTGGCATCCATGCCGAAACTCCTTGTAAAGGTCTACTTCCTTTACAATGCCAACGGGAGAATGTTGTGCTGAAGTGGCGCTGTAGTGCTAGCAGCCTGTGGCAAAAGTCGCGCGGGCCGATCTTGCGTCTTTGCCCTTGGCTCTTCGTTGTCGAAACTCAGCGTATTTCCTTGCAATACTCTTCGTTTCTCCGCCTCGATCCAAGGGTAAATCCGCGGCGCTCGGCCTCGCGGGACTTTTGCCACAGGCTGCTATAGTGCCACCCGAGTGGCATCCGTGCCCTCCTGGTGGCGCGTTCCAAGCGGACATGCCTTCAAGCCCTTCCAAAATTCTCCGCCACAAGTCCTTCTAACGGCCTCCTTTGCGAAGCGGCGCGATGGTGCCCTCGCAACCGGCACGGTCGTTGCATTAAGCAGGGCAGGAACAAACAGAGCAAAGGCCGGAGATCGCCGGTCGATGCAAAATTGGTTCGGCGATCTCTCGCCGCCAGGAGAAAGGCGCAGGCATGTACTTCTTGATCTACCCCAACATCCTATGAAGACTTCACCGAGCCATATCGATCGATCCTGGCCAGACGAACTGCTGAAATACCTCCTCTTCGTCGCTGGCATTCTTTTCGTGATCGCCACGCTGATAGTGGGAGGAAACTAGATCATGCCGGCGGAAGACCACAGACCCCGACCGATCACGGACTCGCCCTGCACGGGAGGAAATCCGCCACGGCGGCGCCGTGCCGTGCTGGAATCAAACCGGAGTGGCCCGATGTCAAACAGACGCATTATTACAGAGTTCATCCTGCTCATCGCCGATGATTGGATTGGCCGGGCATCCGACGTGCTGAACGAAGTGGAATCGGTTGGCGGCGAGGTGATGAGCGTTGATGAGGAGAACGGCATCCTCGATGGCCGTATCCAGACCATGGACCTGCCGCGGCTGGAGCGGCTGGCATGTGTTCATCAGCTTGCAGAGGGCGCCAGCTACGTGACGTACGGAATCCCAGGCGCGCCCGACCGTGCATTTGGCTATGGCCATCACGGCGGCGTCCGCCAAGGCACCAGCGCACACGCGCCCAAGCCCCACCATTCCGCCGACATCCACCCCCGACCGTGCCGGCCCTTCGCCGGGCGAGCAAAGTCCGGCACTCCGGTCAGCCCGCCCGCTCGACCCGGCGCTCCTCCCGAATTCAACCGGCCGGCGCTCGGTCCCCCATATCGCGATCTCTCGCAACGTCTCTTGTGGAAGGCCGAGGACCGCTTACCGTGCGACCGCTCGCGGCATCGCCCGGCGATCCCGATGGGCGTTCGTCTGGCTTATGGCATGGTTCTCGCGATGGGAGTTGCCATCGCGATCCGCAGTGTGATGGACCAAGAGAACGTCAACTGGTTATCAACGGTTCGATTGCTCTCCGGTTCGCTGTTGGCTGCACTGGCGACTTTGGCGGCGTGCGGTCTGTGCCGATTTCCGCTGATACGTAACGCCTGTACAGGCGTGGGCCTTTGGCTGGCGCTGTCCGCATGCCTTCTGCAGCGAACATTCCCGGAGATTGACATGGCTCTGAGTTTGGCGGCATTCCTGATTGCGGGTTGCGCCGTTGATGCCTTGGGCGACGCCTGAGCGGGAGACGCCGGATTTCAGCAGTGGGTTCACATCATGAACGCCAAACGGACAGCGGAACGCGACGAGATGGAGACAATGCCGCAGGAACTGGCCATCGACATACGGGCCCATGAGTGGCACGTGGCCGAACAGTTATTGGCGGCAGCGATGGCCCACGCCTGGGAACAAGGGTGTCTCAAGCTCATTGTGCATACTCCGCTCGCCGCGTCGCAGGTGGCCGGGTTCATTCATGACCTGGGCTTCACGTTCTCCCGCGAGCGCGGCGTCGGCGGCGCGCACGTGCTGGAGTTCTACCTTGATCTCTACCTGCGGCCGCATCCGCGAGAGCCGCGATTCTGAGCGGCGCCCTTTGAATCTCTCCACGCTACAAAAGAAGATGCAGAAGCCGGGACGTCCCCGCCCGGCCAGGTGCCACCCCGGTGGCTGCCGTGCCCGCCCGGTGGCGCGACGCAAAACGGCATTCGTTCGTGCCTCGGTGAAACTCTGTTCCACAAGTCCTTTTGCACCCGCTCGTTAGCCAAATTGCACTCGCTGTGCCCGGTGTTGGCACGGTGATTGCCTTAGAGCCACTGGAACGCAGCGCCGACGGCTCGGCGGAATCGAGCCGTGCAGTTGCGGCTCTCCGGAAAGGAATCAGCCATGTACCAGATTCAGATCTATCCGATCACCGAGACCCTGTGGCGTTGGGAAGTCCGCTGCGGCGGCGCACTGCTGTGCTGCGGCACCGCTTATACGAGTCGCGCCGCCGAGAGCGAGGCCAAAGAGGTCGTCAACGCCTGACGAAAGGCACGGCCTTCCTCCGTAATGGGATCAAACAAGGACTTTGCCATGTTGCGAATCACAACCGACGAAAACCCGCGGGTTCTCACGCTCCGGCTTGAAGGAAGATTAGAGGGCCCATGGGTGGACCTGCTGAAAGAGTGCTGGCTCAGTGCCGTGGCCAGGTCGGACAAGAGACGGCTTCGTGTTGACCTCAACGGCGTGACGTTCGTTGACGGCCAGGGCAAGACTCGGCTCGCGGAAATGCACGCCAACGGAGCCGACTTCATTGCTGACGACTTCGTGAACAAAGCCATCGTGGCCGAGATTGTCGGCCAATGAGCAAGTGGAGGCAGCCAAACATGAGTGAGCAAATGAGACAGCTTCAAGAGCTCGAAGTTCAACTGCACGCTGTCAATCAGGAGTTGGCGCGGGCGGCCCGACCGCTGGATCGGACGACCTATCTGAATATTGAGCAGCGGCAAAAAATAGGTGCTGAATTCCGAGCGGTTCTGGCGCGCTGGGAGTACGTGACGCAACAAATCTCCCAGGCGTTTGGAAACGGCAGCGCACCGGGCGTGTCTGGCCGAATTACAACGAAGGCGGATCGCGATGAAATCCAATAAGACCAAGTTCATTGCCGCTCGCTGCGTGCTGTGGGTGCCACTGGCCGCGCTTCTGGCGGCGGCCGGTTGCATGGTAGGGCCAAACTACCAACCACCGGCCACCACGATGCCGGCGGCATATCGTGAGCTGTCAACCGCCGGTCCGACGACCGCGCCCGCAGTCGCCACCGCCGATGTGCCAGCCGAAATCAGGTGGTGGCGGCAGTTAGGTGATCCGGAACTGACGGATCTGGTCGAGAAATCGATGAAGGCGAACTGCGGCGTCGCAGTCGCCGAGGCACGCCTGCGTGAGGCGCGGGCCGGCCGGGAAATGGCGCAATCGCTGCTCTATCCGCAAGTCGGCCTGGGCGCATCCACCCTTCAGTTTCGCGCCAGCGATTCCGTGATCAGCCTGCCCGGCCTGAGTTCGTCCGGCGGCCTGTTCCAGGTTGGCTTTGACGCCGCCTGGGCCGTGGACGTGTTCGGAGGGATTCGGCGCGGAGTGGAATCGGCCAGGGCGAACGAGCAGGCCACCGCGGCCGAGCGGCGCGGCGTCGTATTGATGGTCGCGGCGGAGACGGCCCGCGCCTACGTAGAACTTCGCGGCACGCAGTACCAGCTACAAATCGCCCAGGCGACGTTAGAGGAGCAGCAGCAGACGCTGGCGGTGACGGAAAACAAGCGGCAAAACGGCTTGGCATCGGATCTGGAAGTGCTACGGGCGCGGACGGAAGTGGAATCGACCGCCGCCCAAATCCCGCCGCTCCAGGCGGCCAGCCGGCAATACATCCATGTGCTCTCCACGCTCCTGGGGGAGGAGCCGACCGCGCTCAGCACCGAGCTGGAGCAACCGGCGCCCATACCGACGGTTTCCGGACAGGTCGCCATCGGAATTCCGTCCGATCTGCTGCGCCGTCGTCCGGACATTCAAGCCGCCGAGCGCCAGTTGGCATCGGCAACAGCCGGCGTGGGCGTGGCGACCTCGCAGTTGTTTCCACAGATGGTACTGGGTGGCGGCGGCGGCCTGGCAAGCAGGAATTTCGGCGACTTGTTCAACGGCAACTCAAACTACTACGTCGCCGGTCCGGTCATCAACTGGAGTTTGTTCGACGGCGGACTCCGCAAAGCGAACGTCAACCTCAGCGAAGCGCAGGTCGATGCCGCCAAGGCGGTCTACAAGGACACGGTACTTGGCGCGTTCCGAGAAGTGGAGAGCTCGCTTGTCGCCGTTGACCGCGCGCAGGCTCAAGTGAGCGACCTCAAGCGCCTGTCGGCCAGCGCACGGGAAGCCGCGGCCATCGCGCGGCGCGATTATGAGCGAGGCATCCTTGACCAACTGACCGTCCTGGACGCCCAGCGTCAATCGAGCCGCGCCGACATGCTGCTTGCGCAAGGCGAAGAATCGCTCATTGTCAACACAGTCACGCTTTACAAGGCGCTGGGCGGCGGTTGGGAAGTCGCCGAACCCGCGCCGGCAACACAACCAACCATCACGGTGAACCACAATTAAGGAAATGTCCTATGACTGCATCAGAATCCAAACAGGTACGTCGAGATCGTTTGCGTGGCAGATTTCGCGCGACGAGGGGCTTGCTGATCGGTTGCTTGCTCATGAGCGGCATGGTCGGGTGCCAGAAGCAGCCAATTCAGGATCCTCCGGTCCCGGTCAAGGTGAAAGTATTGGCGCCCGAAGAAATCATCCTGTCGAGCCGCTTCAGCGGTTCCGTCGAGCCACTGCAGAGCACGGATCTGGCGTTCAAGTTGCCCGGTACCGTGCAAAGGCTTTACCAGCCGCCCGGACTGGACCGGGATGTGCAGGTTGGCGACACGCTGGCAAAGGGAACAGTCATCGCCGAACTTGACGAAGGCGACCTGCGCCGCGCCAAGGCCGGTGCGGAGGCTCGCGTCGCTCAGCTTGAAGCGCGCGTGGTCACGGCCAATGAGAGTCTCGACATCGCCGCGCGCAATTTCCAGCGGTTCGCGAATTCCGCCGGGTCTGTCTCACAGGCCGCTCGCGACGACGCCGACGCTCGCCGTGTCGCCGCCGCCGGCGAACTGGCGGCGGCCCAGCACGCGCTGGCAGATGCGCGCGTGCAGCTCGACCAGGCGAACGACGATTATGTCAACCGCCAGCTCATCGTCCCCTTCGATCATGCAACCATCGCCGAAAAGCACATCGAACCGGGCGAACGCAAGGCCGCCCATGAACTGGCGTTTCGACTCATCGATATTTCCACCGTCCACGTCAACTTCGGCGTGCCCGATACCATGATCGGCCAGCCGGCCATCGAGTCCTCTGCTGTCGAAGGTGTGTTTCTGGGTCAGCAGCTTCCCATCAGCGCCGACGCGTTCGAAGGCCGCACGTTGATGGCGACGGTGACGAAAATCGCGCCGCAGGCGGACCCGCGGACGCGCACGTTTCTAACTCAACTGACGCTTCCCAACCAGGAGATAGCGCCCGGCCAGCCTCTGCTGAGGCCGGGCATGGTCGTGACCGTGCGCGTCGGCGCCGAAAACGATCGCACGGTCATGCTGCTGCCGATGGCGGCGGTTCATCAGGGACGATCTCCCGACGAACTGATGGTCTACGAAGTGGTCGGCGAGAACGGCCGCGATGTCGTCAGAACACGAAAGGTCGCATTGGGCGGGATCTACAACAATGAGGTCGAAGTGCTGTCCTTCGGCAGTGAGGTGCGCGCTGGTTCAAAGGTGGTCGTGACGACTGCCGAGCGCCTGACGGACGGCATTTTCGTTCGGATGATGGGGGACAACTCCGCTTCACCAGACGCAATATCGGAGGCCAAATGAACATCTCCCAATTCTTCGTGACCAGGAGACCCATCGCCTGGACCGCCATGGTGGCCGTGCTGGCATGGGGCGCCTATGCCTATATGAACATGCCGCAGCGGCAGGATCCGATTATTCCGGTTTCGACCGGCGTGGTCGTAACGCCGTACCCAGGAGCCGAAGCGGAAAAGGTCGAGCAGGAAGTCACGCGCAAGATTGAGCGGAAAGTGGCGGAGAACCCCGCCGTCGAACACGTGCGCTCGATCAGCCGCCCGGGTATATCCATCGTTTACGTCGATCTCTTCGAATCAGTGAAGAACGTGGAACTGGCGTGGCAGGACATCCGCGGCAAGCTCGGCGAGATCCCTGATCTTCCCATGGCGGCTGGTCAACCGACTCGGCCGACGCTGAACAAAGACTTCGGCGACACCGTCGCCGTCATGTTGACGATCAGTTCGCCGCCGGCCACGGACCTGGAGATCCAACTGCGCGCCAAGAGCATCCGCGAGGCGGTTGTGGCCCATCGGAAACAGTCGGCAACGACAAGTCCATCGGATCGGTGGACTGGCGTACTGGTCTATCCAAGCACCCTGGCACGATCGGACGTGTTGCGGATGGGCCGTACGCTGGCCCAGCGCCTGACGGAGTCGGGAATCGCGCAGGACGTGGGGATTGTCGAAGCGCCCGGCGCGGGCATGCTCGATATCAGTCTTGCCCCCGGCAAGACGGAGCGCGATCTCGATCAGGCGACCGCTCAGTGGGAACAGCAAACGACTGGGGCGGGCGATTACCACCCGGATATGTGGCCGGGTTTTTGGGTTCACGATCTGAGCGACCTGGAGGCGCAGCTTCGCGTCCACGCGCGGGACAAATACACATACCGTGAACTCAAGGACTTCGCCGATCAGATTCGCGACCGGCTCAAGCAATCGCCGCGTGTGGCGCAGATCGACGAGGTCGGCGCGCAGGACGAGCGCGTGTGGCTGACGTACTCCGGCCAGCGCCTCAACCAGTTCGGAATCACGCCGCTCTCCCTCGTCAGCCAAATCCAGGCCCGGAACATCAATATCCCCGGCGGGCGCGTGGAGTTGCCCGATCAGAACGTCGTCGTCCGCCCGACCGGCGAATACACCTCCGCCGATCAGATCGGGCAGACGGTCATGGACGTTTCATCCGAAGGCTACCCCCTGTATCTGCGCGACCTGGTGGAGATCACGCGCGGATATGAGGATCCGGCCAGCGTGATGAATTTCCGAACGATCAAGACGCCGCGCGACAGTTCCCGATCAGACGGCTCAGCCGATTCACGCGATGGCGGCGAAAAGGCGCCGGAGAACTACGACTTGCAGACGTCCCGCGCCATCACGATTTCCATCCGGCAGGTCAAGGGGACGAACATCGCCGATTATGACCGCGACCTGACCACGGCTGTTGCGGAATTGAAGCAGGCGCTTCCGCCCGACCTGCGACTGGAACGCACCAGCAACGAGCCGCAGGAGGTGCGCGACAAAATCGTGAGCTTCGACCGCAATCTCATCGAGGCGATTGTGATCGTCGTCGTGGTGGCGATGCTGTTCATGGAATGGCGCAGCGCCCTGCTGGTTGCGGTCTGCATCCCGGTGACGGTGGCGTTCACGTTGGGACTGTCACAATTGATCGGGATCGACCTGCAACAGGTTTCGATCGCCGCACTGATCATTGCCCTCGGATTGCTGGTGGACGCGCCCGTCGTGGCCGCCGATGCGATCAACCGCGAGCTGGCGCACGGCCATCCACGGCACATGGCGGCATGGCTCGGACCCAAGCGACTCGCCCGCGCGGTGTTCTACGCGACGCTGACCAACGTCGTGGCATTCCTGCCGCTGCTGCTCGTCAAGGGCAAGACCGGCGATTTCATCTACTCGCTGCCGATCGTCGTTTCGTTTTCGCTCTTGGCGTCGATGATCGTCGCCTGGACGTTCGCGCCGCTGTTGGGCTTTTACATTCTCAAAGGCCAGAAGGGCCTCGAGGCCTCCGACGGCAAGCCCGCGACAGGGTTCCCCCGGCTCTACAAAGCGTTCGTCGAGCGGTGCATTGCCCGCCGTTTTCGCGCGACCGCGATCGTTCTGCTCATCCTGGCCGCCTGCGTGGTCTTCGTCCGGATGATTGGCACGTCCTTCTTTCCCAAGGATCTGCACGATGTGTTCGTCGTCAATATCGACTTGCCGGAGGGCTCGCCGATCCGGCAGACGCGCGACGTGGCGCTGGAGGCGATTCGGACGATGGACGCCCTGGAGGGGCCGCACATCGGCAGCTATACGACATTCGTCGGCGCCGGCGGGCCGCGTTTCTGGCTCTCCATCGAGCCCGAGCAGCGCGCAGACAACTATGCCCAGATTCTCGTGCACACGACGTCAAAGGAGCAGACCGCCTCGATCGTGGCTCGTTTGAAGGAAGAACTTCCTCTGCAAATTCCCGAGGCACGCGTCAGGACACAGCAGCTCGAAACCGGCCCACCCATTGGCATTCCCGTGCAACTGCGCATTTACGGTCCGGATGTACAGGGCCTTCGTGATCTGGCCGCTCAGGTCAAGGCGAAAATGCGCGCGATTCCCGGGACAACCGCCGTCAGCGACGACTGGAGCGACCCGGTTTTCCAGATGACGCTGAGCATCAACTCCGACCGCGCCGCGATGAGCGGCTTGACGAATCAGGACATCGCGACGACGGTCGGCGCCGGACTCTCGGGCCTGGCCGTCAGCCAACTCCGTGATCGAGATAAGCTCATCGACATTGCGCTTCGACTGCGGCCTTCGGAGCGAAGTGAACTTGATGATCTGAACAGCCTGAACGTGGTCAGCACGACCACGGGAACGAGCGTTCCGCTTCGACAGATCGCGTCGTTTGAGCCACAGATCATCACGCCGAAGATTCGCAGGCGCGATCACGAGCGGTGCATGACAATTCGCTGCGACACGGTGGCTGGAGTGTTGCCGAGCGAGGTCGTGCAGCGACTGGAGGAATTGCTCCCCAAGACGCCGGCCGTCACGACCGAAGAAGGCGGCAATGCGATTCAATTCCCGGTTGGCTACCACTGGGAGTTCGGCGGCGAGAAGTTTGAGCAGGACAAAGGGTTTAGTTCTCTGAGTGTCGCGCTGATGGTCTCGTTCGTCGCGATCTACCTGGCGCTGGTCGTGCAGTTCAATTCGGCGACGCAACCACTGCTCGTCTACGCCGCCGTGCCGTTTGGGATCGTCGGCGGACTGATCGGCTTGCTCGTCATGGGATCGAGTTTCGGGTTCATGGCGTTCCTTGGAGTCGCATCCCTGGCAGGACTGATCATTTCACACGTCATCGTGCTCTTCGACTTCATCGACGAGATGCGTAACAAGGGCGAGCCGCTCCGCAAAGCCGTCGTCGATGCCGGGTTGGCGCGATTGCGTCCCGTCCTTGTCACAGTGCTGGCAACTGTCGGGGGACTTATCCCACTGGCCCTGGACGGCGGCCCGCTCTGGGAGCCCATGTGCTATGTTCAGATCGCGGGAATGCTTATCGCCACGCTGGTCACGCTGGTGATTGTGCCGGTGCTGTATGTGATATTCGTCGAGGACCTGCATCTGGTACGGTGGCAGACGGAATCAGTCCCGCAGCACGACGCGAAGGAGACCCATGTGGAACATTAAGTCGACAACCTGGATGCTCAATGAAATGAGCCAATGCACAGAACCTCGCGAACTCGTTCGGCTGTTCTTCGAACACGTTCGGCGAAGTGTTAATGTGCAACGCGCGCTGGTCCTGAGCAGTGCCGGGTTGACGTCCCCGCAATACCGCCTCCTTCACAACATCAGGCGCAACGATGAATCAGGCGACGCGGTCGCGACATCCAACGACCTTCGCGAGGGCGGGCTGCTGGCTTCGATCCTGTACGGCGGGACATTTCAGAATCTCACCCACTTTACGCCCAGTCCCACCGATCCGGCCTTTGATCTTCTGCGCGGCGGCCGTTCGTTGATGGCCTTTCCATTCTTTGAAAAGGGAATGTGCGCCGGCATGGTTGTAATACTCGGGGTCTCGCCTCGTTCCCGTAACGCGGCCGACCTCTGTGCGCTGGCAATGGTGTGCTCGCTGCTTGGACGCGCGATTGAATCGCAGAAGTTAGCCAATCAGTTGGAAGCCACCTACCGCGCACTGGATTCCGAACTTAAGGCGGCGGCTGACGTTCAACGCTGGCTGCTGCCGTCGTTGCCAGTGCTCCACAACACCAGCATTGCGGCATCGTACAGGACCGCGCGATACTCGGGCGGAGACTATTACGACGTGGGCCAGTTGCCCGACGGCCGACTTGGAGTTCTGATCGCCGACGTGAGCGGCAAGGGCGCGCCCGCCGCCGTTCTGATGGCCGTGCTGCGCTCGATCGTCCACGATGAGGTGGACAGAGCGGTGCTCAGCGGCCCGGCAGCGCTTCTGGACTATGCCGACGGTCGGCTGCGCGCTCTTGGCCTGCCACAGCGCAGCGCATTCGTTACGGCCTTCTGCGGCACCCTGGACGTGGCCACCGGCGAGTTGGTCTATTCAAGCGCGGGACACAATCCGCCGCGTCTGTTGCGCGTGAACGATCGGACGGTTGCCTCGCTGGATGGAGCCAGAACGATTCCCCTGGGTCTCCTCGACGAACCATCGACGCACACCGAGGAAACAGTCCAGCTCGCGCCCGGCGATCTGGCCCTGTTCTATACGGATGGAATCACAGAAGCGCGTTCGCCGGCCGGTGAGTTCTTTGGCGTGGATCGCCTCGACCAGATTCTCCGCGATTTGCCCGGGGTGGTGACGCCGGACGCAACCGTCCAGGCGGTCACAAAAGCGATCGCCAGCTTTGCAGGAGATGGAACACCGGCCGACGATCAGACGATCCTGGCTCTTGGCGGATTCGCGCAGCAGAGCTAATCGGTGTTCTCGGCCGGCTCGACCGCCTGGGCCGTTGCTCCGCCACGGCTGACCGCGGTCGCACTCTCGATCGCGGGTTAGAGGATTGACTCAAATCAGATCAGGGCTTGACGGTTTGTTCGAGTTTGGTCTGGACGGCCTGGAACTTAGCAAAGGATTCGTCGAGTCCGGTCAGAAGTTTCTTGATGTCATCGGGATTCGATTTGGGGTCGTTGACCGCGTCGCGGAGCTGGATCGCCGAGTTGTTCAGATCGGCGGCCCCGGCGGCGAATTCGCGGGCGGCGTCGAAGAGATTGAGGTTGGCCATCTCGTCCGGGCCGGGCTTGTAGAGCAGGCGCCAGGGACTGCGCTCGATCTCGGCGCTGGCGTTCTTGAGATTGTCGCCGGTGGTTTTCAAGGCGACGACCATGGCGTCGATCTTGGCGCGGTTGCCGGCCAGGATGCTCTTGAGATCGCCTGTCGCGTCACGGGCGTTAGCGGCCGTAGTGGACAGATCGGCCAGCGTCTGATGAGCGCCGGCGACGGCATCGTCAATTCGCTTGACCATCGCGGTGGCCGAATCCATTAACTGCGGAGCACGGGTCTTTACCGAGCTGGTGATCTCGTGGAGATCGGCGACGGCGCCGCGGAAGTCGCTCGCGCTGGGCCCGAGCATGTCATGTACGGAATCCATGGCGCCGGCGGCGCTATCGGCGACATGGTCGTACCTGGCAACGACGCCCTCAACCCGGCCGCGAACATCGGTCAGCAACGCATTGGCCGAATCGGCGGCGGTGTTGACGCGCGGGATGGTCGTCTGGCGCGCCTCGGTCAGGAGTGCGGTGGCGGAATCGGCGGTGGCGTTGATCCTGGGAATGGTCGAGGTATGGAGGTCGGAGAGGATGGATTTGACCTGCGGCATGGCGTCGCCGATGGCGCGAGTCAGGACGGTGGTCGTGCTGGGCTGGCCCTGGATGGGCATGGAACTGGCGAGGACCGCGCCGGTGCCCAGGGAATCGATGTTGAGCCAGCTTTGCCCGGTGAGCGTGCCTTGGACAGCGAGGTGCGTGCCGATGCGCAGAACATATCGGGTGGGCATCGAGAAGGTGACATAGATGGCCGGCGGATGATCGGGCGTCGGGTTTTCGATGCCGGTCAGGTCGATGGCGCGGACGACGCCGACTTTGAATCCGCCGATGCGGACGTCATCGCCGACGGCCAGACCGCCGATGTCGTCGTCGAGCGAGAACATGGCCTGGCGGTCGGACCAGGTTTGGGTGAATCGCTCGGCGCCGGCGATGCCGATGACGATGGCAATGACCATGGCGATGCTCAAGAGCATGAACAGTCCGGCGCGGATGGCGTTGCGTTGTTCTTTCATGATGAACCTCGGTCGTGATTGCGGTGATTACGTGTCTTGTTCGCCCACCGGCAGTTCGAGCAGATCGTCCTCATAGCCGCCGTGGCGCCGCCGGTCGGCGAGCGGTCCGTCGACCAGGCCGAAAACGAACTGGTGGACAAGTGGATCGGTGCTGTTGCGCATTTCGGTCGGAGTTCCCGAGGCGACGAATTTTCCGCGGTCGAGCAGCACCATGCGATGGGCGATGCGAAAGGCGGAATCCATCTGGTGGGTGACGACGACGCTGGTGACGCCGAGTTTGCGGTTCAGGTCGATAATGAGCTGGTCGATTTCGGCGCTGGTGACCGGGTCGAGGCCGGCCGATGGTTCGTCGTAAAAGAGAATCTTGGGGTCCAGCGCGATGGCCCGGGCGAGGCCGGCGCGTTTCTTCATACCGCCGGAGAGCATGGCGGGCATCTTATCGGCGTGCTCGCGGAGTCCGACGAGTTCGAGCTTGATTTTGACCATGATCTCGATGGTTTGCTCGGGAAGTTCAGTGTGTTCGCGCAAGGGCAGCGCGACATTCTCCGCGACGGTCATGGAATTAAACAGCGCGCCGCTCTGGAAGAGGACTCCGATGGACTTGCGATACTCGGCCAGTTCGACAGCCGTCATGGCGCTCAGGCTTTTTCCCAGGCCGACGATATCCCCTTTTTCGGGGAGCGTGCTGCCGATCATCAGCCGCAGAAGCGTCGATTTGCCGCTGCCGGAACCGCCGAGGATCACCAGTGTTTCACCCGTGAAGACATCGAGGCGCACGCCGTCGAGAACCGTCCGGCCGTCGAAGACCTTGGTGACGTTGTTGACGGCGATGGCGACAGTCGGATCGGGCATGGCTCACCAATTCAGGCTGTAAAAGACGCTCGTGAAGATGAGATCGACGGCGATGAGGGCGACGATGGTGTAGACGACGGTGCGCGTGGTGGCGACGCCCACGCCCTGGGCGCCGCCGGTGACGCTCAGACCCAGCCGGCAGGCCAGGCCGCTGATGATCGTGCCGAAGCAACCGGCCTTGACCAGGCCGGTGATGAAATCCTTGAGCTTGAGGATGTTGAAGGTGTGATGGAGATATTGGGCGGTATTGATGCCGAGGAAGATGCGGGAGATGACCAGTCCCCCGGCGACGCCCGCGACATCGGCGACGACGGCGATGCAGACCATCATGATCGAGGTGGCCAGGACGCGCGGGACAACGAGGAACCGGATCGGGTCGATGGCGTGAGCTTCGAGGGCTTCGATCTCCTCGCTGACGACCATGCTCCCGATTTCCGCGGCGATGGACGCGCCGGCGAAACCCGTCAGGACGATGGCGCTGACCAGTGGACCCAATTCACGTCCGACGGCGATGGAGATGATGTCGGCGATCGTGCTGACCAGTCCGAACTGGCGCAAGATCGGGGCCATCTGCAACGACAAAATGGCGCCGATGCAAAAGAGCACCAGGCACACGATCGAGATGCTGCGGACCCCGACGCGATCCATCTGCGCCCAGAGATTGGCCCATCCCAAAGCCCGGCCGCGCCGGCTGAACAGTGCGCTGGGGATGGCTGCGGCCGTGTCCCACAGGAGAAGACTCAGCAATCCGATGAAGCGGAGGAACCCGAGTACGCGGAGTCCGAGGAAGTAAACCGGCCGCAGCGGCGAGGGAACAGGTGTCTTGGTCGGTGCGGTCATGTCGCAGTCCGGTGGCGAAGTTGTCAGCGATGCGGATTACGGCACATTGGTTCGCGGCGGCACGACAGTCACGGATGTCGTAATGATCACGAAAATTGTGTCGACCCGGGCAATTTCGAGCAGACCCTTGACGCGCGGCTGGAGATTGGAGAGTTCGACGCGCCCGCCGCTGCGACGCATCTTCTGCAACAGCTCGACAAGCACGGCGACGGCGCTGGAATCCATGTACGGAACTCCGGCCAGGTCGAGAATCAGGCGCTTGGGCGAGAATTGATGCAGCGCCTCGAGCAGGCTGAGGCGCATTTGGGGGCTGTTGTGGAGGTCAATGTCCCCATGAACGGCGGCACGGACAGCGTCACCGTCCTGGCGAAGATTGGAGACGATCGGTTGGGCCATGTCGTCAGGCATGTCGTTTCACCAGTGTCAAAAGCATGCCGTCGCTCAGTTGCTCGAATTTCACGTCGTCCATACATCGCCGCATGCACAGCAGTCCCAAACCGCCGGGACAGTCCGGTTCGGGAGGTTTGGCAGGAAGACTCGAGGGATTGAACGGCTTGCCGAAATCGCGGATGGAGAGGCGAAGCTGATCGGATGTCCACGCCGCCGTCACCACGATGGGGCGCGAAATGTCACCGCCGTATTGATGGCGGATGACGTTGGTCATGGCTTCGTTCAGGGCCAGCCCGATTTCGTCGCACGATTTATCGGACATGCCGTGCGATCGGGCGAAATGCTCGACAGCCAGCCGCGCCGGGCGCAAATTGGCCGGATCACTGTCGATGCGCAATTCCAGCGTCTGAGACTCGTGCGCCAATGGTCGGGACGTCGTGGTATTGTAAGACATTGGAAAAATGTCACCTGCCGCCGACGCGTACGGCTCTTATCGGTTACCGGCGGCCAGCCACTGTTCCCACTGCTCTTCGGCCGGCCTGCGGGCATCGTCGTCCTCGTAGTAATTATAGCCCTTGGTCCCCTGGCCGGTAAGATCGCGCAAGGCATCGATGGCGCACATGCGGACCAGTGGATCATCGCTGCGCAGATCGTGAACGAGCTGTGGCACAATCGAATGATCGTGCTTCCTCACCGCTTCCTCAACAAGGGGAATCTTGACCGACGGGTCCGGATTGGCAACAGTGCGTGGCCCGGTGGTTCCGGCACAGCCAGCCGCGGCAAGCGCTATCGGGATGGTGAATCGGCAGAGATTCCGCATAGGCAAGTCCGTGCCGCACCAACTGTGAGCGGCAGGATCTGCCGTGGCGCAGGGGTGCTATTCGGCTTTATCGACGATAGGGCCGTCGGCGGTCAACCGGAATTCACCGGGACGGACCGCTTGGTGCAATTCACGGCGGTCGTCGACGGTGTCGCCCAAGTGAATCACCGTCCGCTAAGCCCGCCTGTCTCTTTGCGACCGATCACCTCACACCTGCGTCAGGCAAGGCAATCAATCGCCCCGCTGAAGGTTTCCCACGAACTATGTAGGCAGGACCAACGCGACACTTCACCTTGTCAGAGTTGTCAGAGAATCTGGGTAAACCGTGGAGAATTTGCTAAGATATATAAGATTTGGAAAGCTTGGGAGACGCCAGTCTGGCGCTATAATTCGTGATTGCACCGAATCTTGCAGCGATCGCGGAGTTCTCAACAGCCCAGAGCTGCGGAGCCGAAGGTTGTGGGTCCGACTCCCACCGGGGACATTCAGGGGGCGTCCAGGCCGTGAAGCTCCGAGTTGGGGGGTCTCAGGAAAGAGCGCCATCTTAACACAGAGCTTGGCGCCCAAGTCCTCAGTTGCGCCTCTGCCACCGACCGAGCGCGCGTCAGAACCGCCGCGGCGCTTCATCTTTCCATAACGCAGTCATAACACGCTTGCAACACAATAACAACACATCAGTAACAAATACATACCATCTTGACAATAACGGAACCAAAATGGTAGGCTTTGATGCTAACCACAGATTGCACGGTTCGGCAGCGATCAGGAACCCACCACTCAATCGGGCAATGAGCCGTTGTTTGGCCTGACCGCTGAATCGGGCGTCGGGTCGCAGACAGGACTCTTCTACAGTCCGGGCGACGCGACGCAGACCGAACTGGTGGATGTCTCGTTCACCGCCATGACGCTGGGACTGGATACGTTCACCCTCACCACCGTTGGCAATGGTCTGCAAGGCAACGAATGGAATGCCGATGGGGCGACGTACAGTGCCGCAACGGTTGATCCCACCGCGCAGACCAGTTCGTTTGCGGTGGACATCGTGGCCGTTCCCGAACCCGCCAGCATCGGGCTGATCGGAATTGGTTCGTTTGGCCTTCTTGCCCGTCGCCGCCGCCGCACGGTTGGCTAACCGAATCCGTCGAACTCATCCGCCCCGACTCGGACAGGTCAAGCAGCGACGCCGGCCTCGCTTATGGCAAACAAGCGAGGCCGGCTTTTTCTTTGAGCGCGATGTCCGCCGGCGTCGCCTGTGGCCGTGGCGACCATGATGGCTGACAACGTCGCCCATCCGCGTGGCGGATTTTCATCGTTCCCGGCGGAACAGCCGCGGCATACGCTGAAGTCGTGCGGCCCCGGTCGAACGGCCCGGCGCGGACCGTGGCTTCACGGCGGCCGCGACGCGGCGAGGGCCGCATCAGAACAAATGGGAGCATTGCGGCGTTGTTTTTCGAAATCCCGAGAGTCGCGGAGCGGCCGAATCCCATTGGGCGATTGCGCCGGTTGCTCGCTGGCAAAGAGTTGCCCGGACTCGGCGCTGACGAATTACCGCTTCGCGATGAGTTGTACACGATCGATCAGTTGGATCGTCATGCCCGGACTCTGGCCGGTCTGCATGAATTGATGCCCCCGGGTTGGCGCGACGCGGACCGGCTTCTGCCGCGACTTTCCGCCAACGCGGCGGTGCTCCACGAGGCCAATCTCCTCATTACCGATGCCGTGAAGCGAGGCCGGCGCATCACCCCGGCCGCCGAGTGGCTGCTCGACAACTACCATCTCATCGACGAGCAGATTCGCATCGCGCGGCGGCACCTGCCGCGCGGATACAGCCGCGAGCTTCCCCGGCTGAGCAATGGACAGACCGCGGGTTATCCCCGCGCCTATGCCATTGCGCTGGAGCTGATTTCGCACGTGGACGGCCGGATCGATGCCGAGAGCCTTCGCGCGTTCGTGGCCTCGTATCAATCGGTGACGCCGTTGCGGCTGGGGGAACTGTGGGCGATACCGATCATGCTGCGTTTGGCGCTGTTGGAGAATCTGCGGCGTGTCGTGGTGCGCGTGGCGGCGGGGCGGCGGGAGCGCGAGCGGGCGGCATTCTGGGTCGATCGCATGCTTGAGACGGCCACATCAGCGCCGGCGAACGTGGTGATGGTCCTGGCGGAGATGGTGAAGGAGAACCCGCCGCTGACCACCTCGTTTGTCGCGGAATTCGCCAGCCGCCTGCAGGGCCAGGGGCAGGCGCTGATGTTCCCGGTCACATGGCTGGAGCACCGCGTCGCCGAACAGGGACAATCGATCGAGAGTATTTTCCAGCAGGCCAGCCAGAGCCAGGCCGCCGACCAGGTTTCCATCGGCAACAGCATCGGCAGCCTGCGATTTCTGGGCGCCGTCGAGTGGCGGGATTTCGTCGAGACCATGAGCTCGGTCGAGCGGATTCTGCGGACCGATCCGTGCGGCGTCTATCCGCAGATGGATTTTGCGACGCGCGACTGGTACCGGCACGCGGTCGAGGAAATCGCCGCTGACAGTGCGTTTTCCGAAGAGGACGTGGCTCGCCGCGCGGTGGAGCTGGCCCGCGCCGCCGGCCAGGGTGACGTCCGAAAGAGTGGCGATGGGATTGCCGGCACGGGCCGTGGGCATCACGTCGGGTATTTTCTGGTCGATTCCGGTCGAGATCGCCTTGAGCGGTCGGCGCGGATGCGATTCCGCTTCCAGCGTCTGTTGAGCCGGATCGGCCGGCGGTTTCCACTATTGATCTATCTCGGCTCGCTGCTGGCGGTCACGATCGCAGTCACCAGTCTCATACTGCTCATCGCGTCGCGGCATGGCATGGGACATGGGGGCCTGGCCGCATGGGGCGCGATCGCATTGGCGTGCGCCAGTCAATTTGCGGTGGCGCTGATCCAATGGGCGGCGACGCGCCTGGCGCCGCCGCACATGCTGCCCAGGCTGGATTTCTCAAAGGGGATTCCATCGGCGCACCGTGTGATCGTTGTGGTGCCGGCGATGTTGACGGACAAGCTCGAGGTCGAAGAACTGCTTGAAGGGATGGAAGTGCGGTACCTGGCCAATCGCGATGGCAATGTCCTGTTCGCGTTGCTTACCGATTTTCGCGATGCCGCCAGCGAGACGATGCCGGGCGATGAGGCTTTGCTGAAACAGGCGCGGGACGGTATCGAGTCCCTGAACGCGAAATACACCGACAACGGAGACCGCGATTTCCCCGATGGCGCAACCCAATCCGGTCCGTTTTTCCTTTTTCACCGCGCCCGGTGCTGGAACGCGCAGGAGAATGTCTGGATGGGCCGCGAACGCAAACGCGGAAAGCTCGAAGATTTCAACAACATGCTGCGCGGTGAGACTGGCCGATTCGATACCATCGTCGGCCCTGCCGACGACCTGGCCGGCGTGCGGTACGTCATCACGCTCGACAGCGATACGCAGCTTCCGCGCGATTCGGCCAGGCAGCTCGTCGGCACGCTGGCGCACCCATTGAACCGGCCGTATTTCGACGCGGCGCTGGGTCGCGTCACGGCGGGTTACGGCATTCTTCAGCCTCGCGTCGCCATCAATGCAGCCAGCGTGGGCCGCTCGCGGCTGGCGAGGCTTTCCGGGGGCGAACCGGGGATTGATCCGTACACGCTGGCCGTGTCCGACGTCTATCAGGATCTCTTTGGCGAGGGGTCATTTGTCGGGAAGGGGATCTACGACGTGGATGCCGTCCGCCAGGCGTTGGGCGGGCGTCTGCCGGAAAATCACATCCTCAGCCACGACCTCCTCGAAGGAGCGTACGCGCGGGCCGGACTTGTCAGCGATGTCCTGCTGTTCGAGGAATATCCATCGGCCTATTGCGTCGAAATGGGCCGGCGGCATCGCTGGATTCGCGGCGACTGGCAGATCGTCCCGTGGCTGATGCCGCGCGTGCCCGGCGCCGATATGCGGCCGGTTGCCAATCCGATCTCGGCGTTGTCGCGATGGAAGATTCTGGACAATCTCCGTCGCAGTGTGATGCCGGCGGGATTGGTGGTCCTGCTGGTCGGCGGCTGGTTTCTGCCGGGCGGGGCGCTGTTCTACACGATGCTCGTCATCGCCATCCTGCTCCTTCCGTCGGTTTTGGCGGGCGCCACGGAACTGAGTCATCGGCCGGCGTATCTGCCCGTGAGTTATCACGTTCGGCTTGGGGGGGCATCGTTCTGCCGCCAATTCCTGGCGCAGGCATTTGCACTGGCGTGCCTGCCGTATGATGCCCAGGTCAGCGCCGACGCGGTGGCGCGGACACTGGTCCGATTGTTCATCACCCGACGCAGATTGCTGGAGTGGCGCACGGCGCGCGAAGCGCAGCGCGCAGCCGGCACCGAATTGGCGGGGTATTACCGGTCGATGTGGGTGCTGCCGGTGACTGCCGCACTGTCGTTGCTGGCCCTGGGCATTTTGCGACCCCCGGCGTTGGCGGTGGCGGCGCCGGTGTGTGGGCTTTGGCTGCTGGCGCCGGGCATCGCGCATTGGCTGAGCCGACCCACGCCGCGGCGCAGGTCCAGATTGACGGCCGCCGATCTGGATTTCCTGGCCAGAATCGCGCGGCGTACATGGCGGTTCTTCGAGACGTTTGTGACGGCTGCTGACAACGAACTGCCGCCCGACAATTTTCAGGAAGGGCCGCCGCAGGGCATCGCACACAGGACTTCCCCGACCAACATCGGCATCTCGCTGCTGGCGAATCTGGGCGCGTACGACTTCGGCTACATACCGGCATCGCAGGTTCTGGAACGCACGGCGCGCACTCTGGCGACGCTGGACAAGCTCGAGCGATATCGCGGCCATTTTCATAATTGGTACGACACGCGCACGCTCCAGCCACTGCGACCCGCCTATGTCTCGACCGTCGACAGCGGCAATCTGGCCGGACATCTGCTGACGCTGGCGGCGGGTCTGGATGCGCTGCCGTCTCAACTCCTTGTACGCCCTGTCATCTTCACGGGACTGGGCACGACGCTCGATCTGGTTTTCGACTCGGCCGGTGCGTCTGACATACCGGCCATCGCGAAAGTCGTGGACCGGCTCCACGGGCTTCGCGACCGGTTCAGGACGCCGCCGCAAGCAGTGTCGGCGTCCGCGGCTCTCCTGCAGGACGCGGCGTCGAAGGCCGCCGAACTTGTCGCTGCGGTTGGAGCCGATGCCGACGGTGAACTGGGCTGGTGGTCGGCGGCATTTGAACGGCAATGCCGGATGAATCTGGAAGAAACGAGCCATCTGGCGCCCTGGGCGGCGTTGCTGCCTGGCGCTGCGATGACATGGAAGGGCGCCGAGGCGGTCTCGACGCTATCTGACGGTTTGCGCGACATCATCGCAAAGCTCGACGATGTGCCGACGACCGGCGACGTGGCCCGGATGGAATCCGTGATGGTTCCGTTGCTCGACGAAGCATTGCGAAAACGAACATCGACAAATACCGCCGTCACGGGCGACGAAAGCGACTGGTTGAATAGACTGCGGGCCGCCATCGCGGCCGGATCGGAGATGGCCTCCAGACGAATCTCCGAATCGCGCCGCCTGGCGGTTCGATGCCGGGAATTGAGCGACGTAGAGTACGGGTTCTTGTACGATGCGGATCGTCACCTGCTGAGCATCGGATACAACATCGCCGAGCACCGACTCGACGCCGGTTTCTATGACCTGCTGGCGTCGGAGGCTCGCCTGGCCAGCTATGTCGCGATCGCGCAGGGCAAACTTCCGCAGGAACACTGGTTCAGGCTCGGCCGCTCGTTGACCAATACCGGGCGCGGCATGGCGCTGATGTCGTGGAGCGGGTCGATGTTCGAGTATCTCATGCCGCTGCTGGTGATGCCGACCTATGACAACACGCTTCTGGACGAAACGTATGAGGCGGTGGTGCGCCGGCAGATTGTGTATGGGCGCGAGCGCGGGGTGGCGTGGGGCATTTCGGAATCCGGATATCTGAAAACCGATTCGCAGGGGAATTATCAATATAAAGCGTTCGGCGTTCCGGGGCTGGGATTCAAACGCGGGTTGGCGGACGATCTGGTCGTGGCACCATACGCCAGCGCCCTGGCGCTGATGGTGGACGCCGAAGCCTCCTGCGCGAATCTGCGCCGCCTGGCGCGTGAAGGCCGACTTCAACGGTACGGCTTTTACGAGGCCATCGATTATGACGCGGCGCGATTGCCGCCCAATGAGCCCAACGCGCCGGTGCGTTCGTACATGGCACACCATCAGGGCATGGCGTTGCTGTCGCTGGCGTCGCTATTGCTGGACCGGCCGATGCAACGGCGCTTTCAGTCCGACCCCGCTTTTCGCGCAACGGATTTGCTGTTGCAGGAACGGGTGCCCAAGGCGCCGTCGGTCTTTCCGCGCGTCACCGAAATTGCCGGCACGCCGGGGGCATCGGTTGATCCGGCCGCAAATTTCCGCGTCTTTGCCACGGCGCAAACGCGGGTTCCCGAGGTGCATCTGCTGTCCAATGGTCGTTATCACGTCATGGTCACGGCCGCCGGCAGCGGATACAGCCGCTGGCGCGATCTGGCACTGACCCGCTGGCGCGAGGATTCCACCTGCGACGGCTGGGGCACGTTCTGCTACGTGCGCGATGTCGCGTCGGGCGAATTCTGGTCGGCGGCGCAACAGCCGACGGCGAAGCGGCCCGTCAGCTATGAGGCCGTCTATGCGCAAGGCCGCGCAGAGTTCAAACGCCAGGACGGAGACCTCCATAGCGTGCTGGAGATCAGCGTTTCGCCGGAAGACGACATCGAATTGCGGCGGCTCACGCTGACCAATCGCGGCCGGCCCCGGCGCGTGATCGAAGTGACCAGTTATGCCGAAGTCGTCCTGGCGCCTCAGGCCGCCGACACGGCGCATCCGGCGTTCAGCAATCTGTTCGTCCAGACACAACTGCTTCGCGCCCGCCGGGCGATTCTGTGCACGCGCCGGCCGCGTTCGGCCAGCGAGCGGCCGCCCTGGATGCTGCACCTCATGGCCGTCCACGGCGATACGGCCGCGCCGACGTCGTATGAAACGGACCGGAGCGAATTCCTGGGGCGTGGCCGCACTCTGGCCGATCCGGCGGCGATGCATCGCCCAGCCCTCAGCGACAGCGTCGGCTCGGTGCTCGACCCGATCGTGGCGATTCGCAACACGGTGACGATCGAGCCCGACCAGACGGTTCGACTGCATCTGGTTACCGGCGCTGCCGAAACCTACGAAGCCGCGTTGGCGCTGGCCGAGAAATACCACGACCGCCGGCTGGCCGACCGCGTCTTCGAACTGGCCTGGACACACAGCCAGGTCGTACTGCGGCAACTCGACGCCGCCGAGCCCGACACGCAATTGTACGGCCGGCTGGCAAGCCATATTCTGTACGCCAATTCCCATTTGCGCGCCCCCGGCAGCGTCATCGCTCGCAACCAGCGCGGGCAGTCGGGGTTGTGGGGCTATGGCATTTCCGGCGACCTCCCGATCGTGCTGCTGCGACTCACCGACCAGTCGCATATCAATCTCGTGCGCCAACTCGTGCAGGCGCATGCGTATTGGCGGCTGCACGGGCTGGCGGTCGACCTGGTGATATGGAATGAAGACCAGTCCGGCTATCGGCAGTTGTTGCAGGATCAGATCGCAGCCGTGATCACATCGAGATCCGAGACGAATCTGCTGGACAAGCCCGGCGGAATCTTCATCCGCCGGCTCGAGCAGATTTCCGAGGAGGACAAGGTGCTGATGCTGACGGTGTCGCGCGTCATCATCAGCGACACGGCCGGAACGCTGGCCGAGCAGATGGATCGCCGGCGGGGCGTGGATCTTCCCGTGCCGAGGTTCCGACCCGTTCGGAGCCGCCGGGGAGAAATCCCGGTGGGGGTGGAGGTTCCGGCGCACGATCTGGCGGAATTCAACGGGATAGGCGGCTTCACGCGGGATGGGCGGGAATATGTGATCACGACGACAGCTCAAACGCGAACTCCCGCGCCGTGGGTGAATGTGCTGGCCAACCCATGGTTCGGCAGCCTGGTCAGCGAGAGCGGTTCGGCATACACCTGGTGCGAAAATGCCCAGACGTACCGGTTGACGCCGTGGGCCAACGATCCGGTCGGCGACGGCGGCGGCGAGGCGTTTTATATACGCGACGAAGAAAGCGGGCGGTTCTGGTCGCCTTCGCCCCTGCCGGCGCGCGGGGCGATGCCCTACACGACGCGGCACGGTTTCGGCTACAGCGTTTTCGAATACACCGAGGGCGGTATCACGTCGGAAATGCTCATGTACGTTGCCACCGACGCGCCGGTGAAGTTCTTCTCGTTCAAGGTGCGAAACACCTCGGGCCGGGCGCGGCGGCTGTCGATCACCGGATATTTTGAACTGGTGCTGGGCGATCGGCGCGCAACGCATGCGCCGCATGTTGTCACGGAGGTCGATCCCAAAACCGGCGCGTTTCTGGCACGCAATTCCTATAACAGCGAATTCTCCGAGCGCGTCGCATTCCTCGATGCCAGCGATACCAAGCGCACCGTGACCGGCGATCGCGCTGAGTTCCTGGGCCGCAACGGCGGTCCCGGCGAACCGGCGGCGCTGTCGCGCGCACGCCTGTCGGGACGACTCGGAGCCGCACTCGATCCGTGCGCTGCGATGCAGGTCGTCGTCGATCTCCCGGACCAGCAGGAACGCGAAATAGTTTTCACCTTCGGCACCGGCCGGGATCTGGCCGACGCGCGCAACCTCGTGAATCGTTTCCGGGGTGTCGGCCCGGCGCGAGCGGCGCTGGAAGCGGTCTGGTCCTTCTGGACGCGAACGCTCGGGGTCGTGCATGTCGAAACGCCCGATGCGTCGCTCAATTTCCTCGCCAACGGCTGGCTTCTCTATCAGGTGCTGGCGTCGCGCGTCTGGGGCCGCAGCGGGTTCTATCAATCGGGAGGCGCGTTCGGTTTCCGCGATCAGCTCCAGGATGTCATGTCGCTGGTGCATGCGGATCCGTCGACTCTCCGTGGCCACCTGCTGCGCTGCGCCGGCCGGCAATTTCGCGAAGGGGACGTGCAACATTGGTGGCATCCCACGCAAGGCCGCGGCGTGCGCACCCGCATCTCGGATGATTTCCTCTGGCTGCCGTATGTGACCTGCCATTATGTGACGGCGCTGGGCGACATGGGTGTTCTCGACGAGAAGGTCAATTTTCTCGAGGGCCGTCCGGTGCAGCCGGAAGAGGACAGCTATTACGATCTCCCGAACCGATCGGAAGAATCCGCCACTCTCTACCAACATTGCGTGCGGGCAATCCGCCATGGCTTGAGGTTCGGCGAGCACGGCCTGCCGCTGATGGGAACCGGCGACTGGAACGACGGCATGAATCTGGTCGGCGAACACGGCAAGGGGGAAAGTGTATGGCTGGCGTTCTTCCTCCACGACGTGCTCACGCAGTTTGCCGATCTGGCCCGGCAACACAACGACCCGGAATTCGCGGCACAGTGTGCGGCCGAGGCGCACAAGCTCCGTGAGAATATCGAGGCGCACGGCTGGGACGGCGACTGGTATCGCCGCGCCTATTTCGACAATGGCATGCCTCTGGGTTCGGCGACCAATCTGGAATGCCGTATCGATTCCATCCCGCAAAGCTGGTCGATGCTTTCCCACGCGGCCAACCCCCAGCGCTCACGCCTGGCGCTGGCGGCCGTTGATCGGCAGCTCGTGAAACGCAATTTGGGCCTCATTCAATTGTTCGATCCGCCGTTCGACAAATCCGAACTGAACCCCGGCTATGTGAAGGGATATGTTCCCGGCGTGCGCGAGAACGGCGGACAGTACACGCACGCCGCGATCTGGACGGTCATGGCTTTCGCCGCCGCCGGCGACTCCGCCAGGGCTTGGGAACTTTTCCAGCTCATCAACCCGATTCGCCACGGCGACACGCCTGATGCGATCCAGACTTATAAAGTCGAGCCATACGTCGTTGCCGCCGACGTCTATGCCAATCCGCAGCACGCCGGTCGAGGCGGCTGGACATGGTACACGGGCTCAGCCGGGTGGATGTATCGTTTGATCACCGAATCGCTGCTCGGCCTGCACCTGGAAGTCGACAAACTGCGATTCACTCCATGCATGCCGGCCGGCTGGGAAACCCTCAAGATCCACTACCGATATCGGGAAGCCCTCTATCACATCACCTACCGCCGCCGCGGCGCCGGCAACGTCGTCAAGCGCGTGACGCAAGACGGATCGGACCAACCGCAGGGGGTGCTGCGGCTCATTGATGATCGCAGAGAACACAGTGTCGACGTGGAGATCGAATAAGGGTCTTTCGCGTCGGTTTGCCGGCTCCGCGATTGATTTCAATATTGACTGCGTGTAAAGCAATGCGGGGTTGGAGCACTGATTGTCCGGGCGGTGGGGCGGCCGTTCCTGCTTGGAGCTGACATGTGGCGAGTATTGGCGTTGGCGGCAATGTTGGCGGTGGGTCTTGCCCGGCCGAATATGGCGGCCGGTCAGGCGGATGCGACGACCCGGCCGGCCGGTGGCTGGGTTCCTGACACCTCCAGTTCCAATCCGATTGTTGCCAGGGCCACGCCGTCGCTGGTCGCGGTGCGGTTCACGCTCAATTCGGATTTCGGCAAGCTGACATTCATCGGCCCGGGCATCGTGGTGCGGCCGGATGGATTGGTCATGATCCCGCTGGTGATGGTCGACGAGCGATTTCCCGACAGCCAGATGATCGACTTCAAGATCATCCGCACGAATTACCCGCACGATCCTGTCGTGGTCGACGCCGTGTTCCAGGGCCGTGACGAGCGAACCAATATGGCCTTTGTCAAAGCCAGGGATCCCGCCGGCTGGACCGCCATCAAGTTCCAGGATTCGCCGCCCAAAATTGGCGACACGATCTGGAGCGTCGGACTGCTCCCACAGCAGGACGGTTACGCGCCGTATCTCATGCACGCGATGGTGTCGTCGAATCTGCGCGGCGAATTGCCGCAGGTTCTGGCCAACGACGGCCTGTGCGCCGTGGGCTGGCCGGTTTTCAACGCCGATGGCCAGGCGATCGGCGTCGTCCACAATCAATTCGATCAGCATTATCTGCTGAACGACAACGAAGCGGCCGCCATGAGTTCGGCCTTGTATCTGCCGCCGCGGATGTTCATGCCGACGCGCGGATTCGCGATGAGCCTGAGCGATCCGCCGGACCCCAACCGGCCGCTGCGAATCCCCTGGACCGGCATCGCGCAATTTGTCGGGATCGGCGCCGACGAGGCCGCATTCTTCAATCTCGAAAACCAGAGCGTCGTTCGGATCACCGACGTGGTAGCCGGTTCGGCGGCTGACAAGGCCGGCCTCAAGGCCGGACAGATCATCGTCCGCGTCAACGGCCAGCCGCTGGATCGCGGCGACCTTCCCGCCGAGATCGCCCAGATCTTCCAGCGCCGTATCACGCAGATGAAAGTCGGCGATCCGATCACATTGACGATCCTGCCGGAGCGCGGCCAGCCGCTGAAGGATGTCACGCTGACGCTGGAGGAAAGCCCCAAAGGCCCCAATACCGCACAGCGGTATTATGCCCAGGACATCGGCCTGGTCGTCCGCGACGTGACGTTCCTGGACAATTATCTTCGCAAGCGTCCGGCCGATGCGACCGGTGTCGTCGTTGCCAACATCCGCGATAGCAGTTCCCCCGCCAACAGGTTCGCGATTGGTGATCTGATCACACAGATGAACGGCGCCCCTGTCACGACGCTGGACGGCTTTCGCCAGGCGTACACAACGTTCCGCAAGGCCCACGCCGGCGATCCGATCGTGCTGGTCGCTCATCATCTCAAGGACATGCGAAACGAATCGATCAGCATCATGCCGGTGGCGCCGCCGGCGACGCTGACGCCCGGTGCGAGCCTGTTCCCGTCGCTGCCAGCTCTTCCAGCGACAGCCCCATAGCCGGCGACTTGCCGGGCCATGCCCGCCTGCGGGTATCGCGCGGGCTTGAATTCGCTCTCAGCCCGTCTAGAATCCCCGTTTGGATCAATTGGGCAGATAGCTCAGCTGGTAGAGCAATGGTCTGAAAATCCATGTGTCGCCGGTTCGATCCCGGCTCTGCCCATTTCCGATTCTGCACTGGCAAACACGGGTTTTTTCCGTGTTTTGCCGGGCGAATCGCTACTTGCTGTTGTCATCCCTATCACTCCGCCAGGCTCCACCGAAGTACGCTGAATTTCGCTGCCTAGTGACAAGTCAGGTGACAAGCGAGTTTGCAGCGGCTTCCCGTCCGTTCCCGTCGCCATCGCGGCTTGCCGCAGGGGTCCAGACAGGTTGGGCAGGACATCCAGTGCCGCAGCCAGATCGTCTCGCCGAAGGTGGGTATATCGATCCATGGTCAGCGTAATGGTTGAGTGCCGCGCCAACCGCTGCGCCGTCTTCGGATGGACACCACCGCTGGCCAAATTGGAGATGAACGTATGCCGCAGAGCATGGAAATCGGCCACACGGCCCGCGTCATCTCGGTACAAAAGGAAGTTTGACTCCTCTAAGGTGCGGCGATCTTGCCCGGCCCCGTGCGATTCCAGCCAGGCCCGGCGGCCGTCAGCCAAGTCCGCCCGGAACATCTTCACAACGCGATTGCCAGCAGGCATCGGAAATACCTTGGCGGTTGGCATCTTTCCAGACAGGTGCGCAACAACGGCGGCTGTCGTATCGGACCGAAGCGGCAGCGTGTCGTGCCGGCGATTCTTTGCGTACGCCGCCTCGATGCTCACGCTTGGTTCGTTTCCTTCGAGGCCGAAACTTCCTCGCGTAAGGCTGCGCAGTTCGCCAGCCCGTAAGCCGGTTTCGACGGCCAATCGGTATAACATTGCTCGTTCTTCGCCGGTCATGCCAAAGCGTTCCGGTGCTTTTTGGGTCGTATCCAATAACCATCGCAGTTCATCGAGAGACAGTGCCCGGCGATCATGGCGACGATCCGTGCGCGCGTTTACACCCTGTAGGTGGGCCAAAGGGTTCTCCGTTGTCCGGCCGTCGTGGACCATCCATCGGAAGAAACTCCGCGCATCGCGGAGATAATAGTTGAAGCTTGCTGCGCTAATTCCACGTACGATTCGTTCATCTTTGCCCCGACGGTCGCGCCGAAGTTCGGCGATAAACTTTTGCACCTTGCTGGCAGAAACTTCGGAAAAGCTGGCGATTGCGCACCCGTCAATAATCCGTCGGACACGAGCAGCCGATGTCGCCGCATGGTTTTCCGTATTCCCCTTCGCCAGCAGCGCCGCTTTCCAATCGGCCAGATGTTCGACCAACGGCTTGCCAGCCGCCACACGCGCCGCCGACAAGATTCCCCACTCCGCCAGCCGCTTCCGAATACCAGGCGGCATTGTCTCGACATACCGCGTTAAGTCGGCTGTCATCACGTCGCCGCCGGCACGAATGCTGTTCAGACGTTCGATCTTCCTCGCAAATTCAGTGCTGGCCTTTTTATCTTCCAGCAGCGGCAGGCGGCGCAGCGATTCAGACCAATCGACGAAAACCGCGTACCACTTGGACGACATCCGCTTGACCTTCTGGCCCTGGGCGTTCGTCTCATAGAAGGGCATTTGTCGAACCTTCATTTGTCACCAGCCTTTCGCAACTCCAATTTTAGATAAACCGCCAGACGATCCGCAATCACCATGCGCAGGCCCGTTTCGCCATTAACAAACCGCGACAGCACGGCCTCGGACACTTCCGCTTCCTTGGCCATTCGATACCGGCTCACGGGTGCCGACAGAATCGCAGCCCGCAATTGTTCGCTCAACGTCTTGGCCCGTGTTGCCATATGGGCATTGTACTGGCATACTTGCTGTTTAGCAAGCACTGAATTCTTGATTGTGCTGGCCTTCAACTCCCCGTTGGCTTATGCCTGACGGTTCAATTGTTTGTAGAGCGCATTGCCTGCCATCGACACCGGGGAGGGCTGCCCGCATCGAACCATTCAACCAATTCTTGGCGCGGCCATCGCACTGCCCTTCCCATGCGAACCGGAAGCGGTCCGAGCCGGCCGGTCCTGTGCAGGCAATAAAAGTGTGACTCGGAAATTCCGAGCAGCGCAGCAGCGTCGGCAGCGGTGAGGCCGATTGATTGCCCGGCAACATGGTCGCCACGCCCACATGCAATTGGTTCGCCGCTTGAAGTTGCAGGGCGGACGGGAAGTTGTGACGAGGGCATAACCATGTTAGGTAAACGTATGGTATAATCGTCATAGTCAAAGTCAAACGTTTTTTGATTGCTCTGAATAGGCCGTCGCGCATTCTCCCCCGCTCCGGTCCATAGTGGAGGGCTTTCCCTGCTGGGCCGGGGGTTGTCAATGTGGATCGCCCAGCGGGAAGGGCACCCGTGTACTCACGGGGAGGGACATTGACGACATCCGTCCCGGCACAAAATCGAGCTATGGGCGGGGAGCGGGAATACCCACCCTCGCCTGCGCAGCAGTCCTCATTCCTTACCTGCCTTTTTTGGAATGCTCGGTATAATCGGGGTCATTCAGGAGAACAGATAAATATGCCCAGAGCCAAAGGCGATCGAGCGTCAACGTCCGACAAGCCGAAGACCATCCAGCGAACTTATCGCTTCGACACCAAACTTTTCGAGGCATTTGAAGATGACTGCGCACAGCACCTCTCGAATCCGAAGCGGGTGATTGAAGCGATCATTCTTCATTGGCTCGATGCCGATCCCAAGGCACGTTCGGCCATCGCCCAGGAACATCGACGGCGCGTTGGCGTTGCGCCCGACGATGATTGATGTCTGTTGCGCTGTAAGAACACAACCCAATTCGTTGCGCGCTGGGCGGCGCAGTCGCAGCAGAGCATGTTTCGGTTCAAGCCAACCGCCAACTCGTGTCCAACTGCGCCGACATGCACGAAAGAAGTGACCTCAGCCTCGGCTCCAGAGCTGCCAGGGGAACGTCCCTTCCACTCCATCGCCCCGGCGTCGGCCCCCAGCGCTGCGCTCTTTCGTGAGGGCCGACGCCGACGCGACGGAGCTACAGGGACGATGGCAACGGGTCTGTTGTTGATGCACAACGGCGCGCACATCATCGGCTCAACTTTCCCTTTTCGTTGTTCATCAGCGGCTTGGACTGCGCACAATAGGCGCGCAGTTGGCAACGCCAGAAAGGCCCGTCAGCCAGTTTCCTGCGCGCACGTTTGCGTACTTCCAGCATCGCCCGGAGGGGAAGTCGGTCATCGGGATGCGCACCGCTGCGCACGTCCAGGGCGAACCAGCAACCCAAGTCGGCGTCGATCATACGCACCAGAGGCGCGCAGATCGGCACGCATCAGGAGATCATCGACGTGCAGCTTGACGGCTTGAGCGACGGCCAAAGAATATGGTTGGAGGGTATGAGAGTGGATGGCAAGGTAAAAGGAACCAAGGTGCGCGATTTGTAAGTCCATGTTGCATAAGAACCTGGCGCAACCTATGACGTTGGGCGGCAATGTGTTTCCAAGGTACATGGGAGCAACGACCGTCGTAACTAACGCCAGAATAATAATTTGACGGAACCCGCATACCCAGTAGGTTTCAAGCGGGTCACCAACTGTTGGCTCAATTCGCATCAGCGTTACGTCATACCGGTATAAGCAACATCAGCGTTCCAAGTTCCGCGTCTGCAACCGGATACGCAAGAAGCTCATACCTTCCTTTTATCTTGCCGTCTTTCATCGCAATGGCTTTTCCTGTTCCCGGCCTGCAATCAGGCCGACGGTTGCTCGGTTCGATCTGCCGTTGACGTGTTGACAGTTGACACTACCACCGCTGGCGATGTCGTCATCAAGGGTTCCGTCAACTGTCAACACGTCAACGCCCTCCTCCGCACCCTGTTGTGTCAGCAGGTGGAACACTCTCACCGGATGGCCGCCAGCAGCGCCGGGCTTCGGGTTCTGCCACCGGCCTTTGCCGGCTTCGGCCAGTTTCTCCAAGGCTTGTTCCCAATCCGCCGCGCTGGCGTGCAGGCGCGATGCTCGGGACAGTTCCCGCACTGTCGCCTTGCCGCCCTTGGCTTGCAGTAGTTCCACCAGCCGTCGGCAGTCCCGATCCTCTGGGCTTTCGCACAGTACCCCGTACACCCGCTTGGCCTCATGGCCGAACCATTTCGCCAGGGCGATGCCCGATGCCATGCTCGTTTCATCGCACCGCCAAGGGTCCACCGCTTCGCCGGCAGCCTGCCGGACACAATGCACGACCAGCGCCAGCCGGGCAGCGTAGCCTTCCAACTTGCTCCATGCCGCCGATAGTTCCCCGCCAAGCTCGGCCTGTTCCTGTGCGTGCTGGTTGTAGAACGCCACCCAAATGGCCTTGGCAGCGTCGGTCAATTCGATGTCCGCTGGCTCAGGCTCACCGTCAACATCGGTTGAAGGCTGGAAGCTCAATAGCTCGGTAAACAACTTGCCCATCGCGTCCAGCGTGTTGCCGTCAATGTCAGCTTCCGTCCACTGCTTCACCCGCCTGGGGGGTGAAGCCAGCAGCAGCCGCGCCGCCAAACCGTTGTCGTAAAACTCTGGCGTCAAACACCGCCGCAAGGTTTCCGGCTGAATGCCCCCTGCAATGCACACCGCTGCGCGGGGGACAAAGATTGTGGTCTTGTCGCCCGTCTTGCGGTCCACCAGCAGATTGCCGGCGCGGTGCATTTCCAGCCAATGCGCCACGTCCCCTCCTTGGCCGGCCTTGTATTGGTTGAAACTCGCCAACCACCCGGCCAGTTCATCCCGCGCCACCAGCAAGCCTCGCGGTGCATTGCTCAGCCGATCCGCCAAGGCTTCCACCGTCGTATCGCTGCACCACAGCCGTTCGCACACCGGGGCTTCGGGTTCCTCTGGGCGCTCTCCACGATCCGCCGGCTTGGCCTTCCGCCAAGCCTTCAGCGCTTCGTCATATTGCTCTTTGGCATCCCGGTATTCGGCCTGAGCTTGCTTGTATTCCTTCATAGCCCGCTTCTGTCGCAGCCGGATCGGATGCAATGCCAGGTCGAAGGCAGGGCTTTTCAACGTGCCACTGTCACCCACCACCACCGCCCAAAGCACCGGCGGTTCGCTCCATGACGCCTTCAACCGGATGCGCCGGCTGTTGCCGATGGCGCTGGCGAGTTCGGCCAACATGGGCATCGCGATGTATGCCGGGTCGCATCCAAGCGCCTTCGCCCCCTCATCCACGAATGCCGTCGCCGCTCCCGGCAGCGCGCCCACTGGGAACGGCTTGTACGGCTCGATGCTCGGCGGGGCGGCCGCCAGCTTGGCCTTGTTCTGGGTCTGCGAATTGTGCGCCGGCTTCATCCCTATCAGGTCTGCCGCCGCCTTCACCGCTTTAGACACCTCCCCGCCATGTTCAAAGTAGGCGTACAGGTCAAAGGCATCATGGCAGCCGCATCCGCCCTTGCCCCGCCCGTCGTTCAAGGGATCGTCGCTTGACCAATGGCAGCTTCGCCCGTCCTTCACCGATACCGATTCGCTCTTGCCGCCGGGCCGGATGTACCGCCCATGCGTCCCCTTGGCGTAGCCGTGCCGATCCAAGAGGGCTTCGATGGAATGGACCTGATTGAAGGCGTCGATAACCGACGCCTTCCCGTTGCTCTGCGCCTGCCGCTTCCGATGGGCTTCGCGGGCCTGGGCTTCGACCCGTTCCTGTTCCTGCCGAGTTAACGGCGCTCCATCCAGCGCCCGCGCTGCCGCCAGCAACTTCTCGGCATGATCCTGGGTGACAGTCGGCACACATGCCGCGTCCCCGGCCAGCCACTTGTAATGATTGCCCGTTGGATGAAGGGACGGCGCTACCACCGCATAACCGCCTTCCCCCCTCGTTTCGATGGCGATGGTTCGGCCCGTCGCCTCTTGCTCATCGGGTGTCCATGCCAGCTTGTCATTGCCGCCCGGATCGGCGCAGCGCAGCAGCACTTGATAGCCGCCGCCCCCGGTCTGTTGCGTCGGTAACCCGTTCGCTAAGTCGCCAACCGTATCGGCCCAGCGCTCACAAAATCCGTCCGCGTCAAAATCCAGGACCAGCAGTCCGCCCGATACCTTACCACCAACAACGGCGAAGCTCTGGATTCCAGCCTTGAACCACCGGCGTACCATCGTTTCGTCCACGATGGAGTTTTGGAAGGGCTTCCATGTTGGCTTTCCGTCTTCACCCTTGGGCAGCAGGCGTGTCGCCGGCCGCTTCGTCGTATGGTCAATCGGGATGATGGAAACCCCAGCCTTAATGCACGCGAGCGCGGCGGACAATAATTCGTCGCTCATCGCCCACCTCCGCGCGTCGCCTGCCAGCGGGAGCGAGCCGGGCAGCCTGCCCGAAACCAAGCCAATACTTCATCGCGGTCATATCGCTTCGCCCGGCCAAGCCTGCGGGCTTCAGGGCCGAAACGTCCTGTCCGCAGCAGACCGAAGAAATGGCTTTGGCTGATACCCAGCAGTGCCGATACCTCGGCTGCATCCAGACCGACAGGCTCAATAGCTCCGGGAACGGGCTGAATCTTAGCGATCACGGCCCACCCCCCTTCGGTCATGCCGCCGCGCGTCGATCGCGCTCAACTCGTGCCGCACCATCGCAACGGCCGCGCGGTCATACAGCCGCAACGTACCGGCGCGGGCAGCGGGCTGGATATGGGGGCGGGTTGCCAGAATGTGAAGAACACGGTGCAGCGGGGCCTTCAACTCCGCCGCGATCACACCCGGCGTAATCAGTCTCGGTGGGGGCTTTGTCATCATGTGAACACCTCACCCATGTGAGCGTGTTCACGTGAACAGAGCTAAAAGGCCATAATTTCTCGGAAATTTTGCGGTTTTATCGCTCATG
>Ga0181517_10000993_pt1 | contig 33763 bp, 28 predicted proteins | sample PEATcosm2014_Bin_31_FD_119748 | JGI IMG/M metagenome (GOLD analysis project Ga0181517, IMG submission 119748) | Peatland microbial communities from MTU Mesocosm Facility, Houghton, MI, USA - PEATcosm2014_Bin01_30_metaG | ecosystem: Environmental > Terrestrial > Soil > Wetlands > Peat | place... | reverse complement strand
GCCATGGACCTTGGGATGGAGGGTTTTGACGCGGCCATCGAGCATCTCCGGAAAGCCCGTCAACTCGCTAATGTCCTTCACTGGAAGGCCCGCCGCACGCAGTGCCGCCGCGGTGCCGCCGGTCGAGACCAGCTCAACGCCAAAGCCAGCCAGGACGCGGGCAAAGTCGACCAGGCCGGTTTTGTCGGTAACACTCAGCAGGGCGCGCCGAATCTGTTTTGCGTAGCTCGCGGTTGGGCTCACGATCAGGCTCCTTTCAAAAAACGATGAAGGTGATGGGCTTGGTGAATTCCGGTTGGACGAGATGGACGAGGACCAAACTCCAGCTTACAACCTGAGGGCCGCGGGCAAGCTGGCGGTCAAGCTGGCGGTCAAGCTGGCGGTCAAGGCGAAAACCGGTTTCAAAACCCGGCTTTCCACCGCATTGCGGAACGCAGCTTTGCCAATCAGGCATGTGAACGATTCCCACTGCGATCCTTATGGGAAATGCATTAAAGTTAGGGTATGGGAAGTTATCCGTCCGTCCCCCAACCGGAGATTCTTCCTCCGGAGACCGGATATGCACCCCCGCCTCCGCCAGTTCGGCGGCGACGGCCGTCCTGGGCTGCCGCTCCAGCTACCTATCTGCTGGTGGGGATCAATTGCGCCGTGTTTGTGGCCATGTTGCTGAGCGGAGTCAGCATCGGCAGCCCCACCGTGGATCAACTGATGCATTGGGGCGCGGATAACGCGGGCAACGTGCTGCTGGGCGGCGAGTGGTGGCGGATTGTGACCGCCATGTTTGTGCACGTGGGGATTCTGCACCTGGCCACCAATATGTGGTGCCTGTGGAACCTGGCGCTGCTGGCCGAGCCGCTGATGGGTTCCTGGGGCGTGATCGCGGTGTACATTCTGACTGGCGCCGCCGGCAATCTTTTGTCTACGCTGGTGAACTGGATTCTCTACCATAATGGGCCTTCAGGACCGGTGTTCCCGGCTGGGGCGGGGGCGTCTGGGGCAGTGTTTGGCATTGCCGGAGCGCTGATTGTGCTGCTCAAGCCGCACCGGCTGCCGGTGCCGCCGCTGGAACTGAAGAGGCTGCGCAGGTCGGTGATCTACTTTGCGGCGCTGAACCTGATCCTTGGGCTCTCCATCAGTTTTGGCACCACGGTAATCGGTTCGGGAATTCACATCGACAATATGGCGCACGTCGGCGGCTTTGCCTGCGGCTTGCTGTTCGCGCTGCCCATGGTACCGCGGATTGGCTCGCCGCGGGCGCTCTTCGAGAGGCGGCTGCGGATCGCGGTGCTTATGGTGGTGGGGATCCTGGTGCTGTTCGGCTTCTACCTGGACCAGTTGCCGCCGCTGGGCTAGAGCCTCCTATCCACAATGTGACGCCCATCGCCAACAGCGCGTGACGTGTGCAAGAATACTTCCCGTAAGCAGTTCGTCTCATTCCACCCCAAGGAGTCAGACTATGGAACGCCGCATATTTCTAAAACAAGCAGCCATTACCGCAGCCTCCCTTGCCTCGGCGCGCAACATAAGCGCCTCGGCCAAAACACCCTCTAATCCAATCGCCAAACGCACGCTGGGCAAGACCGGCGAGAAGTTGTCGATGATCGGCTTCGGTGGCATCGTGGTAATGAACGAAGAGCCCGGCGCCGCCGCGAACATTGTTGCCGAGGCCGTGGACCGCGGCATCAACTACTTCGATGTGGCGCCCAGCTACGGCGATGCGCAGGAGCGGCTTGGACCGGCGCTGGCGCCCTATCGCGAGAACTGCTTCCTGGCCTGCAAGACCGAGGGCCGCATGAAGGACGATTCGCGCGCACAGCTCGAGCAATCGCTGAAGCTTTTGAAGACGGACCACGTCGATCTGTACCAGTTCCACGCGCTTACCAAGATGGCGGAATTGGACAAGGTGCTCGGTCCGGGCGGAGCCATGGAGACGATGGAAGCTGCGAAGAAGGAAGGCAAGATCCGCTACATCGGCTTCTCAGTGCACTCAGTGGAGACGGCGCTGGCGGCGCTGGACCGCTACAACTTCGACACCGTGCTTTTCCCGCTGAATTGGGTTCTGGTAAGCCAGGCCAACTTCGGGCCGCAGATTCTGAAGAAGGCGCAGGAAAAGCAGATGGGGATTCTCTGCCTGAAGAGCATGGCCAAGACCGTGTGGCCCGCGGACGAGAAGAAGGAGCATCCCGAACCCAAGTGCTGGTATCAGCCGGCGGCTTTTCCCAACGAAGCGTCGCTGGGTTTGCGATGGACGCTCGGCCATCCGATCACGGCGGCGATCCCGCCCGGAGACGAAAAATATTTCCGACTGGCGATGGATGTGGCGCAGAACTACAAGCCCCTCGATCCGCAGGAGGAGCAGGCTTTGCTCAGCGGCGGCGCCGGCTTGGAGCCGATCTTCCAGCTGGGAAACGACGTCTAGAGCGGCGGAGTTAGCCGCGCTTCGCGCGTGTTGGCGGAGTTGGCGGAGTTCGCGACTCAGGCTTCGGCCAGCGCCCGATTCATCAGCGCCTTCATGTAGGCAAAGCCGTAGGCCTGCTCGGGGTAATGTCCGCCGACAACATCGGGCGTGTGATCGAGAATCACGATGCCGTCGAATTTGACTTCGACCAGCGCCGTCATGATCTTCGACATGTCGTAGTAGCCGTTGTCCATGAAGGTTTCGACAAAGTGGGGCAGCGGCGCGCTGACGTTGCGGAAATGAATCTTCCAGATCTTTTCCGCGCCGAAGGTTCGGATCATCTCTGCCGGGTCCTTGTGCATCAGCGCGGGACCGCCCTCGTTCCAGCAGCCACAGCAAAGGCAGATGCCCACGTTGGGACTGTTGGCAATCTCCATTGCACGCTTGTAGCCCTCATAGCCTGCGAAGATGCAGCGCGGGACGCCGGCCAGCTCGGGCACGGGCGGATCGTCGGGGTGGATGCCGATGCGGACACTGTTCTCTTCCGCGACCGGCGCCACCTGGCGGATGAAGTAGGTGTAATTGTCCCAGATTTCATCGGTTGAGAATTTACGGCCGTGCGAAAGCGGCTCGTAGAATTTCTGATCGCCCCACACGCCGACCTTGTTGGGGCTGGCCATGTCGAACTCGCGAGCAGAGGCGCCGCGGATGGTGGCCCGGCCGCTGCTCCAGATGCCGTTGCCCATGTGGGCGTAGGTGGTGTAGTAGATGCCGGCGTGGCCCAGGTTGCGGAGATATTGCTTGTACTCTTCAATCTTTTTGTCGCGGCCGGGCAGATTGAGCGTCACCTCGGGCATGTTGTGGACGCTCATGTTGCCGATGTTCCACACCGTGATCCCCGCATCGGCGTAGCGTTTCTTGATCTGGAGAAAGCCTTCGGCAGTGCGCAGGTCGGGAGTGGACGCCACGCTGACATACTCCGCGCCGATCTGCTTGAGGAAGAGCAGCTCATCGTCTGTGGGTTTGGCTGAGGATTGCGCGCAGAGCTTGATGCCTGGGGCACTTTTGTGCACGGTTGCGGAGGCGGGCGCAGTGGAGGAAAGAAGCGCAGCACCGGATAGCGCGCCTCCCACTGCCAGCTTGACGAATTCCCGGCGGTCAGGCGCGAAGGTGGAGTTGGTTGAGATAAGTTGCCGCGATGATTCCGAATTTTCCATGGCGCATCTCCCTGGCAGCGGATTCTAGAGCATTTTCGATTCACTTGTTGACATCTTGAGATTGAGCAAGGTGGCTGCGTGCGTTCTGTAAGGAGCAGAATCGAAAATGCTGTATCCCGCGCCGCGGGGACCAGCCAATCGAAATCGGAGGCTTCGGCTTAACGCACGGCCGTCGCGGCGAATTTTTTGACCATGGCGAGCAGTAGCTTGCGGTCGCTCTCGTTCAAATTGGAGGAGTAACGGCGAATCTGCGTGAGGAAGCGCAGCTCTTCGTCGGTGAGCTTCTGGGTATTGAACTGGCGGCCGAGCGAGTCGTCGGCGAAAAACTGGGCGATGGGCAGGTCGAGGGACTGGGCGATCTTGGAGAGCGTATCCAGCGAAGGCACGGTGTGTCCGTTTTCCACGCGGGAAAGATAACAGCGAAGCAGGCCGGTCTTCTTTTCGATGTCGCCCTGGGAGAGGCCCTTCTGAAGACGGTAAGCGCGAATCGTAGTGCCGATTTTCATTTGGAGATTCGGTCCTGTCCGTTGCCGCCAGAGTTTACTTCTGTGGTAGCAACCAAAAGAGTATTGTCATAATGGTTAACATGTAACCCAAGAAAATGCAAGAGCTGGGGTTACCTTGTTGAGTACTAAGGTCATGAATACGGGGAACGGGGGGGCAGAGGAAACGTGGCTTTCTCGGAGGCCCTTTCGGAGGTGCGCCATTTCTTCCAGCGACTTGTTGTGATGGCAGGGCGGAGCATCGACGGTGGACCTGCTCAGGTTTACGATGCGTTCACCGGGTCAAGTGGCCGTAAACCTTAGCGGAGGGTAGGCCGTCAGATTGAGTACGGGCACGGAATGTTGGAGAGCATGGATGCGGCGACAAGCACTGGTGGTGGCATGTGTGGCTGGGATTCTTGCGGCTGGCGGCGTTGCGGGACGCGCACAAGCTGCGGCGCAGAGTTCTGCGCAGGCTGCGACGACCAGCTCTCCAGCTGCTGCGCCACAAGCCGCCGAGGCGCAGACCCCGGCAGCGCCGTCAGTCGCCGGCGGCAAACTGCATGGCGTGGTCAAGAGCGGTAGTTTTCCGCTGCCGGGCGTAACGATTACCGCCCAGAACACGCTGACCGGAAAGAAATATTCAACCACCAGCGACATTACCGGCGCGTGGTCGATGAGCCTTCCACAAAACGGGCGCTACGTGATTCGCACCGAGTTTGCGGCGTTTGCCGTTGGCGCGCAGGAAGCGCTGTTGAACGCGGCGAGCCACGACCAGGCGGTGAACTTTGACTTGATGCTGGCTTCGCGCGCGGCGCAGCAGGAGCAGCAGGCAAGCCAGGCGGCAACCTTGCAGGCCGCGAGCTCGATCATTCGGCAACTGGCGGGCAACGGCGCGGAGAGCCTGAGCCTGACCAGCGCGTTGAGCGCCGATACCGACACCAGCAGCGGGTCGGCGGGCAGAAGCGGCGCGGAGCTGCCAACTGTGGCAAGCAACTCCGACTTCGGCGGAGATTCTGTTGCGATTAGCGGCCAGTCGGGGCAGGTGAGTCCGCTGGCGGGGGTGAACCTCGATCAGATCCGCGACGCGATTGCAGCGTACCTGGTCGCGAATCCAGGCCAGGGGCTGCCGGGCGCAGGCGGCCTGTTCGGCGGCGGGGGTGGTGGATTCGGTGGCGGAGGGTTTGGCGGCGGTGGATTTGGTGGTGGAGGTGACTTTGGGGGCGGCGGATTCGGCGGGCGCGGTGGCGGCGGCGGTGGAGGGCGCGGGAATTTTCGCGGCTTCAATCCGGGTCAACCGCATGGAGCCATCTTCTGGAGAGGCAGCAACTCGGCGCTGAATGCGGAGCCGTTTGCGCTGCTTGGCCAGTCGCAGGTTCAACCGGCGTCGGGGACTAATCAATTCGGGCTTACATTTTTGAGCGCGCCGTATCTGCCGCACCTGACCAAGCCCAGCGGCAAAGACACTGTTTTCCTGACGCTGTCGGGGACGCGCAGTTCCAGTCCTGAGGAGTTTTACGAGACGGTGCCGACGCTTGCGGAGCGGAGCGGGGACTTCAGGGGGTTGCCGGCGATTTACAATCCGGCGACGCAGCGGCAGTTTGTTGCGCAGGGAAATTCAGGTATTTTAGACGGAACGCCGAATGTGATTCCGCCGGGGCAGATTGCTCCGCAGGCTCTCGCGCTGCTGAATTATTTTCCGCAGCCGAACCTGACCGGCAGCAGCGCGGTGAATGACTACAACTACCACCTGCTGACCACGCAGCAATCGAATAGCACGCAGGCCGGAGCGCGTTATATGCGCACGCTGGGCAAGAATGCGACGCTGTTTGGCGGCGGACGCGGCATGGGCGGCGGGGGACGCAGGTCGCAACAGAACCAGGGGCTGCGGCAGAGCATCAACTTTAATTACAACTGGACTCATTCGGCTTCGGATGCCGTGAACTTCGTTCCGCAGTTGGGTGGCAAAAGCGCGTCGGACTCGAACTCGGTGCAGGCCGGTTATACCGTCGGCTATCGCAAGGTGACCAGCATCTCAAACGTAAGCTGGAACCGCAGCAGCAGCAGTACGACAAACTTCTTTACCAACACAACCGACGATGTCGCCGCACACACGCTCGGAATCACCGTGCCCAATGACTTTCCGCTCAACTACGGGGTACCTGGCATCAATCTGAATCAGCTCAACGGGCTCAGCGAGACGCAGCCGAGCTTCTCGATCGCGCAGACAATTTCTGGCACGGAGGTGTTGAGCTGGATTCACGGCAAGCACAACCTGCGCTTCGGCGCCGACTACCGGCGCGTGCATCGCGACTTTCTGGCCGGCTCCAACGCAACCGGGAATTTTACGTTCACGGGCTTGTTTACGGAGGACGCAGCGGGCGATCAGGCTACCGGCTCGTCAATGGCGGACTTTCTGCTGGGGCTGCCGCAATCGACAACGCTCAATTCGTCGGTTCAGAAAAGCTACCTGCGCGATAACGTAATGGATGCCTATGCGCTGGACGACTGGCGGGCCACTTCGTCGCTGACGCTGAATTACGGCGTGCGCTACGAGTTTTACGCGCCCTACAGCGAGAAGTACGGCCATCTTGCTTATGTCGCCACCAATCCTGAGGGCGGATTTACAACGGTAAGCGAGGTGACGGCGGGGACAGCGGGCTATCCGGGGTCGCTGGTTGCCCCTTGGCGCAAGGCATTTCGGCCCAGCGTGGGGCTGGCGTGGCGCGTGCCGAAACTCAAACAGACCGTGGTGCGCGCAGGCTACGGCATGAACTATACGGTGGGCGAGTACGCTACATTTGCGTCGCAGATGGCGCACCAGCCGCCGTTTACCAACGAGCAGACGAACCAGGAGGCCAGCGGCAACTCTGCCTCGTCGGCCTGCGCGCGGATCGTGCCGATGACGTGCTTCACGCTAGCGGATGGATTTCCAGCGCCGGCCACGCTGGGGAACGTGGCGATCGATCCGCATTATCCGCTGCCCTATGTGCAGGCGTGGAACGTCGACATTCAAAAAACGCTGCCCTGGAGCATTGTGATGAACCTCGGCTACAACGGCACGCGCGGCAATCATCTGGATACGGTGATTGCGCCGCGCTCGATTCCCACCAGCCCCTCAACCGATCCATCGGTATGCAATGGGTCGCTGGGATGTTATCCGTTGAATTTCACTTATGACGAGGCGGCGTCGTTCTCCAAGTTCAATGGGGGCACGGTGCGCGTGAATAAGCGCTTGTTGGGCGGGGTTGCGCTGGGAGCTAACTACCAGTACTCGCACTCGATTGACGATGCCGGCGTGTTGGGCGGCGTGGGCGGCGTGGGCGCGCAGAACTGGCAAGATGTGCTCGGCGAGCTGGGTAACTCGAGTCTCGATGTGCGCCACTCAGTTAGCGGCACTTATCTCTATGAGTTACCGTTCGGCAAGGATAAGTACTGGGTAACTACAGGCGCGGGCTCGCATATTCTTGAGGGCTTCTCGATTTCAGGCACTTTCAAGTTTGCGAGTGGAGGTGCAAGTGGAGAATGGATCAGTCCGAGTTATCAGGCATCGGTTACCAGCACCACGTGCGGCACGGGCGGAGTGATGCGGCCCAATCTTACCGGAGCATCCGTAACTGCCGGGGGCGGATCGCTGCATCAGTGGTTCAACCCGGCGGCTTACTCAGCGCCAACAAATACGCTGGGATTTTGCGATTTTTTCGGCAATGCGCCGCGTAACTCGATCAAAGGGCCGGGGACGGTCTCGAATAACATGTCACTTTCGAAGACGATGCAGATGGGCGATACGCGTAGTTTGGAGATCCGCGCCACCATCGACAATGTGTTTAACACCGTGCAGTATGCAGGGGTGGGCACGGTGGTCAACCAGCCTAAGTTCGGGCAAATTACTTCGGCGGGGCAGATGCGTTCGTTTCAGTTTACGGCCAGGTTCAGGTTTTAGCGGAGCTAGGAATCTGACCGTATGATTTCGTGCCTTGAATTTCTGCTATCCCAGGCCCCAAAATCGGGACCTGGGGCACCCAGAGTTGGTCTGGAAGGGAATGGATGAGGGGTTGGTTGCGGAAGGTTGGAGCGGGGATCGCGGCGATGGCGCTTGCAGTGCCGGGCGTAGGACCGGCGCTCGCGCAGGACGCCACGCGGGTTTCAAATGCTCCGCAGGGCGGCTTCACACTGAAGCTGAACGGCGATCTGGTGCTGACCAACGTTGTAGCGCGCGACGTAAAGACGGGCGAGCTGGTGCGCGGGCTGAAGCAGAGCGACTTTACCATTTACGAGAACGGCAAGCAGCAGCAAATCGACACCTTTGACTTTGAGAGCGTGGACATGGCGACGCCGCTGAACGAGGCCACGGTGAGCGGCCTGGCGGCGGGTCTGGCGAGCAACGGGCAGAAGGCCGTGATGGTGGCCAAGCCCGCGGACCTGCGCAATCACCGGCTGATCGTGATGTTCTTCGACCTGACGTCGATGCAGCCGGAAGATCTTGACCGCAGTGTGCAGGCGGCACAGGCGTTTCTGAAAACCAAGATGCAGCCGGCGGACCTGGTGGCGCTGGTTTCGCTGGGCGATACGCTGACGGTGGACCAAGATTTTACCGCCGACAAGCAGGCGCTGATTAACGAAGTGGCTGTCTACAACGGCACCGAGGGGCAAGGATTCGCGCAGGGCGCCACAGCGAATTCAAACCAGGTGGAGGACACCACCGGCTACACGCCCGACGAGAGCGAGTACAACGATGTGAACACCGATCGCGAGTTGTTCGCGCTGCGGGCGGTGGCGCAGTCGCTTTCCAGAATCGACGAGAAAAAGTCGCTGCTGTATTTTTCCGGCGGCATCTCGCGCGACGGCATCGAGAACCAGGCGTCGTTGCGGGCGGCCATCAACGCGGCGGTGCGGGCCAACCTTTCGATTTACAGCGTGGACACGCGCGGACTGCAGGCGATCGGGCCCCTGGGCGACGCTTCCACTGGCAGCCTGCGCGGCAGTGGCGGCTACAGCGGAGCCGCGCTGACCAGCAACATGAACGCGAACTTCGCCAGCCAGGAAGTGATGGCGACGCTCTCGAGCGACACCGGTGGCAAGGCGTTCTTCGACTCCAACGATTTTGCGCCGGCGTTTGCGCAGGTGCAGAAGGACAGTTCGGCTTACTACGCCATCGGCTTTCACTCGTCGAATCCGGCGCGCGACGGAAAATATCGCAAGCTGACGGTGAAGGTGAAGGCGCCCGGAGTGAAGCTCGAATACAGGCAGGGCTACTATGCGCCAGCGGACTTCAAGCACTCCGGCAAGGAAGATCGCGAGCAGGAATTGACCGACGAACTGGCCAGCGATTTGCCGGCGACCGATATGGCTGTCTATCTCGACGCGATGTATTTCCGGCTCGACGACAACCGGTACTACATGCCGGTTTCGCTGCTGGTGCCGGGCTCGCAAATTCCGTTTGTGAAGGGCGGCGACAAGGACAAGGCGACGCTGGACATTATCGGCGAAGTGATCGACGAGGTGAAGCGACCCATCGGCCGGGCGCGAGAGACGGTGAAGCTGAATCTGGATGCGGCGCTGAATGCGCGGCAGAAAAACATTCAGTACACGACCAGCTTCAATCTGCCGCCGGGACAATACGATTTGAAGTTTGTGGTGCGCGAAAACCAGACCGGGCGCATGGGATCGTTCGAAGCGAATGTCACGCTGCCGGATATGAAGAAGACCCCGCTGAAGCTGAGTTCGATTGTGCTGGCCGCCGCGCGCCAGCCGAGCAAGAAGCCAAGCAAGGATATAGATCCGCTGGTGCGCAACGGCCAGGAGTACGTGCCCGACATCGCGCATGTCTTTCGCCAGGATCAGCACATGTATCTGCTGTACGAGGTCTACAGCCCGGCACGCGAAAAGGCCGCCGACAATGCTCCGAAGGGCACAAAGCCGGGCATCGATCTGCTGAGCAGCCTGGAGCTGATTCAGGGGTCGACGAAGGTGTACCAGTCGCCGCTGGTACAGGCCAAGGCAATTAATGTGCAGGGACGCGACGCGGTGGCTGTGGAAATGGATGTGCCTCTGGCGGGATTGAAGCCCGGCGCCTATCTGTGCCAGTTGAACGTGATCGACGATGCGGGCGGGAGCTTTGCGTTTCCGCGTTTTGCGGTGCTGGTGCGGGAGCCGGCCGCGGCGCAACCGCAGGCTCAGTCCCCTGGAAATGGCGGGGGGGAGTAGGATTCGTTTTGCGCCTCGCCATACGGACAGTGCCGGCATCCGGAGCCACAGCAGGAGCCACGCTTGAGATGATAGGCCGCGGTGAAGACCATGTTCCCTCCTTCGAGGTAGTAGTCCTCGGGGTCAAGATGGTTGCCCTCGGAGCCAAGCGCGCGGGGCTCGGCGGGGGGCTTGTGGGCGATGTTTGGATCGTCGCTGCGGCGCATGATTCATTTTCTCTGGACTTGCATCCGCGTGCCCAAAAAAGAGGCCGAGAGCAATAGGTAGAATTGAAGTATGACAGTTTCCGCGCAGGACCGCGCCCGCAAGATCAAGATCGTTCTTTTCGATGTAGACGGAGTATTTACAGACGGTGGCATCTGGATTATTCCTGTGCCTGTGGTAGTGGACGGCACGCTCACCTCAAAGGCGGTGGAGGCGAAGGGCTACAACGCGCACGATGGGACGGCGATTTCGCTGGCGCGGCTGGGCGGGCTCAAGTGCGGCATCATTACCAAGCGCATTTCGGAGACGGTGGCGCTGCGGGCGCGCGATCTGAAGCTCGAGTTCGTCTACCAGGGCAAGGCGTTCAAGATGCAGGCGGTGCGGGAGATCATGGCTCAGAGCGGCGTCGCTCTCGATGAGATTGCCTACGTGGGCGACGATGTGATCGATCTGCCGGTGATGCGGGAATGCGGCCTTGCGATTGCGGTGGCCAATGCGCGCGAGCGGGTGAAGGCCGAGGCGCATTACGTGACGCCGAATCGTGGCGGACAGGGAGGCGCACGCGATGCGGTCGAGTTTATCCTCGAAGCCCAGGGCACGCTCGACAAGTGCATCGATGCGTATATCGACGAGGACAATCCGATTTCGCCGTCGATGGATATCGGCAAGGGCGGGGTTTGAACGCCAGCGGAGTTAGCGGAGTTGGCGGGGTTAGCCGCGCTGCGCGCGTGTTAGCGCGTTAGCTCGTTGGGAGATTGGGGCGATGACGAGTACAGGGAAGAAAGCGGTGGTGCTGGTGAGCGGTGGGTTGGATTCGGCCACCGTGCTGGCCATTGCGCGGAGCCAGGGCTATCTGCTTTATGCGCTTTCGTTCTCCTATGGACAAAGGCACGTTTGGGAACTTGAGGCGGCGGCGCGAGTGGCGGCTTCCATCGGCGCGGCCGAGCACAAGATCGCGCACATCGATCTGCGCATCTTCGGCGGCTCTGCGCTGACTGACGATATCGCTGTTCCCAAGGGGCGCGCGATGGAGGAGATGGGGCACGGCATTCCCATCACGTATGTGCCGGCGCGGAATACGATTTTTCTTTCCTTTGCGCTGGCATGGGCCGAGGTGCTGGGATCGAGCGACATCTTTATCGGCGTGAATGCGCTGGATTACTCGGGTTATCCGGATTGCCGGCCGGAGTTCATTGAGGCATTTGAGACGATGGCGAACCTGGCGACTAAGGCCGGCGTCGAGGGCCACCAGAAGCTGAAGATTCATACGCCGCTGATTGCGATGTCGAAGGCGGAGATTATTGCCAAAGGGATCGAGTTGGGAGTGGACTACGGGCTCACCAGCAGTTGCTACGATCCCTCGGCAACGGGCGAGCCGTGCGGGCAGTGCGATTCGTGCCTGCTGCGGCAGAAGGGATTTCGAGAGAACGGGCGCGAAGATCCGCTGCGGAAAGGCTAGCTTCTAGCTCCTGGGACTCTGACCGCATGATTTCGTGCCTTGAATTTCTGCTATCCCAGGTCCCAAAATCGGGACCTGGGGCACCCAGAGTTGGTACAACTTCAACGGCCAAAGACCTAGCTTTCTCATGCGGAGTGATTGGATTGGTTGCGAATATAACGGGCTTTTGGCTAGAAGCTAGGAGCTAGAAGCTGTTTTTATGACTTACGCGGTGAAGGAAATCTTCTATACGCTGCAGGGCGAGGGGGCGCAGGCGGGGCGCGCGGCGGTCTTTTGCCGGTTTGCGGGCTGCAATCTTTGGTCGGGGCGCGAGCAGGACCGGGCTGCGGCGATCTGCAAATTCTGCGATACGGATTTTGCCGATGTGAATGGACCCGGGGGCGGAAAGTTTGAGAGTGCGGAGGCGCTGGCTGCGGCCATCGAGCAGAAGTGGCCTGTAAGGACTTCGGCGGGAAAGCGGTTTGTAGTTTGCACCGGCGGCGAGCCTTTGCTGCAACTGGATGCGCGCCTGATCGCGACGCTTCATGCGCGAGATTTTGAAATTGCGGTCGAGACGAATGGAACGATTGAAGCTCCTGCGGGTCTCGATTGGGTGTGCGTGAGCCCCAAGGCAGGCGCGGTGCTTGCGCAAGTGAGCGGAGACGAGCTGAAGCTGGTCTATCCGCAGGCGGGGTCTAGTCCGGCGGATTTTGTCGGGCTGGCCTTCCGGCATTTCTTCTTGCAGCCGATGGACGGGCCGGATCGGGCCACAAATACAAAGCTGGCGCTGGGGTATTGCATGGAGCATCCGCAGTGGCGATTGAGTTTGCAGACGCATAAGATATTGGGGATTCCGTGAACAGTGGACAGCGAACCGTGGACAGTGCTCGTGGGATGCATCTCCACTGTGGGGCGGAAACCCCACGCGTCAGCCTTTGCGCGCTTCGGCTTCGGCGAGCCAGCCGCGGCGGAGCTTTTCTTCCGGAATGCTGGACAGGTACGGCTTGATGTCGAGGATCGGGGTGCCGTCGAGCATGTCTACTCCGCGAACATGGAGCGAGTTTCCGTCGCGGCGGAGCAACTCGACGACCGTGAGGGCGATTGGATTCGGACGGCGGGGCGAGCGCGTGGAAAAGACGCCGTGCGGGCGCTTCTCATCGGTGGGCGGATGGGCGAGCAGATCGTATCCTTCGGCGCGGTCGAAGGCCCAGATCACGTAGAGATGCGAGAAGCCTTCGATGTCCGCGAGGCCGGGCTCGAACTCGCGCAGAATTTCGAGTGTGCCTTCCGCCTCGTGCTTGGCGCCCAGGCCGCGCGGAATGGAAGACGTATCTTTGTAGGGGCTGTGAACGTACCCGATGGGGCGAAAGGTGAACATGGGCGGCGACGCCTCCGGCTTTCATCATAACGAGGCATGGCTCTGGACAGAAGCCGTGAAAAGCATACCTCAGGGGCTAAAGCCCTCGCTATTTTTGCGGCATTTGGCACGACTGAAGTCGTGCCCTGACACTTATCCCGGCCAGAAGAGTTTTTCCGCAGCCTGTTGGTACTACAGTTGCACTTTGTTCAAATCCTGGGGAGAAGCCGAGGGCCGAAGCCCCTATTGATTCTGTTGATGTTTTGCGGGGATTAGAACCCTCGTCTCGCTCCGGTTTGAGTATTTCCGCAACCTGTCAGAGCCGGTTTTGCACCTGGGCGCGCGAGAAAGTCCCAATTGGGCTCTGGAAGTACCCCGGAAGCGAAAACCTGAGTTATTTAAGTTCTTTACATAAGTGACCGGGAACACTTTAGGGGGGTGCCGGTGTCTAAGAGAATAGGGGCGCGGGACATGCGGCAAGTTGCCGGGTGTCCCCCGAACCCCACGCACTCCTTGGCAGCATGGTTTTCCGGTGGCAACTTTTGGCCCCCGGATGGAGTGGCCGCAATATAGCTGAGATCATCTGCCGGCCGGGCCGCAGTCGGGCCGGAAAAAACTGGCAGATGCCAAACATAGCTGAATTGCGGTATAGGTGGGAGGACACTGAATTGCAGGCGGACCTCACCATGGGCAATTTTGCCAGCGCGCTGACGCTCCAGTCAGAAGAAGCGGCTCTCATAGCGGAACTCCGGGCCGGCTCAGAGGAAGCATTTGCGTGGCTGATTGCACGCTACCACCAACCCATCTACTCGCTGCTGGCACGCACGGCGATTGACCGTGCCGACGCGGCCGACCTGACGCAGGATGTTTTTATCAAGGTGTTTCGCGGCGTGGGCAGTTTTCACGGGGAGTCGTCGCTGCGCACGTGGATTTACCGGATCGCGTTGCGCGAGGCCTCAAACCAGCGGCGCTGGTGGATAAGGCACAAGCAGCAGGAAGTGGCCATCGACGAGGAGTTGACGGACCGGGAGTCGGGAACGGGGATGACGCTGAAGGAGCGGCTGGTGGATCCAGCCGATTCTCCGTTCGATGCGGTGGTGCACGAGGAGAACCGGGCCCGGGTAGAAGCGGCGCTTGGCCAAGTGCCTGAGCCATTTCGGACCACGCTGATTTTGCGCGATATTGAGGGATTTGTTTACGAGGAAGTTGCGGAGATCGAAGCTGTAAGTTTGGGCACGGTAAAGTCGCGACTGGTGCGCGGGCGGGCTTATTTAAAGGCTTTGCTGACAGCGCCGGCTAAAGGCAAGAGTTCGGCTGCCTATGAGGAATTCGACATGCCCCTTGGAGAGGAGGCGCGATGAACGGTTGCAAATCAATGCAGGCAAGATTTACGGAATATCTTGACGGCCGGTTGAATGGACGGGAGATGCAAACGATCGCCTCTCACCTGACCGGCTGCCGGGATTGCTCCCGGGAGTGGGAATCCCTGCGCCAAGCGCAAAGTTCGCTTGCCGAGCTGGGCCAGGTGGCCGAGCCGGAAGACCTGATGCTACGGATTCGGGTAGCGATCAGCCAGGAGCGCGCGCGCAATCGCCGCAGCGTCTTCAATGCGTGGAGCCTGGCTTGGCATAACACGGTGGGCCCGTTTCTGCTGCAGGCTTCGGCGGGGTTTGCGAGCGCTGTGTTGTTGCTGGGCACTGTGACTGTGCTGGTGACCATGTTTACGCAGCCGGAGGTGGCGCAGGCCAATACCGATGTTCCGCTGGGCAACCCGACCGCGCCGCGGCTGGTAAGCCTGTCGAGCGGAACGGGTAACAGCGGCGTCAGCGCTCTTTCCAGCCCGGTGGTGATCGAGGCCTATATCAACGGCGAAGGCGAGGTCTACGACTATCGCATCGTCGCCGGCCCCAACGACGACGCCACCAAGGCCGAAGTCGAGAACCTGCTGCTGTTCAGCGTCTTTGAGCCGGCCCGCTTCTTTGGCCAGCCGGTCCGCGGCTTGGCGGTGTTGTCCTTCTCCGGTGTTTCGGTGCGAGGGTAAGAAGGCAGCTTCTAGCTACTCTGCCTCCCGTTTGACCCTTCTGCTGCGTCTAACTAGACTTGCAGGCAGGGTTTCCTCATGACGTTCAAGACAATTCGATCGAGTTATTTTGCTTCGGCCGCTTTTTTAAGCCTTTTGATAGGGATTTCGGCTTCCTGGGGCGCCGCCCAATCGTCCAGCAGCCAATCGTCCAGCAGCAATCTGCCGGGAGAGCACGGTGTGTCTTCCGCGCAGGCGTATGTGCATGAGAGGACGCCTTCGCTGGTGGATCCGGCGGGGCCGACCATCTCGCTGACCAGCGCGGAACCAGTTTTCGCGATGGCGGCGGCCTTGAACATGTGCGGCTACGACGAGGGCCTGCAAGACAGCGCGCCCATCCGCAAGCAGGTGCGCGACGAGATCGACAAGGCCCTGGCCGCGAGCGAGGGGGCACGCGACAAGCGCGACGCTCTTTGCCTCTACATCGCTCAGCATCGGATGACGGGCACGGAACTGGATGTGGCGCAGTACATTTCGCTGTCACTCTACCTGACGCCTCCGCCGGAACTGGAGACGACGGCCGACCTGACGGAGATGCCGCCCGACGCAACGCAGGTGGCGGAGATTGTGCCGCGGCTGCGGGAGTTCGCGGAAGCGGTAGACCTGCACGGGATCTGGCTAACGGTGCACCACATTTACGATGAAGCGGCGAATCAGTTGCACGATCCTTTGTCGCGGATGATCGTCTCGACGAATCTGTATCTCAAGATGCCGGCGGGAACGTACGACGGGCGGCGGTTCATCGTGGTGATCGAGCCGATGCTGTCGCCGAGCACGGTGAATGCCCGCATCTACGGCAGCGACTATGTGGTGGTGGTTTCGCCGGTGAACGGCAAGATTCGCATGACCGACATTCGCCACACTTATCTGCATTACGTAATTGAGCCGCTGTTGTATGCGCGGGCCAATGCGATCGACAGGACCCAGCCGATTCTGAAGGAGATTCGCGAGGCGCCACTGGAGTTCCGCTATCGCTCCGACACCGTGCCGCTGACGGTGGAGTGCATGATCAAGGCGATTGAGGCGCGCACCATGGACACCGGGATTCCGGCGTACATCATTCCCGCGGGCCTGGAGCGCTCGCAACTGCCACGCTACGAGCACGAGCAGCAGCTCACCGAACAGAAGCAGGAAGCCGCGCGCGTGGCCCTGGTGCAGCACGACATGCGGCAGGGGTTTGTGCTGACGCAGTATTTCTACGAGCAGATGATCCAGTTTGAGAGGGATCCTGCCAGCCTAAAAGACACCATCGGCGAAATGGTGTACACCATGGACGTAGACCAGCAGGTGCACCGAGCGCGCCAGATCGAGTTCGACAAGGAAGCGGATGCCGAGGTGCTGGAACGCAGCAAGCCTCGCAAGCTTACCGGAATGGATCTGGCCGAGGCTCAGCTTTCAAACGGAGACATCGCCAGTGCGAGCGCGCTGGCGCAGCAGGTGCTGGCGAAGCAGGCCAACACCATGCAGACAGGCACGGTTGCCTCCACGGCAGACAGCGCTCATGCCTGGTTCATTCTGGCCCGGGCGGCTGCCATGACCGGGCATCCAGAACAGGCGATCGACGACTTCCATAAGACGCTGGCCACCAGCAAGGAACAGCGGCTGCTGGCCTGGTCGCATATCTATTTGGGCCGCATGCTGGATCTGGATTGCAAGCGCGACGCGGCCACGTCGGAGTATAAGCTGGCGCTGACCGTGCGCGACGGGCGAGAGGATACGCGCCTGGCCGCGGAGCGAGGCGTGAAGAATGCCTACTCCGTGAACGGCCACACCTGCGACGAGGATGCGGATGGCGACGCGCCCAGCCCGGTTCCTGCCGGCAAGGCGGTATTGGGAACTGCAGGGAAAAACGATACAGCCAAGCCTCAATAGTTGGGCCGCAATGACCGAGGAACTTTTGGGTGGTATTTAATCGAATCAACGAGAATAGTTTCCGGCCCGGAGTCTTCGGGCGCGGCAGTTTGCTTGAAAATCTTGAAAATATTTGAAGAGTTGGAAGGCAGGCGAGGCGCGCGTGGAACCAGTTCTGGCAGAACTTGAAACCGCACTTGGTCATGCATTCAGGGTGCCTGAGCTGCTGTTACACGCTTTGACGCACAGATCGCTGGCCAGGGAGCAGGCAGCGAAAGAACGCCCGCATAAGAGCGGGAGCGATGGCGACGGGACAAGTGGATGCATGGCCGGCGACAACGAGCGGCTCGAATTTCTTGGCGATGCGGTGCTGGGGCTGGTGGTTGCGGAATCGCTCTTCGGAGTGCATCCGGATTGGGATGAGGGCGAGCTGACCCGCGTCCGCTCACGGCTGGTGAGCAGGCTGCATATCGCGCAGGTTGCCGAGGGCATCGGGCTCGGCCGGCATTTACGCCTGAGCCGCGCTGAAGAGAAAGGCGGCCTGCGGCGCAAGAGCACGGTGCTCTCCAATACCATGGAGGCGGTGCTAGGGGCGCTGTTTCTTGACGGTGGATTGGAGCCGGTAAGGGCTTTTGTGCGGCGTCAGATCCTGGGCGAGGCAGCCGAGCAGCTTGCCGAGGAGTTGCGCTCCGGCGCGGCGCTGGGCAACTACAAGTCAGCGCTCCAGGAACGTTTGCAGGCCGACCGGTCAGGGACTCCGGTGTACCGTGTAAAGAGCGAGAGCGGTCCCGACCATCACAAGCAATTTCTCGTGGAGGTCCGGCTCATGATGGAAGCCGGGGAACCGGGAAAGCCGTTGGCGCGCGGAACAGGCAGCACCAAGAAACTTGCGGAACAGGACGCGGCGCATCGGGCGCTCGATAAGCTCGCCCGGCAGAAGGCAGGCCAGCCGGGCGAAGCCAAGGAGGAAGAAGCGGAAGAATGAGTACCCCTGGGAGCATTCCCGCGCTCACTCCCGCAAGCACTCCCGCCCCGCCGCGTGGCCAGCCCGGGCCGCACTTCGCCCACCTGCGCGTCCACCTGCCCACGCTGCCTGAGGCGCTGGCCTCGTTGCTGCGCACGGTGGTGGTGGCCTTGTTTCTGCTCACCTTTATCCTGCAACCGCTGCTGATTCCCTCCGAGAGCATGGAGCACACGCTGCTTGTGGGCGACTTTCTTCTCTTCAACAAGCAGGTCTACGCGCCGGCTGGCAGGCTGACCCGCTGGCTGCTGCCTTATCGCCCAGTTGAGCGCGGTGACATTATCGTCTTTCATCATCCGGAGCCGCCTTTGCTGGTCAAGCGCGTGGTGGGCATGCCGGGCGATCGTCTGCGGATTGAAGACGGACGCGTGATCGTGAATGGAGTTGCGCTGGATGAGCCCTACGCGGCCTTCGAGCCGGCGCCGCCCAATCCCTTCCGCGACAATTTTCCCGCCAGGATTTATACCGACCCGCAGGTGGATCCGGACTGGTGGGCGCAGATGGAGAGCCTGACGCGCAACGGCGAGCTGGCGGTTCCGCCGGGAGAGTATTTTGTGCTTGGCGACAACCGCAATCACAGCAAGGACTCGCGCTACTGGGGATTTGTGCCGCGGCAGGCCATTGTTGCGCGGCCGCTGGTGATCTACTTTTCGCTGCGGCGGCCTTCTACCACCGACCCGCAGCAGGCCTCGCTCAGTGCCGGAGATGATAAACTCGGACACGACAGGGAACTTTCATCGATGCTCACGGGGTTTGCGCGCTGGAAGCGCATTTTTCACGTGGTGAAGTAAAGCTGTTCACTGACAACTGATCACTGACCACTAACTATGACCAAGAAGAAAACGCCGGCCGCGAAGACGCCGAACGAAGCCCAACCCGAACCGAATCCTGAACAGGAAACCAGGGTAGAGGAGACGCCCTTCGAGGCGGTGGCCAGCATCTGCTCGGTGCTGGTGGTGGGGCTTTTCATACTCACGTTTCTGGCGCAGAACTTTGTTATTCCTTCCGGGTCGATGGAGAAGACTCTGCTGGTGGGCGACCACCTGGTGGTGGATCGCATTACGCTGGCTCCGGATGCCAAGTGGATGCCGCTGGTCCGCTACCGCGAGCCCCGGCGCGGCGACGTCGTTGTCTTCATCAAGCCGGTGGCGGACGATGTGGACGGGAAGCCTGAGTACCTGTTTCTGGTCAAGCGGCTGATCGGCGTTCCGGGGGACCACATTCATCTGCGCGATGGCATCGTCTTCATTAACGGCGTGGCGCAAAGCCAGCCCAAGGACGGGATGGATATACCCGCGAATCCGAGCGAGAAGGTTTTTCTCGACGAGTTCCCAACGATTGCGCCGGCAGAGGATGGAAGCGCCACCGAAGAATGGGCCGTGGATGCTCCCAGCCACTTCGTGGACGGGGATCTGGTGGTTCCGCCGGGCAAGTACTTCATGATGGGCGACAACCGGCATAACAGCCTCGATTCGCGCTACTGGGGTTTTGTGCCCAGAGAGAATATCGTGGGCCGGCCGATGTTCAACTATTGGTCGTTCAAGTCGTCCGAGGACCAGTTGGAACAGACCGGAATCGGCTCCAGCCTGGCGTGGATGGGCCACGTGGCCCTGCACTTCTTTTCCGACACGCGCTGGGGCCGGACGCTGCATGTGGTGCGGTAAGAACAGTGGTCAGTGGTCAGTGATCAGTGGTCAAAAAGAGCCCGCGACCACTGCCAACTTCGATCTGTCCACTGAAATCTTTCCACTGTACACTGACCACTGACCACTGAATTATGACGGAACACGAGCAAGGACGGCGAAAGAAGCGCGGGCGGATTTGGTTGGCTCTGGGGGCGCTGGCAGCCATCCTGGCGGTGCTGATTGTGCCGCCGCTCTTGAGCGTGAGCCGCTACAAAAGCCGGATCACGAGCCTGATGGCGTCGTCGCTGGGCAGGCCTGTGAGGCTGTCTTCGGTGAGGTTGCGTTTGCTGCCCCGGCCAGGATTTGTTCTCTACGATCTGACCGTCGACGAGGATCCTGGATTTGGCGCCGAGCCGCTGCTTCGGGCCAGCTCGGTGACCGCCTCCATCCGTTTGCTCTCTTTGTGGCGGGGCCGACTCGAGATCAGCGAGGTGAGCGTGGACGAAGCCAGCGTGAACCTGGTGCGCTCACCGCAGGGGAAGTGGAACCTGGAACCGCTGTTCCAGACGGCGGCAGCGAAGGCCGGCTCAGTGAACCCCAGCGAAAAACATGCGCCGCCGTTTCCTTACATCGCGGCCACCAATTCGCGAGTCAATTTCAAGAACGGTATTGAGAAGCTGCCGTTTTCGCTGATCGACGCCGATCTGTCGTTCTGGCAGGAGAGTCCCGGCGTGTGGCGGATCAGGTTGCGCGGCCAACCGGCCCGCACCGACGTGAGCCTGGACCTGGCCGACACCGGGGTTGTGGAGCTGAATGCAAGCGCGGAGCGCGCGGCCGATGTGCGCCAGATGCCAATCCACCTCGACCTGGATTGGCGGGACGCTCAGCTTGGACAGCTCACCCGCCTTGCCACCGGTTCCGACGCCGGCTGGCGCGGAGACCTGCGGGGCGAGGTGCATCTGGAAGGGACCGCGGCATCCGCCAAGGTGACCACCCGGCTGCGGGCCACCGACGTGCACCGCGCCGAGTTCGCGCCGGTCGCCCCCATGGATTTCGATGCCAATTGCGGCTTTGTCTACCACTATTCCGAGCGCGCGCTGGAGGGCCTGTTGTGCGACTCGCCCCTCGGCGACGGGCACATCCAACTGGCCGGGGATTTGCCGGGCGCGGGCGGGCCGTCGCACTTTTCGGTAGAACTGGATCGCATTCCTGTGGCCGCCGGCCTGGACGCTTTGCGCACGGTGCGCAGCGGCTTCGCTCCCGATCTGGAGGCGGCAGGCACGTTGAGCGGCAAGATCGGCTACGATGGATCAGTCTCCGCGAACAATGCACCCCCTGGCCCGTCCTTGCGTCTTTCTTCCGGCGCGAAATTGAGCAGCCGCGCGAACTCAGTTAAATCCCGCTTTGGAAAGGCCACACCGGCAGAGGGCCCACTCACCGGCAGCTTTACCGTCGAGGGTTTTCGATTGAGTGGAAACGGCCTCAGCGCGCCCATCCTGGCGCCGAAGCTGGTGTTGGAGCCCGCGGCCTTTGCGCAGGGCCGCGCGCCGGCGCTGGCTGGAACTGTCGCCGTCCCTATGGGCGGAACGGGGCCTCTGGCATTGAATGTGCGCCTCGAGCTCAAGGGTTACCAGGTGGCAATGCGCGGCCAGGTGAGCATTGCGCGGGGCCGAGAACTCGCGCATGAGGTCGGCATCGGTCAGGCGTCGGCATTGAACGATCTGGCCGGAGAGCCGCTGGTGGTCGACCTGACGGCCGAGGGTCCGTGGCTCCCGGCTGCGGAACTTCCGGTCCAGACACTTCCTGTCCCGCAGCTTCCGGTTGACGCCACTTCGCCAAGGGAGCCTGCGCCTGGAGCCGCTGCCGGGGCCGGGAATCGCCTCGTGCAAAACAAGTCTGCCGCCGATGCGGGTCGAATTCCGGCGGCGGACACCCTAGTCGGCACGGTCGCCCTGCGCAACGTCAACTGGAAGGCCGATTATCTGGCCAATCATGTGGTGATTTCCGAAGCCACGCTGCATGTGGGCCTGGTTGCAGGCCTGGGCGACACCGTCCTGGACCCCGTGGCTTTCACTTACGGGCCGCTGAAGGGGACGGCGAGCTTCAAAGTGCCGGGGAGTTGCAACACACCCGAGCCCTGCCCGACGCAGTTTCAAGTGCAATTCGGCGATTTGGATGCGGCCACCGTGCAGACAGCCATTCTGGGCGCGCGCGAAAAAGGCACGCTGCTGTCCGGCCTGATTAACAGGTTGCGTCCCTCTTCCCCGCCCGCGTGGCCGCGGCTTGAGGGCACGGTGAAGACCGATTCGCTCATTCTGGGGCCGGTTACGCTCAAGGATGCGACGGCGGAGCTGCGCCTCAAACCCTTGGGCGCCGAGATCGTAAGCCTGGACGCCGAGCTGCTGGACGGAAATGTTCACGGAACCGGCACACTGGCGGCCGGAGACAAGCCCGACTACACGCTGACGGGAGATTTCGAAAAGCTGAACCCGGTTGCCGTGGGCAAACTGTTCGGCGCGACCTGGCGGGGCGGGACCTTCGACGCAAACGGCACGATCGAGCTCTCCGGCTATGCCGGCGCAGACCTGGCAGGCTCGGCCAAAGGCACTCTGCACTTTGAATGGCGGCATGGGGCGATGGCCGGAAGTGTTCCGCAGCCACTGGCGCGCTTCGATCGCTGGACTGCCGATGCCGCGATTGCGGACGGCAAGATTGTGCTGGGGCAGAATGAAGTTGCCCAAGGTAGCCGCAAGAGCGCCGTGGGGGCCGTGGTGACCCTGGCCGAGCCGCCCAAGGTAAGTTTTGCCGGAGCCAAAGCCGCGTCCGCGAAAAAGCATTAAGACACCCCGGTACAATGAGGCTATGGCGTCATCCCCTTCCTTTCCAACATCCACATCCGTCCAAATCCGCTGCAAGGGCATTCTTTTTGACATGGACGGAATTCTGGTTTCGTCGATTGGCACTGTGGAGCGCAGTTGGTCGGCCTGGGCCGGGATGCGTGGACTCGATCCCGAGCTCACCATCAAGGCCACCCACGGCCGGCGCGCCGTGGATATCATCGCGAAGCTCAGGCCCGACCTTGACCCTAAGGTGGAACTCAAGATCGTTGAGGATTTCGAGATCGCGGACAACGAAGGCCTGACGGTAATGCCGGGAGTGCTGGATCTGCTGGCAGCACTGCAGGCAGGCTGCTGGACAGTAGTAACCAGCGCCACGGACCGTGTGGCGCAAGCGCGGCTGGCCGCCGTGGGCATTCCAATCCCAAAGAGGCTGGTGTCCGCCGAGCTTGTCACCCGCGGCAAGCCGCATCCCGAGCCGTTTCTAACCGGTGCGGCGCTGCTGGGCTTTGCGCCCCAAGACTGCGTAGTCTTCGAGGATTCGTCGTCCGGCGCCAAAGCCGGTCGCGCCGCCGGTTGCACAGTGGTGGCAACAACGTTCTCGCATCCGGTGGAGACGCTGGCCGCCGCACACTACCTTGTGACCGACCTCAGCGGGATCGAAGTTACGCGGCTTCAAGGTAAAGAGAGGCTGACGCTGAATTTCACTCCACTCGCGCGCTAGGGGCGAAACCTGACCCCTGTTTTTACTCGTTGGCCTCGATGCGCCGCCCGTGCGGGTCCTGAATCTCGCGGGTGTTCATCTTGTAGATGTTCGCAAAGGCGCGCAACTGGTCGCGGCTCAAGGTCACCTGCTGCTCGAAGACAAACCAGCGCACGCCTTCAGTGCATGGCGGCGTGGTGAGCGAACCCATATAGGTCCAGTAGCCTCGGTCGGCGGGCAGCAGGCCGCCGGGGTTGATCATCTCCGCCACCTTTTCCGATTTGCCCGCGGTGGTGGGCAGGTGCTTCCAAAGGGCGGCGAGCAAGGCGTTGGGAAAGTTCTGGTTCTCCAGCAGGCGCACCGCCAGAATGGCTATTTTGCCGTCGGCGCTCCTGTGCACAAGGTGCGCGCTCATGTCGGAGAACTTGCCTTTGACGGTCTCTTCGCCAGGATGGCGAAATTCAAACTCGACCAGGTTGTAGCGGACGCCGCCGGCCACTATGTAGCTGCCGGGGTCGACGTGGACGACGATAGTGCGGCCGTTGTTCTCAACCGTGACGGGGCCGGCAATGTAGTGGAACTCAATGGGCTTGAGCGCCTTGTCGAGGTGAGCGCCGTGAATGTCGAGGGGCGATTGCTCGTGGCCGTCGGAGCAGGCTCGGTACGAGGGGTCGAGCTTGCCCCAGCGCAGCGGACCCGTCTTTCCTTCGTAGTTCCAGTTGGCGTTTTGCGCGGTGGCCATGGCGGCCATTCCAAGGACAAATGCGGCAAAAACAGAAAAACGCATGAATCGCTCCTCAAACCAGGACGTGGAACAGGACGTGCAAGCACCCGGAAGAATTCTAAGTCATGGACGCCTTGAGGGTGAAAAAGGAATGGGACCCATCAATCGATGAGTCCCATGTTGTTGGAGCGGGTTTGCGGGGCCGGAATTACTTCGCGGCAGCTTTCAGGCCGGCTTGTTCGGCCAGGGCGGCGGCCTTGTCGGTCGCTTCCCAGGTGAAATCGGGATCGTTGCGACCGAAGTGGCCGTAGGCTGCGGTCTTTTGATAAATCGGGCGGCGCAGGTTGAGGCTTTCGATGATGCCCTTGGGCGTGAGCGAGAAGTTTTTGCGAACCAGCTCGGTGAGCTTGGATTCGCCGACTTTGCCGGTGCCGAAGGTTTCAACGCGGACGCTGACCGGGTCGGCAACGCCGATGGCGTAGGCAAGCTGGACTTCAGCCCGCTCGGCCAATCCGGCAGCCACAATGTTCTTGGCGATGTAGCGGGCCATGTAGGCAGCAGAGCGGTCGACCTTGGTCGGATCCTTGCCGCTGAAAGCGCCGCCGCCGTGACGGCCCGCGCCACCGTAGGTATCCACGATGATCTTGCGGCCGGTAAGGCCGGTGTCGCCCATGGGGCCGCCTATGACGAAGCGACCTGTCGGGTTGATGTGGTACTTGGTGTGCTCGTCGAGCCACTTGGCCGGCAGCACGGCCTGGATGACGTACTTCAGGATATCGGCGTGCAGTTCTTCGTTGGTCACGCTCTCGGCGTGCTGGCTCGAAATCACCACGGCGTCGATGCGCGAGGGCTTGCCGTTCTCGTCGTACTCGACCGTGACCTGGCTCTTGCCGTCGGGGCGCAGGTAGGGCAGCTTGCCGTTCTTGCGGACCTTGGTCAACTGCAGGCAGAGCTTGTGGGCCAGCGAGATGGCGGCAGGCATCAGCTCGGGCGTCTCGTTGGAGGCGTAGCCGAACATCATGCCCTGGTCGCCGGCGCCGCCGGTGTCAACGCCCTGGGCGATGTCGCCGGACTGCTTGTTGATGGAGGAGATGACGGCGCAGGTGTTGGAGTCGAAGCCGTAGAGGGCGTTGTCGTAGCCGATGGAGGCCACGACGCCGCGCACCAGGCTCTGAAAATCGACGTAGGCCTTGGTGGTGATTTCGCCGGCAATGACCACCAGGCCGGTGGCCGTCAGGGTTTCAGCGGCGACGCGGCTGTAGGGGTCCTGCTCCAGGCATGCGTCCAGGATTGCGTCGGAGACCTGGTCGGCAATCTTGTCGGGATGGCCTTCAGTAACTGACTCGGAGGTAAACAAGAAACGATCGCTCAACTTCAAACTCCTGCCCATTGAAGGGATTCAATTTGGTTCCCCGACCGCGGCGATTGGCTGGTTCAAAAAAAGGCCGTGGCTGAACGCGTTAAAACTCGTGCTCAACTTGGCCGCTCGCCCACATTCGAGGCGCACCTGCACTGGTCAGGCCTGAGCCTGACTGCGCATCTTATCCATGGTAATCGCGCCGGGGGCGCTGGGGCAAAGACTAGCAGTGAATGGAGTGCATTTCTTGTTCAAAGGGGGCTCAGCGGGCTTGAACAGATCGTATAGGGACTCGGCGCACCCGGAATCGCGCTCAGCGGCCGTACCAGGACAGAATGCGGGTCGCGAGGGACCGGGCCGAGTTTAAAGAAGAGTGAAGATCGGAGTGGGCTTGCTTGAACGGGAGCAAAGTGTGCCACCAGCCCACGCGCATGCCGTAATAGCGCACAGTGAGGTAAGCCGCGGCGGCCACCACCAGCAGAAGCAGGATAGCCCCGATCCAGCGCAGCCTAACCTCGACAACCTCGTGTTGCAGAATACGGGCTTTGCCAACGTTGGAGGCAAAGGCAGTCCAACTGCGGTCGTCGTCGTGCATTTGTCCCGAGTCGTTGTAGGCTTTGAGATAGCGTTCAGTCCAGTCCTGCGGGTCGAGGCCGAGCGCACCCACATAACTGCGTACGATGCCTTTGCTGAGTATGCCGCCAGGCAGCAGACGGAAACTCTCCTGCTCCAGCGCAATCAGGTAGCGTTGGCTGATTTTTGTAACCGCGGTAATGTCTTCCAGCGCGATGCCGCGGGATAGCCGCTCCATGCGCAGGTCTTCTCCAAATTTACCCATCGGCGATCAAAACCGGGTATAACGGCCCACACTTACTCTATCCAACAACCCAATCCGCCCTGGATCGGGCCGGAGTGGACGCATAGAGTGTTAGGCCGGTGGTAGTGCCCTATACAAGCTATTTTTTCACAATAGCCTCGACTTTATCATCAGTCAAAGCTTTAATTAATCTTTCCTCCATTTTCAGTGAACTGGCCAGTTTGGCAACAATTGCCGCTCCTTCAGGCTGTTACCCTGAAGACGAGGGGAGTCACGGGCAGATTTGTTCCCCTCGCGGCAAGACTGAAATCAATCCAGAAAAAGCACGAAACAAGGCGCGGGAATGAATAAGCTGATCTTTGCCAACCTGATTCACCGGCCGCTGCGCTCCATCATCAGCGTGCTGGCGGTGGCCATTGAAGTGGTCATGATTCTATCCATTGTCGCCATCTTCATGGGCATGTTGAACGACCAGAAGCAGCGCACCAACGGCATCGGCGCCGATCTGGTGGTGAGCCCGTCCAATGCCAGCTTCATGAACGGCATGAGCGGCGCGGCGATGTCGGCAAAGCTGGCTCCCTTTCTGGCCACCCTGCCCCATGTGGCAGTGGCCGCGCCCGTCATTCAGAACTTCTCCATGGGAGATTCGCTCGAGATTCTCTATGGCGTGGACTTCAAGACGTTCAATGCGCTCAAGCCGTTCATATTCATCGCCGGTGGACCGTTCCAGGGGCCCGACGATGTGATTATCGACGATGTGTGGGCCAAGACCGGCGGTGGCCACCACGTAGGAGAGACCGTCAACATCCAAACCCTACACCACAACTTCCGCATCTGCGGCATCGTCGAGAGCGGAAGGGGCGGGCGCAGGACGATCCCCATCGAGACCCTGGGCGCACTGACCGGCTCGGACGGCAAGGCGTCCATCATCTATATCAAGAGCGACGATCCGGCCAACAACGGGCTGATCCGGCAGGAGATTGAGTCCACGCCGGGGCTCGGGGGCTATCGAGTGCAGGCCATGGAGGACATCATCTCCATGTACACGCCGTCGCGTTTCCCCGGCTTCGACCGCGCCCTGGATGTGGTGATCACCATCGCCGTCATCGTGGGCTTTCTGGTCATCTTCCAGTCGATGTATACGGCGGTTCTTGAGCGGACCCGCGAGATCGGGATTCTCAAGGCCATGGGCGCCTCGAAGCTGACGATTGTGGGCGCGGTGCTTCGCGAGTGCGGGGCGATGGCGGTTGCAGGCGTGTTGGTGGGCATTGGGGCCACTTTGGGCGTGCGTGCACTGCTTGCGGTGCGCTTTCCGGGGTTCGCCTTTGAACTGACCTGGGCCTGGATCGGCAACGGCGCCCTGATCGCCTTTGCAGGGGCTCTGTGCGGTGCGCTTTATCCGGCCTGGATGGCGGCGCGGAAAGACCCGATCGAGGCGCTTGCGTACGAGTAAGCCATGCGAATCGAGGGAATTGTCAGGCGATTTTCGGGGCCTGGCGGGGAGGTTCTCAAGTGAAATCCGAAAAAATCAGTCTGGTCACGATCGAGGCGATTCGAGAAGCCGCGGCGCGCATTGCCGGCGTCGCCGTGAAAACGCCGCTGGTGCGCGCGCCGTTTCCCGGTCTGGCCGGATATGGCTTCCAGAAGGAGATTCGGCTCAAGGCAGAGAGCCTGCAGCCGATTGGCGCCTTCAAAATGCGGGGCGCAGCCAACAAGATTCTGCAACTCACGCCGGACGAGATCGCCCGCGGAGTCATTACCTATTCGAGCGGCAATCACGCGCAGGCCGTGGCCTATGCGGCGCGCGAGGTGGGCGCGAAGGCGGTGATCGTGATGCCGTCAAATGCGCCGGCCATCAAGCGCGCGGGGACCCTGGCGCTGGGAGCTGAAGTTGTGGATGTGGGCGTGGCCTCAAGCGAACGGCTGGCCATGGCCGAAAAGCTGGTGCGCGAACACGGCTACGTAGTCATCCCGCCCTACGACGACGAGCAGATCATCGCCGGCCAGGCAACTTGCGGCCTGGAGATTGCCGAAGAGTGGCCGGAGGTCGAGCTCGTGCTCGCGCCGGTAAGCGGCGGCGGGCTGCTTGGCGGCGTGTCTGCCGCAGTCAAGCAGTTGCTTCCAAACGTAAAGGTGTTTGGCGTGGAACCGGAGCTGGCCGGCGACACGGCGGAGAGCTTCCGGACCGGGAAAATCGTGACCTGGGACGCGGAGCTTACCAGCCGCACCATTGCCGACGGCCTGCGCACGCAGAGCGTGGGTGTGCGGAATTTTGCTCACATTCAGGCGTTCGTGGACGGCATTATTACCGTGACCGAAGTCGAGATTCGCGCCGCGATGCGGATGATCGTCGCCACCACGCGTCTGGTTCCCGAGCCCAGCGGCGCTGTGCCGGTGGCCGCGCTGCTGTTCCACGCCGCCCAGTTGCCGGACTACCGAAGGGCTGCGGCCGTGGTGAGCGGAGGCAATGTGGACCCGGCGCTGCTGGCTGAAGTGCTCACGGAGAAGACAGTGGACAGTGGACAGTGGACAGTGGACAGTGAACAGTGAACAGTGAACAGTGGACAGTGAAGAGTGAAGAGTGAAGAGTGAAGAGTGAAGAGTGAAGAGTGAAGAGTGAACAGTGGACAGTGGACAGTGAAGAGTGAACAGAAAAAACCTCTTGGTTGATGTTCATGCGGTCGCGCCCTCACCGCAAAGAGCGCGGTTAGGATGGGGCAGCCAGAGTGCGTGCTCACGGAAACCGCGAAGTAACGTCGTTCGACTATGATTTCAGCAGCGATGAAGCCACCGATCCCCGCAACCCGCGCATTGATTTTTGTCCTGGCGCTGTTCTGCGCCGCCCTGCCTATGAGCGCCCAGAAGAAGAAGGGCGATCAACTGGAAAAGCCGATGGCCGGGCCACGCGCCACGGCCCTGCGGGTCACCTGGATCTACGTTGCGCCCGACCTCGGCTCGCAAAAGGTGGACCGGGTCCAGATTGGCCGCGAGATGGTGGTGGCCGAAAAGAGCGGGCCGTGGATGCGCGTCTACGCCAACACCGATATCGAGCTGCTGCAGCAGGATAAGGACACTCCCCTGATCGGCAGCGACCAGACGCCGCCGCCCGTCTCAGGCTGGATCCAGGCCAAGGGGATTGTGGAGGAAACCACGCCTAACGGCGACCAGGTGCTGATGGGCGAGGCGGCCAACCAGGAGTCGCTGGCCTCGGACCCGCGCGGTCCGGTAAACGCTCCGAAGAGCGCGCGGCTGCTCTACCAGCGGCTGCATGAGATGTTTCCCAACTCGTCCCTGGCGGGCGAGGCGCAGTGGCGGTCCGCGGACATTCAATGGCAGATCGAGAAGTCCGACGCCTCCACGCTGCGCTCCGCGCACGAGAAGGACGCCTATATGCGCGAACAGATGGACGAGGATGCTCTGAGGAAGGTCATCAAGCAGAATCCGCACACGCGCTGGGCCGATCTGGCGGCCTTCGACCTGATCGACAACAAGCTCTGCGGCGACTGGCAGGGAGCGGTACAGTGCCCGGAGAAGGAGTCGGAGATTTACGAAAAATATGCCGACGAGCACCCCGACGGTCCGCGCACGGCGCAGGCTCTTTACCAGGCCGTCTACAGGCTGGCGGTGCTCCGGGACATGTTTGCCGCCAACGGAGACGACAAAAAGAGCGATAACGCCAAAAACCATGCCCATGAGCTGGCCGCGAAGCTGAAGGATCACTTTGCGTCAACAGATTATGCGTGGCGGGCCGGTGCGCTAGTGTACAAATTGGATGAAGGCATCCCGGTCTATGGCATCGACCGCGAGTGAGGTGGAGAAACCATTCGCAGGCAAACCGTAACCGCGCACCGGAGGCTGTTTGAGTCCGTATATTCAATCCATCATTTTAGGAATTGTGGAAGGCCTGACCGAGTTTCTGCCGGTCAGCTCGACGGCGCACCTGCGCATTGCCGAAGCTCTGATGAAGATTCCGCTCGATGACGCCTACTGGCGGATGTACACCATCGTCATCCAGCTGGGCGCAATCCTGGCGCTGTGCATGCTGTTCCTGGAGCGGATTTTGGATTTCATACGCACATTTCCCCATGGCGAAGACGGCAAACGCACCTGGCTCAACCATCCCCTTTCTCTCACGTTCATCGCCTTTGCGGTGACTTCGGCTACCACGCTCCCGTTGCACAAATGGAGTGAGAAGAACCTGGGCAGCCTGAGAGCCATAGCGCTGGCGCTGCTGATCGGCGGCGTGATTATGTGGATCGTCGATTGGCGGACCAGCCGCTACGAAGCGAGCACCACCCACGTGGAGGAGATGACCTTTTTCCAAGCCGTGTGGATCGGGCTCTGCCAGACACTGTCGGCGGTCTTTCCCGGAACTTCGCGCTCCATGTCGACCATCGCCGCCGGTCAAATGGCGGGTCTCAATCGTCCCGCGGCTCTGGAGTTCAGCTTCCTGCTCTCCATCCCTACCATGATGGCCGCCACCGGCTGGGACTTTGTTAGAGAGGTCCACGCCTCCAAGGCCACCGATGCCGCCGTGGCCTCCGCGCACGTGGTCATGAACATGGAACGCTGGATTGTGCTGCTGATCGGCCTCGCGGTCTCGTTCATCGTCGCCCTGGGCGTGGTTGAGTGGTTTCTCTACTGGGTCCGCAAGCACGGATTCACGATGTTCGCCATCTACCGCATCGTGCTCGGCGGCTTCCTGCTGCTGTGGGGAGCAAAATTCATCGGCGGCTGATTTTGAAGGGCTTACGGCAAGGCTGGGGCATTGCCGGCGGTTTTTCACACATTCGAATGTGTGGTATTCTACACATTGAGGGGTGTAGCCATGCCGACCAACCTTGCCATCGACGACCGCCTGATCGACGAGGCGCGCCGAATCGGGAAGCACGCCACAAAGAAGGAAGCTGTGACCGCGGCTCTCGACGAATACATCCGCCGCCGCAAGCAGCTCGAGATCCTGAAACTTGAGGGAACAATCGACTATGATCCCACTTACGATTACAAGAAAATGCGCATGCTTGACCAGATCGAGCTAGAGCCGTGAAGGTCCTGGTCGATAGTTGTGTCTGGTCACTGTTACTGCGGCGCAAGAGCAGGACCGGAATGAGCGGCGATCAGCAATTCGCGCTGGCATCGCTTAAAGAGGCAATTCGAGATGGGCGCGTTGTTATTATTGGATCGGTCCGCCAAGAAACTCTTTCCGGCATCAAGACTGCGGCCCAATCTGAGAAAGTACGGACCGCGCTTGGAGCGTTCCCCGATGAGACGCTCACAACGCCGCATTATGAAGAAGCCGCACGGTTCTACAACCTCTGCCGCAGCCGCGGAGTCGAGTGCGGGCCGATCGACATATTAATTTGTGCCGTCGCAGCTCACATGCATTACGACATTCTGACCGACGATCAAGGCCTGAAACGCTGCATCGAGGTTTTGCGGAGCGAAAGGCTTCTTCATCAATAATCCTGGGCAATACGGGCCGCGGAAAAAGGGCTGCGGTCGAGTGCAGGTTAGCGAAAGAACCCCGCAGGGGCTGAAGCCCGGATCTATTTTGAGCAACTTGCGGCACGACGACCCAGAGGGTACCCCGGTCGTGCCCTGACACTTATCCCGGCTCAGAGGAGTTTTTTCGCAGTCCGAATAACCCTGGGGGTCCACAGCGAGATTCCCCCTGCCTTGTTTTAGCCGGAATCGCTGTTGCGGGCGGGGATAATAAAGGCTGCTCTGGGATTTTTCTCGCCGCTTCGCCGACCTCGCCCGGAACCGGATCGACCCGACCCGTTCTACCGGACCCGATCACCGGGAATCGACGCGCGGCGCTCAGGAGCGGACTACCCCGCCATGAAGCCTATTCGGATTGTTCTGTCGCCTACGCGAAGCCGCCACCTGAATCTGTTTCTGGGGCTCGTGCTGTTGCTGGTTTCGCTGCTTGTGCTTCTGGCGCTGGCTACCTGGCACGCCTCCGACCCATCGCTGAACACGGCCGCCGATCCGGTTCCCCCGTACGTGGTGCACAATTGGGTCGGGATCTTCGGCTCCTACCTCAGCGATCTCATGCTGCAATCGCTGGGTTTGACGGCTTTTCTATTGCCGCTGTGGCTGGGCGGCATTGGTTGGACATGGATGCGTTCGCGCCCCAGCGGATCGGCGTTGCTGCGCTGGGCCGGCACGCTGCTAGCGGTCGCCTTTGTGCCCGCCGTATTTGGGCTGATGCCCTGGCACTGGCGGTGGATGCACATGCTGCCTGTCGAGGGCATCGTGGGCCGCCTCATAGCCGGCCTGCTGGTGACCTACCTCAACATTCAGGGAGCATGGCTTGTGGCCGCGGTGCTGGCCGCCGCGGGACTCTACTTCGCCTCTGCCATCAGCTTCTGGGTCATCAAAGAGGCCGCCGAGACGCGCTGGCTGCAGCTTCGCAGCTTGCTTGAGCGCTGGAAGAACTGGCGCGAGGAGCGTGCCGAGCTGAGAGAAGAGCGCAGGCTGCAGCGCCAGCCCGAAGACGGCGAGGAGCCCAACCCAGCCCCCGCGCTGCATTTTGTCCCAGCAGGCGGTCCCGAGCTTGAAGCGGAGCAACCGGCGAGCCGTCCCGGCTTTCTGGCCAGGCTTTTCGGCCGCAAGCGCACCGCCGAGGCGGACCCTCTGGACGAAATTCCTGCCTTCCGGCGAGTGGCCTTCGACCAGGCAAATCCAGACCTGGCAAATCTGAACCAGCCCAGTCAGGAGCGAGCCTCCGAAGAGATTCCCATCGCGCCTCCGGTGCGCAAGACCAGCATTTGGGAGCGCGCAGTGGAAGATCTTGCGCAGCCCGCCGCGACTGCACCGCTGCCGCCTGCGCCCCCGCAAAATGTTGTTCCCATGCCTTCCGCGGCTTCGCGCGTTGCCGAGACCCGCGGAACGGAGTTACGGCCCGCGCCGATGCGTTTCGAACCGGATCCAGCTTCTGCTCCAGGCCCAGCCGGCGAGATAGCCATTCACTCCCGCGCCGATGCGGACATGCGCTCGGCCACTGTCGCCCCCAAGAATCTAAGCGGCTTCAAGCTGCCGCCCAGTACGCTGCTCAATGCCGGCGAGGGTCCGCAGACGATCCGCGAAGACGCGCTGCGCGAAGAGGCCAAAGTCCTGGTTGAAAAGTGCGCCGAGTTCGGCGTGCGCGGCCAGGTGGTTCAAATCAATCCCGGGCCCATGGTCACCACCTACGAGGTCAAGCTTGAAGTGGGCGTGAAATACTCACGCGTCACCAGCCTGGCCGACGATCTGTGCCTGGCCATGCGGGCTGAGAGCATCCTCATCGAGCGCATGGCCGGCAAGAGCACGGTCGGCATCCAGGTGCCCAATCACGAGCGCGAAACCATCCACCTGCGCGACGTCATCGAGAGCGAGACCTTTGCCAAGGCCAAGCCGCGCCTCACGCTGGCCATGGGCAAGGACATCAACGGCCGCATCGT
>Ga0181517_10000991_pt1 | contig 33797 bp, 29 predicted proteins | sample PEATcosm2014_Bin_31_FD_119748 | JGI IMG/M metagenome (GOLD analysis project Ga0181517, IMG submission 119748) | Peatland microbial communities from MTU Mesocosm Facility, Houghton, MI, USA - PEATcosm2014_Bin01_30_metaG | ecosystem: Environmental > Terrestrial > Soil > Wetlands > Peat | place... | reverse complement strand
CAAGCCTGGCGTTGTCCTCTTTTCCATTACTCCACTGATAGAAAGCCGACGGCGTCACAAAAATGGTCGTGGCCGCCCTGGCTCGGACTTCATCGGTCATCTGCCCCAGCGTCGCCGCGAAATCCACCGGCGTCACCGGACCGTGGGCCGTTCCGCTGTCGTTGGCCCCGAATTGGATCAGCACGTAGTCGCCCGCCTTTAGCCGCGCGATAATCCGACTCCAACTCCCGCTTTTGAACGACTGCACATTCGCTCCGCCGATCGCCTGGTTGTCGATCGTGACCTTGTCGTTGAAGAACTGGCCAAACTCCTGGCCCCAGCCCTCCTGGACGGTTGTGGCGGGATAATTCATGACCGTTGAATCGCCGGCAAGATGCACGGTAACGGGCGGAAGATCACTTGGGCGGCTGCTCGCACCGGGAGCCGGTGAAACAGCGTTTGAGGGCATTTGCGCCCTGGCGTCCGAAGCGCCAGTAGCAGCATCGGCACCCGTGGGGGCGACTTCAGGGGCAACGCTTGGGCCATTGCCCGCCGCGGCGCCGCCGGAATGTCCGCCGGTGCAACCTGCGACGCACGCGCAGAACAGACAAGGAATGAGCAACGCCGATCGCGTGGGATGCATGTGAATTCTCCTGTGCCAGCGGCAGTATACCGCATGGCGTTGAAATCGGCGCAGCGCGGCTTGCGGGAACGAGCGACGATTGATTCCTGAATCGCCGTTGACGGCATCATCGGCAATCGCGAACATGGCCGGTGAAAAAGGGAAAGGCGGAGACAATGAAGCAAATCGTCGGATCAAAATCGAGGCTCCATTGCGGCCGATTGTTCGCTGTCGCGGTGGTGATTTGTTTCTACTGCACGTTGTTTCCCCCGAGGGCATTGGCCGACGATGTCCAGGTTCAATCTCTGAAAGATGGCGTGTCGGTGAATCTCAATGGGCAGCGAGTTGAGTTGCGCGTGGCTACGCCGCATGCGTTTTGTCTTCATGTTTCACCCACGACAGCGCCGGTGGCAGCACAGAGCATTTTGCTGAGCGGCAAGGCGCAGCCTGCCACGCAATTCACCGTGATCAGCGATGGCTCCGTCTGCGGCGTCAAGACGGCATTTGGCGAGTTGCGGGTTGATACGAGCAATCAGAAGTGGTGTCTGCGCGACCACGACGGCAAGACACTGGCCGATTGGGCGAGTTTGAAGGCGGATGCGCCGGGAGCCGCGGCGGACAGGGGTTCGAGATTTGTTCTGTCGGCAGGTCCGTCATCACTGGCGCCCAGGCCGCTGTATTACGGCTCGGGCAATCAGCCCAACCGCGGCGCATTGACTCAAACCCGCTCGGCTTCCGTCACGGGAAACGGGTCCACCTCCTTGCCGCAATACTGGAGCACCGCCGGTTACGGCGCGCTGTTGATTACGGCCGCTGATAACAAGCCGGCAAGCTGGCAGGCGAATGCGGCTGGGGGTGTTGCGTGGAATGTTCCGGGGGACAGTGCTGACCTTTATGTTTCGCCGGCGCATGATCTTTACGAATGGCTTGGCGACCAGGCGGAACTGACCGGCTTTGCCCCCGTGCCGCCGCTTTGGTCATTCGGATATTTGCAGAGCCGGTGGGGATGGACGGACAGGGCGTACATCAATGACACGTTGAAGCGTTTTCGAGACGACAAGCTGCCGGTCGATGCGTTTATCATCGACTTCGAGTGGTACACGACGACGCCCGACTACCAGGTTCCATTGCAAGGCGATCCCAGCTTCGTCGATTTCGGATGGAATCCGGCCCTGTTTCCCGACCCGGCCAAACAGATCGCCGATTTCGCGCCGCAACTGCACATCATCGGCATCCGCAAGCCGCGACTTGGCAACAGCGATAATCTCGCCATGGCGCGCAGCAAGGGTTGGATTTTGCCGGCCAATCCAAACGATCCCAACAGTGCGGGCATCCGCACGCGGGACCTCGATTTCTCGAACCCGGCCGTGCAGGCGTGGTGGCAGGAAAACAACCGCAAGTTCGTCGAGGCCGGCATGGCGGGATTTTGGGATGATGAGGGTGAGATCAACTTCACCGAGTACAGCTATTGGAATCTGACCGAAAACGCTCTCTTCAGGCAGGTGGATCCGAAAGCCCGGTTCTGGAGTCTCAACCGCGCGTTTGCCCCGGGCCTGCAACGGTTTGGCGCGGCCGCGTGGACGGGCGATATCCGATCCGACTGGGCGACACTGGCAAAAACGCCCGGCGACCTGTTGAGCTACGGCCTTTCGGGAATGCCCTATTCCGCCTGCGATATCGGCGGGTTTCTGGGCAATCCGTCGCCGGAATTGCTGAGCCGCTGGATGGAGGCGGGGGTTTTCTTTCCGATCCAGCGAAGCCATTCCGACCGAAGCGTAACCCCGCGCTTTCCGTGGCTTTTCGGATCGGATGCCGAGGACGCGATTCGCGCAGCGCTGAATCTTCGTTACCGATTGATCCCCTATTACTACAGCCTGGCCTTTGAGAATCACGAGACGGCCGCCCCGGTGATGCGGCCATTGGTGATGGAATTCCCAACCGATGAGAAGGTTGCGGGCATGGCCGACCAGTGGCTCATGGGCAAGGGCCTGCTGGCGGCGCCGCTGCTGAATCAGGGCGGGGCGCGGGATGTTTATCTGCCCGGCGATGCCTGGTTTGATTTCGGCACAAACCATGTGACGCAGGGACCACAAACAGTCCATGTGACCAGTAAGCTCGACGAGATTCCGCTTTACGTCCGGGCCGGAACTCTCCTGCCGCTGGGGCCGGTGCTGCAATACACCGGCCAGCCGACGACCGCGCCGCTGGAATTGCAGATCTATCCGGGCCGTGACGGGTCGTTCCTGTTCGTGCAGGACGACGGCAAGACGCTGGCTTACCAGAGCGGCGCCGTGAGGCGAACCGCTTTTTCGTGGGACGAGAGGACAAAGACGCTGAGTTGGAAGATCAGCGGGGATTACTCCGGCAATAATCTTTTCCACGGGGTCAGCGCGGTTCTTTTCTCGCCGCAAGGCACGATCACCAGGCCGGACTCGATGGACAAGGACGGCTCGATCAGTTTCTAAGGCTTGCAGCGCCGTTGCCGGTCGACATTGGGGCCGATTATGATATAATTTAGAGGTGCAAAATAAATCTTATCATAATTCGGGCGGGGGTTTCGCCTGGAGACTCTCCCACACGGAGTGGGCTCGCCTCTCGCCGCTGCTGGCACGCGAGCGGACCACGCGCGGAAGGCCGCGCGAGCTGGATGACCGTCATGCCGCCCAGGCGTGTCTGTTTCGCTATCACCATTCGCTGGCTCCGAGGTATCGAGCCTTTGGTTGGAACCAGTTACCCAAGACAATCGGCGTTTCTCCGGCGACGGCCAACCGCCGGTTTCGGGAGTGGAACAAGAGCGGGGCGTGGGTCCGATTCTGGAAGAAACTGAACCAGCTTCGCAACGGCACGCTGAAGATCGAATCTCCGCGGTCGCCGGTCAAAGCCATACTTCAGGAGCTTGAGCGGGCATACGCCTTCTTCAATGCCCGGCTTTTTGACAATGTTCTTCCGCTCGACGTGATCATAACGATTGAACCGTCGGGCACATTTCTCGGCCAGTGCCGGACGGACAAGGCGGGGCGGCATTGGATTGCCATTTCAACGGGCGCCGTTGCCTCGGGGACCGAGGAGACGCTGCACACCATTCTGCACGAGATGGTGCATCTGCGCAACCGTCGCCTTGGAATTCCCGATTGTCATCGCGGGTACCACAACAGGCATTTCCGGGACGCGGCCGCTCTGGTCGGCCTTGGCTGCAAGCAAGGAAGGCTCGGGTATGCCCAGACGATTGTCGGCAGGCAGGCCCGAATTGCATTCGCGAAGTTTCGCGCCGGCGATGTGTTCACATGGCAGTGGGGCGTGACGGCCGACGCCGCCACCTGACGGCGGGCGGGGCCGCCACAGCTAACAACAGGTAGTGACTTCCGGCCGGCGGGGCGTACAGGTTGTTGTTGTTCCTGAGCGGGGCGCAAACAAAGTAAATAGCGTGTACCGATTCCCATCAACGTACATGTTCACCCAATTGTCCAGCGACTCATTCGCATCGACTCGCTAGCCTCTCAGCGTCGTGATTTGGTGATTTTTGTGGGGTTGTTTTGCGACGCAGAGAGGAAGTCAACGTGCAGCGTCTTTGGATCCATCTCGACGGCCAATGGCTTATCGTGCCGCTGGAAAAAAGTCAATTCGAATTGTCGGCGAATTCGGCGCGCCCGGTCTCACCGGGTGTTTGCGATGCTCCGGCCGTGGTGGTGCCGTGCGGCGGCGACAAGAGCCAGTGGGCGCTGATCGCCCGGCCGGGGGCGCAGGTGGATGTCAACGGAGATCGCCTCTGGCTGGGTGTTCGCATTCTCTCGGATCGCGATTGCATTCAGGTCGACGGCGGCGAACGCATGTATTACTCGGCTTCGGCCAATCCGACCGTCGTGACTTTCGCCGGGAAGAGCGCGATTCAATGTCCGCGTTGTGACACAGCCATCACCACTGGCCAACTGGTGGTGCGATGTCCCGGCTGCGGCGTTCACTACCACCAGGCCAGGGATTTGGCGTGCTGGCTGTATGACGTCCGATGCCGGTGCGGGCACCCGACGGATTTGAGCGAAGACAACTGCTGGACGCCCGAGGAGTGCTGACATGAACGAATCCAACGCGCAATCCGAGCCGTTGAAGACCGTCGTTATTGTCGGCCAGGGAAACACTGGTTCGCAGGTCGACGAGCACGTTGCGCGAAATGAACAAGTGGATCGGATCGTCCTGGTCGACCCGGACCGTTTTTCCGACAGGAACGTGCTGTGCCAATCGTGCGTCGCCGATGACGTTGGAAAGCCAAAGGCGGTGGTAATGGCCCGGCGCATCGGGCGGATTCGCAAGAACAAGCCGCTGCGCGTCGAGGCAATCGTCGATCGCGTTGAGAACGTGCCGCTGGGGCGTCTTCGCGGGGCCGTGCTTATGGGCTGCACCGACAGCCGCCTCTCCCGCGCGGCCCTGGACGGCATCTCGTGGGCTCTTGCCATGCCGCTGATCGACTGCGGCATTCAGGCCGGCGGCTGTCTCGCCCGCGTCGAGGTTCATGTCCCCGGCGATGACGCCGCGTGCATCCAGTGTGGCTGGGGAAGCCGGGATTTGGAATTGCTGGCCGAGTCATTTTCCTGCGACGGCCGTCTCCGGGAGGCGGCTCCCACCGGCGCCAGTGCGTCGCTGGGCGGCGTGGCGGCGTCGCTGGCGGCGCTGGAGTGCGAAAAGGTGTTGATGAACCGGTCGCCTGGCCAATCGCTGGTGGGGCGGCAGTTGGTCATCGAGGCGAAGTTCTACAATTTCTACGTTAACAACCTGCGGCGCAATCCGCGCTGCCGGTTTGACCATCGGATCTGGTCGATCCACAAGGCGCCGGAATCGGTGTTGACGGTGGGAGACCTGTTTGAATACAGCCGGGCGGTTTTCGGGGGAAGCCGTCCGACGGCCTTGAGCGGGGCGCGCAAAGCGTGGGTGCGGCGCCTGGCGTGCCTGCAATGCGGCCGCCAGGCGCGCGCGCTCCGTCTTCAAGGCCGCATCGGCCGCAAACGCGGACGATGTGCGCATTGCGGCGGGGAGATGGTTTCGATGGGCTTCCACGCACGGCCGCGACTGGAATTGGCGACGGCTGCCGCCCGTCTGCTGGCCCGGCCTCTGCGGGCGCTGGGCCTTCGGGACAGGGATGTCGTGACGCTCGCCGGCGCAGACGGGACGGAACGGCATGTTGAGCTGACCATGGCAAACAAACCGGGAGGAATGTGATGTCGGATCGTATTCAACATCTGTTTTTCAGCAGGCAGTACGAGGAAGGGATGGCGCTGGCGGCGGCGAGCGACGTGCTGAAGCTGACGGCCGAGCCGCACGTCGATGCGCCGCCGCGGCGCTACGTTGCAACTTTTCTGTGCAACACGCTTGTCGAGGCCGGCGGGCGAGTCGCCCGGGCCAACCGGGTTGTGGTCGGTATTGCGTTTCCAGAGCACTATCTCCACGAGGCCAGCAGCTATGAGGTTCTCAATATACTGCATCCGTCGACAATTTTTCACCCAAATATACGTTTCCCATTCATCTGCGTCGGCGATCTTTTCATGAGGCCGGGAACCAAGTTGGTGGAAATTCTGTATCAGGTCCACGCGATTCTCACGTATTCAAAGTGGTCGGCCAACTCGCCACTGTGCGAAGCCGCGGCGCAATGGGCCCGGCGCCATCAGGACGAACTGCCATGCGACCGCCGGCCGCTCAAGCGACGGACGCTGGACCTGCGGATCAGTCTTCATAGCCAGGGGAGCCAACCATGAACTCGCCACAACCGGATCCGCTGCAAGGCGCCTTGACGGCGGCGTTTGATGGGATCGGGGCCAAATACACGCAAGAGCCCTCCGGCTGCTGGCGCGTGCGGTGCGCCGACCGCTTTGCGCTGACGGCGAGGCTTGAAGACGGATGGCTTGTCCTGCGCTCGTCGGTTGCCCATGACCACATTCACGGCCAGGCCGTACAGCGATGCGCGTGGGAGCTGTTGTTGCGGAATGGCGAGCTGAGCGGCGCCGCCAAGCTGGTGAGAGCCACGGATCGAGTGCTCGTGCATGCCGCCACGGAACTGCCGCTGGATGCCGATGGCGAGGCGAGCGGCAACGGTCTGGCGGCGCAAGTGTGCCGAGCCATCGACGACTTGAAGGACGCGACGCGTACGCATCCGCGCGGCCGGCATTCTGCCGCCACGCGGCAGGGCGCGGCCGGTGAGGCTGCCGATTTGCCGGCGTTGTGCGCCGCGTCCGGCTGGGCATTCAATCCGCGGGGCGAAGGTGTTGTTGCGGTGCAGCTTGAGACGGCGCACGGCTATGCGCAGGCGCTGCTTGAATGGGATGACGGGCTGCTGGCAACCGTGGACCTGCACCGCACCGAGCGATCGCTGCCTGCGTCATCACGGGATGGCGTGGCGATCATGCTCCTGCAATTGGGCGGGCTGGTCCGCGCGGTTCGTCCGGCGGCGTTCGCCGAGGCCGGTCGCGATGTGCTTGTCCTGCAGGCGTACCTGGGGACCGGCGCGACGGCTGGACAACTGGATCGAGTTCTGGCCGCCTTGTCCGTCGCCGCGGGCATGTGCCATCGGGAAGCCGCCTTGCTGTGTGAAGAGGAAGTGTGCAATCGGTACCTGTTGGCCGGTCACGGGTGTTCCGCGGCCGGTCCGGTGCCTGGGTGATTCCGAGTCCTGTCTCGAAAGGAGACGCGATATGACCGTCGCGACCAAGACGATGAGTTTCGAGGTCCGAGATGTATCGGGCCAGAAGTCCGCCACCGTGAACGACTGCCCGGTTGACGCATCGGTGCGGGAAGTGATTCCGGCGCTGCTGGCGCAATTGAGCCTGCCGCAGAACGACCTCTCCGGGCCCATCAGCCACAGCCTCCGCCGCGACAGCGACGGCGCGCTGTTGCACGACGGTGACGTCGTGGGCGAGGTCGTCGAGCCGAATTCGCGGCTGGTACTCCAGCCGAGCATCGACGCGGGCGGCAGGTGAAGGAAGGAGATCGCGTCCCCCGGCGGAGCTGGCCACTCCGCGGGGGGATTTGGCACGACAAGATCCCGGATCGCTGCGAGGTTCCCATGCCCGACGAAGTTCTTTACGACTACGTGCTGGAATTATGGCGCAAGTCGCCCGGGGCCGTGCTGGGGCGAGTCGGCATCACCGTCGACTGGGTCCCGGTGCGCGAAGCGCTGATCCTCGACCTGCTGCGCGCCGCAAAGATCGCGCAGCCGGCCGGATTGCCATCGATCACGGTCGAGCCGATCTGGGAACAGCGGACCGGCGGGCCGGCGACACTGGGTTTTCGAGCCAGCCTGCATGGTGGCGGTGCGCGTGCCAGCCGGACTTTTTCCACAGCGTATTTCCGCAGTCTGGCGCAACAGGCCGCCAAACAGTTCCTGCAGGCCGGTGAATTGAGGGAGGGCGAGGAGTTCGACTATTACGTGCTGGCCTTCCCGCGTCAGCCGGCGGCAAAGGCGGCGCCGCTCTTTTCGGCAACGCCGAAGGAATTGTCCCTGCCGATCAAGCCGGCGAATTTGGAGCGACTGATGAGTGGCGCACTCCTGCTTGACACGGAGAACGCCCGCGACATCCCGGTCTTCTTCCATTGGCCTGTTCTTGAGGATGCCCTGGTCCTGACCCGGCAGGCCGGTTCGATGGAAACCGGCGGCGTGCTCATCGGGCACATATGTCAGGATCTGAGCGTTCCAGAGATCTTTCTGGAGATCACGGCGATGATCCCCGCGCGGGCGCGAGGGGAATTGACCAAACTCTCGTTCACGCCGGACACATGGGCGGATGTGCAGGCGGCCGTCGAGCGCCGACAGCGAGACGAAATCTGGCTCGGATGGTTCCACAGTCACAGCTTCTACCGGGAAGAGCAGGAAAGGCGGGAAAAGCAGGACAGCCACGATCCGTTGGTGCGGCGGATCGCCACGCCGTTCCTGAGCGACGACGATTGCAAGCTCCACCGGGTTTGCTTTCCCAGGGCCGTCAGTGTGGCGCTGCTGGTGACGGATTCACCTTACAGCGGTCTGTCGTGGACGACGTTCGGGTGGCGAAACGGCGAAGTGGCGCACAGGGCGTTCCACGTCCTGGGTCTGCCGCTGCCGGCTGGAATTCAACCTCAAGGAGAAGTCGATGAATCGAAACGAGAATGCGTTGCGAAATGAACTGGCGGTGAAGCTCGCGGCCATCGGCGACGATGCCCCCAGCATGGAGGAAAAGCTCGAACTGTTGCGCCTGGTGCGGCAATTGGCGCCGGAAGTCGCCGACACCATTTACGCCGAAGTCTTCAAGGCGATCGACCGGTATGGCACCGGCCTGATGCGCGCCAGCGGTCACATCGAGGAACTGCGCCAGAAACTCGATGCGATCGTCGGCAAGCTCTGGTACCTGGCGACATTCATGGGTCACGTGGGCGAGGCGGCCGACCGCCGCGTGTTCGTGAATATCGGCAGTACGCAGCGGGTGGTGGGCGTGCTCGACGAGGTGCCGATCGAGTCGCTGTCCAAAGGGTGCGAAGTGATGGTGAACAACGAGCAGTCGGCCGTGGTGGCGACCAGCGTGCGCGGTTTTCCGCGCAGCGGCGACATCGCGACAGTCGTGGAGAAGACGCCGCGCGGGTCGCTGATCCTTCGCAGTCACGAGGAGGAGGTTGAAGTTGAACTGGCGGCGACGCTGGAGAACGTCACGCTGGCGCCGGGTGATCGCGTGCGATGGAATCCTGCGGCCATGATCGCTTATGAGCGGATCGAGCAGGCGCAGAGCCGCCGGTTCCTGCTCGCCGAGACCCCCAATATCAGCCTCGAAGAAGTGGGCGGACAGGATGAGAACCTGGAAAAGCTGCTGCTGATCCTGACGGCCGTGCTGCTGGCGCCCGAGAAGGCGTCCGACTACGGCCTGAGCGGCCGGTGGAGCGCTTTGCTGGCGGGGCCGCCCGGATGTGGCAAAACGCTGCTGGCCCGCGCCGCCGTTTCACATTTGGCGCGCACGTCGGGGCGCAGGGCCAAGTTTTTTGTGGTCAAGCCGGCGGAATGGGAGAGTTCATACGTCGGGGCCAGCGAGAAGAATGTGCGAGAACTGTTCGCGTCGCTGCGTGAGGCGGCCAAAGACGGCTCGCTGGTCGTGTTGTTCCTGGACGAAGTCGACTGCGTGGGTCGTCATCGCGGACAATCGCAGGGATATTTCGCGGACAAGACACTCAACGCACTTTTGGCCGAACTGGATGGCTTCACCGGCCGCGAGGGCATAGCGGTCCTGGCGACGACCAATCGCAAGGACTTGATCGACAGCGCCCTGTTGCAGAGGCTCAGCGATCAGGAACTGTGCGTTCGTCCGCCGGATATTCGCGCCGCCCGGTCGATCTTCTCGATCCATTTGAAGCCGTCAACCCCGTTCAGCCCCAACGGCGACGCCGCGATGTTGACGCGCAGCCAGATCATCGAGACGGCCGTGTCGCGAATCTACAGCAACAACTCGATTTACGCCGAGTTGTGCCGGATCAAGTTTCGTGACGGCAAGACGCGGACGGTTGCGGCCCGCGATTTCGCCAGCGGACGGCTGTTTGAACAGATCTGCCGTTCCGCCCGCCTGCTGGCCTATCGGCGCGAGATGCGCACCGGCCAGCGCGGGGTGCGGGTGTGCGATATCGAGGACGCCATCGCCGAGGCGATGGAGAAGGTGTCAACGGCCCTGACGATCCATAGCGTCCGCAATCAACTGCCGGACCTGCCCACGGACGTCGACGTGGTCGCCGTCGAGCGACTGGTGCGCAAGGTGAAGAGCCCGCACCGTCTCCTGAACGCGCCGGAAACACCAGTTGCGACGGATTCCAATGCAGAGGTGATACATGTCTGATCCTAGCGCGGCTGCCAGCGACCGGGTCGTGCCCAAACTTTGCGGCGCCGACATCGAATTCGGGAACCTGATCGTGGGGGGCGCCCCGGACCGATGGGGCGATACCGCCGGCGAAGCGGCACGCGCCGTCCTGGACGAGATTCCCGGCCACAGCCGAAACGCGGCCCATTATTATTCGGCTTCTGCGTATTCCTGTTCCTATGACGACGGCGACTGGCAGTCGCCCGGCGCGGGCTTGTACGGCAACACGTACAGGCACGACCGCGATGGCACATCTCCGCGCTATGGACATGGATCAGGATATCGCGAATACGCCCAGGACCGCGGCCGCAAATTCTTGCCCGCCAATGGCGGCGCTGCGTACATTGATCTGGATCATCTGGAAATCTGCCTGCCGGAAGTCCGCAGCGCCGCGGATCACGTCGCCGCCTTCGGCGCCATGCTGAGGATTTCCCGCGAGGCGATGAATCGCGCAAATCAGTACATGCCCACCGGCAAGACGATCAAGATCCTGGTGAACAACAGCAACGGCCACGGTTCCAGCTATGGGTCACATCTGAACTTCCTGACAACCAGGGCATGCTGGCACAACATATTCAATCGGCGGATGCACTATCTTCTGTTCCTCGCGTCGTACCAGTGCGCCAGCATTGTCCTGAGCGGCGCCGGCAAGGTGGGATCGGAAATCCCCGCCGAACCGGCGCGATACCAGATCTCGGCGCGGGCGGATTTCTTCGAGGTGCTGGCCGGACCGCAGACCACCATTCATCGGCCGATCTGCAACTGCCGGGACGAGGCGCTGACCGGATTGCCCGGCTTGGGCGGCGGGGAAGAGCGACTGGCCCGTTTGCATTCAATATTCTTCGATAACACGTTGTGCCAGACGGCGAGCTTTCTGAAGGTGGGAATGACTCAGGTTGTTTTGGCGATGATAGAGCAGGAGCAGGTACCTGTGCAGTTGCTCCTGGACGATCCGGTCGAATCGCTGCATCGGTGGAGCCGCGATCCCGGGCTGGCGGCGAAGAACCGCCTGATCGACGGCGCCGAATACACCGTCGTCGACCTGCTGGAAGCCGTGTTCGAGAAGGCCAAACGCTTCGTCGACGCCGGCCGGGCCGACGGCCTGGTGGACGATGTCGGGCGAATCATGGACGTGTGGGGCGATTGCCTGCAACAACTGCGCCGGCGCGAATTTGACAAGCTCGCCGGGCGAATCGACTGGATCGCCAAGCTGTCGCTGCTGGAGCGGACGGCCGCCAAGCGACAAATTGGCTGGGATTCGCCGTCGATGAAGTATCTCGATCACATGTATGCATCGTTGGATCCGGCCGAGGGTCTGTACTGGGCGCTGGAACGTGCCGGAGCGGTGCAAAAGGTGGTCTCCGACGGCGAGATCGAGCGATTTGTGCATGAGCCGCCGGAGAACACGCGAGCCTGGTTGCGGGCGTACATATTGCGTCATGCCGATCCCGGCGCGGTCGATGACGTTGACTGGGACATGGTGCGGATGCGCCAGAAGAATCCGTCGCCGGGGAGTTGGCCCGCTTACCACCATCCCGAACTCTGGATGTCGGACCCGCTGCGCTTCACGCGTGAGGAATGCGAGCCCGTGCTCAAGGCTGCGCCGTCGCTCATGGACGGCCTGGCCGCACTGGGTCTGGGGCGCCAGGTCGAAAACGGCCTGCCAGCGGCGCCGGCCAGTACAGCAATCGTTCAAAGTAACTACAGCATCAGGCCGGCCGTGCCCGGCAAACACTTTACAGGAGATTGACCATGGAACTGCAACTGACACGGCAACGTGCCGCGCGGCAGAGCAACGCGGGAGATTCTTCGGACCCGTCGTCGGCGCTTTCGGAGATTCGGGCCGGCTGCCAGCGCGTGGCTGACGCTGCCCAGGCCGAAATCGACCGGGCCCTCAACTGCGGCGTCGAGGCGGAGGAGTTCCTCAGCTCGGCGAAGCAACTGCGTGGAGGGCAGTGACAATGGCGGCATTGCACATGATGGGTTTCGAACAGGAAATGGCGCTGTGCGCGACCGTCGCGCACGGCGCCGTTCCCAACCAGGAAGCACTGCTGAACAGCCTCTGCGCGGTCGCCGCGGAATCCCTGGTCCACCTGCGCGGCCTCGGGGAAGGAGGCATCTTTCTCGCCAACGGCTCGCGTCTGTACGTCGACTGCCTCAAGTACGAATTCGCCGGGCCCGAATGCACGTCGCCGGATGAAGTCGTCAAGTTCCTGATCGCCGGCGAGCGCATTCTGGCGCCACTGGCCAGCGAGGTGGCCCGTCGCAACAAACTGGACGATGTCGGCCTTTATCGCGCCAATATTGATTACGCGAGTCCCGCCACCTGGGGCGCGCACGAATCGTATCTGACGCGCAAAGAGCCGTCCAAACTCTCCGACGACCTGATTCCATTCCTCGTGGCCCGGGTGGTCACGGCGGGCGCCGGCGGATTTCGCCCGCTGACGTGCAGCGGATGCACGTTCACGCTTTCGCCGCGTGCCTGGCATATCTTTCTACCGGTCTCGCAGTCCAGTACGGGCTCCCAGGAGCGGGGAATCTTCCACACCAAGGATCAGACCCTCTCCTGCGGCTACCACAGGGTTCATATCCTCGTCGGCGATGCGCTCTGCAGCCGCCGGCAAAACTGGCTGAAATTCGCCACCACGTCACTTGTGACGGCCATGGCGGATGCGGGGCTGCATCCCGGCCAGGACGTCATGCTCCGCGCGCCGGTCCAGGCGCTGCGCGCATTCGCGTCCGATCCAACCTGCCGGATGAAGGCCAGAACGCAGTCCGGCCGGGACATGAGCGCCGTCGAGATACAGCGTCATTATCTCGAACTGGCGCGTCGCAACGCCGTCGCGGAGTGGATGCCGGACTGGGCGTGCGAAGCAATCGACAAGTGGGGCGCGATGCTGGATCGGCTCGATGGCGCGCCGGACAGCGTCGCCACGTGTCTTGACTGGGCCATCAAGTACCGCGCATTCCAATCCCACATCGAAAGGCGGGGGTTCAGCCACCGGGCGCTGGGCCATTGGACAAATCTGACCGACGTGCTGTGCCGGTGCAGCAGCGCACTGGCCGGCGAGGCACATCTGCAGGCCCTGCCGGCCGAACTCGTGCTGGACCGCCGCGGGCCGCTGCGAGACGTCATCGCCCAGTTGGATCGTCCCCTGGCATCGCGCGGCATGGAATGGGAGCAGCTCAAGCCTTATCTCAAACTGCGCTCGGAGCTCTTTGCGCTGGATTTCAAATTCGGCCGGCTTGGCGAGAAGGGGATCTTCAATTGCCTGGATCGTGCCGGCGTGCTCGATCATGACATAGGGCTGGACGATGCGCAGATCGAATCCGCCATTGCCAATCCGCCGAGATTTGGCCGGGCCAAGCTCAGGGGCGAAGCGATCAAGCGACTGCACGGCAACCACGCCGCGCGGGATGCCTCCGATTGGATGAGTGTCTACGACAGCGGACGCAAGATGTACCTGAACCTGAGCAATCCGTTTGCGGCCGAAGAAGTCTGGGCCAGGAATACGAATCCCACATCGTCGGAATTTACCCCGTTCTGATCGGAAATGCATGAGAGCCTTTTGCGGAGAAAAGTCATGAAATCGCCACGATCCGTGCAGGACAATCCCCAAAGCCAAAGCGATCGGCCCAGCGGCGCGACGTCGGCCAGCGTTCTGGATCTGTGGGAAAATGGCATGGACATGCGCGACTCATGCGCTGCCGCCGTGGGCCGGCTTATAGTCGCCCAGCCCGAGCGGGCGAGCACGTTTGCCGATCCGGCCATCCTGGAAAGCGCGCTGCGATCGGCCCTTGCGGAGGAATTGGCGGACACCAATCCAGAGCCGTCTTCCACATGGCTGCCGGCGATCGCGGAATTTCTGGATCTTCAGGGGCGAGTCCAGGAAGCGGTGGATATCTATCGCGAGGCGTTGAATCGCGTGAAGGTCGCGTGCGGGTGCGAGGGTTCTGAGACGCGGGCCGTCGCCGCGGGCATCGATCGGCTGCTTCGACGGCTCGGACGTGAGGAGGAGGCGCGAGCCATAGCCCGTGAATTGCGCCTTGAGCCGCTGATGGGTCGCCGCGACCATGACAGCCTCCTGGCCCTTCGCGACGCCGCGTTTTCCGCGTTGGCGGCAGGGAGTCTCCCCGAGGCGGAGACAATCTACCGGTATTTGCTGACCCAGAACTTCGAGCCCAGCGGCACACATTGCCACCTGGCTCGGGTGCTGCTGGCTGGCGGACAGGACGCCGATGCCACGGCCGCAATAAGCGCCGCCTGGGAATGCCGCAATAGCAGCGTCGAGTCTTACATCGTCGCGCGGATTTTGTTCCTGCAGGCGCTGCTGGCCACACTGGCGGGGCAGGATGCTCAATCGCCACTGACCACGCTGAAGGATCTGCTGCTGCACGATCCGGCGGCGCGGCACTCGTGGCTGATCGCGCCGGTGCTGAGCCGCGTTCAAACGAGATTGACCCCGCGGTCGCACGAGTTCTTTGTCAGCCTGGCACAGGAAATGTCCGGCGGGTCGGTCGAATAGGCATCATCCAGAGAGTTGAGTAAACCCATGTTACCCGAAACACTTCTTACCGAATTACGCGGCCGAGGCATTCATGTCGAGCACCCGGACGGCGATACTGTCGTTCTCCGCCATTTGCCGCTTCGGGGCTTCAATAAGGCCGCCACCAATCTGCTGGTCATGCGGCCGGGTGCCGACCGGCCGTTCGTCACGCTGGTGGATCAGGATTTGGAGTACCTGGGATCTGAGAATTCCATCAAGGCGGCGTTGTCGCAGGGCCCGGTGCAAGGCGGGTGGCGTCCCCTGGCCGTGGACGTGAGCCCCGAGTTGGATGTCGCCATAAGCAGGGCACTGAACATCATTGGCTTCACGTGGTTGGCCCCGCGCGACGCCGCCGCCAAACCGGCGCCGCGCGCCGCAACGGGCCGGCTTTTGTCTCGCTTCGGCCGGATTATTCCTGGCGATGAACCCCATTTCACAATCGGCCGGCAGGAGGCGATCGACCAGCTACTCGCCTGCCTTAAGCGGCGCGACCCGTGCCTGCCGCTGATTGTGGGGCCATCGGGCGCGGGCAAGACGAATCTGCTGTTGGCCCTGGCTGGCGAATTGTCCAAGTCGTCACAGGAGCCGGTCATCAACCTGGACTTGATCCACTTTCTTTCGGCGATTCCGACCCACGAAAGAGCCAAATGTCTCGGCGAACTGCTCGATGAGCTGGTCGAGTCCAAGGTCATCGCGGCGATCGAGCAGATCGAGCTTGTCGGCCCGGAAATCTACTGCGGCAATCTGCATCTGAGCCGGGCGCTGGATCGTGGCGTCAGGCTCATCGGAACAACGACCGGCCGGTGGCTGCATCACTTCAGGGCAGAGCCTCTGGCGCGGCGGATCCAGATTGTGGAGCTATCTGCCCTGACGCCGGACGAATTGGTTGCCATTCTGCTTGAGAAACGGCGGGTGTATGCGGTTGAAATCGACCCCGTGTGGATCGGCATGGCCGCGCGTCTGTCGCGCGACCTGCCCGGCGAGAATCCGGCCAAGGCGGTTTCGCTGCTGGACGCGGCTGCCTCGCAGGCGGCGGCCAGCGGCGCGGCGGTTCTCGGCCCGGACGACATCTATGCGGCCGTGGCCCGCGTTCACCCGATGCCCCAAGCGCAGGAAGACTCGGACTAAACATGCCCAGCGCCAATGAAAACACGTTGGATGACGCCATCCGGCTCCGCGAGGCGGGTTTGCTCGCGGCTTCATACGTCATGCTAAAGACGCAGATTGCGCGGGCCCGGCGCAGTCATGGGCACAAGTCGTACGAAGCGCAATGTGCCATAAGCCAGCTTGGTCGGACGTTGCTGGCCATGGGCCGCGGCGAGCAGGCCAGTACCTTGCATTGGGAGGTTCTGGCCATGCGTTTGGAACTGTACGGCCGGCGCGATTCATACACGCAGAACAGCGCCGCCATCCTGGCCGGGACATTGCGGACCGGCTTGGGGGACAATTACATGGCCGCGGCCGTCGAATGCTGGGCCGCCGATCCGGAAATCCCCCGCGCGGCGACTGGCGATCACAAACCGCTGAGCGCGAGCGAGTTGCAACGCACAATCCGCGACCGCGCCGCCAAACCCGGCCTGGCGATCGCCCGACTGGTGGAGGAGTATTTGCAGTTCCAACGGCAGTCAACGGCGGGGTCTGCAATTTGAGCGAATCCCACGACGATCTATTCCGCCGCCCGCCGCGGCTATCGCGACTTGAGGTATTGCGTCAAGATCGCCGCATCCAGCGGCACCACCTGCACATCTTTCGCATTGCCCGGCTCACCCTGATCTCCGGCCGTCTTGGGTGGATATGTGATCTTGCACACGTAAACGCCGACCTTTCGTCCGCGCTTCTCGGCGTAGGGCGGCCAGAAGGGCGCCGCGTTCTGGATCAGATAGTGGCCCAGCGCCTCGCTGGCTCGCCCCGACAACCCGAAGACGGCCAGGGTCAATCCCTTTATATCCGGCTCATACGACGTGATGATGATGCCGGAATCCTGTTTCCCGTCGATCGACGGGACACAGACCCATTCGCCGGCGGCGTTCAGATAGTGCGTTCCCTTCACAAACCGTTTCCGGGCGCCGGCGGGGTTCTTGGGCCCGCCGAAACAGCTCTCTATCGCCCCCAGCGGGCTCTTGTAAGCAAGGAAGACCGGCACGCGAACATCGCGCGATTCCGCAACGAACGGTTCACATCCAAACAAATCCGCGAAAAAGGCCTCCACAAGCAGGTTTACCCTTTGGCTTCCGACCAGGATCGCGCACGAGCGACTCAGCTCGCCCCGGATCTTCGCGTACATCTGCAACGCTTTGGCATGATCCTTATCAAGTTCCTTCTTCCTGATGTGCTCGGCACTTACGTCAACGCGGAAGGGCACATACTCGGTGCCCAGCGCCGGCTGCGTATCCCCGCAGACTCCCGCCGTGGACAGCCAGCGTACCAGTGCCGCCTCCACCGCCGCATCCCGGCGCGATATCCACGGCATGTGCGCCTGTGCCATGGCTTGCTGATATTCCCCCAGATAGATCGTCACGGCGCCCGCCGCCGCCGCCGCCGGCCACAAGGCGCTGGCCTGGGCGCCAAACAGGGCCATTGGCAAGCTTCTGGCTGGCACACGGTGTTCCAGAAGCCAATCGCAAATCCTCCCCAGGACTTTGAGCGACGGGTTGCGGTTGCGGTTGAAGTAGAATTTTCGCACCGTGTGGCGATCGATTTCCAGGTCGTCGGCGATTCGCTGCGTGACGCCGTGACGGTCCAGTCCATGTTCTTTCAACACCTTTTTGAGACGAATTTCGATTTGCATCGTGCCTCCTGCAAAGATTTTTTCACTTCACCAGTCCGATGGCTCAGGCCCGCAACATTCCGCCGATCCGCGGGTCCGATTCTTATACATATTGAAAAAGAAATTGTGAAGAAAAATCCCGCCATGTCCACGATTTGTACCGCCAGGCGGGTCGCCGGGCCGTCGCTGTACCACGCGGATTTCCCGATTATTGACAACCGCAACCGGCCATGATGGTATCGGGCAAAGGATTTTGTTACCGTTCGGTCAACGGTTAGGATGCGGAACGATGGACGCTCGACGCAACGGAGTGCGACGGATGAATTCCCGGCCGACTGCATTCGGCCGGAGCGATCTCGGCGGCACATGGTCGCTTCCGGATCGTACGCCTCTAGGCGGTTCTTCGCACAATTCCGCTCAACGGCCCCATCCGTCTTACCGACCCAGGCCAATTCCACCAATCCGAGAGTGTTATGCTGTCTAAAAAGCACATCAGCGCAGATTCCCCCGCGCGGCATTCTCCCAATGTTCGCGCCACGAGCCCCCCTCATCACCGCAACGCCGTCGCCAAGGCAAAGCGGCGGCATCCGCGGCCACCCGACGGTTGATCGGCGGCTCCCGGTCCCCAAGTGTCAGCGGCATCGTTTTCACGTGGCAGATGTATGTGTGTCTACCGACCCAATGAGGCCCCTATGAGCGAAGCGACGACAATGGCGGAATCATTCAAGTGGATCTTGTACCTTTATCCAGGCGATAAGAGCGGCGAAATCTGGTATGTCACGGCGCAGTATTCATTGCACAAGAAGCTGGACGGCCGCTTTGCGCGCCTCATTTTCCTGCTCAACAAGGCCTTTGTGGGCGATGCATCCCTTCCGGCCCATTTGCGGGGCTTCCGGTCGGCCGAGGATCTGGCCAAGGCCATTGCCGAGGATCCGTTTGCATACGCGGTCGATCCGGGCACGGTCACAACCTATCTGAGCCAGCTACGCCGTGATCTGCAAACCCCGTGCGAGAGGGGGCAGATACTGCCTCAATTGGTCCAGAGGCCGCGAGGCTGCGGCGTTCGCCTGCTCTGCGAGGTGGAAATCCAGCGCATTGGGCAACCAATGCCTGCGGTTATCCCTCCCACGAGTCCGATCGGCCTCAACGCGCCCCCGGCAAGTCGCGACATGCCGCTGATCCCGCCGCCCCGGCCTGCCGCCGTCAAGCGCCCGGCCAAGCGACCAGTCAAGCGACAGGCCAAGCCCCCGGTCCGGTCTGGCGATGATTCAGCATGATCGTCGGGACAACTCAACAGTCCGCGTCATACCCAGGCAGCCGAAAGCGCTGTCGTACCGGTCGCGATCCAAGCCGTCGATAGTCGCGACGCCATGCCGGGCGGCCCGCTGAGGCCGGCAATTCGCGATTCGATCAAGCCGCCTGGGTACAAGGGATTGGTTTGCGCCGACGCTGCCGGTTTGGCCGGGTTCGTTATTTCAAGCGCAGGCGGGACGGATACCTGGACTCATTTGGGCGCCGGCGCGGTCGTGGCGGCGGCTGCGTCTTCCGTGGCGTAATCCTTCGCCAGTTCCGCATCGAATTTCGCGCCGTCGAACGGGAGCACCAGGATCTTGCTCCCATTGTTGTCGTTCCCGCGATCCTGGGCCTTTTGCACATTGATGCTCGCCAGCGTTACGTGCGTCACATGCCCGTCTTCCACCAGCACGCCCGGCCGCTCCATGATCGCCCAATGATCGACGCTTCCATCCGTGTATTTCACAAAATCCGTGGTCGGATCATACGCCAGCCCGCGATTCACCCAGTTGTTGATCCCGTCTTTACTCGTCAGATGATACGCCTTCCGCGTGCTCCACGAATTCACGATGACCTCATAGTAGCCACCGGCATAGAAGACGCATGGATCTTCCATGTTCGGATATTGCTGGCCGACGGGGAAGATCGAGCCACTGGTCATGTCCTTGTACGGCCCGAGGATGCCGTCGGCCTTCTTGCTGATGTACACGTGGCCGTTCCGCGGCACAATTTCAAAGTCCCCATCCGGACGAACCATGATGCTGATGTTCGAGTTCTGCACGCCCTGGATCGTGCCCTTGTTGACCCACGGCCCATCCAGTGATTTCGACTCAAATACCGCCGGCGTCGGACGCGTCTCGCTCACCACCACGGCATACCCTTCGTCGCCGGGCAACACCAGCGCCGTGACGTTATGCCCTTTGCCGCCCATGTCATCCGGCCAGGTCATCCCCTTATCGATGTACGGTCCTGAAACACCGGTTTCGCTGACCGAATGCACGGCCACCGACTGCGGCCATCCGCCGTGGCCGTGGGACTGGTCCCAGCGGCTGGAGAACATGTGATATTTACCGTCTTTGGCCTTGATGATCTGGCCGTCCCAGTAGTACCACTGCTTGACGGTGGGATCTTCCAACCCGTTCTTTGGATCCCTCGGTCCGACTTGTGCCGCGCCCCAAACGTCCTTCGACAGGTTATCTGCCGGCATCGGGAGGAAGAAGTCAATGAATGTCTTGGACATCGGAACGATCGGCGGCTTGGCCGCAAACGCGCTGGACGCAGGCGGCCCGCCGCGTCCGCCACGGCCTGCGCCGCGGCCACGGCCGGCCGCCGGGGCGGTGGTGGCGGGAACCGTGGTGGGCGCCGTCTGCGCAACGCAAACCGCGACACCGACCAAAGCCAGCAAAGAGGCGATGGCGAACTTCTTAGGATGGGGAGGATTTCTGGACATGGTTCTGTTCCTTTCGCATCATTGTTGGCACGGACGCGGGTGGCGCTCAGTCCTTTAGCACTTCAAAATCGAACAGAGAATACCCGCCCGCCGAGCCCGGCTGCGCGGGTGGCGGTGTTGGCTGGCCACCTCGCGTGGCAGGCTGCGTGGTGCCTCGCCCGCCCCGGCCGAATCCGCCACCGCGCCCCAAAGCCGGTGCCGGCGCCGCTCGCGTGGCGAGCATGCGCACGTAACGGGCCGAGATTGTCGTAAACGTTTCGTCCGTGACGGAACAAGATGATCCCAGCGACGTATGGAAGACATCCGTCCACGACGTATTGTCCAGGGACGTTTGTATTTCAAACTCCTTAGCGGCATTCGTGTTCCACTTGAGGATCACGCGGTTGATCTCCGTCGGCTTGCCCAGATCCACGGCGATCCACTGCGCGTCGCCGGCGGCACTGTCCCAGTGGGTATTGATGTAGTTCTGATAGGTCTTGGGAGCCGTCACATTCCTGGCCACGTTGGCGCCCGTCTCGGAAGAGGCGCTGGCCGGTTTGCCGGCGGCCAGGTTGCGGACCGGGTCGAATTTCCGCCATGTGCCCGTGGCGAGGTTCAAATCCCAATCCTGATAGTAATTCACCGTTGGAACATCGCCGTCAAATTCCATGGGGAGCCACACGTAATCACCGTTTCTTCCCTGCGGCAGGTTCTTGGTCCAGCGGTCGCCGTCGAACATGTAGAGTGTGCCTTGCGTGCCCTGGAATGGATAGACGAAGTCCACCTGCGAATCCCATGAATTGTTGGAGCCGGGGGTGTTGAGCGGCCTGGCCGGCGACCACGGGCCGGCGAGATCCCTGGCGGTGTAGTAGCTGGTGCCGGACGATTGGATCCCGGCGGTGCGGGAGGTGCCGTAATAGTAGAGGCCATTGCGTTTGAAGATATGGGGGGCCTCACGGCTGCGGATATCCCACAGTGTCATGCGCTTGTCGAGCGTGAGATAATCGTCGGACATTCGGTAAACACCGTGCTGGGCATTGGTGCCCACGGCCCAGGACACGTAGGCCAGGTAGGCTTTTCCATCGGCGTCCTCGAACATCGACATATCACCCATGAGCGCATTATCGACCAGCGTCTGGCTCTTGAAGGTGAAGGGTCCTTCGGGCTTGTCGGCGGTGGCAATGGCAAAGTGTGCCCCATTGCCGTTGTACTTCAGGAACATCACGTAAAGCCTGGTGGTGTCGTTATAGAGAACATCGATGCGGTTGGCGTCCACATCCTGCCGAAAGACCACGCCTTTGTTGATCCAGTGGACCAGGTCGGTGGAGGCATAGCAGTATTGTTCAAGAAAGCCGCGCGGGTTGCCGCCATACCAGTAAAACGTCCCGTTGAATTGGCGCAGACAGCCGCTGCGCGTCAGGATCCGCTCGCCCCGGTCGTCGGTCCAGTAAAAGTCGTTATGGATGGTGACATATTTGTCGGGCTGCACCGCCAGCGTTTGCGGCCGGGTGGACGATGCGGGCGAAGATGGCGCGGGTGTGGAAACCTGGGCTTGGCAGCGAACTGCGAAAGGGACACAAAACGCCAGACACGCCGACATGGCGAACTTGAACATGGGCTCCTCCTCAAGCGGCCAACAAGGACGACGGTTGCCCTTCACGACGGCGGGGCAATGCTTGGCATTCTACATTGCACCCGGAGGGGCTCGAACCCCCAACCCTCGGTTCCGAAGCTCCCTGCTCTCAGAAACCGGTGCTGTATGGAGTGATGTTCCAACTCCTGAAATATCAATGAGTTACGGTCACTTTCGCAACCCTGCCCGCTGCCGGACAGTTTCTATATTTTATAAGTTTTACATGGTTTGTCACGGCTTATCAGAGTTTTGGTGACAAATTGGTGACACGTAATACGATCGGGTAGTGGGCTTCCCCGCGAATGATGGGAACGACGACCGTTCGTGGGGAAGCCCAATAGTCATTGTGCGTGCCTTTCTTGTATCCCTTCTCCGGTGGGGTCAGCAAGGGCTCGCAAAAAGGTCGAAAAATCGCCAAATGAACTCCCGTGGAACCGCGCGGCCTCAAGGTGCAGCGACATCGCCGGCGGCCAGCGGTCCGGTGGGAAGGCCGGCTTTGCGGCATACTTCGTCGGCGTGCTTCTGAACCGCGTCGGCCGCATCCGTCTTTTTTATCGCACGCAGGTAGGCGGCTTCGTTCTTTAGGGAACCAGCCAAATCCTCCCACTTGGCCTCGGCCGTGAAACTCGCCTGGGCGTGATGCAGGGTGCGCAAACCATCCTCGGCGTCGCCTTCGAGGAGGAAATATAATCCGAGGTTGGCGATAAGGCGGGTCTTCCCAGGCCAGTCGATCGTCTCTGAATTCTTCAGCGCATCGCTCAACATGGGAATGCCGCGAGGTCGATCGTCCAGGTCGTGGCAGAACGTGTCGCCCTCGATCGCCTGGGCTCGCCAACTGATGCGCGGGTCATCGGACTTCACCAGTGCGTCGAGAATTGGAATTGCGGACGCGGGCCGCTGGAGCGAGATTATGCACTGGGCTCGCAGCAGGCGAGCCAGCGACTTTTTCCCGGCGACAGGAGTTTCCGATTCGGCGCTGCTGAAGGCGAGCAGAGCGGATTGAGGCGCGGCACGCGAGAGATCCATCTTGCCAATGCCGATCAGAACATCGCCGGTTTCGGGCGAAACTCCCGGCGAAAAATCGGGTTCGCCGGCGCGGAGATCCGCGGCCTGCGGCGGCCAGTTCACGTTGGCGGGCCGGGCAAGGACGGCGCGATTCCAAAGCTCCGGATCGCGTATGCCGCCGGCGGCCTGCACGGCTGTCTTCCAGGCGGCGGCAGCGAGGTCGGTTTGATTCGACCGCCGACGCGATTCGCACAAGAGCAGCCCGATCTCGAATTGCACATGGCGCGGACCCTTCTGGGCATACGACAGGGCGCTGGCCAGCAGGTCCGCCGCGCGATCGGGTCGATCGTTGAGCAATGCCGTCAACCCGGCCAGTCGCAACGCTTCGGCCCGAACAGCCGGCGGAGCGTCGGAGGGAACGGCAGCTACGGGATCGACCTTCGCCGCGTCGGCGAACTGGCCGGCATGAAACAGCGTAAGCACCTGATTGGATCGTTGCGCCAGCGCGGCGTAAATCTCCCGTCGCGACGCGGAGGCTGTCAGCGCGGCCGACCAGCCGGCATTGGGGTCGATGGGGCCGTATGCCCGATCGTAGGCGTCGGCGAGGCTCAGTCGCAGGGACACATCGGAGTCCGTTGCGATACTTTCGCGCAACAACTCGATCGTGACATCCGGCCATCGCTGGACGAGCGCGTCGATGCCCCGGTCCGTGTCGCCCGATGCGGCGCGAGCCTTGTCCAGCAGCCATTTGACGGCCGGCGGATTCTCATAGGCCGAGAAGGTCCAGCGGCTGTTGACGGAAACTTCCTGCGGACCGGCCGGTGGTCGCTTCAGAGGCGGCGCGACGGAGCCGGCGGAGTTGCGATTGTCGTCCTGCACGGGCACGTAGCATCCGCTGAGCAGCAGCAATGCCAGGGCGGCCGGCGTCACGCTTTTGCGCATGAGATTCTTCATGGGCACACCTCGAGCGGATATCAGTAATCGGTCGGCAACACGCTGTGGAATCGGAAGATGTTTTCCAACTCGTTGTGCGGCGGGTTGGGGCGAAGGACTTCATCGGGCGTGAAAGTGTTCATGGTTCCGATCGGCTGGCTGGTCGGCGGGAAAAGAGCGGGAGCTTTCGGATGAAGCGACGACGCCTGCACGATTCGCTTGCCGGCTTCCTCGGCTTCTGACGGAGTGCTCAAGACATACGGCCGGATCACCACGATGACTTCGGAGCGTGTTCGTCCGGTCGACTGGCGGCGAAAAAGAACTCCCAAAAGTGGAAGCTGGCCCAGAATGGGGACTTCCTCGCGTTGGTCGGTGACGGTTTCATCAATCAACCCGCCCAGCGCCAGGCTCAGGCCGTCCTTGGCGACGAGGGTGCCGCTAAGCGTGGTGGCCGAGACGACGTCGATGGGCAGGTCATTGATCGTGCTGGTGAGGCTGTTCCCGCTGCTGGTGGTAACGACGACGGGGATGGTGGCGCCGCCGGGAACCACGCTGGACTGCTCCTGGACCAGGCGAAGGGTGACGGTGCGGTCGGCATTGATGTTCGGCGTGATGAGCAGCGAGGTGCCGACCTGTTGCAGCGCGGTTTGCGGCGAGGGGGGCGTGATGATCGATTGGCTGCCGTTGGTCCCCGCGGTTGCCGAGCCGGCCGAGTAGCCCTGGACGATGGGAATCTGACGGCCGACAAAGACCTGGCTGACTTCGTTATTGGCCACGAGCAGGAGAGGCGAGGCCAGTTCGGTGACTTTGTTGTGGCTTTCGAGCAATTGCACTCGGGTGCGGAAATTATCGCTGACCCATTGGTAGACGAGCGAGGTGGTGTTCATCGCGCCCGGCGCGGAACCTTCGCCGCTGCCGCCGATGGTCAGCGACGGCGCCGTCGGCGCGCCGATGTCGCCGGAGCTGAAGCCGGTGGTGTTGTGTTGATCTCCAAACTGATAATCGAAAACCGAGTTGAACCCATCGGTCAGGTCAACGGACAGAACTTTGACTTCGAGCAGCACCTGCGGCGTGGGGACGTCGATCTTGGATTTCAGTGATGTGATCTCATCCAATACGCCGGGATCGCTGGTGCGGACAACGACCTGGTTGTTGCGATTGACGACCGTCACGTAAATCGGGGTTGAATTCTGGCCGAGGCTGCTGAGCGCCTCGGCATTGACGCCCAGACCGGCGCCTTGTTGATGGAGCTGATTGGAAAGCCGCGTGAGCTGGTCCGCCGTCAGGTCTTTGATGTCTTGCGGGCCGCTGGGCTGTTGAGTTACGCCCTGTTGTGAAAAGCCGTTCAGATTGGTCGATCCGCTGTTGGTTGAGTTAGCCGATGAGCTGCTGCCGTTGGACGAGTTGTTGTTGCCACCGGTGACCGCGTTGGAAAACGACTGTCCGCGCGAATTGATCTGATCAAAGGTCGAGAGGCGTTTGGACAGTTCGTTGGATTCGTCGTAGACGCTCTCCTTTCCGAGGCTGAGTTGGACGCGATTGCCATAGAGATCGCGGATCGCGACAGCCAAATCCATCGCATTGGGGTAGAGAAGCGTAAAGACGGCCGTCTTTTCCTCGCGAAAGACCGTCAGTCCCTCCTGGAATTCCTTAACGGTGGTGACGATGCTGATGCTTCCGTCCGTGGGCTTCTTAAAAAACAAACCGTGAGTCTGGCACAGTGCCTGGACGGCATCGTAGGCGGAGACGTTGACGAGGCGCAAGGTGACCTGCGTCTTGGCGGCTTCGTTGGTGGCGGTGAGATTCAGGTTTGCGGCGCGGCCGATGAGCGTGAGCGCATCGCGCAGCGGCACGTCGCGCAGGTCGATGTCGTCCAGCACGTTGTTCCATGCCGCGTCGGAGGCCGCCGAGAGCGACCCAGAGTCGGCAGGCGCCGGATCGGCGGCGCGCGCCGGAATCGTCAGCGCGGAAATGAAAAGTGCGGCGAATAGCGTGGCCGCTGCGATCGTGGTTCGGGCCTTCATGTCGCAATGCTCTCCCTTGGTGGCATCGTTCTTGTCCAATCGTCGGGGCGCGATTCAATGGATGATAATGGATTGCCGTTCCTGACCGGCCGTAACAGTTACTCCCTCGGGACTCACGTTGGTCACTTCAAGGATGATCTGACTTTGCTCCGGCGCACTGCTCACGGGATTGGCCGTGCCGGGAACCCGCGAACCGTCGTCCAGTCCCGCCAGTTCCGTATGGCCGGCCGAGCTGATGCGTCCGGTGACGGTGATCGGAATCTTAGTGCCCTTGTGAACGAAGATCAGTTGCTTCTGGTCCGTCAGTTCGAGCAGCGCGATCGGCTCGCCGCCATGGGGCTGGATGAACCCGCGCAACGCCATATTGGGCACCTGCGGCACATCGACCCGTTTCAACCCCTGGGAGTTTACGATGCCCAAGAGTTGCCGAAGATCCTGCACAGGCGGTTCCGACGCCGGTAATGCGACGGCGGGTTGAGTGGTGCTGCCCGGCGTCGCGTCATCGGCGCTGGCCTTTGACGAAAAGGCCGGCGCCAAGGCCAAAGCGACGCCCAACGCCGCCACATACCGCCAATTGTTATTGTTCGCCTTCTTCTTCATTATGAGCTCCTACTTTCGGATGGTCGGACCATCCGTGTTTTCAATGGCCTCGGCGACACTCGTGATTCCAGCGAGCACCTTGTCGGTCGCATCGTGTCGCAGACTGCGCATTCCCTTGAGCAGCGCGACCTCGCGAATGCGATGTTCCGTCGCCTTTGATCCAATCAAACTGTGAATCTCGTCGTCGCACACCATGATTTCATAAACCCCCAGCCGCCCGGCATAACCGCGGCCGGCACAGTACGGACATCCGACCGCGTCGTAGACGGTCTGGCCGGCGGCGCTGCTTTGACCCAGCGCCGCGGCTTCACCGGCTCTCAGGGCTCGTGGCTTGCGGCAGTTGACGCACAATCGCCGCACCAGCCGCTGGGCAACGCTCATCCGCAGCGTCGCCGCCACCAGGTACGGCTGCACTCCCATATCGATCAATCGCGTCACCGCGCCAGGAGCCGAATTCGTATGCAATGTGCTCATCACCAGGTGACCCGTCAGGCCGGCCTTGATGGCGACATCGGCCGTCTCCAGGTCGCGGATCTCGCCTACCATCACCACATCCGGATCGTGGCGAAGAACGCTGCGAAGCGAATTGGCGAACGTGATTTTTTCGGCCGAGTCAACCGAGACCTGCGAAATCTCCTCCATCTCGTACTCGATCGGGTCTTCGACGGTGATGATGTTCAGCGACTCGTGGTCCATGCCGCGGATGGCGGCGTACAGCGTCGTCGATTTACCGCTTCCGGTAGGTCCGTTGATCAATATCAGTCCATGCGGCGCCGCGATGGCGTCGGCGAAGCATTGCATATCGGCCGGCAGCATGCCCAGCTTTTCCAGCGTGAGGCCGCCGGCCTGCTGATTCAACAATCGCAGTGTCATGCGCTCGCCGTATTTCAAAGGAACCGTCGCGGCGCGGATGTCCACCGCCATGCGGTCGCGGCCGGCGCCGCTCGTCCACACGAACGAGCCGTCCTGCGGCGCCCGCTTCTCGGCGATGTCCATGCCGCATTGAACCTTCAGACGCGATATCAATCCGGTGAGCCGCGCCAGCGGCAACCGCCGGAGTTCTTCCAATTGCCCATCGACGCGCAGGCGTATGCGCACTCCATCGCGACGCGGTTCAATGTGAATATCACTTGCCTGACGCAGCACCGCGAAACGCAGAATCTCATCGGTCAAGGCAATCGAATCGTCATCGGCTTCGACTCGGGGGGGCGCGCCGGGACGCAACGCCGGCGCCAGCGGATCGGGATAGACGCGGTGCAGTGTTCGCCGCAACGTCTCCGTATCCGCCCGCCGCGCCACCACCGGCATGTTCAGATACCGCTCCATCGCATCGAGGCCAGCCCGGTCGGTCGGATCGGCGCAGGCGACCAGCACCTTTTTCTCGGCCGTCGCGAACGCCAGCATCATCCGCCGCAGTGCAAGGTTCGCCGGCACGCGCAGTGCCAGGTTGGGATCGATGCGCAGGTTCTCCGCGTTGAGCAGTTCATTTTCCGGTGCCACTGTTACTTCAATGCTCATTGTCCCCTCCTCAGCATCGCGGCCCGCTCGCGCATCACCGGCACATTGCGGCAACTGGCGATCGCCGTCTGTTCGTTGATTCGCCCGCTTGTCCACAAACGCGCGATGTCCTGCTCCAATGTCTGCATTCCCACGCTCCGTCCCGTTTCCATGCTCGAATAAATCTGGCTGCTCTTGCCCATGGCGATCAGGTTGGCGACGGCCGGCGTATTGATCAAAATCTCCGACGTGGCGATCCGTCCCTTCTTTCCGTCGCGGACGACGGTGGGAAGGAGTTGCTGATTCAAAATCGCCCGCAGAACCAGGCTGATCTGCCTGCGAATCCCGTCCTGCTCGTCGGCGGGGAACACGCCGACGAGGCGTTCGATCGTGCCCACGCAATCGCCGGCATGCACGGTGGTGTAGACCAGGTGTCCTGTCTCGGCGGCGGTGATCGCCGTGCGGATCGTTTTCAGATCGCGGATTTCGCCGACGAGAATGACATCCGGATCCTGCCGCAGACTGGCAACCAGCGCCTCATTGAAGTCGGGCACGTTCGTATATAACTCTCGCTGATTGATCTGCGCGAGCTTCGGCACATGCACATACTCGATGGGGTCTTCGATAGTGATGATATGGCAGTGCCGCTCACGGTTTATTTTGTCGAGCAGTGTTGCCAGCGTGGTGCTTTTGCCCGAACCGGTGGCGCCCGAGACCACCACCAACCCGTCCTGAAGTTCCGCCAGCTTGTAGAGATCGTCAGGCAATCCCAATTCGGCGAGCGTGCGAAAGCGGTCTTCCAGCCGTCGCAACACGATCGCCAGGCCGCCTTGGCGCCGAAAAATGTTGAAGCGGAATCGAGAACCCGACGGCGATGAGCAGGCCCCGTCCGCCGAGCCACGCTCCTCCAGCGACCGCTGGTGCCCGGGGTTCATCAGCGTCACTGCTATGGCTTCGACGCTCTCGGCCGACAGGGCAATTGCCTGAGGCTCGGATGAATCACCGTTTTCTTGCAGGACCGGCTGCAACTCGCCATGCACGCGTAACTGAGGCGCGCGGCCCGGCGCCAAGTGCAGATCGCTGGCATCGGCTTGCTCGGTCTGTGCCAGTAGCGCATTGAGCAGCTGCGCGGGATTCTCCAGTGAAACACCGGCGCTCTTGAGCGAAGATTCAGCAAGCGTGCTCATGGCAATTTACCCCTAATACAGCAGCCACAATTCCAGGAGTCGGCTCTGCCCGTCGTCGTCGGGGTTGTAGACAATGTTCAACGACAAAGGCACGGTCTGGGTTTCCGCTACGAGCTCGCCAAGGGCTTTTTGGAATTGCGGCAACTGGCCGTCGATGACCAGATGCCAGATACGCGGCCCGCCCGGAACGCCGCCCGGCGCCGCATCCGGCGGCGCCAAAGCCGAAACCAAATCCTGTGGCACGCCCTGTCCGTTCGCCGGCTCGCTGAGGGCGGGCGTGATTCCGTTTTTTGCGAAGATCGCCTGAATCTGCTCGATCGCCGCCGCCGCATGCCGGTCGTTTTGCTTCACCGCCACCTGCTTGGCCAGCGAGTCCTTCTGTTGTTGCAGCTTTTCCAGGGTGGCATTTTGCCCGGCAATCTGCCGCGTCTTGTCGGCCAGATCGCCCTGGGCCTTGATCAGTGTCGGTGATGGCCCCGTGGGTGCCGGCGTGGCCAGCACCGCGGCCGCCTTGGCCACGCGAGCTTGTTCCTTGACCAAAGCATCGCTCAGGCCGCCCTGGATATACACGCCGTACGCACCCAGAATCAGAAACGCCGGCGCCAGCGTCAAAACCCATCGCTCCCGCGCCGTTATCTTCATCTTGATCTTCATGGCCGGACTCCCGTTGCGGAACTGACTGGCCCGGCCGGCCGCGAGGACGGTTGTGTCGCATCGATTCCCGACGCCGCAATGCCCCAACCCTTGAATCGCACCACCGGCGTCAGCTCGATGGCAAAGTTGTAAGCCCCGTCGTCGCGCAACTGCTTCGTGGCCGGCGACAAGAGCCATCCCGACTTCGACAGCCGCGACTCCAGATTCGTCGCAAAATCGTCGGCAAACGCTGAAATTCTGCACAGACCCGTCAGGCGTAAATTGCCGCTGGATTCCTCACGAATCTCCTTGACGACCAGGTCGGCGGGATTGTCCTTCACACTCGAATCCACCAATGCCGCCAACAGTTCCGGCAGCGCCTGGCGGTGAATTGTCTGCAATTGAACGAGCTGCGCGTGTTGCGAGACCAGCGTATCCAAAGTCGTTTGCAACGAATTCACGTCCCCCTGCAATTGCGCAATCTGCTGCTTGTTGGCATCAAACTTCGGCTGTAATTGCTGGATCTGCCCGATGATCTGCGCCACCTCCTGCCCACTGGTGTCCGGCTTGGCAAACTGAATCGCTTCCAACTCCAGCTTTGCCGCCTTGTCGTGCTCCGCGCCCGTCCTGAGCGTCAGCCACGTGCCATGAGCCGCGCATACCGCCAGCGCCAGGGAGGTCAGCAACCCGCCCGCGATAAAGAACCTCCGATTCGGCGATTCGCTCGATGCCGACAACACGCACGGCACGCGCCGCGGCCGGGCCGTTAGTTCCGTCACCCACGCACGCAGCCACTCGACCGGCGCCGCGTCAGCCGGAAGATCGATCTTCTCCGGCTGCAGCGGAATGCCGCCTCCGCCCAGAAGCGTCACGCGCTGTCCATCCGGCCCGATGCGGTTGGCGGGAGTCGGTCCCATCCATGAAATCGGCCCGGCCGTCGGCAATTCCGCCAGCCATCCTTCAGAGCCCGGCGTCGATCGAATCACGCGAGTTTCGATCACGCCATCCTTCTTGCCGTGCAGGCTGATGGTCAGTTGGTTCCACACCTCCAGCCGGCGCCATTCGCCGCCCGCCGTTTCACTACCGGCCCCGGCTTCCCAATACGCACGCGGAAGCCCGCCCGGATGTGCGATCCCCGCCAGTTTTGCATTCACGCGCCGCAGCGCCTCTTCCAACCGGCCTCGCTCGCTGGCCGGAACCTGCGTTACCCAAAACCGCCGCAACTCTGACAGCGCATCGCCAGCGTCGTCCTGACGAACCGCATCCATCGCCGAATCGCTGGCCGGCACGCCGGAGAGCGTCTCGGCCTCGAAGCTCAGGGACTCAATCAACTCATGATGGTCAAGCCCTTCAACAACGCCGGCCGGCATGTCAAGCATCTGGGTGCTGGCGCCCTCCCACAGAATCCAGACCGATTTGCCCACCCGTGGCGACGATATCAGCAGACTTTCCGCCCGGATTGCCGGATCTTCCTCGTCCTGGCTGACTTTGTGGAACTGTCCAACGGCCGGAAACTGAGGCCCCGGCCCAAAGTCCACGCGGTCCGTGCGATGCACTCCCAGGAAGATAACCGTATGTGCGGGGCGCGTGGCCATTGCCGTTCCTTATGCAAGCACTCGCGACGTCCAAACCCGGATCGACCGCAGCATCCTATACAAATTACATAGGATTAGTCAATAATGCAGATCTTGTCGGTAGTTGCAAGATTCTGAATCTCAATCTCGGTGCAATGGCGAGAATCCTGCCTCCATGAGACAACATCTCATTGAGAAAATAACGCATGCAACCACCTTTTGTATAATGATTTACAAGAATTACTATACATGAATATGTAAAAGTGATCGTTCCCCGCGTGAAATTCCTATGATTCCTATCTGAGTTTTACGAATGTGCGCCAAATCCTCAAGACAAATCCAACAAGTCGTTGACACGGGGCTGATCGACTGGCTATTTTGTTCAAACCCCTACAAAACCGGCCGGTTTAGTGGGAAATAGGTTTGAGAGTGTTTCTTGAACCTCGAAATGATTACGTTCCGCACCACGAAAGGAAAAGGAACATGCGTCCAAAACTCTATCGCAGCCGCAATCGCGGCTTGACGATTATCGAACTCGTCGTCGTCGTCGCCGTGTTGGCGATCCTCGCCGGGTTCATCGTCCCACGTCTTGGTTTCGTGCGTAACCTCGCCGCCGAATCCGGCAATGCCACCATCATTGCCGACGCCGCCAGCCAGGCCGTCTTCTACAACACCGCCGTCGGCCACTACCCGCAGGGCGAGGACTCGCTTCTCGATACGGCCAACGCCGTCTATGCGAACCTGAACTCGAGCTTGAAAGGCGCTCTGACGTCGCTCGACCTGAGCACGGATAATCTTGCCGGCAAGAGTCTGGCTGCCCAGCTCGATCCCAACGGCGCGTCCTTCGTCCTTTACGAGGGAACCGCCGGCGGCAGCCCAACCTCTACGCCGAACACCGATTTCACCAATCTCGAAACCATCACGTATAGCTCGGGCGCTGGAGCCGTTGGCCATGTCGCTCAAGTCACGCCTCCGGTTGCTGCCGACGTGACCGCTAACCACGTGAATTATCAGATTTACAAGGCGGCCTACGGCCTTTCCAACCTGAGTGCGACCACCGGCGCGCCGCTGGATGGCACGTACCTCATTGCCGTCGGATATGGCGCCAACAGCCAGATCAACGGTAAGACCGGTCTGGAAGCTCCGCTGCTCTTCGACAAGACCCCGGGCGAATACACCCGTCCCGTGTTGCTGCTGAAGGTCTTCGGAAGCACTTCCGCGGCCGTCGGCGTTCCGCAGGGCACCAGCGCCACCACGTCGATTTCGATCGGCTTCGACGCCAGCACAGCCAATGCGCAGTTGGCCAAGTACGCGGTCGATCAGAACCGCTAATCCCGGAACTCCAGTTGAACAGGAGCAACCCATGTCTGACGGCTGTGGTTGTAACAGGTTCCGCAACGACGGGCGCATCGACAGAAATGTCGATGCGCCCTTTCTTGGTTTTTCAAGCTAAGGCTTCGATCAAATGCCCGCAGTAGCCGCCCCATTTCGAGGCGAGATTCCAGCGCGAACGGCGTTTACTCCCGTCGCGTTACGCGCCACATCGGCACGTTGGCTGCCTGGCGTGGCGTTGGTGCTCCTCACGCTCATCGCGTATTTCCCTCTCATCCGCGCGGGCTTCATTTGGGACGATGATTACTACGTCTTCAAGAACGTGCTTCTCCGATCCGCAGCCGGACTTTGGGAAATCTGGGCCCATCCATTTCATCCGCGAACTCCGCAATATTACCCGCTCACGTTCACAACCTTCTGGATTGAGTATCATCTCTGGGGTATTCGTCCGTTGGGATATCACGTCGTCAACGTCGCCTTGCACGCGCTGAACGCGTTGGTGCTTTGGCGCCTGCTCCGAAATCTGCGAGTCCCCGGCGCCTATGTGGCCGCGGCGGTATTCGCGATTCACCCCATCAACGTCGAATCCGTCGCCTGGGTCAGCGAACGCAAGAATGTCCTCTCCGGACTGCTGTTCCTGCTTTCGTTGACAGCCTATTTGCGCTGGCTGGGCTCGACGATAACGTCAGATTCTCATGCGGCCGCACATTCGCCTCGCCATGCAAGCCGCTGGTGGTATGTGCTCGCGTTGGCACATTTCGTGCTCTCGCTCCTGGCAAAGACGGTAACCAGTTCTCTTCCGGCCGTGATTCTCTTAATCCTCTATTGGAAACGCGGCCGCGTTGCCTGGCGCGACGTGGCGCCGCTGTCGCCATTTTTTGCCTTTGGAATATCCCT
>Ga0181517_10000988_pt1 | contig 33862 bp, 32 predicted proteins | sample PEATcosm2014_Bin_31_FD_119748 | JGI IMG/M metagenome (GOLD analysis project Ga0181517, IMG submission 119748) | Peatland microbial communities from MTU Mesocosm Facility, Houghton, MI, USA - PEATcosm2014_Bin01_30_metaG | ecosystem: Environmental > Terrestrial > Soil > Wetlands > Peat | place... | reverse complement strand
CTCATGATTGCCGAGAGCATCAGCTATAGACGCCGTAGGCGATGCGGCCGAGGATGTCTTCGACCTCGCGCACGCCGGGGTCGGTGTCGAGCTGGTCGAGGGGGCGGCCGCCGCGGAGGGCACGATTGGGCGTCTTGAGCCACGCAGCGGCTTTGTCTCCGCTGCCGAGGGTCTCAGCGGCGTTGGAATAAACCTGGGCAAGGCGGACGGTGCGATCGGACTCAGCCGGGGTGAGGCGCGATTGCAGGGAAGCACGGCGGGTGAGGGTGCGCGGGGGAATGCCGATCTTCTCGGAGATTTCCGCCTGGCGCAGGTCGAGCCGCTCAGCCAACAGGAAGAGCGACCGAACCGGGAGCCCCTCGCGGACCAGCTCAGCGAGCGCGCCGTTACGGTTCAGGGGCCTGCCGAGGATCAGTTCGCCGCCAAGTACATCGGGAATGGATAGGGCTGCCATGATTTGCCTTTGGGGATAGTATACGCCATTTGGCGAGCGCGTGTAGGCCATTATGACAATAATTGCTGGCCATTTTGCAGATGGCGAAACCTGTCTTGTTTTTCTTATTGACATAATATTTGAATTACACAACAATATGTTCTCAGAGTGAACAGCATCCCCGACAAAGCGCCAGGCGAGAGCGGCCTTTATAACCGCATTGCGGTGTTGCGGGCGGAGCGGGGCATCAGCCGGCAGCAATTGGCCGACGCGTTGGACGTGAACTACCAGACGATTGGATTTCTGGAGCGAGGCGACTATAGCCCGAGTTTGAAGCTGGCGCTGGGGCTGGCCGAGTATTTTGGGCTGCCGGTGGAGGCGATCTTTTCGACGCGGCCGCTGAAGCCGCTGAGCGAGCAGGTGTACGGGACTGGTAAGTCTGGGGCGCTGACGGAAGCCAGGGCCGAAACGGAGGGAGCCAAGTGAAGACGCAACTTGATTTTCTGGGGATGCACGTCAACGTTGCTACGCAGAGCAGGCGGCGGTGGTTGGTGGTGGCGATCTACGCCGTGTTTGCGGGGCTGGTGATTGGGTGGTGCGCTTTTGCCGGGTTCTCGTGGTATGGCTGGTTGGCTCTTCTGGTGTTTGCACTGATCGCCAAGGCGATGGGCGGCAAGACGTACCGGACCGGGCTGGTGCCGGCGATGGCGTCGGTGGGGTTCAAGCGCAATGAATTCTATCCGCATTGGGATCCCGCGGTGCGAGGATTCGTTGACCACTTGCCGTATGGGTTGCTGATTGCGGCGGGGATTCTCTACTACACGCTGCCGCAGGCGATTTTGCTTTGGACGGAGCCGGATATGGAGGCGGAGGGGGCTGGGGACTAGATTCAAGGCCCGCGGCTAAAGCCGGTGCGCTTTTGGGGTCGGGATTCCGGGGCCTGAAGGCCCGGCTCCCTCCGGTGACGAGAAAAACGCAGGGGCTAAAGCCCAAACCTTTTGATGTCTCTCTTCGGCATGACTGAAGTCATGCCCTGACTCATATTTCGACTCAAGGGTTGGGCACCCGAGCATTCTTCGTCTCCCAGGTCCCGAAGTGCGAGGGACCTGGGGCACCCGGACATCTGGGTTGGCCGACGAAAAAGCTAGGAGATGATGGCGACTTTGGCGCGCTTGCCGAGGCGGACGACGAGGCGGGCAGGCAGCGATCCGATGGGGATGACGGCGTTGGTGGCGACTTCACCGTCGAGCTTGACGGCCTTTTCGGCGAGCTTGCGGCTGGCCTCTGCGCCCGAGGCAGCGAGGCCGAGCTGGAGGAGAAGCTTGGGCAGGCGAATCTGCAATGAACCAGGCAGGCCGGCGGGGCCGACCAGGTCGGCGTAGGCGATGGCAACCTCGTCGAGGTCTTCGGAGGTCTCTTTCTGCTGGAACATGCGGGCCCAGTTTTCGTCTGCGCTGTGGGCGGCGGCATCGCCGTGGAAGTCGGCAACGATGGTGCGGGCCAGGCGCTTTTTGGCTTCCATGGGATGGAGCTGGCCGGAGGCGACCTCGGACCGGAGGGCATCGACTTCGGACTGACGAAGGTCGGTGAGCAAGAGCCAGTAGGACCACATGAGGTCATCGGAAATGGACATGAGCTTGCCGTACATCTCGGAGGGCGGCTCGTTGATGCCGATGGCGTTGCCAAGGGATTTTGACATTTTCTGGACGCCGTCGAGGCCTTCGAGGATGTGCGTCATGAGGATGATTTGCGGCTTTTGGCCGTAGTCGCGCTGCAGTTCGCGGCCGGCGCCCAGGTTGAAGCGCTGGTCGGTGCCGCCGAGTTCTACGTCGCACTCGAGGGCTACGGAGTCGTAGGCCTGCATGAGGGGGTAGAGGAACTCGTGGAGGTTGATGGGCTGCTCGGCCTTAAATCGCTTGTGAAACTCGTCGCGCTCGATCATTTGCGAAACGGTGAAGTGCGAGGCGAGGCGGATGGTGCCCTCGTAGCCGAGCTTCGAGAGCCACTCGGAGTTGTAGCGGACCTCGGTCTTTTCGGGGTCAAGAATCTTGAAGACCTGGGCCTTGTAGGTTTCGGCGTTGGCTTCAATTTGCTCGCGGGTGAGGGGCTTGCGGGTGACGTTGCGGCCGGTAGGGTCGCCGATGAGGGAGGTAAAGTCGCCAATGAGGAAGATGACCTGGTGGCCGAGCTGCTGAAAGTGGCGCAGCTTGCGCATGAGCACGGTGTGGCCGAGGTGAAGATCGGGGGCAGTGGGGTCGAATCCAGCTTTGACGCGGAGGGGGCGGCCGGTTTTGAGGGAGTCCGAGAGGCGCTCGCGGAGGTCGCTGAGGCGGATGATTTCGGCGGCGCCTTTTTGGAGCAGGTCGAGCTGCTCGGCAACTGGCAGAAACTTCGAGTGGATTCCCGTACTCATATCGTCTTTGAGTATAAAGGTTTGCGAATAGCTTATTTGCTGTCGGATCTTGTCTGTTTCGGAACGGCCTTTCCCGCGGCGTAGCTGCTAATCCATTCCGGCGGCTCGGTCTCGTTCATACCCAGCCGACCAAGGTTACGCTCCTTGGCCCAGCGATAACCCCACATCATCCCGTATTTCGTTACCAACGTGTCCGGAATGGCATACGCGGGATCGTGTTGCGCTTCTCCCAGCCTGACAAATTTGTAGCCTCGATCCCGGAAGAGAGCAAGAAGGTCATCGATGCTGTCAGCATTCAGCAGGCTGTCGTGGATCAGCATCACCTCAGCCGGTTCATAGCCGAGAACAAGACGGTTCAGAGCCGCGTAGTAGTCGATCTCTGTTGCGCTGTAAGCAAGGTACTCGCGGCGAATTTGGGCAGCCATGATCGATTCATTTGAACCAACTGCGCGAGCATAAGCGGCAGCGAAGATGTAATCCGAAGTATCGATGGTACAAGTGGCAAGCTGGTACCCATGCGCCTTAAGGATCGCGGCAAAATCGTCGTGCTTGGCTTGGGTATCGCCCGTGTCGTTATAGGGGAAGCGAAAGAATTGAAGCTTGTGGCCATTCGCGACCAGCAGCGGTCTCAAGGTAGTGTCCGCGCGCGCAACGTCAGATTCCATTTGCTCGGTGGTGACGTCGGCAAAATTGGGATGTGAGTAGCTGTGATTTCCAAGGTCGAAACCTGCGTCCAACCATAATTGCAATGAGTGTTGGCCAACGAAACCGGCCTGCTCGACACTTTGAGTAATGACAAACCCAGTGACCGGTGCGTGCCCCCGTTCAAGGCCTGCAATCAAACGCTGGTTGGTCGCCTCCATCAGACCCTGCCGCGACGACCCGTTGACGTCGAACGGTGCACAGTTGGCGCAAGGTAGGTCGTCGACCGTAATGGCTACTGTGCGCGTTTGCGCTCCTGCAACAATAGCTATAAACGGGAGCATTAATGCGACAGTACGCATGCCCAGATTGTACGGCGCTGCATTCGATGAGTATCGACGATTCGCTTTTTGTCGCTAATAGTGGCGAGAGCTCGCTTTTCATCGTGGATTGAATGGGAGTGTTATCGGCTGGCTGCGGGCTATAATTATCCACATGGCTAATTGCAACTTGATTTGCGCTGGTTTGAGCTCGCGCGGGACCGATGCGGCCTCGGCGGTTGTTGCGGCGACGCGTGCAGCGGCTCCGGCCGCATAAGACTGTTTTCCCTCATCATCCCCAGAAACAATTGAAAGGCAAAGGCAGGCGCGCGGAAGTGTGCGGCCTGGGCGCGATTGATGCGGGGTCTAAAGCCCGGTCCTTTTGTTGGCCCTATCGGCACGACTAAAGTCGTGCCCTGACACAAGGCAAGTTGCGCAGAGGTTCACTAACCGAGAACGGCTTGCGGCGGGTTTCAAAACGGTAACGGCGAGAACGGCTGAGCGTAGAAGCATCGGCCATTACACTGGAGTCATCATGGAAGAGTTCAGCAGGATTCAGCGGCTGCCGGCGTATGTGTTCAACATAACCGGCGAGATGAAGATGAAGGCGCGGCGGCGGGGCGAAGACATTATCGACTTCGGGATGGGGAATCCCGACGGGGCGACACCGAAGCACATTGTGGACAAACTGGTGGAGGCGGCGCAGAAGCCGGCGACGCACCGGTACTCGGTTTCGCGGGGGCTGCCGCGGCTGCGCAAGGCGGTGTGCACGTGGTACAAGACGCGCTACGACGTGGACCTGGACCCGGAGACCGAGGCGATTGTGACGATCGGGTCGAAGGAGGGGATCGCGCACCTGTGCCTGGCGATTCTGGACTCGCGGGATACGGTTGTGGTGCCGAATCCGAGCTACCCGATTCACATCTACGGGCCGGTGATCGCGGGGGCGCATGTGGTGAGCGTGCCGGTGCAGGATGGCGACCAGTTTCTGGCGCAACTGGAGGAGCTAATTCCGCGCATGGTGCCGCGGCCCAAGGCGCTGATCGTGAACTTTCCGTCGAATCCGACGACGCAGTGCGTGGACCTGCCGTTTCTGGCGCGGCTGGTGGAGATGGCGCGGGAGTATGGATTCTACCTGATCCAGGACCTGGCGTACGCGGACCTTGCGTTTGACGGGTACAAGCCGCCGAGCGTGCTTGAGGTGCCGGGCGCGAAAGACGTGGCGGTGGAGTTCTTCACGCTCTCGAAGAGCTACAACATGCCGGGATGGCGCGTGGGCTTCATGGTGGGCAACACGGTGCTGGTGAATGCGCTGGCGCGGCTGAAGAGCTACTTCGACTACGGGACGTTTACGCCGATCCAGGTGGCATCGATTGCGGCGCTCGAGGGGCCACAGGAGTGCGTGAAAGAGATTTGCGAGAACTATCGCAAGCGGCGCGATGTGCTGATCGATGGGCTGAACAAGGTCGGCTGGCATGTGCCAAGCCCGAAGGCGACGATGTTTGTGTGGGCGGAGATTCCGCCGCGGTATAAGGCGCTGGGGTCGCTGGAGTTTTCAAAGCTGCTGCTGACGGAGGCCAAGGTGGCCGTGTCGCCGGGCGTGGGCTTTGGCGAGTACGGCGATGGGCATGTGAGGTTCGCGCTGATTGAGAACGAAGAGCGGACGCGGCAGGCGCTGCGGGGCATCAAACAGATGTTTGCAAAAGGGTAGGCAGGATGATGCAATCCACTGGTCCCTCCGCAGCGGCGGAGAGGCTTGGGTGCGTTCTACCTTTCCCGCTGATAAATAGCCTTCTACATATCAAAAAAGAAGTCCCAACAATTGTTCTTGACATGCCCGGACAATTCATGGGAAGTTACAAATGCTTTCCCCGGCAGCCGGGCCGATGCAGAGCGGAGTTCATATAAGCCGCATCCTGCGATCTTGTATTGGAAGTCAAAGCACGATCACCCGATTGATGAGTTACGAAGGGGGCCCGGAGTGGTGTCAGAAAAATCGAAGAAAGACAATCTCGGCAGCGCGGCTGATGTCTGGTCCGCACGTAAGGGCTGAGTTATGCGAGCGCGGTGGATGCAGTTGCCTCTCAGAGCCGCGCAGTAGGAGGGCATCGTATGACGACGCAGGAAGGAATGTCTTATCTCACGGGCCTGGGCGGTTTGGCCGTGCTTTGGATCATTGTACTTATCGCCACAGGAAAGCATCCCTGGGCGCTGGTCATTGGCAAGGACGAGCGGCCAAGCACCAGCAAATTCCAGATGATGGTTTGGACTGCCGCATCAGTGTTTGCGTTTCTGGCCATCTACCAGATTCGATTTAGCAGCGGCTACCGTCAGGATTTGCCCGGTGTTCCTACCTACCTGCTGATTGCCATGGGCATCAGCGTGGCAACCACGGTTTCTGCGAAGTCGATTGCGGTCAAATCCCAGGATAAGAAAGATGCCGATGCCTACGCCGCCCACCTTGCTGCTCCCCCCATTAAAAACCCTAACGGCAAGAGCGGCATATTCAGCGATGACGAAGGCCTTCCGGATATAGGCAAGGTTCAAGTCGTGCTGTGGACGTTGATTGCCGCCGGCGTCTTTCTGGCCGAGGTCTTCGCTCTCATCCAAAATCCCGGTTCCCCTCATTTCGATACGAGATTGGGCCATAACATTTGGGACCTGGGATTGCCCGATATCGGCCAGACGCTGATGATCCTGATGGGCCTCGGCCACGGCACCTATATCGGAAAGAAGATTGCGGAAAGCTAGCGTCGAAGCTTTCGTTGACTGGCGAATCAAGCACTGCGATTCCATTCCACAATTGCACTAACTTCCAGGTAGCTACCGAATGAGGAGATCTATGATGACGCCATCCACACCAGCACCTCCAGGTAAGATTGTGACTTCTAAACCAACAAGTGTTCATGGACGTGTCTTAGTGCTCTTGCAAAATTGGGCCAAGCTCAGGACCCTCCCTAACGATACTGACCAACTTACCGTCTTATGGGCACCGCAGGCGGCACCCTATAACCCAGACGGAGCTCAGCTTCTGGCAAAGGCCATTCAGGCGGAGTTTTCTGCTCCTCCGGTAATCTGTCAGTGCATCACTGTCGCTGACCTCACGCAAGGAATCAAGTGCGTTTCCGACCTTGTAACGGCTGTCCCGGGGTGCCCTCAATCATGAAAAGACCCTTGTCGAGCTTTCTCTCTACCCGGCTGTGCATGCTTGTCGCTCTCACCGCGATGATCGCTGCCGCGCATGCATGTTACGGCACCACGCCGAAAACCCTATGCTCGGTAACAGATTACAAGATATTCAACCCCAGTTCTGTCGCTATCCAATGTGGAGATGCGACATCAACAGCAGGAATTTCGGGACAAGGAGGGGCGGTATATCTGGGTACTGACCTCTCCTCTCCTCTTCCTGTGACATTCACTGCAAACCCCTATGACGACAATTGGCTATTCCTGGTATTCACACCAAAATCCGGTCCCGTAGCTCCTATCCTCAAAACTCAAACAAAATACACCATCACTATCACACTATCCTCAACTGTAAACGGTGTTGTGTTAAGTCTACCCACATCGACATTGATCGATACCACGCCGACGCTTACCCTGGCTGCACTGCCCGTAGGTGGTCCCAATAACTATCTGGTTAGCTCGCATCTCGCGTTCCAGGGCCTGGGTTTGGGATCTGGAAAAACGCTCAGTTGCAGTCTTGTCATACAGAATTACACCGGAACCTTCACCGCAAGGCCCGCAAAGTGCCGACAGATGCAAGCGGATTTGGCAGGCGTCCAACCGAACCAACCTGACCCTGGGACAGTTGGCACGCTTGAGCTTCAAACGGAGGGCAACGATATAGACATTCAAGGAATCCCATACAAGATTGCCGAGTTGCAAAATGTTTTAGGAACGGCAATGACGTTGGACCCCAAAGCCAGGCTTGGTCAGGAAAAGGCACCCGCGACAAAAGATGCGTCCAGCTACTATATAAACGGAAGTTTCGCCGCAGGGCGCGGATCGAAACCTGGGTGGATACTGGACGCGAAGATTGCACCGCCCGTCGGCCGTTTGTATGGAGGATGGCAGTTCTGTCCTACTGCCTTAGCCAATGTCGGAAATAACTCAATCTCCGGCATGACCTACACCGACACCATTGACTTTGGGCTTTCTGAGTCGCGTCCATTTGAGTTGCGCGGTAATCTCCAGGAAATATACGCCTCCGGGAGTGTGGTCTACGAAACGGACAAGGAATTCAACCGCGACAATGTTACAGGCGTGGCGGACTTTCGATACAATTTCAAGAATCTATATAGCCCCAGGGCCGTAGAAACTCTGAGAAAGTTTGGAGACCAGCAAAAGATCGCCAAAGCGAATGGAATTACGCTCCAGCAAAGCGATGTGTCGCCACCTTTCTTTGGCTATGCATTTGATATTCACACCGGCGTTGAATTTGGTGGCGCCGTTGTTGACACAACCGTCAAGGCGACGACGGGAAAGGCGACGATCGAATTGCCAACATATTCAATCTTTCGTGTCGTTCCCCAGATTCATGGTCTTCTGGAGTTTGGCCGTCTGAGTGTGGATGCGGTGGGTACACCACGATATTTGGCTGCCACGGAGAATACAGTTGTTCAGCTTCCAAACAACTCGCTGATTCTGAAAACTGTTCATGGATGGAATGGTTACGGAGTGGTAACATCCGCCTTGAACTTGGATTCCGTTGGTCATTTCTGTCTGAGCGCGACGTACAGGGATGGATTTGCCCCTCCAAAATTCTCCAGAATCAATACAGTCCAATTAGGGATATTGATGAAATTTTGAACGGTGGACCCCTGACTGGCGGGTGCTTCGAGTCTCGGTTTCGAAAGCTCAGGAAGTACGAATCTCAGTAGTGGATTTGTGCGCTCGGTAATGACCCACTCAAAGGGGCAGGGCTCAGGGTCTCGGTAAAAAGAAAAAGAAAAATACAGTGCGTCCTTTTGCGTCTGCCGCCAGGCAGGTACACTGTCGCTGACAGGAGGCTTTACCTATGCAAGCGAAGATTCAGGGCACTACTATGCCCGTGCTCGATGTGCAGCTTGACCCTAACGAGAGCGTGTATTCAGAGAGCGGGGAGCTCTCGTGGATGACTAGCTCAATTCAGATGACTACGCATACGCAGATGGGCGGGGGTGGAGGGATTTTTGGAGCGCTGAAGCGGGTGGCTGGGGGCGGAAGCTTGTTTATGACCGAGTACCGCGCTATGCAGGTTCCCGGGACAGTGAGCTTTGCTACCAAGGTCCCGGGGCATATTGTGCCGGTGGAGATTAGCCCTGGAAATGAATATATGGTTCACCGGCATGGGTTTTTGTGCGCGACAGATCAGGTGACGATCGGGATCGGGTTTCAGCAGTCGCTGGGGGCGGGGATCTTTGGGGGTAATGGATTTGTGCTGCAAAGAGTGGGCGGTCAGGGAACGGCCTGGCTGGAGCTTTCAGGCGAGTTGGTGGTGAAGACGCTGGCACCGGGCGAGGTGCTGCGGGTGCATCCGGGGCATGTTGGCGCGTTTCAGGGTTCGGTGGCCTTCCAGATTGCCATGGTTCCGGGACTGAAGAACGCGATCTTTGGCGGGGATGGGTTGTTTTTGGCGGTGCTGGCGGGGCCGGGGACGGTGATGCTGCAGACGCTGCCGATTTCGCGGCTGGCGCACCAGATCAACGAGTACCTGCCGCATACGGAAAGGCGCGACGTGGGGAACGCGGCGGGAGGGGCGATACTGGGCGGGATTGTGGGGTCGATTCTGGGCGGGGATCGGTAGGGTTGCGGTCGAGGTATTTTTTTCCGGCTCCTGGAGGCAGCTTCACAACCGGCTCGATGCAATTCGTACCATTCCCTCAGGGGTTAGAGCCCGCCAGTTAACCTGGCCCTCAACGGCACGGCTGAAGCCATGCCCTTTCAAAAACCGGCTATTAGACAGCCTCTACTGTTTTACGTGGCCGTACCGGTCGATGCGGCCGCCGCGAAAAAAGCGGTGGTTTACCATGCTGTTGCCGAGCAGGAAAAAGGCGACCAACAAACCGATGAGAAACAGGGTGAGTCCAATCTGGAACCGACGCGACTTTTGATCGGCCGAGGCTGGCGCCTGGGATTGATTGGTCATCGGAGTTTCCTCCTGTCACATGATGCGCCTTGTTTGGAGATGGCGCTAGTAAAAATGCGCACTAAACGATAAAGGCCACGCCGGAAAGCCGGCGTGGCCTTATTTATCTTCGATCAGTAGAGGTGCTACTTGGGCTGCGCTGAACTTGCCGGAGCTGAAGATGCAACCGGCGTGGACGCCGGCGCAGAAGCCTTGGGGGCAACTGGGGCCGCTTCCTTTGTCTCCGGCTTGTTCGCGTCGGGCTTGGGAGCCGGTTTCGGATGGACATACGGATCTGCCACGTCCAGCAGTTCGACGTCAAAGATGATGTCCGACTTTGGAGTAACGCCAGGGTGGGCGGCATTCGGCCCGCGACGTCCGTAGACGCCATAGGCCATTTGGTAAGGGATGATTATGCGGCGCTTTCCGCCTACCCGCATTCCCAGAATGCCCTGTTCCAGGCCCGGAATTACCTTGTGGTCCTCCCAATTGAAGGTGAATGGCTGCGGCGCCGGGTCCTGCTTGTACTTGCCATCATCCCCTATGACTGGCTTGCCGTCTTTGTCCTTGAGATTGGCGTGATGCTCATAGGTGGAATCGAATTTGCTTCCACTGGCCGCGTTCCAGCCGGTGTAGTGGAGGGTGTACTTTTTGCCGGGCAGCGCCTCGGCGCCGTCGCCAACTTTGATGTCCTGGTAGCGGAGGCTGAAGTCATCTACCAGCTTGGCGTCAGTGGGAGGAATATCTTTGGGCAGTTTGATGGTGCACGTCATGCTGGCCCCGCCGCAGTGAATATCAGCCACCAGGGCTGGAGCTTCAGGATGGTAGATCGGGTTGCCTTGATCGTCTTCGTCGGCGGGGTGCTTGGGCGCCGTTGCTGCGGCAGGAGTTGCGGCCGGGGCCGTGCTCGTTGGGGTTTGGGCAATTGCCGCAGCAGCGCTCGCCGCCAGGATCAGTACCAAAAATGTGCGTTTCATCTTGCGATCGGACTCCACCGTGATTGATTACAAAAGTTTAGGATCTCTCATCTTCCGTCAATGGTGAGATTGCCGGAGCACCATGCAGATCGAGGATCAACCGCGTATGGCCTCATTCAGGTTGCAATGGTATAGATCACTTGGTTAACATTCCTTTTATTGCTTTACAAGGCTCTTGTCAAGATAGCTACACGCCACAGTATAGCAGGGCGAGGAAGCTCGGCCGCGTCGCGATTCGAGCGATCGGATGGACACGACTCGTGCTTGATTGCGAGCGATTTCGTCCGAACCTGATGGAAGTAAACTTGCAGTACTTAAGACTCGGCGCTACACATCAATCACGCTTGAGAACGAGGCGCGAAGATACCAAAGTACAATCCGAATCCGATTACTGATTTTCGAATTGTGAGAGTGCTGGTTACTTCAATTCAGCATTGGTTTTCGATTGCTTAAACGCGGCTTCATAACCGCTTGATGCAATTCAGGCCGTTCCCTCAGGGGCTAAAGCCCGCGAATTAACTTGGCATTCAACGGCACGGCTGAAGCCGTGCCCTTTCAAAACTCGGTTATGAAACAGCTTCTAAGTAAAATTAACCGCGATATTCCAGGAGACAACAATGAAAGTGACGAGACGTCATCTGATTAAGATGCTGAGTTATGCGATTCCAGCGCTTACTTCCCCGCAAATGCGGGCATTCATGAGAGGCAAGACAGGCGTTGTCCCCGGCGGAGTTACTGCAACCATTGAAGTGCTGCAAAGCTCCGATGCGGCTGCATTGCCCGATCTGTTGGTTTACGGAGGCACCTCTTCCGGCGTGATGACTGCATACTCGGCAGCGCGCGAGGGATTGCGGGTGGTGCTGCTGGAAGCGGGAGCTCACCTGGGCGGCATGGTCACGGGCGGGCTGTCGGGCACTGACCTCGGCCACTACTCGATTATTGGCGGATATGTTCGCGACTTCTATCTTAAGGCGGCCTCTCATTATGGAGTGCGCGATCTTGATCGTATGGAGAACTGGTACTCCGAGCCGCATATGGGGGAAGATCTTTTTCGCGGCATGCTGAAGGATGCCGGAGTCACAGTGCTCTATCACCAGCGGTTGCGCGAGCTGAATGGCGTGGAGCTTGAGGGCAAGCGCATCGTCTCCATCTCGACTGAGGACGGCAAGCGCTGGACGGCAAAGATTTTTGCGGACTGCACGTACGAGGGTGACCTGATGGCGAAGGCAAAGGTCGGTTATGCGTGGGGGCGCGAGTCGGCTTCAGAGTATAACGAGGATCTTGCCGGGGTTCGCGCGAAAACGCCAATGAACCAATTTCGCTGGGCGGTTTCGGCTTATGATAAGCATCATCGTCTTCTTCCGGAGATAGACCCTGGGCCTCTGGCCGCTGCTGGTTCTGGCGATAAGAAAGTGCAGGCTTATAACTTTCGACTGATACTGAGTAATGATCCTGAGAACAGGCTCCCTTTTCCCCGCCCGGAAGGGTACGACCGCTCCCGCTTTGCTTTGTTGGAACGTTATTTGAACGAATATGAGTCGCACACAGGCGGTAGGCCTGGGATTAAGGATCTTTGCAACTTTGTGGTTATCCCCAATCGCAAGGCTGACTTTAACAATCAAAACGGTTTTGGGTCGGATTACATCGGCCGTAACTGGAAGTATCCTGAGGCTGGTTACAGTGAGAGGGAGGCTATCTGGAAAGATCACCTGACTTATACTCAATGCTTCTATTACTTCATTACGCACGACCATAAGCTGCCCGCCGGACTGCGGGCCGAGACTAGCGAATGGGGTTTGTCAAAAGATGAATTTACCGATACGGACCACTGGCCGCACCAGCTCTATGTGAGGGAAGCACGACGGATGGTGGGCGACTATGTGATGCGCCAGCCGGATACAGTAAGCGAGCGCACTAAGTCAGACTCGATTGGCATGGGATCGTATAACATCGACTCGCATAACACGCAGCGCGTCGCCATGCCTGACGGCAACGTACTGAATGAGGGAGACGTTCAGTTTCCTGTGAAACCATACGAAATTTCTTACCGCAGCATCACGCCCAGGCGAGCAGAGGTGGAGAACCTGCTGGTGACCGTTTGCATGTCGGCGACTCATATTGCTTATTGCTCCATCCGCATGGAGCCGCAGTACATGATTCTCGGGCAGGCCGCGGGAACGGCTGCGAGTCTCGCCGTCAACAGCCGCAAAGCGGTTCAAGATATTTCTATCTCCGATTTACAGCGGAAACTGCGCGAGCATGGGGCGGTGCTTCATCTCGACGAGGAGTTTCGTCCGGCTGCCACATAGGAATGCATTCGGCCGATGCAGGTTGCGATCGGCTTGGTATGATGATCTTCTCGTTTTTCGGAGGGATTTCGATGCGCTCTTTATCCAAAGTTTTGGCGTTCGCGCTGGCGGCGATGGCTTTGCCGGTGCTGGTTTCTTCTCAAGCGGCGGATTACGTTTACCGGATTGATGGCCCGGCAAGTGTTGCGGCACTGCGCGTTAACGGCGCTTCCGCTGAATGGTCGGCAACGATTGAAGATGGCGGTGCGATTGAAGCTGTTGCGGAAAAGCTGCCTGCGGTCAAGAATGGGGCGGTTCACCTGGTGCTCGCGCCCGGCAGCGCGTCGGAGACGGTGGATTTGAATGCGGAATCCGGATTGGTCTCAGATTGGTCAGGCCGCGGCAAACTGGTCTTTCAGCTTTGCAACGCCTCAGAGTTCATGATTCCGTTCACACTGACCATTCGCGACGCGGCGGGCGCGACATTCACGGCCAATCATCTATGGATGTTCAGAGCGCGCAATCGATTTGAGATTCCGCTGGCCGACATTCGCACGGACGACGGAGCTCCGATCGATCTGAGCCATATACGGTCGATGCGGTTTGAGTTTCACAGCGCGGAGAAATTTGAACGCGACCTGTGGATATATAACCTCTTTATCGTGGCGGCTGGAAGTTCATCCAGAGCACGCAGCGAGCTACTGCTGGACTTTGGACCGCAGGGAGCGCCGTTGCTGGATGGGTCACGGCCCATCGACGAGCACACGGCTTATGCAAAATGGCGCGGGTACGGCTGGACTACAAATATGGAGAAGGCCACAAGCGCGCAGTTCAATCAGCCCAAGCCCGACCCCATGCTGAACAGCATGGTCTGGGCCGACCTGGGCGAGCGGAAGGCGACCTTGCGCGTAGATCTGCCTGACGGTGCGTATCGCGCACGATTCTGGGGCGGGAACTATTCATCGAAGGCGGTTGCTGCGAAGGCCTTTGCGCTTGCTGTCGATGGCGCGGTGGTGGCGGAGCGGCGGGCAGACCCGGCCACCTTCTACACCGCTGCTGAATATTTTCGAGGGATCGACGACTGGTACCAGCCCGGCGAAGATACCTGGGTAAAGTTCGGGCGCAATCTTTACCAGCATTATGATTTTTCATTTACAGTACACGGCGGCAAGGCGGAGTTTACGTGGACGAAGACGCTGGCTGCCTTCGGTCTGCTGATTGCGCCCGCAGCCGATTTCAATGCGGCTATCGAGCGCGTGGAGTCTGCCGAGCGCCAGGCCTTCGAGTCCAACATCAAATCCCCGCAACCTGCAACGTCGAACTTGCAGGTTGAGCCTGCAGATCAGAAACGGGGATTTGTGCTATGGAGCCGCGACTGGCAGAAAAATGTGGGACCGTATGATGCGCCGGATGCGGCCGAGCGCAACCCCGCTTCTTTGCACGCAATCGCAGCGCAGGGCGAGCGCGTTCACTCAACGGTTACTCTCACGCCGCTGCGGTCGCTCGGCTGGGTCAGCGCCTCAGTGAGTGCGTTGCGCAGTCGTTCCGGGGCTGTGCTGCCTCAATCGTCGATTCAAGTGCGAACGGAAAAATATCTGTGGGACGGCTGGCCTGCCAGCCTGGATCGATACGAGCTCTTTCCCGCTTCACGCGCGCCGGCCTACGCAAATTTAAACCAGACCTGGTGGTTCACCATCACTCCGCCGGCCGGAACGAAGCCCGGCGTTTACTCGGGAACCGTGCGGCTGATTGCGCAGAGCGGAGCCGTTTCGATTCCGCTCAGCGTTGATGCGCTTCCGTTCCAACTAGCCAGCGCAGAGCAGCACGGCGCGGCTTATAGTTTGTGGCGCAACAGCGATTACAACATGAGTTACGCGCTGCGCTATTTTATGCCCGCAAAGATGGATTATTTCCACCGCCTGCTGCGCGCGGAGGCCGCCGACATGAAGGCGCACGGCATGACCATGTTCCACTTCTCCGCGCCCTCGATCACGGGTGTGGAGGGCGATCACGTCACGCTCGACTTCACGCTTGATAAAGAGGAGAGCCGCGCGGTGAAGGAATACGGGCTCACTGGGCCTTCGCGTCCGGCGCTGGTTTTTCTGACGATTGAGATCTCGCGCAAGCTGATGAAGGAGACTCGCTACGGGGATTTTCAGGAGCCTGAGGAAACGACTCCCATGCTGCCCGACAGCCAACGGGACGAGGAGTTTTCCGATCGCTTCAATCGGAGATTTATAGACGCCGTCCGGCAGATTCAGGATTTCTTTGATGCGCAGGGCATTCCCATCATGATGCAGACGGCCGATGAGCCGCGCGAGCGCAACATCAATCAGTGGAACCGCAATCTGGCTGAGACCATCCGCTACGACAAGATGATCAAGGATGCAATTCCACGCGTAAAACTCTACATCGATCCGGAAGGGGACGAAGACGCGGGAGTGAGTTACCTGCCGCTGCTCGATCAGCTTGACTATATTTCTCCGCATCCCTGGGACCGAGCGGTGAAGATGATCGAGCACGCGCACAGCGGCAAGCCCGAGCTTCGCTACTACAACGGCATCGTGGGCGACCGCTACGACTGGGGCTTCGAGGTGGCCGCGGCTAACGCACACGGCTTCTCACAATGGCACTTCGGATGGGAACTCGAACCCTTCCAGCCATTCCAGGCGACGTGGCACTCGGGATACACGGTGGCCGGCCCGGATGGCCCGCTGGACTCGCCCGGTTACGAAGTGGTCGCCGCGGGCATCGACGATTACCGGTATATCGCGACGCTGCGGGAACGCATCGCGGCAGCGAAGAAGGCTGGATTCAGCGGACCCGCGCTTGCTGAGGCTGAGGCCGCGCTGAGGGAGTTGCAGGCGGGGTCAGAGCCCTACGCCATGCGGGCTGAGTATGCAGACGAAGGACATACGCATCCGCGGGACACGATTGCTGGAAAGACGCTGGACGATTGGAGAGCGCGGCTGGCCGGTTGCATCGAGGCGATCGACCGGGCACGAGGGGCTGGTGGGAAATAGCTTCAGTGCGAAGCCGCTAGAGCACTTCTCTTGAAGGCGTAGAGTGAGCGTGGACCGGGAGGTCCACGCTACAGCCGGCCGGGAGGCCGGCGCTACCTGTTCTAGGCGGGACTAGTAATCTTGGGACCAACAGAGACTCGGTCTATGCCAATAGATGAAAATTCTCTAAGTCAGAGATTAGGATTGACTGAATTGGTGCGGCACACTGCCTGTGTGCCGCATTAGTTTTTGGGAAAGCGCTGGCGCACCATTTGCAACGCTTCTTCGGCAGTACTGATTGTTCCTTCGAGTTGCGCATCTTCGACGGCGCGCAGCATTTCTTTGAAGCCTGCTCCTGGAATGTAGCCGGCTGCAATCAACTCGCGACCGGTGATTAGTGGACGGGGTCGCACCGTTTCTTCGGGCATCGAGAGCCAGCGTTCACGGACAAACTCCCAGTGATCCAGGTTCCCGCTTCCGGCGAGGCAATCCATGCGGTGCAGCGCCAGATGCTGCTCAAATACCGTGAGACGGAAAAAACGCTTCAGAGTGGAAGCCTTCATCCGCTGCGCATCGGCAAAGCGCATGTGGTTTTCAACCAGAGCCAGAATCTGCTGCGTTTCATCATTTGAAAAACGGAAGCGCCGGCAGATTTCAGCAGCTATGGCCACGCCGATCTCGACGTGGCCGTCAAAACGGATCCGATCCGGGGCGCGGCGGAAGGTCGGCGGCTTGCCCACATCGTGCAGCAGAGCTCCCCAGGCCAGCGTCAGCGGGCATCCGGCTTCAAGTTGTTCCAGAAGCATCAGAGTATGCGTCCACACGTCGCCTTCCGGATGGAATTGCGGCGGCTGCTCCACGCCCTTCATGCGCGCGACTTCGGGCAGGACTTCAGAGAGCAGGCCTGTTTGATCGAGCAGTTCGAAGGCTCTGCGGGCGCGGCCTTCGGTCAGCATTTTGGTCAGCTCATCGCGGACACGCTCGCGGCTTACCGCGTGAACGCGCGGAGCCAGTTGACGGATTGCCGCGGCTGTTGCCGGCTCCAGGTCAAAGCCTAATCGAGCCGCAAAGCGCACCCCGCGCAGCATGCGCAGGCGGTCTTCTTCAAAGCGCGCTTCCGGCCCGCCGATGGCCCGAATTATGCCCGCGTCGAGGTCTGCCACTCCGCCTACGTAGTCGATTACTGATGCACGCAGGTCGTTGGCCGATTGCAGAGGATCGAGCAGTAGGCCGTTGATGGTGAAATCGCGGCGGCGCACATCTTCTTCGGCGCTTTGTGTATAGCGCACGGCATCGGGATGGCGACCATCGGAGTAGGCGCCATCGGAGCGGAAAGTGGCTACTTCGGTGGTTATGTAGCCTTCCTCATCGTTGTCGGCAACGAGCACTACGCCAAAATGCGCGCCGACGGCGAAAGTTCTTTTGAAGAGGTTCAGTACTGCGTCCGGCGTTGCAGAGGTGGCTACGTCATAATCCTGCGGGATGTGGCCAAGGAGCAGGTCGCGGACGCAGCCGCCCGCCAGGTAGGCTTCATGGCCTGCCGCGCGCAGCTCCTTCACCCCCTGCAAAGCCGCTTCGAATTGGCGCGATTCAGGAACCATTGCTTTGTTAGAGAGTAATCTGTCCGATGCCCAACTTTCGAGGCCCGGTAAACTAAATGGATGGGTACCCGCGGCTTGATCCTCGGCATCGAATCCTCCTGCGACGAGACTGCGGCTGCCGTGGTCGAGCGGGGAGCACGCACGCTCTCTTCAGTGGTCGCCTCGCAGATTGCCACGCACGCACGCTACGGGGGGGTGGTGCCAGAGCTAGCCAGCCGCGAACATCTTCGCGCTATCGTTCCGGTTGTGCGCGCTGCGCTTGCCGAGGCCAATGTTACCCTTGCCGATCTGGATGCTATCGCTGTGACCTCAGGTCCCGGACTTGCGGGGGCGCTGCTGGTGGGCATTACCTACGCCAAGGCTCTGGCCTACGCCAACGGTCTTCCGCTGATCGCTGTCAATCATCTGGAAGGGCATATTCATGCGGTGTTGCTGAATGAACGCGAGACGGAGCGGGGGATTGAAAACGTGAATTCCCAGGCCTCAAACGCGAGACCTGGGCCACCCGGAAATGATGTGAACGAGAAGCCGGCGCTGGCGCTGGTGGTCTCCGGCGGGCACACGCATCTTTTTCTGGCTCGGCCTACCGCATCTGCGTGGACTTACAAGCTCATCGGCCGCACGCTCGACGACGCAGCGGGCGAGGCTTATGACAAGGTTGCCAAGCTGCTGGGCCTGGGCTACCCTGGCGGACCCTGGATCGACGCTCTCGCTCTGCACGGCAACCCGCATGCCGTGCCGTTTGCTTTTTCGCAGATCAAAACAAAAGTACACCTGGCCGGTAAGGCCCCGCGTACCAAGGGGGCCAAAACGGCTCCTATCGCCAACCTCGACCCGCGTTTTCTGTTTTCGTTTTCGGGGATCAAGACCGCGGTTCTGCGGTATGTGGAACTGCACAATCTGAGGCCCGAGGCTGAATCGCGGCGCGAAGCTCTCTTTACCGGGCCTGATGCACCGGCTCACCCTACGGTTGAAGATGCGCTGGCACAGTGCGATCCGCAGACCCTGGATTTAATTGCCAGTTTCCAGCACGCAGTGGTCGGCGACTTGATGAAGAAAACCTTTGCGGCTGCCGAGTCTTTGGGCGCGCGGCGCATTCTGGCTACGGGAGGGGTTGCCGCCAACCGCTCGCTCCGCGCACGTTTCACCGCCGAAGCGGCCCGGCGCAACCTTCACGTGGCATTCCCAACGCTGGCGCTTTCCACGGATAATGCGGCCATGGTTGCCACGGCGGCGTGGCCCAAACTCCAGGCCAAGGAGTTCGCTGATCCCGGCCTGTCTGCCAACCCATCGCTGGCGTTGGGTCGATGAATGGTAGAACTTGTTTCAAAATAGATTCAACGAATTTTGAAGGTAATTCCTCAGGGGCTAAAACTCGTTATTTTTTGGCTTTTTTCGGCATGCGACCCACATACTGTGTGGGTTCCTTGGTCGTGCCCCGACACAAAGCAGGTGCTCATTCGCAGTCTATAAAGCTCATACTCTTCCTATTGATCTACTATCTGGTCTTTTTCCTTCACGGACCGTTAGCCCACTGGCTTGTTACAATCGGAAGGGCCGCAAAGTGGCCTATTCTTGAGATTTATGAGCAAGCAGTTCGAACGATGACCCTCCGCCTCTTCAATACTTTGTCAGGACAAGTCGACGAGCTTATGCCCATGGACGGCAAGGCTCTGCGCATGTACGCATGCGGGCCCACGGTCTACGACTATGGGCATATCGGCAACTTCCGCACCTTTCTGCAGGTAGACGTGCTGCGGCGGTTTTTGAGGCTCAGCGGCGTAAGAGTGAACCACGTTATGAACATCACAGACGTGGACGACCGTATTATCCAGAACGCGGCCAAGGCCGGCGTCTCGATTCACGAGTACTCCGCGCCGTTCGAGCAGGCTTTCCTTGAAGACCTGGAGTCGCTGCGCGTGGAGCAGCCCGAGGGGCTTGTGCGCGCCACCGAGCATATTCCGAAGATGGTGGAGTTGATTGAGAAGCTGGCGGCGGCCGGAGCCGCGTACAAGACGGAAGATGGAAGCTGGTACTTCAGGCTGGCTTCGTTTCCTGGTTACGGCAAGCTGAGCAAGAAAGATTTGAGCGGGATGGAAGACGGGGCGCGCGTGGATGTGGACGAGTATGAGAAGGACTCGGCGCGGGACTTTGCTCTGTGGAAGGCGGCCAAGCCGGGGGAGACTTCGTGGGAGACGGCGATCGGCGTGGGAAGGCCGGGCTGGCATATTGAGTGCTCGGCGATGGCGATGGAGTACCTGGGCGAGAGCTTCGACCTGCATGCCGGCGGCGAAGACCTGATGTTCCCGCACCACGAAAATGAGATTGCGCAGAGCGAGAGCGTGACCCATAAGACTTTTGCGCGGCACTGGATGCACGTGCGCTTTCTGCTGGTGGATGGGCGGAAAATGTCAAAGAGCGAAGGGAATTTTTATACTCTTCGCGACTTGCTTTTGAAGGGGTACAAGGCTTCGGCGATTCGGCTGGCGCTGATCTCAGTGCCCTATCGGCATCAGCTCAACTTCACCTTTGATGGATTGATCGAGGCGACCAACGCCGTTGAGCGGCTGCGGACTTTTCATCAGCGGCTCAAGCAAGGGAGTTTTGCGGCGGGCGAGAATCCGGCGCTCAAGGAAGCGGCTGCCAAGGCGCAGGCTGATTATCTGGCGGCGCTGTCGAACGATCTGAACACCGCCGAAGCTCGCGCGCCGATCTTCGAACTGGTCCGCGCGGCGAATACAGCCATCGATCAAGGGCAGCTTTTGGCCGGGGACCGGGATGCGATTCTTGCGGTTCTCGCCAGCTTTGATGCGGTCTTTGACGTGATTGAAGATCGAGACGCCGAGGCGACGCAGCGGGCCCTCAAGTGGGCTGCGGAGAGCGGCCGCGAGGCCGACGTGGCTCCCGAACTGCTGGCGCGGCAGTCGATCAGCGATGAAGCGGTCGATGCGCTGGTGGCCGAGCGGACTCTGGCCAAGAAGCAGCGGAACTTTGCCCGTGCCGACCAGATTCGCAACGAACTCGCCGAGAAGGGCATCGTGATCGAGGATTCGAAAGAAGGCGTGCGCTGGAAGCGTAAGTAATTTAGAATCGAGCATTCCTATTCCCTACGAGGTGCCCCATGGAACCCAACGAAGCCCAGGAATTGAAGGAAAACGCTGAGCATGCAGAGCATGAGAATGCGTTGCGGCCGGTTGCATTAACCATGACTGTGCTGGCCGTGCTGGTGGCCGTGGTCACCGTGCTGGGCCATCGAACGCACACCGAGGCCGTGCTCGACCAGAACAAGGCCACTGACACCTGGGGCGAGTTTCAGGCACAGAATATCCGCTCCTGGGACGCGGACCTCAGCCTCAACCTGATGAAAGATCTCGAACTAAAAGACAAGGACGACGCGAAGAAGAACGCGGATGAATACCGTAAACGCCAGGCCAACTGGGCAGAGAAAATGGCTGACGAGTTCAAAGAGGCCAAGGCGTTGGAGGCTGAGGTGAAACTGGCCGAAGCCAAGGCCGACCGCTTTGACCTGGGCGAAGCTCTGCTGGAGATTGGGCTGGTCATCACCTCGGTTACGCTGCTCACCCGCAAACGGGCTTACTGGTATGTGGGCATCGTTTTCTCGCTGTGTGGCATTGTATCGGCGGTTTTTGGACTGTTGCTGAAGTAGGAGATTGAATTCCTCCATTTCGCATCCTGAGACGTGGTAGACTGGCTGGCACATGAACCCACGCCTGGTTGCCACGATTCTCGCCCTCGGGAGCTTTCCGCTTTTTGCCCAAACGCCTGACCCCACCTCTGCGGGCGTGGCTCACACCAGTGATATTGGCTTCAGTTACAGTATTCCCGCGGACTGGGAGGTAGTGGACACCAAGCCTTCACTCCCGGCGGTGCGGGCAGAAGTTGCAAAGACAGCCAAGAGCGAAGATGAAAAGAAGGGGATAGGCTGCGTGCAAGTCGTGTTGACAGCGCGACACGGGGATCCCTCCTCGGTCGTCGTGGTTATCGCGCTTCCATACGACTGTTATGGAACGACCATGACGGAGAAGGACCTGCCCGGCTTTGGTTCTGGAGCTTCGGAAGGGATTAAGAACACGTTCAACATTTCCAACGCAGTCCATGGCGCGTATACGTTGGGTACTCACAGCATGTGGGTCGAGCGCGCGGACGGCGTCCTGAAAGACAGCCCCGGAGTGAATTACACGGTGGAGACGGTTTGCAGCGTGCTCAAGAAAGGCGCAGTGTGCTTGATGGCGATGGCCGCCGACAAGGCCGACTTGCAGACCTTTGAGAACGGCGCCGTGGCATTCGACAGCGAAGTTCCCGCCGCTCTGGTCCCCGCAACCGCATTCGAAAAGCAACCGTAGCTACGCCTGATCGACGGCATTTATTCCGCCGGCATCTGTTCTAGATCTTCGAGGGGACGGGGCTTTGTCTTGACCTGTGCGGTGGTGAGCAGAAACACGGCAACCACGATGCCAGCCATGCCCACAAATTCAGCCGCCTCCGGGCGTTCGTGAAGCAGGAAGATTCCCAGCAGTACCGCTACCACTGGATTCACGTAGGCATAGGAAGTGACCTTGGCTACGGGAACGTGCTCAATAAGATATATGAAGCCTGTGTAGCCGAGGAGTGAACCGCCGGTGATGAGATAAGCCTGCGACCCGATCGATGCGGCGTTGACGTGAAACTGAGGCCACTGGCCGAGGGCCGTACCCAGCATTGTGCTGAAGGCGCCCGCGAAAAGCATCTGCCAGGCTGCGGCCACAAAGCTGTTTACCGGCAAACGCGTACGCCGGGAGAGGATGCTGCCCACGGTCCAGGAGAGCGCGCCGGCGAGCAGAGCGGCAATGGCCCACATGCGCGCGCGATCGCCGGCCAGTCCGTTGTGCAACGAGGGCCAGAGCAGTGCGGCAAGGCCTGCAAAGCCCAGCACAATGCCCAGCCAGCCGCGCGCCGGCAGTGGCTCTCCACCGGGCAGAAACATTTCAATCAGCGCAACATAAAGTGGAATGACCGCCAGGACCAGCGAGGCCAGGCCGCTGGGCACATTCCTCTCCGCATACACCAGGCCCACGTTGCCGCCGCCCAGCAACAGCAACCCCATTACGCACAGCATGAGCATGGTTTTTGGAGGCCAGGCGATGCGGAGTCCGCGCCAACGGCACCAGGCCAGCAGAATCGCACCGGCGATGAGAAAGCGCGTCCCGGCCAGCAACAGCGCCGGCATCTGGGCCGCTCCAATGCGAATGGCGGTATAAGTGGAACCCCAGAAAAAGTAAACGCAGGCAAATGCCAGAACGATCGAGGTGGTTGCTGCTCTCTTGCCGGATTGGCCTGGTTGGAAGGTGGGTGCGGACATGGGGATAAGTCCATCTTAGAGCCTGCGAGGTGCTAGCGTGGAAATGGCCTCGTGGCACATGCTATGCTCGACGGGAGAGGGTTCCCGTGCAACCGCGTGCCGTTTATCGACTGTTTGCGCCGGCCAACAGGCGCTGGTCGCGGTCGCGTGCGCGAATCATCTGCCCGCGGAAACATTTGCGAGTGCTGCCGATGCGCACGCGACCTAGCCTTTTTGCCAGCGATTAGTTCGGATTTGCCGAAGACCTTCGCCTGCCGATTTTCGCCCGCCAGACGAGCAGAACTGGATGATCCCACTGCCATGGGGTCCGTGGCCGCGCCACATCCATATTTGGAACGGCACTATTGAAACTGCCAAGGAGATAAGAAGATGACTAAACAAGAGATCTACGAAAAATACGGTCCGAAACTTCGCTGTCCCTTGCCGGGACCCAAAGCCCAGGCGGCCGTTGCAGCCGATACGCGGCTCATCTCGCCCAGCTATACGCGCTCGTATCCGCTGGTGGCCAAGCGCGGCCGTGGCGTTCGCGTGGAAGATGTGGACGGCAACGAGTTTCTCGATTTTGCGGCGGGCATTGCCGTGGTCTCGACCGGCCACTGTCATCCTGAAGTCGTCGCGGCAATTCGGAAGCAAGCTGGGGAGCTGCTGCATATCTCCGGGACCGATTTTTATAACGAAGCTCTCACGGATTTAGCCGACCGGCTCTCCGGCGTGGCACCGATGCCTGGACCGCACAAATTTTTTTACGGCAACTCCGGGGCTGAGGCAATTGAGTGCGCGCTGAAGCTGGCCCGCTACCACACAGGTAGGCAGCAGGTGATCTCGTTCTTTGGCGCATTCCACGGCCGCACCATGGGCGCGCTGTCGCTGACCGGATCGAAACCGCAGCAGAAACGCCGCTTCTCTCCGCTGGTTCCGGGAGTGACGCATGTGCGTTATCCCTATACCTATCGCGGCTGCTCGGGGGGGCCCCAGGAGGAAGAAGCCTTCAGCCTGGGCTGCGCGCGCTACATTGAAGAAAAGCTTTTCAAGTCGATTCTGCCTCCCGAAGAGGTTGCCGCTATTTTTGTCGAGCCTATTCAGGGCGAGGGCGGATTTATTGTGGCGCCGGATAATTTCCTGCGTGAGTTGCGCGCCATCTGCAATCGCCACGGCATTCTGCTGGTGGTGGATGAGGTGCAGTGCGGCATGGGCCGAACGGGCAAGTGGTGGGCGATCGAGCACTCCGGAGTGGCTCCGGATATGGTCTGCCTGGCCAAGGGAATTGCCAGCGGAATGCCGCTAGGCATCTGCATGACGCGGGCCGAGGTTATGGACTGGGCACCCGGCTCGCACGCTTCGACCTTCGGCGGAAATCCGGTTTCGATCGCCGCCGCGCTGGCCACGATGGACATTATCGAGCGCGAAGCGATGGCGAATGCCGCCAAGGTTGGAGAATTCATGCTGCAACGGCTGCGGCCCTGGGCGGAAACCCACCCGCTGGTGGGCGAGGTGCGCGGACGAGGTTTGATGATCGGCCTTGAGATCGTGAAGGACAAGGCTACCCGCGAGCCGGCCGTTGCGCTGCGCAACCGCATTGAGACGCTGGCCTTCGAGCGGGGACTGATGATGCTGGGTTGCGGTGAAACTTCTCTGCGGCTTTCTCCACCACTGGTCGTCAATGAGCACGAAGCTACGATTGCAATGGATATTCTGGAAGAGGTGCTCACGCTGGTGGAGAAGGAACATGAGCACGCTAGTGCGCTCGAAGTGGCAACGGTTTGAAGTAGAGTTGCGCGTTTTGCTTATCCAGCCGAGAATGGTTTGCTATGGGTTGGCAAGAACGGATACAGAACGACTGTCTGGGGCGTCTCCGGGCCGGGTTGCAATGGCTGGCGGTGCGTCGCGGCAGGTCGGCGATCCTTCCTGCTCACCTGGCTACCGGAATCGACGGCGAAAACGCGGCGTTCTATTACCTGCGCCGCAAGGGCTATACAGTAGTGGCGCGGCGCTGGTCGGCGGGCAACGTCTCCGGCGACCTGGACCTGATTGCATGGGACGGGCCGATGCTTTGTTTCATTGAGGTGAAGACCCGCACTGCCCACGATATTGCGTCCGCCGAGGTGCGCGTCGACTCGCACAAGCGAACCGTGCTGCGACGGTTGGCGCGGCAGTACATACGACAATTGCCGCAGGAGACGGCGCCGCCGGTGCGCTTCGATGTGCTCAGCGTTTATCTTGTGCCGGGGCAGAAAAATGATTTCCATCATTTTGAAGGATCGTTTGGATGGAGCGAAGGGCGGGATCGTGACGATTGGGATTAGAGGTTGCTGACTAAGTAGGTAAAGCCTTTATCCTTGCGCGTCCTTGAACTCTTCATGCCAGGCCATTTGAATGGCTTCGAGGCGCGTCTCGTTGGATTTGGACGGGTCGTCGGCGAATCCTTCAAGCTCTGTCACATAGCGGTGCAGGTCAGTGAAGCGCACTGTTAGCGGGTCGAGGTCAGGGAATTTCTCCTGCAACTGAATGCCGATCTCTTCGGCGTCGGTCCAGTGAATCTCGCGGGGCATGGGACTCCTTCTGTGTTGTGCTATCCCACCCTAGCCGCAAAAACAAAGGCGCGGTGCCCAGAGGGCTCCCAGGTGGGGCACCCGGTTCTCTATTTGTTTTCGGCAAGGGTGAGCGGCTTGCCTTCGGAGACGTAGTTGCGGTTCCACTTGGGAATTTCTACGACGTAGTTGCCGGGCTTGGTGATCACGGCCTGGCACCCAAGACGCGAGTCCAACTGCTGGTCGGCGGCCATATCCATGCGGTCGATTTCATCGTCCTCCGCCGCGCTGATGCCTTCCTGATTCTTGATCCACAGGTGGCAGGTGGTGCAGGCGCAGACTCCGCCGCAGGCATGATCGAGAAAAACTCCGAAGTTTTCCGCGACGTCGAGAAACGACATCGGCCTGCCGTGGTGCTCGTAAGGCAGGGTGCCGAACTCGAACTCGACTGTGCGGCCTTCGGGCATGAAGGTGACACGGACGAGTTTATCGGCGGGAATGTTTTTATCGGCTGCTTCGCTCATTGAACCCTTCCTTTCAATTGGTGGGTTCCGCAGGGGTAAAGTCCCTCTGTGCTTTTTCGGACAATCGGCCCGACTCAGGCCGGGCATTTTTGTAGGGCCAACCGTTCGCACCGCCCCTACAGGGCTCCGGTGCATTGTGATTGATCTTAACCCAGGGTCCCGCTGCGTTTCACCCTGGGCTATTTTCCAGCGGCCCCTACGGGCCTTTTGCAAACCTGCTATTTAAATTCGACGGGGGCAAAGGCGTGAGGCGCTGTGACTGCTTCGCCCAACTCCTCGTCTGCTGCGTTCATTGTCTTGCCGCGAATGGCGGTGGTAACCGCGGCGTCCATCATCAACTCAGCAAAATGGCGCGTGGCCTGGTCGAGCGCCAAAGTTGCTTCGCGAATAGCGGCCAGGTTGGTTCCTTGTTTGATGACTGCGAGTCGATCGCGTGCCGTGTCGATGGACGACCGTTCATCACTCGTCAATTGCTTCCACGCGGGGCTCTGCGGAGCGCGCTCGACCGCGGAAAGAATTGTTTCCGCCTCGTTGCGGGCTTCGATCAAAAGGCGCTTGGTAAAGTCCTCTTCGGCGTGGTCGAAGGAGTCGAGAATCATGCTCTCGACTTGCTCGTCGGTCAGGCCGTAGGTGGGCTTGACCTCAATTTTTGCGACCTGCCCGCTGCGCTGCTCGCGCGCCGATACCTTCAGGATTCCGTCAGCGTCGATTAGGAAGCGGACTTCGATGCGGGGCAATCCGGCCGACATGGGAGGGATGCCTTTGAGGTCAAAGCGGGCCAGCGAACGGCAGTCCGCAGCCAACTCGCGCTCGCCTTGCACTACGTGGATGGCTACGTTGGTTTGGCCGTCTACGCCGGTGGTGAAGTGCTCGGTGGCCGAAGCGGGGATGGTGGAGTTGCGCTGGATGATGCGAGCCACCGTGCCGCCGAGGGCCTCAATGCCTAGCGAGAGCGGGGTGACATCGAGCAGCAGCATTTCTTCAGTCGTTTTCGATGCGCCGGCGAGAATATCGGCCTGCACCGCAGCGCCCAAAGCCACCACCTCGTCCGGATTTAGCTCGGTGTGCGGCTTTTTGCCGCGCGCTGCCAGATGAAAGAGATCGTCTACCAACTGGCGCACGGCGGGAATGCGCGTGGATCCGCCCACCAGCACCACCTCGTCGATCTGTTCTGGTGTGAGGCCGGCATCGGCGAGGGCTTGTTTGCAGGGGCCGGCGGTGCGTTCGAGCACCGGCTCGATGAGCAACTCGAAGACCTCACGGGGAATTTCGCGCTGATAGCGGTCTCCGTTGGGCAACTCGATATCGAAGTGCGCCGCTGGCTCGGTGGAAAGCTGGATCTTGGCGTCGATGGCGGCTTTGCGCAAAGCCTGCACAGCGCCGGGATGAGCCCGCAGATTCAATCCATGCTCGGCGTGGATTTCGTCGAGTGCGATGGCCAGCAGCAAATTGTCAATGTCGTCGCCGCCCAAGTGGGTATCGCCATTGGTGGCCTGCACCTCAAAGATGCCGTCGCGCAGCTTGAGGATTGAAATGTCGAATGTGCCGCCGCCCAGATCGTAAACGGCGATGGTGCCGACCTTTGCGCGGTCGAGCCCATAGGCCAGCGCGGCGGCGGTGGGTTCGTTGACCAGGCGAAGGACTTCGAGGCCGGCCATGCGACCGGCATCCTTGGTGGCCTGGCGCTGAGCATCGTTGAAGTAGGCGGGGACGGTGATGACGGCCTGCGTGACGGGCGCGCCAAAGAAGCGCTCGGCGTTGCGCTTGAGCTGACGCAGAATATAGGCGGAAATTTCAGGCGGAGTGAACTTCATTTCGCCCAATTGGATGCGCGGGACTTCGCCAGCCTCGACGTCGTCGGCAAGCCGGAAAGGAAACAGCTTCAGCTCACTTTGAATTTCTTCAACGCTGCGACCCATGAGGCGCTTGACGGAGTAAATGACCCGCTCCGGCGTCTCAATGAGCGACTTGCGCGCGGTATTGCCCACGGTGACCGTGGGACGGCCACCGCCTGCGGGAGCAGGGTCGAGCGCCACGACAGACGGCACCAGGTTTGAGCCGTCCACGCCGGGAATCACCACCGGCGCATCGCCCTGCATATAAGCGACCAGGGAATTAGTGGTACCCAGGTCAATTCCGACTACTCGTCCTTCCGCCATGATTTCTTTCTATGCTCCCAAGGTCTCGGTAACGTCGCGAACCAGATTGCTGAGGTAGCGTCGCCGGTGCAGCAGGGCCACCATGGCTTTCTGCGCCGCGTGGCGGGCCGATAAGTCGCCCTCGTCCCACACTTGCCACTGAGCGCGCAGGTCCTGGTCTACTTCATCGAGCAGGCCGTCGAATTTTCTCTTGGCCTGCTCCAGGCTGGCCTGCAATGCGGGATCTTCCTCGCCGGTTTTGCGGGCCATGCGCATCTCTTCCAGCTGGATATTCAGGTCGAAAACTTCTTCCAAGAGATCGGCGGGAACCTTTGAGGGGTCCTTACGATCTTTGCCGGCGTGCTCTTCTCCGATCTCCGCACCTTCCAGCTTGAGCAGGTATTCAGTACGATGAAGGGAATCTTTCAGGGTTCGATAGGCATCGTTGAGCAGCGCTGTATCGGCAAGGCTCCATTGCCGCTCGTTCTCATCGGCGCGGGCAAAGCGGTCGGGATGCACTTTGCGGCTGAGGCGGTGAAACTCGTGCTCCAGCGCGGAGAGGTCGATGGCGAAACGGCGCTCCAAACCAAAGACGTGGAAAAAATCGCCGCCTGGAGGAGGCTGAATCTTGCTGCAATGCGGGCAAAATAGAGTGGAGTCGCTGTGACCGATGGAACAGGACCAACAGGCGATAGGAACCGCGGTATCGAGAGTCTTCAACATGATTGCACCGAACCCTTTGACCTGCACCAGCTACTACGAGAACGACGAACCGCAGCCGCAGGAGTGCGTGGAGTTCGGATTGATGAAGGTGAAGCCTTGCCGCATCAGCGTCTCCTCATAATCCAGCGTCATGCCGTGCAGATAGAGGAACGACTTGGGATCGACGAATACGCGCACGCCGTCGAATTCGTAAATGCGGTCGCGCTCGCGGGGCCGAGTATCGAACTTGATGGAGTAAGAAAGCCCCGAGCATCCGCCGCCCATTACGCCCAGCCGCAGGCCGCCCTCGGTTGGTGAGACGCCTTCCTTGGCCATGGCCGCGCGAATGCGCTTGACGGCGCGTTCCGTCACCTGCAGGCCACCACCTGCGGTGGGGCCAACTCCGCTTGCGGCGGGTTCTTGCGGAGCGGCAGACTGTGCCGCGGACGCGCCTTCGGCAGGCTTCGATTCGATTGTGACCATGTTCGCCATACTTGCCTTCTTCTTACTGTGCTGTTGTTGCCGTGGCGTCGGCTGTTTCCGCTACGCCGTTCTTCTTCTTCCAGTCGCCGATGGCCGCGCGAATTGCATCCTCGGCCAGCACCGAACAGTGAATCTTGACCGGCGGCAGCGAGAGTTCCTTCACAATGTCGGTGTTTTTGATGCCCAGGGCGTCGTCGACCGTGCGGCCCTTGATCCACTCGGTGGCCAGCGATGAACTGGCGATGGCCGAGCCGCAGCCGAAGGTCTTGAACTTGGCTTCTTCAATCACCTGCGTTTCGGGGTTGACGCGGATCTGCAAGCGCATCACGTCTCCACACTCCGGCGCGCCTACCAGGCCCGTGCCGACCTCTGTTGACGCCTTGTCGAGTTGCCCCACATTGCGCGGGTTGTTGTAGTGGTCGATTACCTTGTCGCTGTATGCCATAGGTCCATTTCTCCTGCGGGGGAAGCCGCCTTACTCTTGTTAGATTCGGCAGGTATGCTTGCCGATGCTGAACTCCAGGGCTAAAGCCCCAATCATCTTAAATGCCGATCTTCGGCACGACTAAAGTCGTGCCCTGACGCAAAGCAGGTTCTGAGAACACGATTTGCAGTTCCGAGTCCCTAACTCCCTTAATCCTCAGTCCCTGCCTTTAATGCGCCGCCCATTGAATCTTGGTCAGGTCGATGCCTTCCTGCACCATCTCGTAGAGCGGTGAAAGCTTGCGCAGATGCTTAACTACGTCGATGACCTTGGCGGCTACGTAATCCACCTCGGCCTGGGTATTGAAGCGGCCCAAACCGAAACGAATAGAGCTGTGAGCTACATCGTCGCCGAGACCCAAAGACTTCAGTACGTAGGACGGCTCAAGCGTAGCCGAGGTGCAGGCCGAACCGCTGGAGACCGCAACGTCGTTGATGCCCATCAGCAGCGACTCGCCCTCAACATATACAAAGCTCATATTCAGGTTGCCGGGCAAACGGTGCTCCATTGACCCGTTTACCTGAACGTAGTCCAGTTCCGATTCGAGCTTCGCTTTCAAACGGTCGCGCAGGCCGCGCAGGTAGGCCGCTTCGGAGTCCATCTCCTCGCGGGCAATCTCGCAAGCCTTGCCCAGGCCGACGATGCCGGGAACGTTCAACGTGCCAGACCGCATGCCGCGCTCGTGGCCTCCGCCGTCAATCTGCGCGGCGATTTGCACGCGAGGGTTGCGCCGGCGAACGTAAAGCGCGCCCACACCCTTGGGGCCGTAAATCTTGTGGCCGGAGAGCGAGAGCACGTCGATGTTGTCGGCGATCACGTTGACCGGAACCTTGCCCACTGCCTGCACAGCATCGGTGTGGAAGATGACGCCCTTCTCGTGACAGAGCTTGCCAATCTCGGCGATGGGCTGCAAGACGCCGATCTCGTTGTTAGCCGCCATGATTGTGACCAGGATGGTTTTCTCGTCCATGGCCCGCCTCAGGTCTTCGAGATCGATAAGCCCGTCGGCTTTTACCGGTAGATAGGTGACGCGGTAGCCGTTCTTTTCAAGGCGCTTGCAGGTATCGAGCACCGCCTTGTGCTCAGTGACCTGGGTGATGATGTGGTTGCCGCGCTCGCGGTACATCTCCGCAATGCCCTTGATGGCCAGATTGTTGCTCTCTGTCGCGCCCGAGGTGAAGATAATCTCCTTGGCGGTGGCGCCGATGAGCTTGGCAATTTGCTCGCGCGCTGTTTCGACAGCCTGCTCCGCTTCCCATCCAAAGGAGTGGTTGCGGCTGGCCGCGTTGCCAAACTTGGTGGTGAAATAGGGCAACATCGCCTCAAGCACCCGGGGATCGAGCGGGCTGGTGGCGTGATTATCCATGTAAATCGGCAGGGTTACGCCTGCGGGAACTTCTACTTGGCTGGCAAAAGTGCTCATTTTGGTCTCCATCTTTCTTGTTTATCTCCTGACCAGGTTGGTCTCTGGCGTGGAGGGGGAAATGATTTCGTTATGAAGTCGTCAAAGCAACCAACCCATGTGCTACTTGAGGTTTGCCATGGGAATGTTCGTGTTCCGCCAGATCCTGGATGCTGATGCTCTTCAGAACCCCGGCGATGGTGTCGTTGACCCGCGCCAGAGGCTCGCGGATGGTGCAGCTCGGGGTGAGATCGCAGCCCTTTGCGCCCTTGGTGCAAGAGGTAATGAAGAACGGGCCGTCGATGGCCAAAATCACCTCATAAGCCGAAATGCTGCGCGCATTCCTGGCGAGGGCATAGCCGCCGTTCATGCCGGCTTGCGACCGAAGCAGTCCGGATTTGGTCAACTGCTGCAGAATCTTGGCCAGCAATTGCGCCGGAATCCCGTAGGCGTCGGCCACGTCCTTGGCGCTGAGCGCGGTGGTCTCAGGGTGCTCGGCCAGGTACTTGAGGGCCATCAGTCCGTAATCGGCTTTTTTAGTGAGCTTGAGCATGGATATCGGACTTCTTCGGTCCGCATTTAGTATACGACCAATTATGTCGGCTTTTCAAGTCCAGGCCTGGAATCTTCTTTCCTGAGGCGTGACAGATGACACAGCATATGGGTTGTACGCGTTACTAGCCTTGCTGGCATCAACGAGGATCATGGGAACTGGGTAGCGACAAGTTCCCATGCTGAGCCACCAAGCAAGGATCCAGCGGCATGACGGCGACAGCCAGAAGATGCAGTTCTCGCCTTGCATAAACTGCTCCAGTCCAAGACTTTAGGAGGATTCGGAGCCTGAAGGAAAGTTGTGATGAAACGCTATACTTCGTGGTTGATTTTGGTTACCCTCCTGTTTGCGGTCTCGGTTTTGGCCGCGTCCAAAGGGAATGACCAAGCGAAATACAAAGTCGTCGAAGTGAAGCATTTGACGAAGGCTGAAGGCATAGACGTGCCGGCTGAATACTTAAACGGAGCCTACGACAGGCTGCGCCAGGACTTGGCCAAGATGGGCATCTTTGCAACCGTCGTCGAAGATGGGAGCACGATAGCCGACAGCAATGCGGTGGTGTTGGAGTGCAAGATCATCAAGTTCCACGACAGCGGTGCGTTCGGGTCGCCCGGCCATGCGCAATTCGAGGTCACACTGTCGAGCCGCGGCGATCATCGTCAAATTCAACAGTTCATCACCCGTGAGGTGGCGATCAACGGCGGCAATTGGGGCAATAAGGCCAGGGCTACCGGGGCCAATTTGGCCGGTGAGATCAAGCGCAATCTAAAATAGAGCGAGGGGCTTTCAAACGGAAGAATCGCTTCTTGACGCAAAAATCAACAAAAATCGGTTTTCAATTGTCGCAAAGACCGGCTACAATCTTGCGGAAAGAGTAGTTTATTTCACTGACACCACGAGCGATGGCAACCGCCTGCAGGCATCCAAGAGTACGAATCGTTTCCCGGCACGAAGACACGGAATTTGTCGAGTGCCTGGATTGTGGCGAGGTCTTTGACTCCGAAGAGTTTCGCGATATGGAGATTGAAGAAACCGTCGACATTGAAGAAGACATTCCGGACGACATTTAAGGCCGGATAAAAACTGAACGCCTCATTTGGCGCCGGGAGGGTGGTTCGCGGGAGCACCGAGCCGGCGCGACGCTGTCCATGCGTAGTGCAGGCCGGATGCCACTGTAAGAACCATCGTGGCACCCAGTGCCCATGCGCTCACAACCTTCACCCAATGGGCCATAAAAACCTGATTGAGCAGAACTGCAGCAACCGCGCTGACCTGGGCAACGGTGTTGGCCTTGCCGAAGATGCTTGGGCTGAAGTCGCGCCGGCCCACCGCCGCGTAGAGAATGGCTGAGACCACCAGGATTCCCACATCGCGGCCGAAGACCAGCACCGTAACCCTGGCTGGAATCAGCCCTTTGTAGGTGAGGACCAGGAAGAGTGTGCTCAGCAGCAACTTGTCGGCCACCGGATCAAGATATTGGCCAAGCATGGTCTGTTGCTTCAGCACCCGCGCCAGCGTTCCATCCATCGCATCCGTCAATCCCGCGACCACAAAAAGACCGAAGCCCAGCGCATAGTGGGATTCGAGTATGGCTGCGACCAGAAACGGCATCAGGCAGATGCGCAGCAGCGTGAGCATATTGGGGGTGGTGCGGAACGGATTTGACCGGATATTCTCTGAATCAGTCATGACGGCTTTCTTGATTCGCCGGCGGAGGAGAGTCCCTCGTTAGTCAACGATGGTACAGCATGGCCCATGGGTGGAGCAGCCGTTGGAACTATTCCCGCCGCGCCGATCCTGCTAAACTATCAGATATTGCTTTGCAGGCGCGTAGCTCAGTTGGTTAGAGCGCTTCCTTGACACGGAAGAGGTCGCTGGTTCGAATCCAGTCGTGCCTACCATAT